>Ga0209474_10006315_pt1 | contig 9983 bp, 10 predicted proteins | sample GraSoiAngelo_145_FD_185902 | JGI IMG/M metagenome (GOLD analysis project Ga0209474, IMG submission 185902) | Grasslands soil microbial communities from the Angelo Coastal Reserve, California, USA - 14_1009_05_20cm (SPAdes) (version 2) | ecosystem: Environmental > Terrestrial > Soil > Grasslands ... | reverse complement strand
CTAAGGAAACCTCGTGGCCGACGTCGTCTGCGTTTCTTCCTCCTCCGAGCAAACACGCGCGATCGCCGGCGCGTTGGGTGCGGCCCTGCGCGGCGGCGACGTCGTGGTGCTGTCGGGCGACCTCGGCGCTGGGAAGACGACGTTCGTGCAAGGCGCGGCCGATGCCCTCGGCGTGCGCGCGAACGTGACGAGCCCGTCGTTCGTGCTCGTCCGGGAGTATGCGGGTCGCGCCCGCATCGTGCACGTCGACGTGTACCGGCTGAGCTCGCTACAAGAGCTGATCGACCTGGGCTACGAAGAGCTGTTCGCGCCCGACTCGATCACGTTCATCGAGTGGGGCGACGCGGTCGACGAGCTTCTCCCCGACGCGCGCTTCGAGGTCGACCTCCGGACGGAGTCCGAAGCCGAGCGCCGGATCACCGTCCGCGCGCGCGACGAAGCGCTACGTGCGCGCCTCGCGGGGATGCTGTTCGAGCGCTGGGCGGTGCCGGTCTGATGCTGATCCTCGGGATCGAAACGTCGACCGGCGCGTCGTCGGTCTCATTCTGGTCGGACCACGGACGTGTCGGAGGGATGACGGTCGCGCGCGAGCGCGGCCACGTGGAGATCCTTATGCCGGCGGTCCTGCGAACGCTGGAACTCGCCGGGCTGTCCATCGATCGGCTCACCGGCGTCGCCGTCGGGCTCGGGCCCGGCCTGTTCACCAGCTTGCGCGTCGGCGTCGCGACGGCCAAGACGCTCGCGCAGGTATTGCAGGTGCCCATCGTTGGGATCTCGAGCCTGGACCTCCTCGCGTTCAACGTGCGGTTCACGCCGAAGCTGATCTGCGCGTGCGTCGACGCGCGTCGCGGTGAGGTGTTCGCCGCGTTCTACCGGCAAGCCCAGGGTGGCGTGCACCGGCTGAACGACTACAGCACCTGGGAGCCGAAGGCGCTGGCGGCGGAAGTGATCTCGCGCGATGAGGACGTGCTCCTCGTCGGGAACGGCGTGGTCGAACACCACGATGAGCTGGGTGAGATCGGTGAGGTTGCAACGGGCAGCTCGCAATACCCGCGCGCGGAAGCGCTCTGCGAGCTGGCCGCTCCGCTGTTCGCGCGCGAGGAGACGACTCCGCTCGCGCTGCTCGAGCCGTTGTACGTGCGCCGGTCGGACGCGGAGATCAACTGGGAACGCCGTGGGGTCGTTATCAAGCGTCCCGACCGAGTCCGGATCTCCAAGAAGGCGATGGAGGGGAGAGCGTGAGGGCCGAGGCCGATCCTCCGCGTCCCGTCCTCGACGTGTCGATCACGCCGATGCGGCGCAAGCACGTGCGCGAAGTCCTTTCGATCGAGCGGCGTGTCTATCCGCGCCCGTGGAGCGCGGCGCTGTTCTTCAGCGAGATCTCCCAACGCAAGACCCGTCACTACGTCGTCGCCGTCCTGCACAAGGACGTCGCCGGGTACGGCGGGCTCATGGTGCACGAAGACGAAGGCCACATCACGACGATCGCCGTCGCCCCGGAGCTACAACATGTGGGCATCGGGACGCGGCTCATGCTCGACCTGATGGAGGCCGCTCGCGAGCGAGCCGCGCGCACCGTGGCGCTCGAGGTGCGTGTTGCGAACTGGCCGGCGCAACGCCTCTACTCTTGGTTCGGGTTCCGGCCGGTCGGTGTGCGCAAGAACTACTATGCCGAGACCGGCGAAGACGCCCTCGTGATGTGGGTCGACGACATCGCCGGCGAGGAGATCACTGCGCGCCTCGCGCGCATCAAGGATTCGATCGACGCGTGATCGTCCTCGGCATCGAAACGTCCTGTGACGAGACCGGCGTCGCCGTCGTCGAAGAACAGCGCATCCGATCCAACGTCATCACGTCACAGATCGACCTGCACGCGCGCTTCGGGGGAGTGGTTCCCGAGCTTGCCAGCCGTGCGCATGTGACGACGATCAACCCTGCGATCGAGCAGGCTCTCGCCGACGCGCGCATCGGCATGCGCGCTATCGATGCCGTTGCCGTGACCATCGGGCCCGGTCTCGTCGGCGCGCTGATGGTCGGCGTCGCAGCGGCGAAAGCGGTCGCTGGGGCGCTGAGCGTGCCGCTGATCGGCGTCAATCATCTCGAAGGCCATATCGAGTCCGCGTTCCTGGAGGAGCCGGATCTCGAGCCGCCGGTTATCGCGCTGATCGTCTCGGGCGGGCACACGATGATCGCGCGCATGCCGGAGCACGGGCGGTTCGAGATCCTCGGGCAGACGATCGACGACGCGGCGGGAGAGGCGTTCGACAAGGTCGCGCGGTTCCTCGGACTCGGATTTCCCGGCGGGCCTGCGATCGACCGCCTCGCGCGCGACGGCGACGCCGCGGCGTATCGCTTCCCGCGCGCGCTCCTGAACGAGCGCAACTACGACTTCTCGTTGTCCGGGCTGAAGACCGCAGTGATCCGCTGGGCGCGCGAGCGCGAAGCGACCGGCGAAGAGTTCGAGCTGGCCGACGTGGCCGCCTCGTTCCAGGAGGCCATCGTCGACGTCCAGGTCGCGAAGACGGTGCGCGCGGCGACCGACGAGGGGATCGGCACCGTTGTGATCGCAGGCGGCGTCGCAGCCAACAGCCGGCTTCGGGACAAGATACGGGCGGCGGGCGAGCAGGCCGGCCTCCGCGTGGTCACGCCCGCGCCGGCGCTGTGCACGGACAACGGGGCGATGATCGCCGCGGCCGGCGCGCGGCGCCTCGCGCGCGGGGACACCACCGCTCTCGACGTCGGCGCCGACCCCAGCCTCTCGCTGGCCTAGGCCGGGTTGACGCTCTCTCATTCCGCCCTCTAATATCCCCTTAGCACTCTGCCTAGGCGAGTGCTAAGCCAAAAGCGCAGGGTATCGATTTCGAGGAGGGGTGCATCGATGGCGAAGGCGTTCAGCCTTGAGCCGCTCGAGGACCGGATCGTCGTCCGGCCGCTCGAGGAAGAGACGCAGAAGACGCCCAGCGGGATCATCATCCCGGACACCGCCAAGGAGAAGCCGCAGGAGGGTGAGGTCGTGGCCGTCGGCCCCGGCCGCTTCGAGGACGGCAAGCTTGTCCCGATGACTCTGAAGGTCGGCGACCGCGTCATCTACTCCAAGTACGGCGGCACCGAGGTCAAGGTCGAAGGCGACGAGTACCTCGTTCTCACCGCGCGCGACGTGCTCGCGAAGGTGAAGAAGTAAGAGCGTGAGGTCAGTTTCCGACGGCGGCCGCGAGGCCGCCGTCGCGCTTTTGTTTCAGGAAGAGCCCTGCGAGGGGCCATCGCGTCCGTTAGTCTTGTTCGAAGCATCGGGGGGCGCCGTGGCGCTCCGCCAGTGGAATCGGTGGAGGGAACCCGCATGGCAGAGATAGAGCTGGGGATCGGAAAGACCGCGCGCCGGGCCTACGGGTTCGACGAGATCTCGATCGTCCCGTCTCGGCGGACGCGCGACCGCGACGACGTCGACATCTCCTGGCAGATCGACGCGTTCACGTTCCAGCTGCCCCTGCTGGCCTCCGCGATGGACGCTGCCGTCTCCCCGAAGACGGCGGTCGAGATCGGGCAGCTCGGCGGGCTGGCCGTGCTCAACCTCGAAGGCCTCTGGACCCGTTACGAGGATCCCGACCCGATCTATGAAGAGATCGCCTCGCTCCCCGACGGCGAGGCGACGCACCGGATGCAAGAGATCTACCTCGAGCCGATCAAAGAAGACTTGATCTACAAGCGCATCCGCGAGGTCAAAGAGGGCGGCGTCGTCGCGGCCGCCTCGCTGACGCCGCAGCGCGTGGAGCGATACCACAAGATCGCGCTGGACGCGGAGCTCGACATCCTCGTCATCCAAGGCACCGTCGTTTCCGCGGAGCACGTCTCCACGCGGACCGAGCCGCTCAACCTCAAAGAGTTCATCGCGCACTACGAGCTGCCCGTCATCGTCGGGGGCTGCGCGTCCTACGAGACCGCGCTGCACTTGATGCGCACGGGCGCGTGCGGCGTGCTCGTCGGGGTGGGCCCCGGCGCCGCGTGCACGACGCGCGGCGTCCTCGGCATCGGTGTGCCGCAGGCAACCGCGATCGCTGATGCGGCCGGCGCTCGCACCCGCCATCTGCAGGAGACCGGCCGCTACGTGCACGTCATCGCGGACGGCGGAATGCGTACCGGCGGCGACATCGCGAAGGCGATCGCATGCGGCGCAGACGCGGTCATGATCGGCTCGCCGTTGACGCGCGCATCGGAATCCCCCGGGCGCGGGTACCACTGGGGGATGGCGACGTTCCATCCCGAGCTGCCCCGTGGCGCGCGCGTGAAGACGAAGACGGTCGGAACGCTTCGCGACATCCTCGTCGGGCCGGCGCCGGTCAACGACGGAACGATGAACCTGTTCGGCGCGCTGAAGACGTCGATCGCCGACACCGGGTTCCAGAGCGTGCGCGACTTCCAGCGCGTCGAGGTCGCCTACTCGCCCTCATTCTTGTCGGAGGGTAAGACCTACCAGCGCGCGCAAGGCGTTGGGATGGGATAACACGCAGACGCACCGGCGTCTGATCGCAGCGGCGTTCCTTGTTGCGTTCGTCGCCTGCACGTCGCAGCCTGCGAAGCCCAACGTTGCGGCGTCGCGGTCTCGCACGGCCACCTCGTCGCCGAGATCCACTGCCCGCGGAACACCCTCTCCGACACATGGGCAACCGAGCGTTACGACGTCATCGGGCGGCATCCTCCCACCGTCGAGCCAGTACGAGGATGATGCGGCCGTCGGCGCGATGGCACGGATCATCCTGGGCGCGTCACCGGCACGGCGGCTCGTCATCGAGATCGCGTACGTCGCCGGACGCCGGCCGTCTCAACAAGCCGTCGACCACCTGAGGACGATCCTCGAACGGGAAACGTCGAAGCCGGACGGCGTCATCCCCACCTTTGGTGCAGAGCTCCCCGCGACGCGAAGCTCCTACTCGCTGAACGACCTGCTCGCCCTCGAACAACGGTACCGACGCCTGCATTCGAACGGCGAGGTTGCGACGATCTGGATCGCAGCGTTGAACGGAGACTATGCGGGCGGGAGCGGGACGCTCGGACTGGCATTCACGGCAACGGCCTTCGCGCTGTTCGAAGACCAGATCCAACAAGCGGCCAACGTGTTCGTGTCCGCGGACTCGATCGAGCGGTCCGTCATCACCCATGAGATGGGGCACCTGCTCGGCCTCGTGAACATCGGGTACCGCAGCCACTACGACCACGAGGACCCTCAGCACCCCCACCATTCGAAGTACCAGACCTCGGTCATGTACTGGGCGGTCGAGGACACCTCCATCGCCACGATCCTGCGCGGCGGACCACCGGACGACTTCGACCGATACGACCGCGCCGACCTCGCGCTGCTCCGCGGACGGTAACCGGCTCGAACCGACACGAATCGGACAGGGCCGGTCGATTCTTATAGCCCTTTGGTGTCCCCTAATTAGCACCACTCTTCGTCCAGATTTCGCCTGACTCCGCCGATAGATGAAGAGCATCGCGCCATGGCGTTGTTGCCGCGTGTGGGCGGAAACGGAAAAGGCGAGCGAGGAAGAACGGATGAAGGGTCGGCAAAGGGTTTTGGTGGTCGAAGACAACTTCGCCACGCGCACCATGCTCGAGCACACCTTGGAGCTCGAGGGCTACGACGTGCTGGCGCTGGCCGACGCGTCGATGCTCGACGCCCACCTCGCCGGCCCGATCCCCTCGCTGGTCATCCTCGACGTCATGCTGCCCGGCGTCGACGGCTTCACGGTGCTGAAGAGCATCCGTGCCTCGGACCGCACGCGCGAGCTGCCGGTGCTGATGCTGACCGCGCTGGACGACGCCGACTCCACCTGGCAAGGCTGGACCGGCGGCTGCGATTACTACATGAACAAGCCGTTCGACACCGAAGACCTGCTCTCCGTGGTGCACAACCTCGTCGCGGGGGTTGCTGCGTGACCTACTCCTTCGCGATCGAGCGGCCGCGCGCGATGCGCGCGCTTGCTGCGTTCGTCGTCGCGCTCGCGCTCGTCGTGTCGGTTACGCCGGCCGTCCAGGCGCTCGGGCGCATGGTCTCGGTCATCGTCGAGGGCTCGAACGCACAGCAAGCGGCCGACCTGACCACGAGCGTGCATGGGACCGTCGACAACTTCTTGCCGATCGTCGGCGGCGTTCAGGCACACGTGCCTTCCTCGCGCATCGCGGACCTGTCGACGCGCGCGCTCGTCTTCCCCGACCGCGCGATGAAGCTGCAGGGCAACAACTACGGCGGCAACCTCGTCTCCGCGTATCCGTCGGAAGTCGGCGCGCGGCAACTGTGGACCGGCCAGAGCACCGGCGCCGGCGTCACGGTCGCGCTCGTCGACACCGGGATCGCGGACGTGCCCGACCTCGCCGACCACGTCGTCGCGCGGGCGAACTTCACGAAGGAAACCAGCTTCCTCGACACGTTCGGTCACGGTACCTTCGAGGCCGGCTTGGTCGCGGGTGACGGGACCTCGTCCGGCGGCCGCTACGTCGGCGTCGCGCCCGACGCGAACTTGATGTCGGTGAAGGTCGCCGACTCCAGCGGCTCGACGTCCTTGGGCCAGGTCCTCGCGGGCATCCAGCTCGTCGACTTCTCCGCGCAGCGGTTCAACGTGCGCGTGCTGCTCCTTCCGCTCGACTCAGCCTCGCCGTTCCCGCCGGAGATCGACCCGCTGTCGCGCGCGCTCCGCACCGCATGGGCGCACGGCGTCGTCGTGGTCGTGCCGGCCGGCAACGACGGTCCCGGCGCGTCGACGATCGCCTCGCCGGGCAACGATCCGGTCCTGCTGACGGCGGGCTCGGTCAACGACATGGGGACGTCGGACGTTTCCGACGACCAAGTGTCCTCGTTCAGCAGCCGAGGCCCGACGGCCTTCGGCGAAGACAAGCCGGATGTCGCGGCGCCGGGCGAGCACCTCGTCTCGCTGCGCGCGCCGGGCAGCACGATCGACCAGCAGAACCCGTCGGCGGTCGTGGAAGACAACTACTTCAAGGGTTCCGGGACGAGCATGTCGGCCGCCGTGACGGCCGGTGCGGCCGCGCTGCTTCTGAGCGCGCGGCCGGGGCTCAGCCCGGACGAGGTCAAGGCGCTGCTGATGGGCAGCGCGACGCCGGTCCTCGACGGCGACACCGAATCGACCGGCGCCGGCGTCGTGAATGCGGCGGCCGCCGTGTCGATGGACGACAGCGATCTGGCGCTGCACCCGCTTCCGGACATGGGCGACGTTATGCAGCCGTTCTCGCCGCCGGGCCTGCAGTTCGAATGGCGCCAGGTCAATGGTCAGGGCGCCTTCTTCTGGGCCGCTCGCCAGTGGGCCGCTCGCCAGTGGGCCGCGCGCTCCTGGAGCGACGACGAGTTCGCCGCCCGCCAGTGGGCCGCGCGCCAGTGGGCAGCCCGTTCGTGGGACGCGCGCCAGTGGGACGGCCGCACCTGGGACTTCATGACGTGGCAGGCGCGTCAGTGGGCCGCGCGCTCGTGGGACGCTCGTTCGTGGGCTGCTCGCCAGTGGCTGGCGCGCGCCTGGGACGCTCGGGCGTGGGACGCGCGCAACTGGGACGCACAGTCGTGGCTCGCCCGTCAGTGGACGTCGCGCACGTGGGACGGCCGCTCGTGGGACGGGATCACCTGGGACGGCCGGACGTGGGACGCGCGCACCTGGGACGCGCGCGCCTGGGACAGCCGCACGTGGGACGCGCGCGCCTGGGACGCCTCGGGTTTGAACTCGCGCACCTGGGACGGCCGCACGTGGGACAGCCGCTCGTGGGACTCCAGAACGTGGGACAGCCGCTCGTGGGACTCCAGAACGTGGGACAGCCGCAGCTGGGACTCGCGCACGTGGGACGCGCGCAACTGGGACGGCCGGTCGTGGGATAGCCGGTCCTGGGACGACGTGAGCTGGAGCTAGACGTTATGAAACGGGGCCGAGGGAGAACGCCGGGCACCAGCTCGCTCATCGCGGCTGTGGCCGGCGGCGGCGCGCTCGCGATCGCCATCTCCGTCCTCGCGTACCCCCCTCCACTTCACGGCGGCGTGCTTCGGAAAGCGCTGATCCTCGTCGTCCTGACGGCGATGTCCGAGCTGATCTCGATCCGCCTCCAGCACGGCCAGTCGGCGGAGCTGCTCACGCTGTTCGAGCTCGCCGTCGTCGCGGACATGGTGCTGCTGCCCGCGTCGGTCGCCGTTGTGGTGTCGGTGACCGGTCTGGCACTCGCCCTGATCGTGCAGCGGAAGCCGCCGAAGAAGTTTGTCTTCAACATCGGTCAGTACGCGCTGGGCGTCGTCCCGGCCGTGGCCGTCTACCACGGCATCGGCCACGGCGAGTTCGGCTCGGCGCGCGGCCTGGTCGCGCTGACGGCCGGCATGTTCTTGTTCACGCTGATCAACCTTGTGTCGATCTCGGCGATCATCGCTGCCACGACCGACGCGCCGCTTTTCAAAGTCTTCGCCGAGGAGCAGAAGCTGTCGATCGCGCTCGGCCTGGGCAACTCGGCCGTCGGCATGGTGGCCGTTTCTCTGTATCTCACGCGGCCGGCGTTGCTACCGGCGGTATTGGCGCCGACGCTCGCGTTGCACATGTCATTCCGCGGGTGGGTGCAGGAAAAAGAATTGCACCGCCAGATGGAAGAGGAGACCAACAAGCTCGGCCGCATCGTCGAGCATTCGAGCGAAGGTATCGTCCTGGCCGACGCAGACGGCACCGTCGTTCTGTGGTCGCCGTCGATGGAGCGCATGACGGGCGTGACGGAAAAGGAAGCCGTCGGGAAGGCGATGGCGTACCTGCTGCGCGGACGCGACAACTTCGGCCGCCCCGTCTCGATGGACGTCTCCTCGGGCGGCGAGCCGACCGACCTCGAGATCGTCGCGACCGACGGGTCGGTGCGCTGGCTGCGCGTGCAGCACGGTCCCGGCTTCGACGGGCGTGGGCAGCTGAGCTTCGACGTCTTGGTCGTGACCGACGTGACCCGCCAACGCGAGGTAGACAAGCTGAAGGACGACTTCATCTCGACGGTGTCCCACGAGTTGCGCACGCCGCTCACGCCGATCAAGGGCTACGCATCGCTGCTGCTCCGCCGGAACGATGAGATCCCGGCCGAGCGGCGTCGCGAAGCGCTCCAATCGATCCTCGAGCGGGCCGACCACATGCATCGCCTCGTCGAGGACCTGTTGCTTGCGTCGCGCGTGGCCACTACCGGCGAGCGGCGTCTGCCCGAGGTTGGACGGCAAGCGGTCGACGTGGGTCACGTCGCCGAGAAGGCGCTGCGCTCGTTCGTTATCGCGCACCCCCTGCGCGAGTTCCGGCTGGATGCGGCCGACGGCGCCGTGGCGCTCGGCGACCCGATCCGCATCGAGCAGATCGTGGCAAACCTCGTGTCCAACGCCATCAAGTTCTCGGATGAGGGCGCGCCCGTCGACGTCGAGATCGCGCGCGAAGGCGTGTCGGTTCAGATAAAGGTTCACGACACCGGACGCGGCATCCCGGCCGACAAGCATGAGGAGATCTTCGAGAAGTTCAAGCGCCTGGAAGACCCGCTCCGGATGGAAACAGGCGGCGCGGGTCTCGGCTTGTTCATCGTGCGGCAGCTTGCGCGCGCGATGGGCGGCGACGTGAGCGTCGAGAGCGAGCTGGGCAGGGGAAGCACGTTCATGGTGACGCTGACGGTCAGCAGCAGCTCGGTCCCCACGGTTGCTCCGCCGGAGCGACGCGCGAGCGACCTTGCCGGCTAGTTCGCTCTCCACCCTATTGTCGATCTGCGGCGATACTGGTCAGATGAGACGTTCCCTTGCAGTGCTTGGCACCCTTTTGGTATTCGCTGCGGGCTGTTCCAGTTCCAGTCCACGATTCTTTTTTCATGGTGTCGTCCTCTCGAACCTTACCCATGCACCGCTCTTGGGGATCGACGTTTCGACCTCGGAAGGCAAGTCAACGACTAAGGCCGATGGTTCGTTCGCGGTCAACGGCAAGAATGATGGCGAACGGGCGACT
>Ga0209474_10006313_pt1 | contig 9985 bp, 11 predicted proteins | sample GraSoiAngelo_145_FD_185902 | JGI IMG/M metagenome (GOLD analysis project Ga0209474, IMG submission 185902) | Grasslands soil microbial communities from the Angelo Coastal Reserve, California, USA - 14_1009_05_20cm (SPAdes) (version 2) | ecosystem: Environmental > Terrestrial > Soil > Grasslands ... | reverse complement strand
AGGCTGCCGGCACCGTCAAGAGGTTGCCCGTTCGCCGGTCGGCTTGCCGATTGCGCCGTGAACGGCGGCCAGGAAGGTGTCGAGCCGCACTGGCTTCATCATGCATTGATGACCCTCGCGACGGTCGCTCGGCAATTCCGGCAGATAGCCGCTCATGATGAAGGTCTTGGCGCCGAGGTCTGCCGCGCCGTCGGCAATGACCGAGCCGTCGCCGTCCGGCAGCCGCCAATCCGCGATGACCAGCGCATAGGCCTGTGCGGCCAGACGCGCCCAGGATTCGGCCGCGGTCGTCGCCACATCGACCTCGTAGCCGTCGCCCTCCAATGCCACCGCCAGCAGCGCGCCGACATCTTCATCGTCCTCGATCAACAGGATGCGCTTTTCGGCCATGCGATCTCCCCCGGGACGGGGGAGGAAACGGCGATGCGGCCTGGAAGTTCCACAAACATGCGTCGCGCATCCATAGACGGCGGCCATCCGGGGCCGCAATATGTCCGGGGGCGGGGTGCGGTCCGTGCCAGCCCGACCCGACGGGGACAGCATGGCGAAGCTGATCATGATGCGTTGGGTGCTGGGGATCGCCGCCGTTTCGGCAGCAGTGCTCGTCGTCGCCATCGCCTGGCAATCAGCGTCATCCGGCGTCGGGCGGGTGTCGAGCGCCACCAGTGCGGCCGACCAGAGCGATTTCGCCAGGAGACGGGACGAGCTGCGGTTCCTGCAGGCGGCTTTCGACCGGCTCGACGCCGAGTCGAGGCAGGACCCGAACGGCCCGGCACTGCCCTCGCTGCGTGCCGAGCAGGATGCGATTGTGCTGCAGATGCGCGAGGTGGCGCGGCCGCTGCCCGCCGATAGCCTACCGCCGGCGCTCCGCCACTTGGCCACGGCGGAACCGCGCAGCGCTGCGGAACCGGCACTCCCCGCAAACCCGGCGCAGGCGAGCGCAAGCCCGGCCGCCTCGCCCATCCCGGTGGCCGCTTCACGCGAGCTAAGGGCCGGGCTCGGAGCCGCTTCTTCCGTCCCGGACCTCGCCCTGTCGCGCGATCCGGCGCTGAACCTCGTCATACTGATCGCCAAGCCCCGGGCCCCCCGCCCCACCAATGAAGCCGCACCGGATCATTCCGCCGAGGCTCCGGCCAATCCGGAAGCCAGGGCGGCAGCGAAGGCGCGGGCGGCGCAGAGAGCAGAGCGAGCGGCAGAGAGAGCCGCGGCGCGTCCACCGGCGGCCGGTACTGCCGGCTTTATCGAGCGCCTTATCTCCGAGCCGGCGACGGCAGCACGGTGAGGCCGGGCCGGCGGTAAAGAAGCCGCGCTGTTGCGGGCCAAACTGCGCTACAATCTAAACTGCGCTACAATGCGGCGAACGATCGAACGGGAGGATGGATATGGCCCAGCTCGTTCTTGGCATCGGCACCTCGCACACCCCGATGCTGAACGCGCCCCCCGAGGATTGGCCGCGCTTTTACGAGCGCGACTCCAAGCGCACCAACCTGCTCGACACCGAGGGCCGGTTGACCAGTTACGCAGAGCAGTTGAAACACGCGCCGCCCGGCATCATGCAGGAGATATCGCCCGAGCGCATGCAGACGCGGCATCAAGCGGTGCAAGGCGCGATCGCGCGGCTCGGCGATTTTCTGCGCGAGGCGAAGCTCGACGCGCTGATCGTCGTCGGCGATGACCAGGACGAGCTGTACCACCACGACAACATGCCGGGGATGCTCGTCTATTACGGCGACACCATTCCGAACGTGCCGCTCAAACCGGTGGCGAATCCCGATTGGGGATGGCGAGCGGCAGCGCGCTGGTATGAGGAAAAGGAGCCGCGCGACTACCCGGTCGATGCGCCGCTCGCGCGCCACCTGATCGATCAACTGATCGACGGCGAGTTCGATATCGCCACGTCGGATGCGACCCCCGACGGCGAGGGCGAGGGGCACGCGATCGGCTTTGTCCACAAGCGGATCATGCATGAAGTGGTACCGATCGTGCCGATCTGCATCAACACCTATTACCCGCCGAACCAACCAACGCCGCGGCGCTGCTACAAGCTCGGCCAGGCGATCCGCGCCGCGGTCGAAAGCTATCCCAGCGATCAGCGGGTCGGCATCGTCGGTTCGGGCGGGCTGTCGCATTTCGTCGTCGACGAGGCGCTCGACCGCGACTTCATCGACATGCTGCGCAACAAGGATGCGGCCGGTATCCAAGCTTTCCCGCGCGAGAAACTGAATTCCGGCAGCTCCGAGATCAGAAACTGGATCGCGGTTGCCGGCGCGGTCGAGCACCTGTCACTCGAATGGTCGCTCTACGAGCCGGGCTACCGCACCCCGGCCGGCACCGGCACCGGGCTCGGTTTCGCTTTCTGGTCGTGATGCGAAATAGCCTAAACAGTCATTCCGGGATCGGCCAAAGGCCGAGACCCGGAATCCATATTCCAGAGGCCCGTGTTCATGGATTCCGGGCTCGCCGCGCTGCGGCGCCCCGGAATGACGCGGGTAGACGGAGGAGTGGACGATGAATCGCAAGGACAGCGAGGATCTGGTCCGGGTCGGTCCCGGCACGGTCATGGGCAATTTGATGCGGCAGTACTGGATTCCGGCGGCGAAGTCGTCCGAATTCGAGGCGGACGGCGCGCCGGTGCGGCTGATGCTACTAGGCGAGAGGCTGATCGGGTTCCGCGACAGTTCGGGCCGGGTCGGCATCATGGACCACAAATGTCCGCATCGCTGTGCCTCGCTGTTCCTGGGGCGCAACGAGGAGAACGGCCTTCGCTGCCTCTATCACGGCTGGAAGTTCGACACGCAAGGCAATTGCGTCGATACGCCAAACGTCGCCGACAATCCGGATTTCAAGCGCCACATCAAGGCAAAGGCGTACCGGGTCGCTGAGCGCAACGGCCTGATCTATGTCTATATGGGCGAGCGCAAGGAAGCACCGCCGCTGCCGCAGATCGAAGCGACCTTGCTGCCGGAGAGCGAAGTCAACATCGTCTTCGCGCAGCGCGAGTGCAATTGGCTGCAGGGTCTGGAAGGCGAAATCGACACCTCGCATTTCGGCTTCCTGCATGCCGGCTCGGTCGATCCCACCGACGTGCCGGAGGACAGCCTGCTTCGTTTCACGGTCGGGGAGCGTGCGCCCGAGTACCACATCACCGAGACCGAATGCGGGATGATGTACGGCGCCTACCGGCCGGCGGGGCCGGGCCAGACCTATTGGCGCTTCGCCAATTTCATGTTTCCCTTCTGGACCCAGACCCCGCAGGGCAAGTTCACCGAACACCTGCACAACCGCGCCTGGGTGCCGATCGACGACACGCATACGATGTTCATCAGCCTGGTGTGGCGCCGGCATCCGCCTTCCGTCGGGCCGAACAAGCGCGGCGAGATGCTGCCGGGTTTCCAACGAGTCTTCGATCATGTGCCGAACACGACCGACTGGTACGGACGGTGGCGGCTCAAGGGGAACGCGGGCAACGACTGGCTGATCAATCGCGAGGCGCAGAAGAGCGGCGGCAATTTCAGCGGGATCACCGGCATTCACCAGCAGGACCAGGCGGTTACAGAGAGCATGGGGCCGGTCACCGATCATCTGTTCGAGCATCTGGCGCCGAGCGACAAGATGATCATGGCCACCCGGCGGCGGCTTCTGAAGGCGGCGCGGGCGCTGGCGAAGCAGGGCACTGTCCCGCCCGGGGTCGACAATCCCGAGATCATGTACCCGGTGCGCAGCGGCGACTTCGTGACGGAGAGCAGGCTGAGCTGGCGCGAGGCCTATGACCGCCAGATCCGCGCTTCGGTGCGGCCGCTGCAGGAAGCGGCTGAATAGTTTCGATCTGCACGCAGGGACGCGTGAGCGTCTCTGTGGTGCTCCTTGTCTCTAAACCATAAGTAATTCGGCTGAGGAAGAACTCGCGCGTTCTTCTTCGATCTTTTCTGATCTTGACATCCGACATTAAGTAACAAATTATGCCCGGACTGTTACCGTGTGTGTTCATCGGGTAACTTTTTTGTTAAGGACGCCGGACTCGACCCGAACCGTCCAGACAATCCGGGATTTTAAAATGAAGGCGAATAGGCGAGAGCTGTTGATCGGCTTCGGCGCAGCTATGTTGACCGGCGGCCTCAGCCGCTTGGCAGAAGCGGCGGCGCCGGGAAGCTGGGTGCTTTATATTTCGGCGGCCGATTGCCGGGTCGGCCGCACTTGGGAATACGACCACAGAGCCGCTTTCGTGCAGGGGCTGCAGAAGAACGGCATCGGGTTCCGCACCGTGACCGTCAGCAGCCTGCGCGATCCCCGCGAAGACGCCGCTTGGCCGGCCGATCTCAAATGGATCCGGGACTCCTACCCGAACATGAAGGGCACGCCCTGGTTCTTCCTGATCAGCGGCCGGACGATCCAGATTGCCGCCAACAGCACCGATATGTGGCGCACCCGACTGGCGCCGATGGCGGCATAAGGGTTGCGCCCGGTGCGCAACATCCTGCGCTCCCTTCTGTGCATCGCCGTACCTGGCGCTGTCGTCTCGTGGGCCGAGGCCGGCGAACCCAACGGGCATAGCATCGTCGATAACGTCGTACTCGATCTGTCCACGACCGCGGATGGCGTGACCGCCTGTCTCAGCACGGTTCAGGGCGCCAAACTCAGCGGCCCTTACGGCGTAGCGGTAACGGCACTCTCGGCGCCGGCCGCGTGGGACGAGGCATTGCCCAAAACCGTTGCGGTCGAGGAGGATTACTTCACACTGCCGCTGCGCATTGATTTGAAGCGGCGCGGCGGCACCGCCGAACCCGGGCGCGTCCAATTCGAGGTCGGCGCATGCCAGCCCCAGGGCATGTGCATCCCGGTCGAACTCGCGGTCGACACGGCAAGGATTGCTCTCGCTTCACACAGCGCGCCCTGCGCCGGCTGAAATCCAGCTTCCGATAAAATCGTAGAACGCGGCGAGGAACGCCTGCCGCTGTTCGTCGAACGGCGCATGTCCCGCCTCGGGCAGCACGACAAGGCGGGAGCCGGGGATCAGCGCGCGGTAGGCCTCGCCGAATTTGGGCGGCACCAGCCCATCGGCCGCACCCCAGAGCAGCAACGTCGGCACATCGATGCGGTGCAGCCATTTGCCGAGATCGGGGTTGTAGAAGCGCGGGCGATAGGCAAGCCGCGTCACTGTCCCCCGATTCTTCGCGGCGAGCTCGGGATCGACTTTCGCCATATCGCCGACCCGCCGCGCCGCGCGTTCCTGATCGGCATAGAAGCGGCGTAGATTCTCCTCGACTGGCATCCGGAAGATATCGGGGATCGTCTCGCCGCCGGCTGTGATGCCAACCGCACCGACCAAAGTCAGGCTCGCCAGCCGCGCCGTATCGCGCACCGCCAGCTCGGCGGCGATCCAACCGCCCAGCGAGGTGCCGATCAGATGCACCCGCTCGAGATCCAGCGCCTTCAAGAGATCGAGGTAGAAATAGGCGAGATCGGCAACGTTATCGAGCCAGGGCGGGTCGTCCGATTGGCCAAAACCCGGATGCTCCGGAGCGAATACCGCAAAGCGCTGCGACAGCTCTTCGAGAAATCCCATCCAGCCGGTATGGCCGCCAGCGCCGTGCAGGAACATGACGGGCTGTGCATCAGATGCAGCCGGGCCGCCGCGCAATATGCGGATCGTTGCGCCATCGAGCGTGATCATTTCCGTGCTATGCGGCATACCGATCAAACCCCGTACTGGTTATCTCTCGATCGAGCATTGTGCTGAATCGATGCCGTGCGTCCTTCGAGACGCGCCCTTCGGGCGCTCCTCAGGATGAGGGGCTTTTTTAATGCCATCAACAATCCGCCTCATCCTGAGCGCGAGCGCAGCGAGCAGTCGAAGGACGCCGGTTGCGCATGCGGCGACGCGTTTGCCGGGACGACAATGTAGCTTGATGCATACACGGGTGCACGGGCGGTTGCGGCAGACGGGGGCATCATGCGAGGCTCGGGCAATCCGCTAAAGGAGGAGCCGATGGCGCTCAAGATCTACGGCATCCCGCGCTCGCGCGCGTTTCGCACCCTGTGGATGGCGAAAGAGCTGGGGCTCGATTACGAAAACATCGCGATCGGTACCCAGGGCGACAGCCGCGCGCCCGACTATCTCAAAATCAACCCCAACGGCCATATCCCGGCGATCGATGATGACGGGTTCATCCTGTGGGAATCGATGGCGATCAACCTTTACCTGGCGAAAAAATACAGCCCGGCCTCGCTGTACCCGGCGCTGCCCGAGGACGAGGCGCGCGCCTGGCAATGGAGCTTCTGGGGGGTGACCGAAGTCGAGCGGCCGGTGCTGACCGCGCTGTTTCACCGCGCGCTTTATCCCGAGGACAAGCGAGATGCGGCATTGGCCGATGAGAGCGAGCGCCAGCTCGCCGCGCCGCTCAAGGTGCTCGACACTGCGGTGGCGCACCAGCCCTATCTGCTCGGTGAGCATTTCACAGTGGCCGACCTCAACGTCGCCAGCATCCTGTCCTGGGCGCGGCCGGCGCGCATCGACCTCAGTCATGTGCCGAAGATGAGCGACTGGTTCAAGCGCTGCGCCGAGCGACCGGCGGCACGCGCCGCCCGCGATTTGCAACGGTAGCGGCATGCGATGATTGGGCGGCGGATTTCGCGGCGGCGGGCGCTGGCGATCGGGCTCGGCAGCGCCGCCGCTTTTGGCGCAGCGCCGGCTTACCCCCGCGCTTCGATTGGAGTTCCCAGGGCGATGGCACAAAGCACCCCCGAAACGATCGTTTATGTCTCCAACGCCGGTAGCAAGGAGATCTATGCGCTGGCAATGAACCGCCAGACCGGCGCGCTCGATCTGATCGAGAAGACGCCGGTCCCGGGGACCGATAAGCCGTCCCCGTCGAGCATGCCGATGGCATTGAGCCCGGACCGGCGGTTTCTCCATGCCGCGCTGCGCAGCGAGCCCTTCACGGTCGCGAGCTTTGCGATCGACAAGGAGACCGGCAAGCTGTCGCATCTCGGCAATGCGCCGCTCGACGCCAGCATGGCCTATACGACGGTCGACCGGACCGGCCGTTGGCTGCTGTGCGCCTCCTACCCGCAAGGCAAGCTGACGGTCAATCCGATCGATGCGCAAGGCCGGGTGCAAGCGCCGCCGAGCCAGATCATCACCGACCGGCCCAAGGCGCATTGCGTCGTCGCCGATGCCGCCAATAAGAATGTCTATCTCGCGGTGCTCGACCAGGACATCATCCTGCAGCTGAAATTCGACCCGGCGACCGGCAAGCTGACGCCGAATACCCCGGAGTCGATCAAAACCAAGCAGGGCGCCGGCCCGCGCCATATGGCGTTTCATCCGAACGGGCGCTTTCTCTATCTGATCACCGAGACGACCGCGACGATCGGCGCCTATGCCATCGATCCGGGCAACGGCACCTTGAAGGAGCTGCAGTTCGTCGACACGCTGCCGCCTGAGTTCAAGGACAAACCGGCGGCGGCCGACCTCCATGTGACGCCGGACGGCCGGTTCCTTTATGGCAGCGAGCGCCGGACCAGCACGCTGACAGGGTTCCGCATCGATCCCGAAAAAGGCACGCTGACTCAGATCGGCCGCTTCCCGACCGAGACGACGCCGCGCGGCTTCGGCATCGAGCCACACGGCAAATTCCTGCTCTCGACCGGGCTCGATTCGAACCATCTGACGGTCTATGCGATCGAAGCCAACGGCACGCTGAACCCGGTCAAGCAGCACGCGATGGGGCAGATGCCGAACTGGGTCTGGTCGAATTCGTCGATCTGCGCTGAGGAGGCCCGAGTGCCGCCAGCCGCCGCGCTTGCGGAAAAATTTCCGAATATGTTAGCCCGTAGACCGTTTTGCGGAGGCGGTCATCGCGGCACAGGCCGCCGAGGGGGGCGACATTATGCAGGGTTTCGTGACGCTTGAGCCGCGGCGCATGGATTCCCCAACCGGCTGATCGCACCCGATGGAGTTCGTCCTCTACCTCGCCGGGTTGGCCGTCCTGATCGTCGTGCTCGCGCTCGGGCTGGAATTCATTCAGCGCCGCGGCGCGCCGCTCCAGCTGCCGCCGGCCGCCATCCGCCAGGAACCCGGCCTCGCACCGAGCATTTCCGGCGGCAGTGTCACGCCAGCCGCCCCGCCGATTGTTGCCGCTCGCCCGCCGGGCGGCGAAACCCCGCTCGTGCTGCGCAGCCCCGCAGTGCGCGACATCATTCTGATCGTCGCGGTGGGCCTCCTGGCGCTGATCGCGCTCGGCTCCGATTGGGTCTTTTATCGGCAGCTCGACGAAATGCGCGCGGCAAAGCGGGCCTGGCTCGCGCCCCAATCCGCGCGCAGCGCGAGCGCGCCGGTGGTCGGCCGAGCCTTCGATGTCTCCGTGTTGAGCCAGAACAGCGGCGCCGAACCGGCGGTCGATATCTTCACCGATGCGGCGCCGTTCACGGTGCCTCTGGCCGAGGCGGGATCGCCGAATGTCGACCGCAATATCCGCGACGCGCTGAACCGCTGCCTGGCGACCAAGCCGGGAGAGCGGACGCGCGTGGTTTACCCAAACCCGGCCGCCGCCACCGACCGCACGACGCTGTCGATCAAACGCGAGCTGATCGATTGGGACGTGCTCTACGGCACGAAGATCCTGGTGGTGCCGGGATGCTACGCCTACCGCAGCGGCGGGCAGACCCATCACAGCGCGTTCTGCTTTTTCTACCAGCATGGGTTCAGCAACCCGAGCGATTGGGCGATCTGCCAGGGCGGCAATTACGCGGACTGAAGCATTCGCGGCGCCCGTCCGTTGAGCTAAAGCATTCCCATCACCGTGTTGACGATGCGCACGAGCGCATCGGCTTGCTCCGAGCTGATCGCGCCCTTCGCCGCGGCATCGCTCACCGCGTCCCGCAGCCCGCGCAGCTCGGCCCGATCGGCCATGAGCGGCAGCCCGGGCCAGTCCGGCCCGGCGCGCCGGCACAACGCCATCTGATTCTGGTACCAGAGCGCCAGCATCTGCTTGTCGCCTTGGAGCGCGAGGCTCCGCACCTTTTTCGCGATCGGAATCGTCTTGCGCGCGATCACGTAATCGGCGACCGCGGCCGTCGGATGAAAGCGCCGGGGCCGCCCGGCGGGAATGCCCGATTGCCCTTTGGGGAAGGCCGGCCGTCAGGGCTTGAGCCGCTTCAGCTCGGCGATGGCGGCCCTGAATTCGGTGGAAGATTTAGGGCATGTGTCCACCGCAGCCCGAAGCGCCGTCTCGGCGTCCGCTCTACTGCCTTTCACAATGTGCCACTGGCCAAGGTAGAATTGCGCCTCGCATTTCTGCTCCGGGGTTGCGGCGGCGGCGAGCGTCGCGGCCGGCGAGCGGTTGCCGAGATAAAGCTCGGTGACGGCGAAGGGCCACTCCTCGGTCTTCAGCCGGCCAGCGTTGGCCTTGAGCTCGGTTTCCGCCGCCTCGCCGGCTCGGGACTGAGCCAGGAACCGATACAACATTGCGTAGGCGTCTTCGTCGATCTCTATCGACCGCAGCAGGTCTGCCGACGCGCCCTTGAAATCCCCGGCGTCATAACGCGCCGCGCCGAGCATGAGCCAAGCGGCGCTATTCTTGGGCTCTAGCTCGAGTGCTTTGTTGCAATCGGCGATAGTGCGATCGAGCTCGCCTTTGAGGTAATAAGCGAGGCCGCGGCTGACGTAGGGGTCGGCGTCTTTTGGATCGAGGGCGATGGCTTTGTCGTAGTCGGCGATGGCGCGGTCGAACTCGACCTTGTCCTGATAGGCCAGGCCGCGGAGTGTGTAGGCGGAGGCGTCTTTCGGATCGAGGACGATGGCCCTGTCGTAATCGGCGATGGCGCGGTCGAACTCGCCCTTGTCCTGATAGACCAGGCCGCGGAGTGTGTAGGCGGAGGCGTCTTTCGGATCGAGGGCGATGGCCTTGTCGTAATCGGCGATGGCGCGATCGAGATCGCCCTTGGCCTTATACGCGCGGCCTCGGTTCTCGTAGGCGCCGGCGTC
>Ga0209474_10006312_pt1 | contig 9986 bp, 11 predicted proteins | sample GraSoiAngelo_145_FD_185902 | JGI IMG/M metagenome (GOLD analysis project Ga0209474, IMG submission 185902) | Grasslands soil microbial communities from the Angelo Coastal Reserve, California, USA - 14_1009_05_20cm (SPAdes) (version 2) | ecosystem: Environmental > Terrestrial > Soil > Grasslands ... | reverse complement strand
TAGAATGGCCGAACCACCTGTCCCGGCAGAAGGCCCATCCGCAACCAGTCAGGCACCCGTCAGCTCCGAGTCGCCACCTGCCGAAAAAAACGAATCGGCTCCAACTGATCTTCCCAATCCCACCGAGTTGGCAGTCAAAGAGTCTGTAGCGACAACTGCTTCAGGAGACAAACCGTCAAGCTCTCCCGCGCATGCCGCCGCTGCCAGCAAGCCTAGTGATTCGAATGCGTCAACAACGAAGAGCCGCCGTCAGCGCGTGGCCAAATTTTCCGCGCGCCGTCCGCTGCCGCCGCTTCATGTTGGATCCGCTTCGGCCAGGGTTGTCGGCGTCACTCCAAGTGGAAACTGGATTCTGCGATTACCTTCGGGGGAAACGATCGTCACCCCTCCCGTGCCCGACATCGATGATGCGCCAGTGATTTCACATCGCCGCGTCCGCCGCGTGCCACGGCCAATTCCGCTGGAAGATGAGGCGCCGGTAATCGTTCTTCCGCCGAACTTTTGACTTTTGATCGTTTTTGTTTTCCTGCCGATAACTGATAACTAAGAACTGATAACGAAGCAGGACCCTAGGCTGGCTTCTCCTCATCGCGTGGTTGGCGGATCATCGTCTGAGGCGATCCATGGAACCCGGTATGGAAAGAGGCTCGCGGAACATATATTTCCCGGCTATTTTCCGAGGCCAGATGCGCCGACGTAGCTCAGCTGGTAGAGCAGCTGATTCGTAATCAGCAGGTCACGGGTTCGAATCCCGTCGTCGGCTCCACCTCATGCCAATCGCGATCATTATTCCGACCTTAGAGGAAGTGGACAACATCGTGCCGTTGGTTGAACAGATCGAGCAAACGAACGTTCCGTTCGGCGAAATCATCTTCGTCGATGACGGCTCGACGGACGGCACACGAGAGAAGGTTCGGGCGCTGGCCACGGTGCATCGGGTGCGCCTGATCGAACGTGACGGAGCTGAACGCGGATTGGCCGGCGCCATTATCGTCGGCGCGAACGCATCATCGGCCGATGTTTTCGTGGTGATGGACGCCGACCTTAGCCATCCGCCGGAAGAAATCGCATCCTTACTGCAACCGCTACTGGCGAATGATGCCGATCTCGTCATCGGCAGCCGCTACATTCCTGGTGGGGCAACGCCGGATTGGCCGGCCTGGCGCCGATTTCTCTCACGCGTCGCATCCGGGCTGGCCTATCCGCTCACCGGCGTGCATGATTCCATGGGCGGATTTTTCGCGATCCGGCGCGAGTGCTTACTGCGCTTTGCCTCGCAGGCGGCCGGCTTCAAGATTGTGTTCGAAACACTTGTGCGAGGACGAAAAACTTTGCGGGTGCGCGAAGTGCCGATCGTCTTCCGGGACCGCGTTCGAGGAATATCCAAAATGTCGTTAGCTCAGGCGGTCCGCTTTGCGGTGGCATGGTTGCGTGCGACTGGGAGGCGAATAACGGAGGGCAAGACGGTGGCACCGCCGTTACCCGCGCAAAAACTATCGCGCGATTAAGCGTAACCGGCAGCGAAGATCGGCGGCGAGGGCAAGGTAAAGGCTGAGCGCTGCGAGAAACAGGCTCCCATAAATTTGAGCGAATCGCGGTGCGATCGCCGTTGCTGTCAAGAGCGCGAGCGCAATCAGCAGACAAGCCGGTGACATTGATTCCGCCCGGTCCAAGCTTCGCTTAATCAGGAGCGCAAGCGGGAACATGAGCCAGACAAATAAATAGCCGAAGGCGAGGGGCGTAAAAATCAAAATCAAGAGCAAAAGCGCGGCAAATTCCCGCGCGTCTCCTTCCGGCGCACGTTGGCGCGGCATTGCCCCAACAAAGGAAAAGCCCAGGAGAAGCGCGCTCGCAATGATGACGATGTTTACCGTCCTGAAATCAAGATCAGCGACATTCGCGTAAACTGGTGGACGTGGTGTCTCATCGACGCTGACTCGCCTGAGCAAACGATTGGCCAGACCAAAAATCGATTGATTTTTCCAGGTATAACCGCGCTCCGGCCGTTGCGCGATTCCGCCTTGTTCATAATGCAACATCCCGCGTTGCCAATCGCGAGCGTCGTTCAAGGTCTGGTGCCATCCGCGAAAAGGAATTGGCAGAAGGAAAAGCAAGATGACCAGGGCGATGACCAGTGAAATCGCGGCTGTCCAATAACGCCGATAAACAAAATAAAAAATCGCGAGCAACGGGAATGCTTTGATCGCGACCGCGAGTGCAACCAGGGCGCCGGCTAAGATTTCCTGGCCGTGGCGCAAGCTGAGAAACGCACCGAGCATGAGTGCGAGCAAAACCAGAGTTGGCTGGCCGAGATGATAACTCGACCAAACAAAGGGGATAACGATGAAATTGGCAATGACGATAGGCGCGTTCTGAGCGCGCTGCTCCGAAATCAACGTGCTCGAAAACCTGATGCACAGAATCCACGCCATCGTGTTTAGCGCCGACAAAATCAAAATCAGCGCGGGCTTTCCAAAGAAGGCTGGTGCCGCCAAAAGCAACGCGCAGGTGGGTGGATACATGAACGGAAAATTTTGGGTGTGCGGGTAAATTTCGCTGCCACGCAGCACGGTTTGCCCAGCGTCAAACCAGTTCCGGTAGTCCATGTTGGTGCCGCTGTGCAAAAAGCGGACGAACGGCAGAAGGGTGAAGGTTGTCGCCGTAGTGAGAAACAGCACCCGGATCAGGAGCCGCGCGTGCGAACCTTCCAGTCGCTCAGTCAGAACTCGCAGCGGAGCGATCACGCGGCAATCGGCTCAATTACCGGACGCGCCTTATGCCAGTCGGTGCTTTGTTCATAAGCGTGCGCAATCTGAAAAATCCGCGCTTCATCCAGCGCTTTTCCGAGGAGTTGTAATCCGATCGGCAACTTCTTTGCGCTCTTGGGTTCGGCAAATCCACAGGGAACGCTGATGCCGCAAATTCCGGCGAGGTTGGCAGCGGTGGTGAAAATATCCGCCAGATACATCTGCAAGGGATCGGTCATTTTCTCGCCCAGCTTGAACGCCGGGCTGGGTGACGTTGGTGAAACGAGGGCTTCTACTTTCTCGAACGCGCGCACGAAATCCTGACGGATGAGCTCGCGCACCTTTTGGGCACGCAAATAAAAGGCATCGTAATAACCGGAACTGAGGACATAAGTGCCGAGAATAATTCGCCGCTTTACTTCCGCGCCAAATCCTTCTGCACGAGTGCGGGCGTACTGATCAAACAAACTGCTCACGTTCTCCGCCCGATGCCCGTAGCGCACCCCATCAAAGCGCGCGAGATTGGCCGAAGCTTCCGCCGTCGCCAGAATATAGTAAACGCTGATGGCGTAGTTCGTATGCGGAAGCGAAACCTCGATGATCTCCGCGCCGAGTTCGCCTAGCTGCTTCACTGCGGCGATGACCGCGCTTTTCACCGCCGGATCGACGCCTTCAATCATATATTCCTTTGGCAAGCCAATGCGGATGCCTTTCAGGTCACGGCCAAGATTCTTGGCATAATCCGGGACTGGGGCATTGAGCGAAGTGGAATCGTGCGAATCATGGCCGGCAATCGCATTCATCAGCAACGCGGAGTCGTGTACAGTTTTCGTTAGCGGTCCAATCTGATCGAGGGAGGAAGCGAAGGCCACGAGACCGAAGCGCGAGACTCGACCGTAGCTGGGTTTGAACCCAACTATTCCCGACAGTGCGGCGGGCTGACGAATCGATCCACCGGTGTCGGTGCCAAGCGCGCCGAATGCAATATCCACGGCGACGGCTGCGGCCGATCCGCCGCTTGATCCACCCGGCACACGCGAGAGGTCCCAGGGATTACGCGTGACTTGGGCGCTGGAATTTTCCGTCGAGGAACCCATGGCAAATTCGTCCATGTTCATCCGGCCAAACGGAATTGCGCCATGGCCACGCAATTTCTCGATCACGGTTGCGCTGTAGGGCGCACGATAGCCGCGCAAGATCTTGGAAGCACAGGTGCATTGCTGGCCTTCGACATTGATCAGATCCTTGATTGCGATCGGAACCCCACCCAGCGGCAAACTCACGTCCGTTCTTTCCGCCTCCGCCATCGCCGTGGCAAAATCGTGCGCCAGATACGCGCCGATTTCGGGATCCACGGCGTCGATTCGCTCCCCCAGTGCCTGCAACACCTCAACTGGCGAAACTTCTTTTCGCCGGAGCAAATCCGTCAGCTCGACGATACTGAGCGCCGGCAGCTCGCGCTTCGTCATTCCACAACTTTGGTGACGATGAAAAGATTGTTGGCCTTCCGCGGTGCGTTGCTCAGCGCCTCGGCGGCAATGAACCAATCGCAAGCGGTATCTTCGCGAAAGACATTGAAAATTGGAACAGCATGCGCCGCCGCTTCCACTCCCTCGACGTTCACTTCCCTTAATTTTTCCGCGTACTTCAAGACGTCGCCGAGTTGCTTTTGAAAAAGCTCCGTCTCCTGCGCGGTCAATTGCAGCCTGGCTAATTGCGCGACGTAAGCAACGTCGAGTTCGCTTGTCATGTTAAAAATGGAAGCGCGTCAGCAGCCACGTCACCGCTACTGCCAGTGCAATCACCAGCACCAAGAAAATGATCCGGCCTTCCCGTCGTTCCTTGCGCAGGGAACCAGGCCGACGCCTCCGCGATTCCTCATCGCCCCAGCGTTTATCGCGCAATGAGAGAGAGGCGTCGAGTCGGCTCCCGCGCTGATGGGCTCGCTCCAATAATTCTTCGCGCTGCCGACGGGACGTTTCCTGTGCCAAACGCGGCGCTTCTTCGATCATTTGCTGCAACTTCTGCATCCGATCGCGCAACTCATTCTCGCGGCGCGCCAGTTCCTCGTGTTGCTGATCGACTGCCGAGCCGGTTTTAGGCGAACGCCGAATCATTCCGCAATCTTACCCCTTCGCCATCCACCAGAAGATGACCAACCCGATTAATGCAACCGTTATTAGCGGCAGCGAAAACGCGAATCCGATCAAAACCCATTGCCCGAACGATCGCTCGCCGTGTATCCCCGCCACATCTGGCGCCGCTTCCGGTAACGGCACGTTGTCCGAATCCTGCGTCGCGATCGCTTGCAAACGACTTCGCTGCTGACTGAATTCCGCTCGCGCATCGTCTACCGTGCTCAGCGCGCGGCTCAATTCCCGGTGCAAATCCGTCGGATTCCAACCCTTGGGATCGATCCCTTCCAGTATCTCGAGATGCTGGCCGAAGCTTTCACGCGTGGCCCGCAATTGTTCGAGTTTGCTCTGCGTCTCGTACGCTTCCCGCTCCAGCACCACCAGCGAACGCGTCAGCTTATCTGTCATCTCCGCCCGGCCGCGTTCCAATTCTTCCTGCCGCCGGCTTAGCTCCTCCAACTCGCGTTTTTGTTTTTCAATCTGCTCTTGTTGCCGACGCAGCTGCAGCAATTGCTCCTGCGCTTTTTGCACCTGCGAATCGAGCAGCTCGGGGGTGACTGCATCTTCGTCGGTTAATTCAAGCATCTGTTCCATCGCACGAGTCCGTTCTGGCATGATTTTGCGGAGCAGAGCGTTTTGCCCGCTCCATTAAGCCGGACATTAAAGACTCAGGTTCGAATTTCCAGACTTTTCATCGTCACCGGCGCATATTTTCTTCCGGCCGCTCCTGTCCTCATCATTTTGCCGTTCAAATCGACGACTTCATTTCCAACAACACGCCCTTGAAATATTCCGTCTCCGGCATGGTCGGCAAAATGGGGTGATCGAACGCCTGCTCAAACCGCCGCAGCCGTCGTGCCGATCGCCGCGCATCCACCAGCGCCGCCGAAATTGTTTCGGATAAAATTGCATCCGTGACGTGGTGTGAACAGGAGAACGTTGCCAGGATTCCGTCGCGCGAGAGCAACTTGAAGGCGCGCAAGTGCAGTTCGCGATAACCGCGAATGGCATCGCGTACGCGGCTCTTGGTTTTCGTGAACGAGGGCGGATCGAGGACGATCAAATCAAATTGTGCCCCAGCTTTTTCAGCAGCTCGCAAATAGATAAAGACATCCTGCTCTACCCATCGTACCGGCAGCTGATTGCGTTTTGAATTATCCCGCGCCGCTGCGATTGCGCTGGCCTGCATCTCGACCCCGATCACTTCCCTCGCCCCTGCCCGCGCGCAGGTAAGGGCGAACGCTCCTTCATTGGTAAAGCAATCGAGAACGCGCCGGCCCGCGGCGATGCTGGCGACGACCGGATAATGAGGAATCTGATCGAGATAAAATCCGGTTTTCTGCGCGCTCAAAAGATCGATCGAAAATTTCACGCCGCAGATTTCGAATTCCGTTTCCCGTGCCTCACCGCGTAAAACGCCGCTCCAAAGAGGCAAACCTTCCGCGCGTCGCACGGCGGCGTCACTCCGCTCGATAATGTTTCTCCCTCCCAGAACTTCGCCGATGGCATCGACTAGTATTTCCTTGCGTTGATCCATCCCAAGAGTCGTTAGCTGCAGGACAAATTGGTCGCCGTATCGATCGAGAATCGTCCCCGGCAACCCGTCGCTCTCGCTCCAGACAACGCGATACAGTTGTGGGGTTACTTTTCGTCGGTCCCGATATTCCGCCGCCTGCGCGATTCGCCGCTTGAAAAAATCGAGATCGAGATCCTGCCGACGGTGGGAAAAACGGCGCGCCACAATCTGTGACTTCGAATTCCAGATCGCGCTTCCTAGCAACCGGTCCCGCCCATCCTTAATCGAAATGACGTCGCCGTCAGCCGGATTGCCGAAGACCTTCAGCACTTCGCTCGAGAAAACCCAGTCGTGGCCATGCAAAATCCGCGCTCGCGGTCGAACGACAATTCCAGCCATGGTTTGACGTGAGAAGTGAGAGGTGAGAGGTGAGAAGTGAGAAGTATAACTACCTCTCACTAATCACTCCTCACAATTCCATCCATGCAAACTGTAACCCTGCAAACTTCGCGGCTCTCCTCCATGCCCGATTCTTCGCGCTTCTGGCCGGTCGACAGCTATTTTGCTGGCACAAGTCCGCCAAGCTTCGATAAGCAGTTCGTGCGCGATTATCTGGAGACACTCGACTGGAAGAAAACGCCACCAGCTCCCAAATTACCGCAGGAAGTGATCGAAAAAATCAGCGCGAAATATCTGGAGGCCTACGAAAGGTTGAGCGGCCAACAATTACGGCTGGAGTAATTCCGCAAGATTCAATGCAACAGCCTTCTCCGAGTTCGCAAAACTTCCCTTCCGCCAGTAACGCCGAAGAACGTGGCGAATATTACCAGGGCCATACTTACGACCAGGACGGACTACGATCAATCCACAATCATGAATTCATGGATGATCCGCTTTTCCGGAAGGCGTACGCCCGCGGAGTGCGCGCCGCCGGGCAGGATTATAACTGGCACTGGCGCGTTCACGTGGGCTTGTGGGCAGCGGCATGTGCCAGCCGGCTCGATGGCGATTTCGTGGAGTGCGGCGTGAACCGGGGCTTCCTCAGTTCCGCCATCATGGCTTATCTGGATTGGGACAGCCTTGGAAAACAATTTTACCTCCTCGATACCTTCCGCGGATTGGATGAACGCTTTGTTTCTGCCGAAGACGAGAAGGCCGGGGCGTTCGAGAAAAACAGAATTCATCTTTCGAGCGGATTCTATGTGGAGAGTGTCGAACCCATACGTCAAAACTTTTCTGAGTGGAGAAATGCAATTATTGTCGAAGGTTCGATTCCTGAAACATTGCCACAGGTACATGCCAGTCGCATCGCCTACCTCCACCTCGATATGAATTGCTCTCCGCCGGAGGTAGCGGCACTGGAGTTCTTTTGGGAGCGTCTTATCGGAGGCGCATTCGTCCTTCTGGACGATTACGCCTATCATAACTATCGCTCACAAATGCGGGCGATGGATGGATTCGCCAAAAAAAGGCGCCTTCATATCCTGTCCCTTCCCACCGGGCAGGGTTTGCTTGTCAAACCAGCAAAGGAGTAAGGAAATGGGCGCCATGGCACCCGTCCTCGATTGGTGTCCAGTTTGCGGCGCGAAAGAATTCACACGTAAGCCGATCCTCTGGCCGGAGTTGATCGAAGAGTGGAAACTTTCCAGCGAGGAGGCCGATCACATCGATCTTCAACAAGGCTTTAGCTGCACCAATTGTAAAAACAATCTCCGCGCGATGACGCTCGCTGCCGCCATCACAAGAACATTCGGTTTTGAAGGGAGTCTCAAAATTTTCTGCTCGAACACTGTAAGGATTCGCGACTCGATTGTGATTGAAATCAACGCGGCGGGCCAGCTTTCGCCCTTCCTGCAACTGTTGCCGAAACACAAGCAATATTGCTTTCCGGAGATCGATATTCAGCGAATGGATTTCACGACCGAATCAATCGATGTGATTATTCACTCGGACACTCTGGAGCACGTTCCCGATTCGAAGGCTGCTTTGCGAGAATCCTGGCGCGTGCTGAAACGGGGTGGACGTCTCTTTTACACCATACCGATCGTGATCGGCCGGCTGACCCGCAGCCGGCACCAGTTACCGCCAAGTCATCACGGAAACCCCGCCATGACGCGCGATGATTTGAGGGTGCAAACCGAGTATGGCGCCGATTTCTGGTGCGAAGTTTTTGAAGCTGGCTTTCGCGAGCTTAGCCTGACGACACTTGTCTTCCCTTCCTCGATCGCAATTACTGCGACCAAGACATAGGAACGGGAGCACAAAATTTCTGGAAACGTCCGAGCGACCGACGCGGTAATAGCCGTCATCCTGAGCGAAGCGCAGCGGAGTCAAAGGATCCTGCGGAACCAGATTAACGTAGCCCATCGATGATCGCCATATCGATCCAGAATTACGCCCGGCAACCCGTCGCTCTCGCTCCAGACAACGCGATACAGTTGTGGGGTTACTTTTCGTCGGTCCCGATATTCCGCCGCCTGCGCGATTCGCCGCTTGAAAAAATCGAGATCGAGATCCTGCCGACGGTGGGAAAAACGGCGCGCCACAATCTGTGACTTCGAATTCCAGATCGCGCTTCCTAGCAACCGGTCCCGCCCATCCTTAATCGAAATGACGTCGCCGTCAGCCGGATTGCCGAAGACCTTCAGCACTTCGCTCGAGAAAACCCAGTCGTGGCCATGCAAAATCCGCGCTCGCGGTCGAACGACAATTCCAGCCATCGCAACAATTGTAGGGCAGCCGTGTCGACTGCCAAACGCTGTAACTGCCGCCGTCTCCGGCGGCAGACTAAACCGGAGATTCTGCCGCTGGGGACAGCGGCAGCTAAAACGGCAAGCGGGAGCGTTTGCCCCACAAACGTGACCGCGACTATCGTCAGCGCTATGCAAGCGCTACGTGAAATTAAACTTCCTGGAATTAAGAAACTGCGCACTGGCAAAGTGCGCGAAGTTTTCGACCTCGGCGATATCTTACTCTTCGTCGTCAGCGATCGTCTTTCCGCCTTCGACGTCATTTTGCCGGATCCGATTCCGTATAAGGGCGCGGTCTTGAATCAAATCTCCGCTTTCTGGTTTCAAAAACTCAACTTCGCCAGAAACCATTTCATCACTGCGGACTTCGATGAGTTTCCGCAGTCGTTGCGTGGCTTTCGCGATCAACTGGCGGGCCGCTCCATGCTCGTAAAAAAGACGGAGCCGCTCTCGATCGAGTGTGTTGTCCGCGGTTACCTTGCTGGTTCCGGTTGGAAGGATTACCAGCAAACCGGGTCCGTCTGCGGCGTGAAACTGCCGGATGGGCTGCAACTGGCATCGAAATTACCGGGGCCAATCTTCACCCCCTCGACCAAGAGCGACGTCGGTCACGACCTTAACATCGATCTCGATGAGGCCGGTCGCATGGTTGGCGCGGAATTGACCGAGTTGGCGCGCGATCTCAGTCTCGAACTTTATCAGGCGGGAAGCGAATATGCCGCCGCCCGCCGAATCATTATCGCGGACACGAAATTCGAATTCGGAAGATTAGCCGATGAGCTGCTGCTGATCGACGAATGTCTGACTCCCGATTCCTCCCGTTTCTGGCCGGCCGATG
>Ga0209474_10006311_pt1 | contig 9986 bp, 6 predicted proteins | sample GraSoiAngelo_145_FD_185902 | JGI IMG/M metagenome (GOLD analysis project Ga0209474, IMG submission 185902) | Grasslands soil microbial communities from the Angelo Coastal Reserve, California, USA - 14_1009_05_20cm (SPAdes) (version 2) | ecosystem: Environmental > Terrestrial > Soil > Grasslands ... | reverse complement strand
TGAGCTTGAGCGCGCCGCGCGCCGTCGAGGCGCTTGGCTGCCGCGCCTGCTCGAACAGGCAGTTCACGTAACCGACGAAAGTGCCGTCGCCGCCGCCGGTGAGGACGGTGCGGTAGCCCTTGTCGAGAACCTGCCGCGCGATCGAGCGGGCATCGTCGAAGCAGCGCGAGTAGTACAAGTCCTCGGGAGGAACGAAGTTTTCCAGCTCGCGCTTGAGCGCGTCGGAGACGCTGCGCGCGTTCGCGTTGAGGAGGACTGCCACTCGCTCGGCGCTGCGGACTGGAAGAAGCTCGAGGTTGCCCATCGCACCGTGCTTGGTAGCAAACGTGGGGCCGTGAACCGCTGCGCCGCGTTACGACACTAAGCTGAAACAATCCCGACACTTGGATTTATCGCAGGTGGGATTTACACACACATCCCGCCGCGTACCAGGGGTGGCGGTGCGAAGATGACTACGCAGGTCACGTTTGCTCTTGGCGGGCCGCGCTGCACGGCGTACACAGTGCGCTCCCATCTGGAGGGTGCATGAAGATCTTCCTCACGGGCGGCAGCGGGTACATCGGTTCAGCGGTCGCGCTCGCGCTGAAGAAGGCCGGGCACGACGTGCTCGCGCTCGTGCGCTCGGAAGCGAAGGGGGAGCCCCTCAAGCAGGCTGGCGTGAAGCTGGTGACCGGCGATCTGGGGAATCCCGCCGGCTACGCGGGCGCCGCCTGGGGACGAGCGGCCTTCGTTCACGTCGCCCAGGAATGGTCGCCGAAGGGGCCGGAGCTCGATCGCAAGGCGATCTCCAGCGCGCGCGATCTGCTGCGGGGACAGGTCGGGGCGACGTTCATCTATACGAGCGGCTGCTGGGTACAGGGCGAGACCAACGATGTCGCCGACGAAAGCACGCCGGTCAAGCCGGTGCGAGCGGTTTCCTGGCGCCCGGCGCACGAGCAGGCTGCGCTGGAGATGGCGAAGGACGGAATCCGGTCCGTCGTGGTCCGGCCCGCGATCGTCTACGGCGGACAGCGCGGGGGGATCCCGGCGATGTTCTTCGGAACCGCGCTGAAGCACGGCGCGGCACATACCGTCGGTCCGGGCGAAAACCACTGGCCGCTGGTGCACGTCGACGATCTGGCCGAGCTCTACGTCCGGCTGGTGGAGCGGGCGCCGGCCGGATCCGTGTACTACGCGGTCGACGCTTCGCGGCTCAGGCAGCGCGAGGTTGCGGAGGCAGCCGCACGGGCCGCCGGGAAGGACGGCAAGGTGCAGCCGCAAAAGCCGGATGGCACGCCGTACCAGGAGGCGCTGATGCTCGATCAGCAGATCTCCAGCGAGAAGGCGCGCAACGACCTCGATTGGCGCCCTCGCCACGAGAGCTTCGTCGCGGAGGCGGAGCCGCTCTTCACGCTCTGGCATTCAGCGCAGTAGCGCCGACGTGAACGTGGCCGGAGGCCACCGCACGGCGTTCTCAGGATTTCTGCTGTTCGGAGCCTGGAGCGATGGAATCGAGCAGTGCGCGGTCGCCCTGAATGGCGACCCGCTGCGAATAGAGCTGCAGGCCGCGCAGACCGCCGAGCTCCTCGCCGCCGCCGGCGTGGCCGGGGCCTCCGTGGAGCAGCTGCGGCAGGACCGTGCCGGGTCCCATCGTCTGCCCGGCGACCTTCTCGCTGCCGACGTAGATGCGGCCGTGGTAGGGCGCGATGGCGAGAACGCACTGGCGCAGGAAATCGCGATCGTCGCTGTAGACCGAGCAGACCAGACCGCCGCCGCCGCGCCGGACGAGATCCGCGGGTGAGCTGGATGCGGCAAGAGTAGCAACCGGACCGAACACCTCGTCCTTGTGCATCACCTTTGCGCCGGCGGGATCCCGGGAGAGCAGGAGAACCGGAGAGACGAAATAGCCTTTGCCCTCCGGGGCGAGCGCCTTCACGCTGCCGTCGCCGCCGAACACCGGCTGGGACTCGGAGGCGAGCTTCGCGATTCCCGCGCGAACGTCCCGCAGCTGATCGGCGGTGCTCACCGGCCCCATGTTGACTTCCGGGCGGGCCGGATCGCCGACGCGCACCCGCCCAAGCCGCTCGACCAGCGCCTCCTGGGCGGAGGAGAGCTGATCGCCGCCGACGAAGATGCGGCGGATAGCCGTGCACTTCTGGCCCGTCTTCTGCGTCATGTCGCGCACGACGTCCTGGACGAACATGTCCCAGGTGGCGCTGCCCGTCTGCACGTCAGGCCCGATGACCGCCGCGTTCAAGGAGTCCGCTTCTACGTTCAGGCGCGCCCCTCGGCGCGCGAGCTGCTCGCGCAGCTTTGCCGCGGTCTGCGAGGATCCGGTGAACGCGACCACGTCCTGGGGTCCGAGCCGGTCGAGCAGATCTCCGGGCGAGCCGCAGATGAATTGGAAAGCGCCGCCCGGAAGGATGCCGGCTCCGATCTCCGCCGCTCGCCAGGCGGCGAGCGCGGTGCTGGTGGCGGGCTTGCTCAGGATCGGCATTCCCGCCAAGAGAGCGCACGCCGCTTTCTCGCAGGTGCCCCAGGCCGGGAAGTTGAACGCGTTGATGTGCACCGCCACGCCGTCCCGCGGGACCCACAGGTGGAGGCCCGCGTACCGCGCGGTGCGGCCGAGCTGGACCGCATCCCCGTCGCGCAGCGCGCGCGACCCGAGCTGCGCGCCGAGCTCCGCGTAGTGGGCGAGCGTGGCGATGGCGCCGTCGATGTCGAACTTGGCGTCGCTGCGCGTGTTGCCGCCGTTCTCCATGGAGAGGGCGATGAGCTCGTCGCGCGCGGCGTGCAGCGCCTTGCTCCAGGATCCGAGCAGGGCTCCTCGCTGCGCGAAGGTCAGCTCGCGCAGGGCGGGACCGCCCTGCGAACGTCCGAACTCGACGGCGGCGCCGAAATCGATGCCGGCGCTCGAGGTGCGGGCGAGCGGCTCCTCCGTCGCGGGATTCACCAGCGTCGCGAACGGTTCTCTTCCCTCGATCCATCGACCTCCGACGAAGCTTCGCAGCGTCTTCATGGCGCCGCCTCCTAGCACAATTTCTAGTGTGCCGGAGGACGCGTCACCTCTTGCTTGTCGTGCGAAGGCTTCGGAGTCGAGCGGGGCAGGGTGCCGGGCATGTCGGCCAACGCATGAGCGACCACCGCGATGGCGGCGGCATTCCTGGCCAGGTTTGACGGATCGATCTTGTCGAGCGTGTCCGCGGCGCTGTGATGGATGTCGAAATAATGCGTGACGTCCGGATGCACGGCGAACAACGGCACGCCGGACGGATCCAGCGGGCCCAGGTCCGCTCCGCTCGCGTCTCCGTCCTCAAGCCCGATGCCGAGCGACGCCAGCGGCGCAAGCCACGGCGCCAGCATCGACGCCCCGCCGTCGCCGGCGCGCAGATGAACGGCGAGCGGCGGCCCGGCGCCGCTGTCCGCCTCGAGCGCCGCGACGTGCCGTGCCAACTCGCCCTGGTGCGCGGCGGCATATCCCTTTCCGCCGGCGAGGCCGTTCTCCTCGTTCATGAAGAGCACCACGCGCACCGTCCGGCGCGGATGCTGCGGGAGCGCGGCGATCAGCCGGCCGGCTTCCATCACCATCGCGACGCCGGCGCCGTCGTCGTTCGCGCCCTGGCCGAGGTCCCAGGAGTCGAGGTGCGCGCCGATCAGGACCACCTCCTCCGGCTTCTCCCGTCCGCGCACGTCGGCCACCACGTTGGCGGAATCGGCGTCGGGGAGGATGCGGCATCCGAGCGAGAGCCGGACGCGCACCGGGCCACGCCGCAGCAGGCGATGGAGCAGATCCGCGTCCTCGGTGCTGATCGCCGCACCGGGAATGCGCGGAGCATCCGCGTCATAGCTGGTCATCCCCGTGTGCGGCGAGCGGAGAGAGCCCGTCGCGAGCGAGCGCATGAGCATCGCCACGGCTCCCGCCCGCGCCGCGGCGGAGGGGCCGCGCGTGCGCAATTCGATGAACTTTCCGTAATCCGCGGTAGCGGCCATCGTATGATTGAAGAAGACGATCTTTCCTCGTGCGGCGGCGCCGAGCGAGGCCGCTTCCGCGAGCGAACGCGCCTCGACGACCTCCGTGTTCGCAGCGCCGCCGACGCTGTTGCCCAAAGCCGTCAAGGCGAGGCGGTGTCCGGCGATAACCGGTGACGGCAGGACCTCGCCGCTCTCCTCCCCGCGCACCCAGTGCGTGACTTTCACCGGCTCGAGGTGAGCCGCGAGGCCATCCTGCTGGAACTTTTTCAGCGCCCATTGCACCGCGGCGTCGGCGCCGGCGGACCCGGAGAGGCGAGGACCGATGGTATCTGCCAGCTCCTCGAGCCGCTCATACGCGATCCCGCTGGTGAGGGCGCCCCCAACCAGCCTCTGGGCGACGTCGGGTGGAAAGTTTCCTGCGACGAGCAGCAGCGCGAGCAGCAAATGGAGTCCTCCTGCGAGCGCCAAACCTTATCGCATGAATCTCGTGACGGGAGTGCAAGTGCGCGCGCCGCCGCGCGCACAATGTGGCGTGGCCTCGGCTGAGCGCTTCGTGGTCTGCGAAAGAGGATCCCAAAAGGAGCAGACCATGAAACGAATTCTCGCCATCGCCGCCCTGGCCGCTGCTTGCGGCGGCTCGTCCGGCAACACCGCGGTCGATCACAACCGCGCGGGCTCGGGATCGTCGACGTTGCTCGTCACCAGCAACGTGACCGTCACCCTCTCGGCCACGGCCCCGCTGACCGCCTTTTCCGTCACCGTCAAGGACGGGCTCGGCGCCAACGTGAGCGGCGCGACCGTTACCGTCCACAACGCCGCCCTGGGCGACGTCGTGCTGACCGAGGCCCAGACCGGCAGCGGCGTGTACGCGAACACGAGCACTTCCTACCCTTCGGGCGACCTGAGCCTGAGCGTCTTGAACGGCACCGACAAGGTGCAGGGCGTCGTGGTCGGTTATCCTGGAACGCACGCCATCAATGCGCCGGTAGGGGGCTCGACGCAGACGGCGAATGCGGCGCTCCACGTGAGCTGGACGACTCCTGCCGTGGCGAAGGCTGCGACGATCAGCTTGAGCAGCGGCGGCTTCTCGGCCCAGGCGCCCGACACCGGCGCTTATGACGTTCCGGCGGCGAGCAACACAGCGAGGACGGGCCAGCGCGTCACCATCGTTCGATCGAACGAGGTGGACATCGCGGGCGGTCTCCCGGGTTCGTCGATGAAGGTGACGGTTAGCAACCGGGGCGACACGTTCACGGTGCAGTAAGGCCGGGCTGCAGCGCTTCACGGATGCGGAGCGCGACGAGCGAAGGCCCGGATACGTCGAGCCACTGCTTCAGCACCGAGCGGCGGCCGTCGAAGGCGAGATTGCCGCCCGCGAGCAGGGTCTGGAATGGCGACGTGTCCTTTGGTCCGCTGAACCACTGCTCGACGCGCAGCAGTGAATCGGAGCCGCCGGCGAAGTCGCTCCACCACGCGTCTTCGCTGCGCGGCAACAGGTCGGGATCGGGCGCGGCGCTGGGATCGGCGATGCCGAACCAGCGCTGCCGCAGGCCGTCGCCCGAGCCGACGTCGACGCCCTGCAGCTCCAGCGCGGGATCGGGCGGCCCGTCGCCGGCGCGCACGCGTAGCGCGCCCTCGCAGACGCGCCGCTTGGTCAGGCGCTGGAGCTGCAGCGGGGCTTGCAGCAGCGGGGCCTGCTTCAGGCGCTCCTCGATCCGCCGCAGCGCCTGCGCCTCGCGCAGCTCGTCCGGGACGTCCAGCGCGACGAGCTTCCAACCCTCGCCGAGAAGGTGAAGCCGGACCCCGCCGCCGCGCAGCGCCGTCAGGTCAGGAGCGGCCCGGCGGAGCGTGCCTTCCAGCTGTCTTCGCAGCAGCTCCAGCACGATGTGGAGGAGGGCCTCGCCGACCGGAGGGTGGCGAGCGGCTTCCGCACCGCGCAGGGCGCCGCCGCTCGCGATCAGGGCGCGCCACCGCCGCGCCGTCGCGCGGTACGCTTCGCGCAGGGCAGAAGGCGCGTCGCGATCGGCGGCAGCGAGCGCGGCCGCGTCGATCAAGCGCTCACCGCCGAGCAGGTAGCTGGTGGAAGACCCGCGGATGAACGGTGCCGGCCGGCCGGGAGCGTGAGGAACGCGCACGGTGATCTGCAGCGTCAAGCCGCCGAAATCCACGTAGGCATCGATCGGGTAGCGCTCGTCGCGCGTGTGCGCGCGCGCCGCGCGGGCGGCGGCAGGGTCCGCTACCAGACGATGCGAGGCCCGTTCCCACGCTGCAGAGAGCCCGCGGCACAGCTGCAGCCCTGCCTGTTCGAACACCGCGCTGAAGGGTTGCGCCGCGCCGGTATCGAATGCGCACTCCGGGTAGGTGAGGATCGCTTCGGCGGAGGTGAGCCGCGGCCTGCGCAGAGTCCAGCGGCCCCCCTCGGGGGCGGCGAGCGGCGTGGCGTGGGCCGCGGCGAGCGTCCGGCCGATCTGATAAGCGAAGGTGTCGAGAAGCCTGCGGCTCACTTCCGCGCGGTCCGCGAGGGCGGGAGGCAGCTGAGCGAGCCAGTCGGAGAGCAACAGCAGCTCGGGCGATTTGAACCGGTCGATGAAGAGGAGGCCGGACTCGTCCTCGAGACCGGGCGCTTGCGGCAGCCAGACCTGGTCCGCGGCATCCGGAGAACCGCGCAGCAGCTCGGTCAGGGCGCTGGCGCCAGGCGCCGACAACGCAGTCGGGAGTTGCCCGCCCGGCGCGAGGACGTGCTCGGCGCATCCCACCCGATGCGCGGTGGCGGCGTCCCCCGCCAGCCTGCGGAAACCCGACGGCGTCGGAAGCAGCGATCCATGGGCGAGAAGCTTCGCGCCCACGCTTCCTGCGGCGGCGCTATCCTCTTCGACGATCACCGTCGAGGTGCTGCCGATGTCCACGGCAAGGCGCAGCGTCCCCGGCGAGGGCGCGACCGAGGAGGCCACCTCCGCCTCGGGGGCCGGGCCCGTGCAGGCGCGCCAGAGCGCCGGAAGCTCCCAGAGCCCTTGGGGCTCCCGTCCTTCGCGGACCCGCAGCACCACCCACCTCGGCCAGCCGTGGGGCCATCCTGGAGCGAGAGAGTCCAGACCGCGAGGCACCACCCAGGTGACCGCGGTCTCTCCGCTCATTCCCGGCGGAGCTGCCTCCGGCGACGCGGGAGGGCCCAGCCAGAGGCGCACCGGGATGCGCGAGCTGTCCAGCCGCTGGGCTCCCGCTCGAAGGCAAAGGGTTCCCTGCCAGCCGGAGGAAAGGAACGGCGGCGAGATCGCCAGGTGGATGCGAAGCGCGGCGGCGCCGGATCCGTAGCGGCCCGCGAGGACGATGGGAAAGCATTCCACGGCACTCAGCTCGGCCTCGCGCACCACCGCGAGCCAAGCATGTTGCACCACGCGAGGGCCATCGAGCGCGGGTGGACCTTCCAGCCGCAGAAGGCCCGCGTCGACGAGCGAGGCGCACCAGGAAGGCATCGGGATGGGGATGAGGTGTTTCTCCCCTGCGGATCCGAGCGCGTTCGCGGGCAGGAGCAGCGGGTCGGCGCAGCCCACCGCATCGCGCCAGTCGGCGAGTGCCGGACGAAGCAACTCGTTGGCCGCCGATTCGGCGAGGCCGAAACCGGCCCGCATCGCCGAGAGGAGCGCGTCGATGGCGAGCGATGGCTTGAGCGGCTCGCTCCGCGCTGCCGCGGTGAGCCGGTGGGGGGGAGCTCCCTTCAGCCTGAGCGACCGCAGCGCCGAACCCGCAGCGCGTTGGATCGGGATGGGGTCGAAGGGCGCCATGGGCCGTCTACCGTAAGTGGGCGCGCGTCGGCGCCGCATCGGGGTGGGGAAGAATCGGTTCCTCGTCGAATTGCTCCTCGGCGAGACGGCGGCGCCGCAACAGCAGCCGCAGGGCGCCCGCGCTGAAGGCGAACACCCCAGCGAGCCCGAGGGCGAGGCGCGCGTCGCCGAGCGCGATGCCAGCGTCGAGGAGCTCGGGAGGACCGTAGAGCGCCAGAGCGCTGGGGATCAGCAGCGTCAGCCCGGCAGCGCCGATCAGCGCCAGCGTCCAGGGCCTCCGCTCCAGAAGAGCAAGTCGTCGCGCCGTCCGGTTCATCGGTCCAAGCCTTGGATCGTCCACTCGCGGGTGGGGACGCCAAACGAGCGCGCGAGCCCGAGGTCCACCAGTGGACTGTGCGAGACCAGGATGGCCGCATTCCGTCCCGCCGGCTCGAGAACCCAGCGCAGCAGCGCATCCATCAGTCTCAAGTGAGCCGCCGGATCCGCGGCCCCGAACGGCTCGTCGAGAAGGAGCAGGCGGGTGCGGCCGCGCGTGCGGTCGAGGCGGAGTACCTCGCCGGCGAGCAGGACGCGCTGGCGCTCGCCTTCGGAGAGGGTTCCGACAGGCCGGGAGACCAGATCGTCATCGAGCTGGTTCCCGAACCAGCCCTGGGCCAACGCGCGCCGGGTCCGCGCCGGACCTTCGCCGAGGACTTCGCGGACCGGCATTTCTGCGGGAAACGCGCGCGCGCTGTCCTGCATCACGTAGCCCACCTCGACCGGAGCGGGCGGCCGCGCAGCGATCTCGCGCAGAAGGGTGGACTTGCCGCATCCCGACGGGCCGGAGAGAACGATCAGCTCGCCTCCGCGCACGCGAGCGTCCGCGGAGACGGCGTGAGGGCGGCCGCCGATGGTCAATCGCGCGCGCAGGACGCGGATGCCATCGGATCCTCCGGCGGCGGGTCCGTCCCTGGCCCCGGCCGCCGCCCCGAGCAGTGAATCCGCTGCTGCCAGATACTGCTGGAGACCTCGCGCCTCCGCCCCTTCCCAGCGCCGGTCCGGCAGGCGGCGGACCGACGCCGCGACGGAGTGGCGATTTTCCAGCCACAGCACGTGATCGGCGACGTCCTGTGCGCCACGGTCCCCGAGCAAGGCGTCGATCGGTTCCGGATCGTGCGAGGTGAGGGCGACCGCACCGCTCCCGGTGAACCTCGCCGGAAGCAGGTCGCGCACGCAGTCGAGCAGCGCGCCGGTGCGCCCGGTGTCCTGCGCAGAGGTGGGCTCGTCGAGAAGCAAGGTGCAGCCCGGGTCGGCGCGAGCGCGGGAGAGGGCGAGCGCGAGGAGCAGGCGCTGCCGTTCGCCCCGGGAGAGCCGGGAAACCGGCGTGAACGGATCGAAAAGGCGCCGCCGCACCGGATCGTCGCCGAGTCGCCCGAGAAGATCCCAGAGGACACGGTCGGTGGGGAGGGGCGCGGAGCGGGCCATCGCCGCCACGTCGGTGGTGGAGAACGTGCCCGGGAGCGCATCGTCCGGGTCCTGCGGAACCAGGATGGCCCGCGGCAGCTGCGCAGCCCAGGCCCGCAGGAGCGTGCTCTTGCCGGCCCCCGAGGGGCCGAGCACCCACTGCAGCGAGGGCCGTGGTGGAAGCCCGTGCGCGCTCGGGATCCCGCGTGCGAGCACGGTGTGGCCGACGCGGAGCAAGCCGGTATCGAGAACGCTCGCACCCGGGCGCCCCGGTAGCACCTGCGCAAGCAGAAGCAGGAGCGAGGCCGCGACGACGGCGACGTGCGCGGTGGCCCATGCCGCCGGCAGCGCTGAGGGGCCGCCGCTTTCAGTGGCGCCGCGGAGGAACAGCGCCGCGCCGAGCGAAGGGTAGGGCGGAAATCCTGGAGGCCGGAAGCTGTCGATGAGCGTATTCGACAGGACGTCGATGAGAACGGCTCCGGCCATACCCGCGAGCAGCAGCGCTCCCAGCTCGCGACGGCGCCGGAGCCACAGCCCCTGCCGGAGCAGGATGGACCAGCGGCGCTGCCCGCGCACGGTCGCGGCCAGGAACGAGTCGCTACTCTCTTCGGCGGCGCGGACCTCATCCAGCCAGCTCCAGAGACCGCGGCTGATCCCGAACCCGAGCCCGACGGACGCCGCGAGCAGGCCGGGCGCCGCGCCGAGCAGGGATCGGTACGCGAGCTGCTCGTCGGGACGCAGCGCCAGCCACTGGCCGGCGGCGCGGAACGCGACCGGGCCGCAGAGCAGCGCGCGCACCACCAGGGCGAA
>Ga0209474_10006310_pt1 | contig 9986 bp, 10 predicted proteins | sample GraSoiAngelo_145_FD_185902 | JGI IMG/M metagenome (GOLD analysis project Ga0209474, IMG submission 185902) | Grasslands soil microbial communities from the Angelo Coastal Reserve, California, USA - 14_1009_05_20cm (SPAdes) (version 2) | ecosystem: Environmental > Terrestrial > Soil > Grasslands ... | reverse complement strand
ACCAAACACCAGGATCGCATCGTCGTTCTGGAGATAGAGCGCCGATAGCGTCGTAATTACGATGGCCGGCGGGACGTCGTTGGGCAGCAGTTCCGCCTTTACCCGCGGAAAATCCGCGGGATTAAGCAGGCGCGATCCGGGGTGACCCTCGACCAGCATTGGCCGGATTGCCGCGAAATCGTTCTTGGCGGCTGCTTCCAAAAGCCCGGCGAAGGCGCGCGCCGGAGCGCTCTCCTGTGCGGCGCGCCCGGTCAGCGTTGGCGCGCCGGCTGGGATCGGGTCTCCAGGCGTTTGCGCGAACGCAACGGCTGCGTAAGCGAGCGCGGCTAACAGCAAAAGCGGCCGGCGCAGCATCGGTCAGGGTTTCACCTCTCGGGTCACCGGGACGCTGCCGCGCGGGCCGCCGGCCGACCAGCCGCCGATGATGCCGGAAAACATGCCGGCATTGCCGCCGGCGCGGACGATCATCAATCCGCCGGGCCGGAACTTGTTGACGGTCTTGCCGGCGAGCGAAGGCGGGCCGCCTTCGGCGATGCCCTTGGCGCCGGCAATCAATTCCTCGCCCGGAATCTCGCACAATTTGTACAGCTCCTCATAAAGCCGCGCCTTCGACCAGCCGGCCTCGCGAAAGGTGCGCTCGTGCTCGGGGCAGACAACGAGCAGCGCGTCGCAAGCCGGCGCCAGCTTGACGCTGTGGATCGCCTTCAGCGACTCGGCCATGCTGCGCGCCAGGCTCTCGGGGGTGCGCGATTTCTGATCGACGACGCCCTGCAACCCGAAGCCGGCGAACACCGTCACCGCGGAGACGCCGGGTGGCACCCCGCGCTCGACCGACAAAGGCTCCCAGCACGAGCCCTCTTCGTCCTCGGCGAAGCAGTAGCCGAGCTTGCCGGGATTGCCGAGCGTGGCGCGGTCGACCTCCTGCGGCCGGCCCTCGCCGATGTTGCGGATCACCAATTGCAAGGCACGCCCGATCGCGGAATTGGCGCGGTTGCCCTGGCCGAGCGCGTTGCCCTTGGCGTTCATGCCGATCTGGCGGCGGATCGGGCCGTTCACGATCACGACCGGCCCGACGAACATCGTCGTCGCCAGCACGCCGTGCATCGCGAAGCTCTCGTCGAGCACCGCCTCGACCGCCGCCAATACGACCGGCAGGTATTCCGGCTTGCAGCCGGCCATGACGGCGTTGATCGCGACCTTCTCGACGGTTGCGGCGGCGAGAGCCGGCGGCACCAGCCCCAACACCTCCTGCGGATCGCGCGAGGTGCCGTCGAGCATGCGCAAGACGCGCTCCTCGGTCGGCGGCACCAAAGGCAGCCCGTCCGACCAGCCGCGCCCGAACATCGCCTCCTGTTCGTCCTCATCCTGGCCGATCTCGACGCGGCGCGATGTGAGACCGGTCTCGTTGAAGCGCACCTTGAGACGCTCGATGATGCCGGGCTCGACATTCTTGGCGCCGCATCCCGGGCGCTGTTCGGGGAGGCCATCGCCGAGCCCGCGCACACCAGTGAGGCGCTCCCACTCGCCGCGGTCCCAGCCATAGGTACGGGCGATCTCGCGGCCGCCTTCGAGGCGGATCAGGGTCGGCACGATCTCGATCTTGAGCTGATGCGAGACATCGAGCGCGAGGTCGTGCACCGGTCCGGGCACGGTGTCGGGGAACGACGGATCGTCTTGCGTGAAGACGGTCAGGCCGGCGCGGCGCGCCAATTCGCCGAGCACCGGCGCCGTCAATTCGCAGGTCGGGCAATCGCGCTTGACGACCGCCACCAACCCATCCCGCGGCAGGCTCATGATCGCGATCTCCACTCGTTGCAACGCGTCAGCATGAACCCGTGGCAGGGCCGCCGGCAAGACGTGCGGCGGCACCAGTGCGCAACTCGATTCCGCTGCGGGTGGACAGCGGAATGTTTACGGGCGCGAATCCGATTGCGTTTTTGCGCGGATCGTCGCCATGTGCGTGCGTAACCGAACCGGCGCACCGCCTAGCATTTCATCGCGTTGTTGCAACGACTAGGCCAGCCGTGATTCTGTGCTCTTGAAACGCAAACCGGGAGAGCCCGATGGCACGCACGACCAAGAAACCAGCAAAGAGGGCGGCACCCGCCGCACGCAAGGCGCCGGCCCGAAAAGCGGCCGCCAAACCGAAGGCCGCAAAACCGGCGGCGAAGCCCGCGTCGATGATCGGCGCGTTGCCGGCGATCGTCACGTTGCGGCATCTGGCCGAATGGGCCGGCTACAATCATGGCGTCCCCAAACAGCAAGCAACCGCCATGCTCAGCGGCTTTGTCTCGGATATCGGCCGCGCCTTGAAGCGGGGCAGCAAGATCCGCATTCCCGATCTCGGCATCCTGCAGGTGCGTGTTCGTCCGGCGCGCCCGGCGCGCAAGGGGCGCAACCCCGCGACCGGCGAGGAAATCATGATCAAGGCGAGCAGAGCGTCAAAACGGGTCGCGTTCCGACCCGCAAAGACGCTGAAGGAATCGGTCTGATCCGCCACTGACGGTATCGGCAATTTTGGTTTGGACTCTCGGCGGGCGGTGCTGCGCCTGCCGAGAGGGTTTCCGACGCGGCGAAATCTGAACGGTCGCTTTTGAGGCGAACGAACCCTCGCCGACACTGCTGCGCGACGTCAACGATATACCCCGGTGCGCGTGCGCTGTGACAATTTTGGGCGCGGGGCTGCGTTTAACGCAGCATTAACCCTGACAATCGGTAAATCCGCCCAGTTGATCGCAGTCGTAAAAGGGGCGGTGTCATGATCGGGGCTAGTGAAAAACGTGAGTTGAAGCCGACGGAGCCTTTTTGGAAAACGAGCGAACCGTCGCGTCCCAGCGATGCGCTTCCGGCGCAGCGTGAGGCCGAGCCGGATCCGCGTCCGCGCAACAGCCAGATCGAAGCTCGAACGCTTGTCGTCGGTGCCGGAATGTCGGTGTCGGGCACGATCACCTCGTGCGATCGGCTGGTTGCGGAAGGCACGGTCGACGCAAAATTGGATGGCTGCCAGCAGGTCATCGTCGCGCAGACCGGCGTCTTCAGAGGCAATGTCTCGACCGATCACGCCGATGTGCATGGCCGCTTCGAAGGTGAGCTCGTCGTGCAAAAACGATTGCTCGTGCGCGCCGCCGGTCAAGTCTCCGGGACCGTCAGCTATGGCGAGATCGAGATCGAATGCGGCGGCCGAATCTCGGGTCAGATCAAACCGCAGGAGGACCAAAATGGGACCTCCTCTTCGAGGCCCGCGCAGGCCGCCAAGAGCCCGCTGAGCGGGAGCGCGCAGGAAACTGGATTGCCGCGACCGATCGGCGGCAACGGTTCGGTCCCGCACGTTGTTGCGGCAAGCAGCCCGACGCTCGCAAGCGGGGACTAATCCCGGACGGGATTATTGTTGCGGCGGCGCCGGAGCAGGTGCGGCCGGAGGCGGTGGGGGCTGCTCCGGCCGAGGGGCGGGCGGGTTCACCCAATTGCGGGCACAGTGTCCCGGAACCCATCTTCCCGACGCGGTATGGTGCCCCCGAACCCAATGCCAACCACGAGCGCATCGTCGGTATGCAACGGGTGGCGGCGGCGGTGCAGCGTAGACAGGCGGACCATAGCCATACGGCACCGGCTCCGGGCCTGGGTAAACGCAGGAGGACAAGGCCAGGACCGCACTCGTTGCGAGGGCAAAGGGCAGCTGTCGCGATTTCATTCTTTGCACCGAAGCCGTGGAATCGGATGAACCGTTGTTCAGGTGCCGAGCGAGAGGGCAACGACAACGGCCAACACGGCGAAAAGAGCGAGGATCATCAACAATGTGGGGGACCATTGCTGGAGGGATCTCCCCTAGTTTAGGCAAGCCCTGCGCAAGTAGCCGTGACATTTTTGGGAAAAGAGCAGTCGGCCGGCGTGTGGGAAACCGTGGATCTGACTGAAATCCTGCGTAAAGGACCGGCCGCTCCAAGCACAAGAGCGGGTTTGCATTTACGATTTGTTAGGGTTAACCGCTCAAATTGGCGATGTTCAGCGAGACCGTCTTCCGGCCGCTGGGCGACAGAAGCGACCCCGAGGCTCGATATCTCAACTGCAGTGCCCGACCCCCTGGTGGACTGCTGATCCGATGGAGTCGATGATGACAGCGCGCGTCGAGAAGCACTCTCCCGAGATCTCGGGTCTTTCGGCTGCAAGCAGCAGCTTTGCTCTGGTCGAAGCGGCGTTTATTCCGGTGTCCCTGCGGCTTAGGCCGGCGGCGCTCTGGTTCATCGCGGTAATTTCCCTGGGTGCGCTGGCAACAACGGCCGGCGTAATGGTGGCCGGAGATTTGCCCGCCATGGCGGCGATGGCAGAGCTGCCGGCGACCGCAGAAGCGATGCCCGCGGTCCCCGCCTCCTCGATGGCGGAGCGGCCTGCAGCAATGAAAAACCTCAGTGTGGAGCCCGTTGTGTTGCGCGGTCACCCGCCGTCGAGAGCGGGCCACCGCTCGTAGAGGCGTTACCGCGCTACACCGGCGCGCGGCCCAGGCGCAGCCAGCTCCAGGTGAGGCCGGCGATGCCGAGGCCGGCCATCACGAGGATCGCCGGCGCGGCGCCGATCTCGTCGGCGACCCAGCGACATCGGTCGACTGATGCTGCGAAAAAAGGGCCAAGCGGCTACACTTGATCGACGCCACACGCTGATCGAGAGAGCAGCATGAAGTTCACGCGGGTTACGGTAGATCCAAATAAGATGGGCGGGGTCCCTTGTATTCGGGGGTTACGGATCCCGGTCGCGACGGTCGTCGGCATGATTGCTGACGGGATGACCGAGACAGAGATACTGACCGCTTACCCCGATCTCCAAGCGGATGATCTGGCTGAAGCACTACGCTACGCGGCGGAGGCGGTACGTGAGCGTGAGCTGCCCCTGACGACAACGTGAGATTTCTGATCGATAATGCCCTATCCCCGATTGTCGCTGAACGGCTGCGCCTTGCGGGGCACGATGCGGTGCATGTGCGCGATTACGCGATGCAGGCCGAACCCGACGAGGCGGTATTTGATCGGGTATTGAGCGAGGATCGCGTTCTCGTATCGGCCGACACCGACTTCGCTACATTGCTCAGTTTGAAACGCAAAAGCGGGCCCTCGTTTATTCTCTTCAGGTTGAGCGGGAAGCGTACACCCGAAAACCAGGCAGCTTTGCTGCTTGGAAACCTTCCGACAATGCAAGAGCCACTCCTGAACGGGTGCGTCGTCGTGATTGAAGACGTGCGAATTCGCGTCCGGCAGCTGCGTATCGGCAGCGGGTGATCGGAGCTATACCGGCGCGCGGCCGAGGCGCACCCACGTCCAGGTGAGGCCGGCGATGCCGAGGCCGGCCATCACGAGGATCGCCGGCGCGGCGCCGATCTCGTCGGCGAGCAGGCCTATCGCGAGGACGCCCAGCGGCCCGGTGCCGATGCACATCGTGACGATGCCCATGACGCGCGACGTCGCCGCGGCGGGCGCTTCGGTCAAGACGAGGCTGGTCTGCATCGTCGCGAAGGCCGCGGTGCCGAGACCGCCGATCACCAGCAGCATGAAGGCGAGCCCGTACCACGGTGACAATGCCATCGCGACGACGCCGGCGAGAAACAGAAACGAGCCGCGCAACAAGGCACGCCTTCCGTTGAGCCGGATCCATCCCGCCGATAGCGCGATGCCGCTGGCGATCGCGCCAAGCGGCTCGGCGCCTGCCAGCGCGCCGACCAAGGTCGGCGATACGCCGTAGCGGTCGATCCCGAGCGGCGCGATCAGCGCGGAATAGGAGAACGCGAAGACATTCATGATGATCGACACGACGACGACGGCGAGGATCGCCGGGTTGTGCCGCGCGACCATCACCCCTTCGGCGATGTCGGCGGCGATGCGGCGGATGCGCAGCCGCCGCTTTTCCTGACGGAAATCGAGACCGATCACCGCGATGCCGGCGGCGAGATAGAGCAGCAGCGCGACAAAATAAGCGCCCGCGAGGCCGAGCCCCTCGAACACCGCGCCGCCGGCCAACGGTCCCAAAACGCGGGCGATGCTGTTGGTCATCGAGTCGAAGGCGACCGCGGCGGTCACCCGGTCGGGCGCGACGATTTCGCCGATCATGCGCCGGCGCACCGCCAATTCGCTGGCCCAGACCAGCCCGTTGACAAAACCGGCCAGGATGATCTGCCAGACCCGGACTTCTCCGAGCAATGCCAGCCCGCAGAGCACCGCCGAGGTTGTCGCCATGACCAACAGCTGCGTCACGAGGATGCGCTTGCGGTTGAGCGCCTCGCCGATGACTCCGGCCAGCGCGCCGGCGAGCAGCATCGGCAGGCTGCGCGCGACGGTCACCAGCGCGACCAGAAAGGTCGAGTGGGTCACGTCATAAGTGAAGACGCCCGCGACGAGGAGTTCGAGCCAGCGCATCGCATTGCCGATCCCGCCGGCGAACCACAGCCGCAGATAGCCAGGCGTGGCGAGCAGGGCAGGGCGCCGCAATGCCGGTGCCAGCGAATCGGAGGTCATCGCGGCATGCCGGCGCGGCCGCCGCTGCCGTTCGCAAACCTGCCCCGTGGCCGGACTTGTTCCGGCCACCCACGTCTTGAGACGACTCCGCCGGAGGAGAAGAAGACGTGGATGCCCGGGACAAGCCCGGGCAAGAGGATATTGCTGGTCGCACCGGAGTCCCAAACGGGAACCGGTCCAGCGAAGCGGCGCGGTTGCGCCGAACCGGCTAATCGGCTCTGATGATGTTCAACGCGATCCGCGAAGGAGGCCGCCATGGGACTCAATGTACTGCACCATGTCACGGTAAAGACCGACGATCTCGAGGCAACGCGTGATTTCTACAGCGACGTGCTCGGGCTCGAAGTCGGTTTCCGCCCCGATCTCGATTTCCCCGGTTACTGGCTCTATTGCGGCGATGTCCCGGTCGTGCACTTGGTGCCGCGCGAGAACGCGATCGGCGGCGGACCGTCGCGCGACACCGGGCCGTTCGATCATTTCGCTTTCCTTGCGAGCGACTTTGACGGGATCAAGGCGACGCTGCAGCAGAAGGGCATCAAGTTCCGCGAGAACCACATCGCCAAGCCGGCGATCGATCAGCTGTTCTTCCCGGACAACAACAACGTCATGGTCGAGCTGAACTTCCCCAGAAGCTGAGCCCGCGAAGTCCTCGAGGATCTCAACTGATGATTCCATCCAAGGCGACAAGCCAATTTTGCCGGCATTGCGGTAAACCGCTGACGCAGCGGTCGTTGACCCAGTATTGCGACCGCTCCTGCGTCGCAAAAGCGCGCGTCGCGAGAAGATTCAAGCGGCACTATCAAATGGAGAAATTCATACCAGGACTGAAAGATGCGCCGCTGGATACAGGGGATCTGAACGGATAGCTACGGCGGAAATCGCGTTACCGGAGTCCTAGCGATCTTCCGTATCCTGTCGCCGCTGAGCGGTCGCGAGCGGCCCCTCACCCGGCTCGCTGCGCTCGCCACCCTCTCCCCGTAAACGGGGCGAGGGATTTAGTTGGCGCCGCCGCCCACTGATCTCCCTCTCCCCGCGAGCGGGGAGAGGGTTGGGGTGAGGGGCCCTTTACCGCGTAATCTGCAGTAGCTGTGCCAGTTCCGACACGTTGGTGATGTCGCGGAAGCGGTGGATCGCGGCGAGGCTGGCTTCGATTTGCCGCTCCGGTAATCCGGAGAGCGGCACCAGGCTACGGTATTTGGCGTCGATGTCGGACCACGCGATGCCAAGCATGCCGGCACCCCTCGGGACATAGACGGTGCTCGTGACCTCGCGCCCGTCGGTCGTACGGATCGTTACCGTCGCGCCCTGGCGGTAGCGCGCCGCGTTCTCGCTCGGCGGCGGGCCGACCCGCACCTTGCCGATCAGCCGGTGGATGACGGGATCGGCGATCTTGGCCGGGCCGGCATGCGCCCAGGTGAATTCGCGGTCGGCGACGCCGGCGGCGAGGAAATAGGCCGGGCTGTGCGCCATGTCGATCAGATCGGCCGGGTGCAGCGGGCCGGTGAGCGCGGTCATGCCGGGCAGCGACACGGTGATGCTCTCGACCATCTCGGGCGTGATGTCGCCGTCGCGCGCCGCGTTGGCGGCCGCCTCGGCGAGCGCGTGATAGGGATGGCCGCCCGGCACGAGCTTGACGGCCATGTCGATCACGATGTCCCAGCTCTGGCCGAGATCGCGCGTCGCCGTGGCGCCGGCCTGCGCGCCATTCACCCCGCCATAGCTCTCGAAGAAGCCGAGCCGCATTTCGAGAATGCGCTCCTCGGCGGTGTAGCCGCGCTGCGCCGCACGCACGGCCTGAATGCCGTTATAGGTCGCCACGCCGGCGTGATACTCGCGGGCAACGCTGGTGTCGGCCGCCTTCGCGAGCCCGCCGGTCGAGGTCGCGGTCAGCGCTATGGCGTGGGTCATCTGCTCGGCGTCGAGCCGCAACAGCCGCCCGGCCGCGCCGGTTGCCGCGAAGATCGCGGCGTTCGAGCCGTGAAAGCCGCGCTCCCGGAAGCCCGGCATGCCGTCGATGATCCGACCCGCCAGCTCGTAGCCGATGACGATCGCCGCCAGCACATCCGCGCCGCTGCCGCCATGGTGCTCGGCAGCGGCCAGCGCTGTTGCGACGAGGGGCGTGCCGCAATGCACGATCGTGCGCAGATCGCTGTCGTCGGATGCCGCCGCGTCGCTCATCACCGCATTGACCTGCGCGGCAGCGACGACCGGCAACTTGTCACCGCCGTCGAACCATAATGAGGCGCGCGGACTGCCGCCGAGACTGCGCGCCATGTCTTTGACGATCCGAGCCGAGTCGAGTCCGCTGCCCATTGCCGCGCTGGCGATCGTGCTGGCGATCAGGATCGCCGCGTAATCCATCGCCTCCGCCGGCAGATCGGACGGCGTGATGCGGGTAACGAAATTCGCCAGATCGCGTGCGGTGCTCATCCCGGGGCTCATGTGGTTCCCTCCAATCCTGCGGTTGAGTTCGCCGGCCCGTGCTGCCAAGCTGCGGGGCGGGCGCCGCGTCAGCGAGGCTCAGCGAACTCAAACGGAGGAGACGAGCATGGCGATGCATATCGGCCACGTCCACATCAAGACCAAGGACGATCCGCAGAAGGTCGCGAAATTCTACGTCGAGAATTTCGGCGCGACGGTGAAGCGGGAGATCCCCGGACGCGGCTGCCAGCTCGATCTCGCCGGGCTGCAGCTCAACGTCACGACGATCATCCAGGCGCAGAAGCACCGGCAGCATGTCGGGATCGAGCATATCGCGGTCGAGACCGATGACTACGCCGGTACGGTCGCCAAATTGAAGGGCAACGGCGCCCGCATCCTCGAGGAGCTGTTCAACAACGGCCGGCACGTGTGCTGGGTCGAGTGCCCCGACGGCGCGCAAATGGAGCTGATCGAGAAGGTGTAGTTCCGGCGTCGCGTTTAACTGTCGTCCCGGCGAAAGCCGGGACCCACCCTTCATGCGACCGAGCAACTGACAAGTGGGTCCCGGCTTTCGCCGAGACGACGGGGTGGGGTGGTATCGATAGGAGAGGCACGGGCATGGCGTTGAAGGACAAGATCGCGTTGGGCGTGTCTCTGCCGCACCGCTCGCCCGAGCCGCTCGACATGGGCGAGGTGCGCCGGGTGGCACAGCGCGCCGAGGCGCTCGGGTTCCGCGATCTGTGGGTCACCGAAAACACGCTCGACCACGTGTTCTGCTTCGATCCGGTCGTCGTGCTGACCTATGCCGCGGCGGCCACGACGAAGATCCGCCTCGGCGCCTCGGTTGTCGTGCTGGCGATCCACAGTCCGTTGATGGTGGCGCATCAATGGGCCTGCCTCGATTATGCGAGCCAAGGCCGCGCCATTCTCGGGGTCGGGCTCGGCCGCGATCACCATTACCGCCAGTTTGAGGTGCCGGAACAGGGGAAGGTGCGCCGCTTCCGCGAGGAGATGGATCTGATCAAGGCACTGTGGACCGAGGACAAGGTCACCTACCGCGGCGCCTTT
>Ga0209474_10006309_pt1 | contig 9987 bp, 7 predicted proteins | sample GraSoiAngelo_145_FD_185902 | JGI IMG/M metagenome (GOLD analysis project Ga0209474, IMG submission 185902) | Grasslands soil microbial communities from the Angelo Coastal Reserve, California, USA - 14_1009_05_20cm (SPAdes) (version 2) | ecosystem: Environmental > Terrestrial > Soil > Grasslands ... | reverse complement strand
CAAGCTTGCGCTTGAGGTGGAAGATGATGGGATCGGGTTTTCACCACGCACCGCACAAGATCGCGGCTTCGGGCTCAAAGGCATGCGGGAGCGTGCGACGGCGCTGGGCGGGTCGATGAATATTCGCTCGAACCCAGGTAAGGGAACACGGGTTCGAATTGTCTTTCAACTGGAGGACCACGGAAGTCGCTCGGGAACAGGCAAGCCCCTGAGACGCGCTTCAGCTGCCTGACACCGGGAAAAACGAATCATGGCCATTCGATGTTTGATTGTTGACGACCACACACTGTTCCGTGAGGGTTTGCGCCGCCTGCTCGAAAGCGAGCCCGGCATTGAAGTGGTGGGCGAGGCTCGTGACGCGTCAGAGGCAATTGAGCGGGCGCATTTCCTCAAGCCCGACGTCATTCTCATGGATATCGGAATGCCGGGGCTTTCCAGTTTTGAGGCATCGCGTCGCATCACTCGCGAGCTGCCCGGCCGCCGCGTGATTTTCCTGACGATGTACGAAGACGAGGAGTATCTTTTGCAGTGCCTCGACGCCGGAGCTTCCGGGTACATTTTGAAAGATGCTCCTGCACCGCGGCTGATCGGAGCGGTACGCGATGTGAGCGCAGGCAGAAAATATCTGAGTCCACAGGTGCTGGGAAAACTGGTGGACGATTTCCGCTCACGTTCGACTTCTGGAGTCGCACGAGGATCGACCCTTACGCCTCGCGAACGCGAAGTGATCAAAATGTTGGTGTTAAGACCGTGGAAGCGCACAAGTTTAACCTCATGCGCAAACTGAACATCCACAACAAAGCCCAACTGGTGACGTACGCGATCCAGAAGAAAATCGTGAAAATGCCTGCGGGGGCTTGATCACCTCGCCCCATTGGGATAGACCAAAATCTTGCTTGCCTCGCCTCTCTTCAGCCGTTCCATAGCGCTTGAGAAGTCCTTCATTGCAATCCTGTCTGTGATCACCGGATGCAAATCAAGTTTGCCGGCCTTCAGCAACGCCGTCATTTGGTACCAAGTCTGATACATGCGGCGGCCATTGATACCCTGAACAGTGATGCCCTTAAAAATAATGTCTTCGGAGAAATTCAGCGAGATCGGCTTGGATGTCAATCCCAGAAGGGAAATGCGACCACCTCTGCGCACAATGTCGAAAGCGGTGCGAATGGATTGTGGATGGCCAGCCATCTCGAGCACCACGTCGACGCCGCGCCCGCCGCTGTGCTCTAGAATTGCGTTCGGCACATTCTGTGACGACGGATCAAGCACCAGGTCCGCCTTCATCTCGGCAGCAATTTTCCTACGGTGCTCGTTCACCTCGATTGCGAAAACCTGCGCTGCACCCACCGCTCGCGCCACCGCAATTGAGAACAATCCAATCGGCCCGCATCCGGTGATGGCTACTGTTTTCGCTGCAATCTCGCCCGCCAGCACCGAATGGACCGCATTCCCAAGTGGATCAAGAATGCTGGCGTATTCCTGCGGAATGGCCGGATCGAGCTTCCAGATGTTCGATTCGGGAATGACGACATACTCGGCGAATGCCCCATCTGAGTCCACGCCGATGATTCGGACGTTGTGGCAGATGTGCGCTTCGCCCGTCCGGCATTGCAGGCACTTGCCGCAGGCAACGTGCATTTCCGCCGAAACAAAATCGCCTTCCTTCACGCTGCTCACTTCGTCGCCAAAGGCGACAACTTCACCACAGAATTCATGGCCAGGAATCAAAGGAGGATGGATCCGCCGTTGTGCCCATCGGTCCCACTCGTAAATGTGCAGATCGGTGCCGCAGATGGACGCGACCTTGACCTTCACCAGAACTTCCGAGCGTCCGAACTGAGGAACCTTAACCTCGCGGATCTCGGCGCCGGGGGCGGAACTCGCTTTCAAAACTGCCTGCATAATATTTGGCATTCTGCTCACGGAACAAAACTCAAAATTCTACACCCTGAGCACAGATGCGTTTTAGAAGTCGGAAGGAAGAAGTTAGAACTCAGAAGTGACGAGAGCAGACATTGAACTCTTCAATTCACTTCTTCAATCTGCACTTCTTCCTTCTGCCTTTCTCCCCTGCCTCAAGAAGCTAACCTGTTCACAATGCAAGTTTTTGTTGACAACCGTGTTAAGAGTCCGCAATATCTTGAGTCAGAGATGCTGCGGACACAAAATGTCGGCATGCATCTGCAGTACGGGCCCTGAGTAACGATGTTCGAAAGGGAAAATCGTCCAGGAGGGAAAATAGATGCCAGCGAAGAAAAAGGCTGCCAAAAAGAAAAAGCACTAAGACAATGACGGCGAGAAAAACTCGCCTAAACAGTTCGCAAGGCCTCTCGAAACAGACTCTCTCGAGAGGTTTTTTATTGCGCGCTATTGTTCCGCATGCGGTATCGTGCTAGAAACGCTGTTAAGGATTCGCGCTTCTTCTTCCGGGGTCAGCATGAGCACTCATTTAAAGCCGAAAGCCAAGTCCGGATCGAAAAACGAGATCGTCATTCCGGAGAAGCTGTACTTCCGGATCGGAGAAGTTTCGTCTCTTTGCAAGCTGCCTGCATATGTTCTTCGCTTTTGGGAAACCGAGTTCCCGCAGTTGAAGCCGGTCAAGAGCAGCACTGGACAACGCATGTACCGGCGCAAGGATGTTGAAACTCTCATTCGCATCAAAACCCTGCTTTATGAGGAAGGCTTCACCATCGCCGGCGCGCGCCAGCAATTGCGAGCGGAATCTTTGAATGCGAAGAACCAGGCGCCGCTCCCGTTTCCGTCGCACTCAACGGCTGAGCTTCGGAGAATCCGCCACGGGTTGGAAGAAATACTAACGATGCTTTCGCCGCGTGCGTGATCTCACGTCGGTATTTCTAGTCAGTTTGGTTTTCTCGAGATATGCGTCAGAGTCTCGCAATCGTCTCTGCCATATCTCCCTCCTGAAACAAACGAATCCCCGCAACGCCTTTCGCTCCCGCCTTCAAGCAAAGTGCAGCATTTTCATGTGTCACTCCGCCTAACGCGAGCACCGGAATGCTGTACTCGCAGGCCGAATGCAGCCGATCAATCCCGCGGACAATGAAATCGGGCGAGTCCTTCTTTTCAAACACCGGACCGAAAACTGCAAAATCAGCGCCCGCTTCGGCCGCTTTCGCGACATCCGCTCCTGTGTGGCAAGAAACCCCAATCACCGGGGGCCGCTCATTGCCCGCAGCTCGGCATGCCTTTCGCACGTCTACCGGAGAGATATCGTTTGAGCGCAAGTGGATGCCGTCGGCGCATACTGACATCGCAACATCCACGCGCGAATTGATGAGCAACTTGGTTCTGCTCGTTGAAGATTGGCGCAAAATATGCACAGCATCGCGTGCCAGGGACTCCAACTCACGTATCGCAAGGTCCGTTTCGCGAACTTGAATGTAATCAACCGGCGGTGTGACTCGTCTTCGCCAAGTTGAGTTCGATCGGTGATGTAGCAGAGGAGCAAGGGCGCAGTTCTCAGAGCGTTTTTACGGATTCGTCTTGGCGATTTCCGGCACCACTTCGCCGACTCTGCGCGGTCGATCGGGACCAAGGTGATATTTCGTCAGCCCGTCTTTCAGAAATTCGAAGCCTTCTTCCGGAGAATCGACCAATTTGAACAAGTCCAGATCAGAGGCCGAAATGGCTCCCGCATCGATCATTGCCTGAAAATTGATCAGCCGGTCCCAATACTGACGCCCGTAAATTACGACCAGAATTTTTTTGGCGAGCTTCTGGGTTTGCGCCAGAGTTAATATCTCGAACAACTCGTCCATCGTTCCGAATCCGCCCGGAAAGATGACCAGGGCTTTCGCCAAATACGCGAACCAGAACTTCCGCATGAAGAAGTAGTGAAAGTCGAAATTCAGCGAAGGCGTGATATAAGCATTCGGGTACTGCTCAAACGGCAGGCGGATGTTGAGTCCTATGGTTTTCGAGCCCGCCTCTCTCGCTCCCCGATTCGCAGCTTCCATAATCCCCGGGCCGCCGCCGGTTGTGACCACAAACCGTTTTCGGCGAGCTGGAATCTGCGCCGCCCACTCGCTCAAGAAGTACGCCATCCGCCGCGCATCTTCGTAGTAGCGCGCCATGTCGATGCTGGCTTGCGCGGCCTTTCGTATAGACTCGTCTGCGCCGGAAGGGAGTTGATCGAGAACGTGACTGGCATCTTCCGAGCTCAAAAATCGCGCCGATCCGAAAAAAACCACCGTATCCTGTATTTGCTCGCGCCGGAAACGGGCCAGCGGCTCGGTGTATTCCGACATAATCCTCAAAATCCGCCCGTCTGGGCTGTTTAGAAACTGAGGATTCTCATACGCCAGCGGCGCGCTTTCACCGTGATTCGTGCTCATCGTGTGCTCACAGGGTGTTCGTGATAGTGAATGGCTTCCCAGAATCCTAGCCATAAATCCAGCAAACCAAGTCCGCTGGCGACGCCCCTTACAAACCCATTACTGACGAACGCACGGAGGCCAGGCGAAGTGAGCAGCAGGGGATTGTCTGTCCATTTAGGGGTCCACGGCAGAATTACCAGCAACACGCCAAACGTCGCACACAAAGTCACCAGCAGCAGTGCGCGTAAGCGTAGCAGCCATACGCTGTGGTCATTTCGCGACGTTTTGGCGGCAGCCTCGTTCGATGGAGATTCGTGAACCAGGGTAGGCGACGAGTTTTCTTCGGAAACTGACGAGACAGTCTTCGGATCGGCGGTCACGCAGTTCTCCGCAGTTTTGGGCTGCGCAAACAGCCAGCAGGATTCACTCCCATCGGGGTATTTTACGTCCTCAGGGCCTTGATCCGCTCCGCTACGTCACGATAATCGATGTTGTTGCCGTATACCTCGAGGAAGTTGGTGAGTGCGGCACTCCGATCACCGGCATGTTCGAAGGAAGATGCGAGCTCGTAATGCAACGCGGTACGGGTTTCTGCATCAAGTTTCGGAAGCTTCAAGGCGCGTTCATACCAACGCACGGCCGCTTCAGGCACTCCCTTATCGAGGAAGCACTGGGCCAACCAGGTATAGGTTTGCATCAGTTGCGAGAAGGTATGCCCGCGGTCTGCTGCCTGGCATACTTTTTGGAATTCGCCGATTGCCTCGTCAAGCAAACCCATCTCACGGAAAGCAACACCCAGGTTGTAATGCGTTTCAGGATCTTCGTCTGCGTTGGCGTTGCCTTCTTCAAGCTCATGCTTCAGCTCGCCGAACATGTCGGAGAGATCGACGCCAACTACTGGGTCGGGGCCGCACGCGACTGCGCTTGCCGCGGGACGAGTCTCGATGTAGTGTGTCCCGCCGTCGGTATTAATTGGCGAAATTGATGGTGTAAGATGCGCGCTCTGAACTGCCGCGGCTGCCATCGCAACCTCATAATGGACCGGCACGTTCGCGGCCGGCGCCATAGCCGAAGCTGCGGTAATTGGTGCGCTAGCCGAAGCTGCGGTAATTGGTGCGCTTTCTTCACGGACCGGCTGAGTGCTCGGCAAAAAGTCCGTACCAAGCGAAGCCTCAAGATCGGAAACGAAATCGTCGAGCGTGCCGGAACGAAATTCATGAGCGCCAACAGCGGTCGTTTCCGGCGTGGCGGGTTCGGATATTTCTGGAACAGCGGGTACATGGGCCGCTTCGCCTTGCGAACCCAAAAAGCTGTCGCCGAGAGATTGTTCGATGCTCGAAACCATCTCCTGAAGTACCGGGCGCTGCTGCGGCCAGGGCTGTTGCTGGACCGAAGTCGCTACTTCCTCGTCTACCTCGGCCATGTCATGGGTCTGGTTCTCGTCAATGGAAACTTCCATTTCTAGTTGCGGCATGACACTTTGTTTCGATGACTCCACGCCGAGCCGTAACACTGCAAGTTCCGGCGATCCCGGCGCGACCGCTTCGAGCCGGACCAATACCTGTTCCGCCTGCTCGATCATTCCCTGCCCGAGATAGAAGCGTACTTCCTCCATTGCCTCGTCGAGACTCGGCACGGCGGGAGGGGTGGAATCCTGGTGTTGAACCTGCAATTGATTTTCCGGTTCAGAGGCCAGCTCCTCGAATTGAGAGTTGCTCGCAGACTCTGAAACGTCCTGGCCTGCGGGAGTCTCGACGGTAAAGTCCTGCTCCCATTCGCTTGAGAGATCGACTTCGGGGCCTACATGGGTTTCGGGGATTGCGGCAAGTTCGGAAACCTGAGCAATCCCAGTTTCGGCAGAGACTTCACGCGGCAATGTTTCAGTGGGCGCTGAGACAGGAGCTGTTGGTACAGGCGTCGCCGCATGGAAAAACAAACCGCTCTTGGTTCCGGACTTCTGAACCGGAGCAGGTTTCGTATGTGCGACAGCTCCGGGTTGTGATACCGGCGACTCGCTGATCGCTTCTTGAGGCTCGGTTGCAAACGCGGGGCCAGAAATCTCAAACTCGGGCGCGCCAGAGTTGTGAACCGCTGGGGAGCTTTGGATCTGTGCCGCCGCGGTAACAGATGGCTGCGTTTGCGCCAATGGCGTCTTCGGCGACGCTCCTCCGCTGCGCTCCTCATATTTGGCAGCCAGGTCTCCATAGCGCGCCGCTTCTTCGGCGTGACCGGCATCGTGATAAACACTTTGCAACGTGCGGCAGCACACTGCCGCTTCCCCGAACCTTGCGGCACGTGTGTGCAGAGCCGCGAGCTTCTGGTTCAGGCGCAAATCGCGAGGCGCTTTGGGCAGAGCTGAAAGCAGGGGCGGCAGCGCCTTGGCCGGCATGTTGTACGAGATGAATAGTTCGGCATCGGTCATCGCCGAACGAACCGCCAATGCAAGTTCATCGTCATACCGCTGATCGATGAATGGCGCCGTGGCTTCCAGTTCGTCCGCCAGGACCGCGCCTTCTTCCGCTGTAATCAACTGCGATACGCTGCTGTGCTCGGTGCCTTGCTTTTCGAGCACCTGCTGATAATTTTGCGCATGCATCTGATTTGCCGGCTCCAGCTGCATGAGCTTCAAATAATATTCGCGTGCCTTTTCCAGATCTTCGGACTGCACGTATGCATGCGCCAATAATTCGTAGATCTCGGTTACGTGCGTGTTCTCGCCAGCCTTTTGCTCGAGGACGAGCAGTTTTTCCAGCGCCTCAGTATCTTCCTTGACATGGCCGATGATTGGCCGCAGCGCCTCGATGAGCTTAGCGGGATCATTGCGCAGCAAGCGATCGGCATGTTCGTCATAGACTTTCAGCGCTTCGCGATATTGTTGGGCTTCGATCAGAGCGGCTGCGAGTTCACCGATGGCGGCGCCATCATCGTGCACATTGGTCAGCTTCGAGGCGAGTGTGCCAGCTTCCGCAAAATTCTTCGTCCGGAGATTTGCCTTGAACAGAGCCCGCAATGCGTCGGGATTGTTATCCAGGTCGGCGATCCGGCTTAGGCACTCGATGGCCGCCTTTGCATCTCCTGAATCGAGCGCGGCCCGTCCGCGAAGCAGTAGAGCATAACTGCTGCCGGGCTCCAGCTTGAGCATCCGCTGCAGAATTTCATCCGCAGCTGCAAGCTGTCCTTTGGATCGAAGGGTCTCAGCGGCGGCGGTCAGAATCTGCCATGCTTCCGGTTTCTTTCCTAGACGAATGTAAACTTCAGCCAGCTTGGTGCGCATGGCGACATTCTCGGGATCCATCTCCAGCGTCTTTTCGAAGATCTTGACGGCTTGATCGAGCTGGTTGGTCTTCAGGAACTCTTCCGCCACTTGCAGATACTGCGTGCGGGCATCATTAAAAAGTCCCTGCTGGGTATACAACTCGGCCAGACGCAGCACGCATTCCATGGAAGCTTTGAGCTTGCTCAGCTTCTTGTACATGGCAATGGCTTTGACGGTGAACCCCTGCGCGGCATAGGCGTCGCCTACACGCTTGAAGCAGTCCGAGGCCTTTTCAACATCGCCGAGTCTTGAATGCAGATCGCCCACCGTATTCAACACGGTCAGGTCCTTGGCATCATGTTTCAGAATTTTTTCGTACTCGGAGATCGCATTCTGCAACTTACCCTGCTGGACACACTTCTCCGCAGCGCTGAGGACTTTCTGTTTGTTGAAACCGAAACCAAACGCCATAAGATTGCGGACTCCAGCTCCGTGCTTTCCGGGATTTACCGGCAAAACGAATGACCATCCTGTCGGCGATACCTGGAGCAATCCTGGAATGGCCGTTCGGACATGTTCATTCTACGGCTCAACCGCCAGAATCGTATGGTTACCAAGGGTTACCGGGAGGGAGTGTACGAGTGGGTAGAGGATCGAGTCTTGAAGCCGGACTGTTCTCAGAATCTCTTGGATAAATAGCACGGCGTTGCGAAATCAGTTAGGCGCGGGCAACATCGGCCAACACAAATATCAGGCCGATAAACACCAGAGGCTTTGACATCCTACGCAGAATTTTCCACGCTAAGAAACTCATAGGGTGATCCTTCTCGACAACGAACTTGCCGGACGGGGCTGGACACCTGAGATTTCTTGGACGGCGGCATCCTGGGCCAGAAGTTGTTTTAAGTGCAAGAGCTTGTACAAAGCTCAGCCTCTCGACTAAGTCAACGAACTGAATGATTTAGGCTTGTACTTGTGGTGCGCAACAGCATCGCCGATTATCTGCAAGATTTCGAACGCCTGGGCCGCGAGACGGCCTACGCTGAACGTGTCGGCTATCGCACGGTGAAATCGAGCTATGGCGAGGTCGCGGGGACTGCGTACAGGTTTGCCCGCGAATTGAATGCTCGCGGAATTAAAAAAGGCGACCGCATCGTTCTGTGGGGGCCAAATTCGGCGGCTTGGGTGAGCGCCTTTTTCGGATGCGCCAATCGCGGAGTGATCGTAGTTCCCATTGACGACGCGGCTGCACCGGATTTCGCGCTGCGTATTTTTCATCAGGTTTTAGCGCGCCTTTTAGTTTGTTCTCGCGAGCATTCCCAGCCGAATACTCCAGGCATTTTTTTTGAAGACCTGCATGCGGAAGTCAGTCGGCACTCGCCAGCGATGCTCGAATCAGAAAAGGTGGGATCTCAGGACGCACTGGAGATCGTCTTCACTTCCGGCACCACCGCTGAACCCAAAGGGGTGGTCATCTCGCATGGCAATGTGCTTGCCAATGTGTCGCCTCTGGAGGAGCAGATGCGGCCGTATCTCAAGTATGAACGCTTCGTACATCCCATCAGGTTTTTGAACCTGCTTCCTTTGAGTCACGTCTTCGGGCAATTCCTCGGTATGTACCTTCCTTCTATGCTCTCCGGCTCGATTTTCTTTCAAGACAGTCTTAAACCGACTGAGGTCGTCGCCACGATTCATCGAGAACGGATTTCGGTGCTGGTCTCGGTGCCGCGAGTGCTTCAGTCGCTACGAACCAAAATCGAGCGTGATCTGGAGGATGCTGGCAAACTCGAGAAATTCAGAAGGGATTACCGCGAAGCTTCAAGGGGGCGCTTCCTCCGGCGTTGGTGGATATTTCGCAGCATTCATCGCCAACTCGGATGGAAATTTTGGGCGTTCATTTCCGGAGGCGCAGCGCTAGACCGCGAAACCGAAGAGTTCTGGCAACGATTGGGATTTGCTGTGGTTCAAGGGTATGGTCTAACGGAAACGACGTCCGTCATCAGTGTCAATCATCCCTTCAAAGTCGGGCAGGGCTCAATTGGGAAAGTTCTTGCCGGTCGCGAAGTAAAGCTTGCGCCAGACGGCGAAATTCTCGTTCGAGGCGCCGGGGTTGCGGCGGGATACTGGAGCGAGGGGGCACTCCGGCCAGTTTCGACCGACGAGGGTTGGTATCACACTGGTGACATCGGCAAACTGGATGCGGCAGGCAATCTCTTTTTCAAGGGAAGAAAGAAGGATCTGATCGTCACCCCCGCAGGGATGAATGTATATCCCGAGGACCTTGAAGGTGCTATCAAAGTTCAACCTGAAATCAAGGACTGTGTAGTTGTGGCCCTTGCTGCCGGAGGAAACGCGGAAGCTTGTGCGGCGCTAATTCTCAAAACTGGCGATGCT
>Ga0209474_10006308_pt1 | contig 9987 bp, 7 predicted proteins | sample GraSoiAngelo_145_FD_185902 | JGI IMG/M metagenome (GOLD analysis project Ga0209474, IMG submission 185902) | Grasslands soil microbial communities from the Angelo Coastal Reserve, California, USA - 14_1009_05_20cm (SPAdes) (version 2) | ecosystem: Environmental > Terrestrial > Soil > Grasslands ... | reverse complement strand
CTCGCGATCGAGTTTGGCCCTGGACGCATCCGTGAAGTAGCGGGTCCGTCCGTGGGCGACAGCGACGTCGCCCTCGATGGCGACCGGCTCATAGTGCCCCTCGTACGTTCCGGGTGCGTCCTTGGGCTCGAGCCAGGAGGCAACGATCGCGAGGCGGCCACGTACCGGCTCGTCGAAGGGATGGTATTCGTAGACGGCGTCCTCGGTGAAGAGATCGCCGATCGCGTCGGGGTCGTAGGTCTGCCACGCCCGAAGGTAGGCGGCAAGCCAGGCGGCGACCCGCTCTTTGGTCAGTGGCACAGCGACGTCGAGTCTAGGCCTGCGGGGCGAACAGGCTCTTCAGGTCGCCCTCGTGGGTGACCAGGAATTCATGCACCTCGAGGACGTCGTCGGCCGTGATATTCGGCCGGCGCCCAACCGCCCGCGCGTGCAACTCCAACTGGAGTTCGAACATCGCTCGGCCGTCCTGGGCGTTCATTTTATTGCTTCCTTTGTTATGGTTAGTGATACCATCGCTGTCACTACAATACGAAGTCTCAATGTCGCTTGTCAAGTTCGAGAGTACGTCCGTTTGGAAGGTGAACGGGCCAGGGCGCCGTGTGGTTTCGGTCTCTAGGCCGGGCTGCGGCGGCGTCGAATCGTCCGGAATGCCAGGCCGGCCCCGGTCAGGAAGAACAGGCCACCCAGGAGGATCGGCCCAACGGCGAGGGGGAGGAACAGCGGGTTGTCGAGATCGTTCTCGGCGAAGCCCAGGAAGGTCATCAACAGGATCGAGACCATGCCGAGCGCCGCCCCGCCCAGGAACGCGCCCAACTCGACATCGGAGGCCGCCGGCAGGCGGCTGCTATATGTGGGCGCCATCAGGCCAGCTCGGACCCCGAAGACAATCAGGGACAGCAAAACCAGGCCGGCGGCGACCGTGAAGATCACGGCGACCACGATGACGGAGGTGATCTGGCTCCCCGTCAGCCCCCCGAACAGGTTCATCCAGTCGAGTGACAGCCGCATCGCGCTGAATTCTATCCCGTAGACGTCGGCTTGGACGCCAGCGCGGCCTGAACGATCTTCGCCTCTTGCGCCTGGTGGGCGATCGCGTAGCCCTCACTCGGGCTGGCCCGTTCCGGCCGGCCGACATAGTTGAGCGTGAGGTGCTTGGGCAGCTTGGGCTCCAGGCGCCGCTTGACGTGCCAGTAAGCGCCCATGTTCATCGGCTCCTCCTGGACCCAGCTCAATTGGCGCACGTTGGGGTACTTGCCGATCGCCGCCAGCACGTCGTCCGTGCGGAAGGGTTCGAGCAACTCCATGCGGAGGATGGCGAGGTCCTTCGCTTCCGCGCGCAACGGGCTCGCGATCAAGTCGTAGTACACCTTGCCGGTGCAGAGGATGATGCGGCGAACGTCGTCGCGATGCTGCTCCATCAACGGGTCGTCGATCAGCCGGCGGAAGCTGTGCACGCTCAGGTCTTCGAGCTTCGACCATGACGCCCGCAGCCGCAAAAGACTCTTGGGGGTCATGATGACCAGAGGCCGCGGCCGGCTGTGCAAGGCCTGCCGGCGGAGCGCATGAAAGTAGTTCGCCGGGGTGCTCGGATAGAAGACACGGATGTTGCCCTCGGCGGCCAGCTGGAGGAAACGCTCCAGGCGCGCGCTCGAATGCTCGGGGCCACCGCCCTCATAGCCGTGGGGAAGGAGAAGGGTGAGTCGCGATGACTGTCCCCATTTCGCCAGCCCCGAAACGATGAACTGGTCGACGATGATCTGCGCGCCGTTGGTGAAATCGCCGAATTGGGCTTCCCAACAGACGAGCGCCTCCGAGGCATCGGAGCTGTAGCCGTACTCGAAGCCGAGTGCCGCGTACTCCGACAGCGGGCTGTTGTGCAGTTCGAAGCTGGCGCTCGCCCCCACCAGGTGCTGGATGGGCGCCCAGGTCTTCCCGGTCCGGACATCGTGGAAGACCAGGTGGCGCTGGCTGAAGGTGCCACGCTCGGTGTCCTGGCCGGTGAGGCGCACCGGGATACCGCCTGTGATCAGTGTGGCAAAAGCGAGCTCCTCCGCTTGCGCCCAGTCGATTTCTCGCTCCGCCAGTGGGGTTTTCCGCCGCTCCATCTGGCGCAGTAGCTTGGGGTGCGCGCTGAAGCGATCGGGCACGGCCATCAGCTGGCGATTGAGCGACTCGAGCGCCTCGGCGGGCACGGCGGTTTTGATGTCGGGCTCCGGGCTCGCGTCCATCGGCGGGCGGCTCACCTGCGGTGCGTGGGCGGCGCTCGCCTTGACGTTCTTATGCGCATCGGCCAGCCGCGCCTCGGCCGCGTCGGCGCGCGCGCTCGCATCCTCGGCGCTCAGCAGGCCTTCCTCGATCAATTGTGCCGCGAACATTTCCCGCACGGTCGCATGGTCCTTGATGGCGTCGTACATCAGTGGTTGGGTATAGGCCGGCTCGTCGGTCTCGTTGTGCCCGAAGCGCCGATAGCCGATGAGGTCGATGACGACGTCGCGGCCGAATTTCTGGCGGAAGGCGGTCGCCAGGCGGACGGCACTGACGCACGCCGTGATGTCGTCGGCGTTGACGTGGATGATCGGCAGGTCGAACCCCTTGGCGACGTCGGACGCGTAGCGCGTGGAGCGACCTTCCTCGGGGTCGGTCGTGAAGCCGAGCTGGTTGTTGGCGATGATGTGCAGCGTCCCGCCGGTTGTATAGCCCTCGAGCTTCGCGAGATTGAGGACTTCCGAAACGACGCCCTGCGCGGGGAAGGCCGCGTCGCCGTGGATCAGGATGGGGACGGTGCCGGTGCGATCGTAGTGGGGCTCCGGCCCCTTGCGGCGCGTCTGCTCGGCGCGCGTCCAACCCTCGACGACCGGGTCAACGGCTTCCAAATGGCTGGGATTCGCGAGCAGGCTGACGGAGACCTGCTTGCCATTCGGCGTGACGTAGGTGCCCTCGGCCTCGGCGTGGTATTTCACGTCCCCGGTGACGTCCGTCCCGGATGTCAGCCGCTCCTGACTCTGCTCGAACTCCACCAGGAGGGACTCGTAGGTGCGGTTGACCACATGGGCGATCACGCTGAGACGGCCGCGGTGCGCCATGCCCATGACCACCTGGCGCGTGCCGTTGTCCGAGAGCAACTGCAAGGTCTCCTCGAGCATCACGATCATCGAGTCGAGGCCTTCGATCGAGAAAGTCTTCTGGCCGAGGAAGGCCTTGCGCAAATAGCGGTCCATGGCCTCGACCTTCGTGAGGCGTCCCAACAGCTGGAGCTTGCGCTCCGGGCTGAGGGGTTGGCGATATCGCCCAGATTCGATCCGCTCGCGCAGCCAGTTGCGTTGTTCGTGGCTGGAAATGTGCTCGATTTCGTAGGCGATCGTTGAGCAATAGGTCTCGCGTAGATGGGTGAGAGTCTCGGCGAGGTTTTCTCCCGGCACTCGCACCCGGAGCACGGCGGCCGGCACCGCCTCCATCATCTGCGGCGTCAAACCGTGGTTTACCGGATCGAGCGAGGGATCGCCGGACGGCGCGCTTCCCAGCGGGTCGAGCCGAGCGGCGAGATGGCCGTGGCTCCGGTAGGCGGCGACCAGGGCCATTCCGGCAGCGACCGCTCGCAGCAACTCGGCCTCCGCCGTGGTGGGCGTGGCGACCACCGCTTCGCTCGCCGCCGCGACGGCCCGTGCCGGCTCACTGATTCCGGCCGGCGGCACCAATTTCATTGATTCGAAGACCGATTCATAGAAGCCGTCCGCGCCCGCGAGGAGCTCATCGATGCGGCGGAGGAACTCGCCTGACTCGGCACCCTGGATGACGCGGTGGTCATAGGTGCTCGTCATCGTCATCACCTTCGAGACGCCCAGCTGGCGCAGCCCACTCTCGGCGATGGCTGTGAACTCGGGCGGATAGCCGATGGCGCCGGTCGCGACGATCGTGCCCTGGCCTTTCATCAACCGAGGTACCGATGCCACCGTCCCGATGCCACCGGGATTGGTGAGCACGATGCTGGCGCCGCTGAGCTCATCCGCCACCAGCTTGCCGGTGCGCGCTTTTGCGACCAGCGTTTCGTACTGATCGCGGAACGCGGCAAAGTCGAGCCGGTCGGCGTCGCGGATGACCGGGACCAGCAGCATGCGGCTGCCATCCTGACGCTGCACGTCGACCGCCAGTCCGAGGTGCACGCCACGCGCCACCCGCGCCGGGTTGCCGTCGAGGCGATCGAAGGTCACCGCCATCGAGGGCACGTCCTTGACCGCGCGCGTGATCGCGAAGGCGACCAGGTGCGTGTAGGAAATCTTCTCGGGGCGACCGGCCGATTGCACGGCCATCGTCAGCTGCCGCCGTCGCTGATCGAGCACGTCCACACGCACCGTGCGGAAGCTCGTCGCCGTTGGGACCTGGAGGCTCTCCTCCATGTACTTGACCAGCGCGGCAGCCGCCCCTCGCAGCGGGATGGATCCCGTTGGCGACTGCGCGGGCGCGGGCAGGGTGGCGGCTTTCTTCTGCTCCTCCTTCGCTGGCGAGGGCATGGTGGGAGACTTTTCCGCAACGGTCCCTCCCTCGCTTGCGGGGGAGGGCGGGGTGGGGGCCTGCTGCCGCTCGACCGCCTCGGCGACATCGCGTCGGCGGATCGATCCGCCGGGACCGCTGCCCTTGATGGTCGTCAGGTCGACGCCCTTCGCCTTCGCGAGCAACTCCGCGCCTTCTGTCACCTCAACCTGAGCCGTACTCGTCTCTTTCTCTGCCGCTCCCTCGGGCGCGGCCAGGGTGGGGGCTTTTTTCTCTTCGCCGTTTGGGGCGGAAGAAACGGTTGGGGCTTTCTTTGCCGCCCCGTCAGCATCCGCACCGACGGCGATCTCGGCGAGCGCCGCACCGACCGCCACCGTTTTCCCCGCTTCGGCGAGGATCTTTATTAGAGTTCCGCTCGCGGGCGCGGGGACTTCGGCATCCACCTTGTCGGTGGTGACCTCAACCAGCCCTTCGCCTTCGCGAACCTGGTCGCCCGGCTGCTTCAGCCACTTGGCGATGGTCCCCTCGGTGACCGACTCACCCATCTCGGGAAGGGTGACCTGCATGGTCGACTGGGGCACTTTGGAATTCTACCCACTAAACTTGGGTCCGAATATGACGTTCAAGGCACAATTGCGGGCCAGCGAGGACGCCACCGGCTCGCTCCTCTGCCTCGGCCTTGACCCCGAGCCCGACCTGCTCCCGCAATCGATCGAACGGTCGCCCGCTGGCATCGCCCAATTCGTCCGCACCATCGTCGACGCGGTCGGCGATTCGGTTTCGTCCTACAAGCTCAACCTGGCGTTCTACGAGCGATGGGGGAGAGAGGCTAGCTGGTTGCTCGACCAGGCGATGGCTGCGCTACCCAAAGGGCGGCCCGTCATCTTCGACGCCAAGCGCGGCGACGTGGGCAGCACGGCCCAGGCATACGCTCACGCGATGTTCGAGGCCTGGGGCGCCGATGCCGTCACCGTCCACCCCTGGCTGGGCTATGACTCCGTGGCGCCGTTTCTCGCGCACCGGGACAAGGAAGTCTTCATCGTCTGTCGAACATCGAACGCGGGAGCGGCGGAATTCCAGCACATGCGTAGCGATGGTGAGGCGCTCTACCGGCACGTCGCGCGCGCCGGCGTCCGCTGGGATCATCACGACAACGTCGCCTTCGTGGTCGGCGCGACGGCGCCTGCCGAGCTGCGCGACGTGCGCCAGATTGCGGGCGACCGGCTGCTCCTCGTCCCGGGTATCGGCGCGCAAGGTGCCGACCTCGCGGCCGCGCTCAAGGCGGCGCTACGGCCGGATGGACGCGGGGCCATCATCCCCATCTCGCGTGGCATCCTGTTCGTGTCCGCCGGCGCGGACTACGCGGATGCCGCGGGCGCGGCGGCACGCCGGTATCGCGACGCGATCAACGCGCTTCGGCCGGAGCCCGCGACGGCCCGAGGCTGAGCCTATGTCCGGCTTTGTCGCCGGCGCCCTGGTTGCCCATCCTCCAATCCTGCTGACCGAAGTCGGCGGCGCGCAGTCGGAACGAGTCCGCGCAACGGCCGATGCCATGCGACAGCTCGACGGCATCCTCTCAACCGCCGATGCCCAGCTGGCGATCGTCGTCTCGCCGCACAGTCCTTCGAGCATGACATCGTTGCCGGTCCGTCGCGCCGCCCACGCGTCCGGCGACCTCGCACGATTCCGCGCGCCCCAGGTCCGGGTGGAGGCAGAGGTTGACGCGGCGCTCGCGGCCGCGCTGGTCGTCGATGGGCAGCGGGCAGGTTTCGCTCTCACCTGGGCTGAGGAGACCGAACTCGATCACGGGGTCGTGGTTCCGCTCCATTCGCTGCCGCGCACGATGGCGAGCAAGCGCTGCATCTTCCTCGGCGTCAGCGGATGGCCGCTGGCCCGCTTCGTCGAGTTCGGTGGCTGGTTGCAGATGCGGCTCCGAGATCGCTCCGCCATCCTGATCGCCTCGGGTGATCTTTCCCATCGCCTCACGCCCGACGCGCCCTATGGATTTCGTCCGCAGGGGCCGCTCTTCGACCGGCTGGTGATCGATGCCCTTCGCTCGCGCTCCTGGGAACAGATCGAGGCGCTGGATCCGGACCTCGTCGAGGAGGCCGGCGAGTGCGGTCTGCGTCCCCTTGCAATCCTGCTCGGCGCCGGGCGTGGCGCAAAGCTGAATTCGCAGGTGCTCAGCTACGAAGGCCCGTTCGGTGTCGGATATCCGGTCGTCGCCTTCACCGCCTCCGCCACCCCGGCCATCGCACTCGACATCCAGGCGTTGGGCCGCTCCGCGATCGACACCTACTTGCGGACACGTCAGCTGATCGACCCGCCGGAGCCGATTCCCGTCGAGCTGCAGTCCCCCTCGGCGGTTTTCGTGACGCTGCGCAAGCACGGCGAGTTACGCGGTTGCGTCGGCAGCCTGCGGCCGACCGAGGCGACCGCGGCGCACGAGCTGATCCGTTACGCCGTCGCGTCCGCCGTGCGCGATCCACGCTTCGACCCGGTGCGGCTCGATGAAGTCAGCGCGCTGACCATCAAGGTTCAGTTGCTCGACATGCCGGAGCCGGTGGCCGAGATCGCCGAGCTCGATCCGCATGTCTATGGGATCATCGTCCGCCGCGGCGATCGCCAGGCTTTGCTGCTGCCGGACATCGAGGGCATCGAGACTCCTGAGCAGCAGATCCGTGCCGCCTGTCAGAAAGCCGGCATCGATCGCTACGCGCCATTGGAGCTCGAGCGCTTTCGCACCCGCACGCTCACGTGATCGCTCTTTTCGCCAACCCGGAGCAAATCGGGCATCGCGCCGAAGGCCACCCCGAGCGTCCTGAGCGGGTGGGCGCCATCTTCGACGCGATCAAGGCAGCTGACCTGGGCCTCTCGCCGGAAGTCGCGCCTCCGGTGCCGGATGCGATGATCGCCCGCGTCCACGATCCGAGGTACGTGGCGATGCTCGATCGAACCGGCGACGCCGGTGGTGGCTACCTCGACCCCGACACGTACATCACGCCCCTCTCGATGCGGGCCGCCCGCACGGCCGCCGGCGCTGTGGTTGAGGGCGTGCACCGCGTGTTGGATGGAACGGTGAAGCATGCCCTCGCCATGGTGCGGCCGCCCGGCCACCATGCCGAGCACGCGCAAGCCATGGGCTTTTGCCTCATCAACAACATCGCCGTCGCCCTGATGGCGGCGCGCACCAAAGGCATTCGCCGCGTCGCCGTCCTCGACTTCGACGTCCACCACGGCAACGGCACGCAGCACAGTTTCGAAAATGACGCCGAGGTCTTCTACGCGTCGACCCATCAGTACCCCTTCTATCCGGGGACCGGCAGTGCGGGAGAGCGCGGAGCCAATGGCAACGTCCTCAACGTGCCGCTCGCCAGTGGCAGCGGCGATGCGCTGTTTCTCGGCGCCTGGGAAAACAAGATCGGGCCGGCACTGGCGGAATTCCACCCAGAGCTGCTGCTGGTGTCCGCCGGGTTCGACGCTCACGAGGACGATCCGCTGGCTGGCCTTCAGGTCACGACCGAGGGCTATCGCGAGCTCGCCACGCTGATCAAGGGCTGGGCGATCGAGCACACCGACGGCCGGACGGTCTGGGCCCTCGAAGGCGGCTACAACCTGAAGGCGCTGGGCGATTCGGTGGTGGCCTGCCTCGAAGTCCTGCTCGCGGACGCCACCGTCAGTGAGCATCGCGTGGACACTGCGGGTGATCGAGGGTACAATAGCGGCTCGCCGGACTAAGTCTGGAGGCAGGAACCATGGCGAAGTCACGCGACAAGGGCAAGCGCGAGGTCAAGAAGAAAAAGAAGGAAAAGGCGCCCAAGGGCGCCCCGGCCCCGTTTAGCGACGCCGCCTTCACCCCACGGCGCGAGCCCGGCATGCCTGGCTCGGCGGGAGCGCCGCCGGCATAGTCGCCCGAGCTGGCGGCGCCCTGCTGGCGCTGCTGCTCCTCGTCACCGCCGTGCCGGCGCACGCGGATGATCCCGGCACGCTTGCCGATCGGCTGGCGCAGGTGCAGGCGGAACAGGCGCGGCAGCATCAACGGTTGGCCGCCCTCGAAGGACAGCAGAGCCAGGTACGGCAAACCCTGGCAGCGCTCGAAGCCCAGCTCGCACTGAGCAGCGCCGATCTCGCACCGATTGCCGCGAAAGCGCAGGTGATCGAGGCGCAAATTGCGGACGCGCAGCTGCAGCTGTCGCACGACCAGCTCGCCTACCTGCAGCACATGCGCGCTTTCCAGGTCGACATCAAGAAGCTCTACGCACTCGGCGGCATGCGATGGTTCGAGTTCGTTTTTTCCGCGCGAAGTTTCGATGACCTGCTGAACCGCAGCATCTATCTGCAGCAGATCTCGGTCAGCGAGCTGCAGCTGGCCCGCAAGCTGCGCGCTGAGCGCGATGCGCTGGAGGGGCAACGCCGGCTACTCGCCCAGGCGCGCGCGGACCTCGCGCCGCTGCTCGATGCGCTGCAGGCGCGCGCCAACGCGATCGCCAGCCAGGTCGCCGCGGTCGCCAGCTATGACAACGACCTCGACAGCCAGCGCCGCCAGACATGGATCCGGCTCGCGGGTCTGCAGGGCCAGAGCCGCGCGCTCCAGTCGGCGCTCGACCGCTACGAAACGGAGGCGGCGCAAGCAGCACTCCGCGGGTCCGGCGCATCGTACGGGGCGACCTGTCCTCCGGCCGCTGCCCCGGGATCGGTGCGCTTCTGCGGTCACGGCTGGGGCCACGGCGTGGGGCTCGGGCAGTGGGGTGCCAAAGGCATGGCACTGGCCGGACTCAACTACCGCTTCATCGATCAGCACTTCTACACCGGGACCACCTGGGCCAGCCTTGACACCGCCCATACCCCGATCCACGTCGCGGTCCTCTGGGGCACCGCGACCTACCGCGTCGTGCCGAGCGGGCCCGCGCAACTGCTCGCCGGCGGTCGCGTCACTAACCTCGCGCCCGGCCAGATGGTTTCGCTCGCGCCCTCAGGTGGGGTGCAGAAGATTGTGCCGACCTCGGCCGGCACCCGGATTACGGTCTACGGTCCGTCGGGTCGCTATCACGCTTACCGGGGAACGATCGTGGCGCAGCCGAGCGGCGGCCTGCTCTACATCATCAATGTGCTGCCGATCGAGGATTACCTGCGCGGGCTCGGTGAGGTCCCGTCGAGCTGGCCATTGGAGGCGATCAAGGCCCAGATCGTGGCCGCGCGCTGCTACGCGCTCACGCATATGGGAAGTACGGGTTTGTACGACGTCGACGACACCACCCAGTTTCAGGTCTACCGCGGGATCGATTCGGAGAGCGGATCGCAGAATGCCGCGGTCGACCAGACCGCCGGCCAGGTGTTGATGTACGGCGGGCGCGTCATCGAGGCCTTCTTCTCGGCGTCGGACGGTGGCCACACGGCCAACGTGTCGGACGTGTTTGGTGGCTCGCTCGCGACCTATCCGTACCTGAGGGGCGTGCTGGATCCTTGGGACATCGTGGCGCCGCGCCACACCTGGTACAG
>Ga0209474_10006307_pt1 | contig 9988 bp, 8 predicted proteins | sample GraSoiAngelo_145_FD_185902 | JGI IMG/M metagenome (GOLD analysis project Ga0209474, IMG submission 185902) | Grasslands soil microbial communities from the Angelo Coastal Reserve, California, USA - 14_1009_05_20cm (SPAdes) (version 2) | ecosystem: Environmental > Terrestrial > Soil > Grasslands ... | reverse complement strand
GCGCTCGGATCGATCTGCTCCGCGAAGAGACCCACATCGTTCGCCAGGGCGACAGTGGCCTCCATCGTGGTGCGAGCCTCGTCGAGACGGCCGGCACGCGCCAGCGCCTCGACGAGCCAGAAGGAGCAGGCGACGAACGCGCCCTCCTGCCCGCGGGCCTGCGTGAACCGATAGAGGAGCGACCCGCCGGCGCCGAGCTCCTCGCGGATCGCGTCGATCATCGCGTTGAAGCGCTCCCCGCGCGGATCGAGATAACCGGTGCGCGATACGCGCAGCAGGCTCGCGTCGAGGTCGGTCGTGCCGGGATGGATGCTGTAACAGCCGCGCGTCTCCGACCAGCACTCCGCCTCGACGAACTTCCGCACGTCGTCGCGCGCCGAACGCCACCGGTCTGCACGGGCAAGTGGGAGCTGGCCCTCGTCGACGAGTCGCAGCGCTCGGTCGAACGCAGTCCAGGCCGCGATCTTCGAGCTCGTGTAGTGCTCGTCTCGCGGGAGCTCCCAGATTCCGGCGTCTTCCTTGCGCCAGATTTTCACGAGACGATCCAGGACGTCGGCGAGGAACTCGGCGGTCGCGTCGTCGAACGCGTTGCCGGCGTCGACGTAGAGCTGCGCGGTCTCGAGCAGGTCGCCGTAGCAGCCGAGCTGCAGCTGGCCGGCAGCCTGATTTCCCCGGCGCGCGGGTCGCGAGCCGCGGTATCCCTCGAGATCGAGCTCCTTTTGTCCCGAGCTCGTCTTGCCGTCGAGGTCGTAGAAGGCGTGGATCTCCGGCCCGGTCCCCTCGACCGCACGCAACAACCACGCGAAGGACGCGTGCACTTGCACGAGCAGGTCGAGATTGATCAGCGCGTCGAGCGTGAACGCCGTGTCGCGCACCCATGCGTAGCGATAGTCGTAGTTCTTGTCGCCGCCGATGCGCTCGGGAAGCGAGGTCGTCGGCGCGGCTACGATCGCCCCGGTCGGAACGTACGTGAGCAGCCGCAAGGCGAGCGCGCTTCGCCGTGTCGCGTCGCGCCACCAGCCGTCGATACCCGCATCGGCAAGCCAGCGCTCCCAATCGGCCGCGGTGTCGTCGATTCGACGTTCGATCCACTCACGACGCGCGACGGGAATCGGCTCGTCGTGCGTCGCGCGCAGGACAAGTGCGGCGTCGGATCCGGCGTCGAATGCGTGGAGGGTCACCACGCGCGTGTCCGTCGTGACTGCGATCGCAGCTCGCAGCGGCGAGATCGTGAACTCCTCGTCACGCTCGCCGGCGCCGAACCGGGGCGTCACGCGCCAGTGCATCGGAACCGAGCCGTCGACACCCTCGATCCGGCGAATCAGCTCGAACCACGGCAGCAGCCCGCCGTGATCGAGCGTGATCGCGTCTGTGACGCGCACCTTTCCGGTTTCGGTCGTGAATGTCGTGCGCAGGACGTTGCTGTCGCCGACGTACTCGCGTGTCGCCTCGAACTCGGCGTCGGGGGAGAGCTCGAAGGCTCCGCCACGCCGTGCGTCGAGCAGGCGTGCGAACACGGTCTCGCCGTCGAAGCGCGCAAGTGCAAGCCAGTCGATCGAGCCGTCACGTGCAACGAGCGCGCACGTCCGCCCGTCGCCGATCGCCGCGTAATCCTCGATCGGAACATAGTCGTCTCTGTGGCTCACGCGCGTATCCGTTCCCAAGGCGACCGCGTTTGATTCGCCTGCGCACATGTTCGAAGCAACAGCGGCTCACCGCAGCTCTTCGTTCATCGATGCCCGAAGTGGTGCGCTGAGGGCAGCGCGCCGTGGACGTCCTCCTCGCCCGCGACGCGGCGGGCGAGCGGACCGAGAGATTCGAGCTCCCGGACGAGCACGTTCTCGTTCCGCTCCACCTTCTCGAATCGACCGCGCGCGAGGATCAACGGCTCCCCGCGGACGAGAGCCCGATAGCGGTCGTACACCGACGGAGGGACGATCAAGTTCACCTGGCCGAACTCGTCCTCGATCAGCATGAAGACGACGCCGTTTGCGGTCGCCGGACGCTGTCTCGCGACGGCCATGCCCGCAACCGTCACCTGGGCTCGATCGTGCGCAACGTGCAGGTCACTGCTCGAGAGAACGCCCTTCGGCAGATGGCCGCGCAACAACTGCATCGGATGGACACCAACGGAAAGGCTCGTCGTGCGGTAGTCGGCGAGCATTCGTTCCCAGACCGTCGGCTCGGGGAGGTCCGGTGTCTCGGCGGTGGGCTCGAGCGGAAGCGCGAGCTGCTTTTCCTCGCCGCCCGAACCCGGAACGGTTTGCGTTCGTGGAACGAGCCCGAGCTCCCAGATCAGCGAGCGGCGCGGTTTTGCAAAGCAGTCGCACGCTCCGGCGACGATCAGCGTCTCGAGCGCGTGCTCCGACAGCTGCGTCCGCTGCGCGAGGTCGCGGACGTCGCCGAACGGTCCGCTTCGCCCGCGCTCCTCGACGAGCGCCTTCGCTTCGTCCTCGCCGACGCCGTTGACGTATTCGATGCCGATCCGAACCGCGCCGTCTTCGACCACGCACTTCGCCGTACTCACGTTCACATCCGGCGGACGGGTTTCGACGCCGCGGCGCTGTCCGTCGCGGACGAGCGTCGCGGGCGGATAGAAACCCATCGGCTGAGCGTTCAAAAGCGAGCACAGAAACTCCGCCGGATAGTGATGTCGTAGCCACGCCGACTGATACGCGAGCAATCCGAATGCGGCCGCGTGCGACTTCGGGAAACCGAAGCCCGAGAAGCCGACGAGCTTGTCGTACACGAGCTGCGCCGTTTGCTCGTCGACGCCCTGCTCCACGGCGCCCTCGACGAAGCTGCCGCGATACGCCTCGAGCGCATCGTGACTGCGCTTGCGGCTCATCGCACGACGCAGACCTTCCGCCTCCCCCACGCTGAAACCGGCGAGCGCGATCGCGACTTCGAGCACCTGATCCTGGAAGACGACGACGCCGAGCGTCGAGCGCAGGCACTCCGCGAGACTCGGATGATCGACGGGCGGGACGAACGACGGATCCTCGCGCAGCTTCTGCCGGTGCTCGACGTACGGATGCACCGCCTTCCCCTGGATCGGGCCGGGCCGCACGAGCGCGACCTGCACCGTCAGGTCGTCGAGGTTCTCAGGCCGAGTGCGGAGCAGTGACTGCATCTGCGCGCGACTCTCGATCTGGAAGTCACCGACGGTGTCGGCACGCTGGATCTCCGCGTAGACCTCCTTGTCATCGAGCGGGATGCGCGAGAGGTCGATCGGCTCCCCGCGGAGCTTCGCAATCTGCTCGACGCAGTCCTCGACTGCGGAGAGCATCCCGAGCCCGAGCAGGTCGATCTTCAAGAAGCCGGCATCCGAACACGAGTCCTTGTCCCACTGGCACATCTGCCGCCCGGCCATCGCCGCGGGTTGTACCGGGACGAGCTCGACCAGCGGCCGTGAGGAGATCACCATTCCGCCCGGGTGTTGCGAGATGTGGCGCGGGAGTCCCGCGATCTCGTGACACAGCTCGGGGAACGCGCGCCAGCGCGGCGAGAGCAGCTTGCGCTGTGCATCGGGCAGCAGTTGCAGCTCCTCGGCGACTCGCTTCGCATTCCAGCCTTCGCTGACCTTTGCGAGACGCTCGAGCTCCGCATACGGGAGGCCGAGCGCCTTGCCCACGTCGCGGATTGCGCCACGGCTTCGATACGTCGCAAACGACGCGACGAGCGCCGCGTGCTGGCGGCCGTAGCGCTCGGTGACGGCGACGATGAGCTTCTCGCGGATGTCGCGTGGAAAGTCGAGGTCGATGTCCGGGACGCCCGCGAGGTCGCGGTTGAGAAAACGTCCGAGCGAGAGATCCCCTTCGACCGGATCGACGTGCGAGAGACCGGTCAGATAACAGACGAGCGACCCGACAGACGAGCCGCGTCCCCGCCCAGGCGGCAAGACGTTTCTCGCCGCAGAGCGCCCCCGCACTTCGTGTGCACACTCGCGGGCGAGCTCGAGGACGTCCCAGTGCAGCAGGAAGAAGCCGGCAAGCCCGAGCTCGTCGATCAGCTTCAGCTCCTCGTCGAGCCGTTGCCTCGCCCGGCCCCGCAACACTGCGTTACTTCGCGGATAACGCTCTTCGAACGCTCGGTTGCAGACGCTCGTCAGCTGCACGATCGCCGGCTCGGGGCTGTCCGAGAAATCCGGATAGCGGTACCCGAGCTCCGATGTCAGGTCGAACTGCAGCCGCTCGGCAAGCTCGACCGTGCGCGCAACTGCGTCCGCGTCGTCGGGGAAGCGCTCGAGCGCTTCCCCAGGCGCGAGCAGGACGCTCTCGTGATTCCCGCGGCGCTGCGCTTCGGACCCGTCGAGCGAGGTCCGATGACGGACCGCTACGAGGACGTCCTGCAACGGCCCTCGTCTCGGATGATGTGCATGCGCGTCCCCTGTTGCGATCGTTCGGACACCGAGGGTTTCTGCAAGGTCGCGCAGGATCGTGCGCCTGCGCCGGTCGCCGCGTTCGTAGGGCCGCTGCAGCTCGATGAAGAAGCGATCGCGTCCAAAGGCGCGTGCGAGGCACGCCGCTGCGTTGGGATTCCGGAGAGCGAGCCCGTTTCGCGCGCAGCCGGAGAGGCACACGAGCCCGTCGTTCAGCTTCTCGAGGAGCGATTGCTCGAGTCCCGGTTCGCCGGGCGGTTGCGATTCACGTCCGGGCGGTCGAGTGTGTTCGTGCGCTGCCGTGAGCAGACGGCAGAGATTCGCGTAGCCCCGCGCGTCCTCGACGAGCAGCGTCACGTGCGACCCGTCGGTGAGCGTTACCTCCGCTCCGGTGATCGGACGCACGCCGAAGTGCTTCGCGGCGTGCGCGAACTCGAGCGAGCCGTAGAGACCGTCGTGATCGGTCAGGGCGAGCGCTTCGTAGCCGAGCTCCGCCGCGCGGACCGCGAGCTCTTCCGGCAGCGAAGCTCCGTCGAGGAACGAGTACGCCGAGTGCGCATGCAGCTCCACGTACGGCGCCGACGTCTTTCGCAACGCCGACGGCCCGGGTCGCTCCTTCCTCCGCCTGCGGTGCGGAGTTTCGGAGTCGATCGTCATACTCGCGCCCGATGGACGGAATCGTCTCGCGTCCGGGCGACGGCGAGTTCCTCGAAGGTGAGGAGCGAGTACTGCGAGTGAAGCTCTCGCGCGACGAGCTCGACGTACTCGAGTTCGAGGTCGGGCCCGAATACGAAGGGCCGGGCCCGCACTTCCACAAGCGGCACGTCGATTCGTTCTACGTGCTCGAGGGGGAGCTCGAGTTCACGGTCGACGGCAACACGATCGTCGCGCCCGCGGGGACCTTCGTCGCGGCGCCGCCCGGCGTCGTGCACTCGTTTACGAACGCGTCGGGAAAGCCCGCGCGCTTCCTCAACGTGCACGCGCCCGATCTCGGGTTCGTCGAGCTGCAACGCGCGCGCGACCGCGGCGAGGATCCGAACCCGGAACAGTTCGACGTCTGGAACGTCGACTAGCGCATCACGCGCCACGCTGGGTGAACCAACACCCCTTTTCTTCGTCACGAAAGACAACAGCGTTCTCCCCTGATTGCAACACCACCTCGAAGTACCGGCGCGAGACCGGCTCCTCCGTCCACCACCGATCGACGACGCGCCACTCCTCGCGCACGAGCGCGACGGCTTGCCGGTTCACGTGCGACGGCGTGCCATCAATCCCCGCTTCCACGACCGCCGCACGCGGTTGGTACAGCGTTCGCGCCCTGGTCCGATTGGGTCGACCGGTCATTTCAGACGGATCCGCGGGCCAAGCCCGCGCATCCTGAGACGGCACCGCAAGCGGTGTCGTCAGTCGTCCCGTGGAACAAACAGTGCGCGCGATTCGGGGATCCGCGACCACGGTGCGACCTCGACGACCTGATTGACCGATCCTGCGCCTGTGCTCGCGCGCACCTGACGCAGACCCTCACGCAAGCGCACGTCGAGCTCACCACCCGCAGCGGGCAGAAGCTCGAGCTGCTGCCCGTCGTGCTCCGTCAGCTCCACAAGCTCGAGCCGCAGCTCGAGCACGGGCGCGGGTAGCTCCGCAAGCTTCGGGGCGAGCGCAGCTTTCAGCCGCTCCGGCTCGGTCGTGGCGTCGCGCAATGTGATGCTGCGACGCCACGAACCGCCGCCGACCAGCCGAGCCGACAGCGCGATCTTCCGGATGAACCGGTCGGCCCGCTCGGGACGGGCGAGCAGCGCGTCGAGCAACGCTCCGAAGGCGCGACGCAGCGTGAGCTCGTTCCCGATCGCCTCCGGGAACTCGAGCGCCTCGACGATCTCCGCCGGGGGCCGGCGGCCGCGTACGCGCGCGGCCTTCCCGCCTCTCGCCAGGCCCCAGGCGCGCCGGCCGTCCGGCCCCAAACGTTCGGCCACTGCGCCACCCGGGAGCCCGGCAAGCTGTCCGACTTTCTTCACGCCGAGCTCGCGCAACTCCGCACGGCGGCGCGGATCCAACGGGACGAGCTCGAGTGGCAGCGGCGCGAGGAACTCCGGCAGCCGCTCGTCCGCGACGATCAGCACCTGGCCGCCGCGCGCGACCGTGGCGGCAGCGAGTGCCGCAAAGCGCCGCTCGGCGGCGCCAATCCGGGCGTCCCAGCTCGTTCCGACTGCCGCGAGCGCGCGCTTGAGCGCCGCCTCGAGCCCGCCATAGAGCCGCTCGACCCCGCGCGTCTCGAAGTAGACCGTGCCGGGCGCCGCGGAGTCGACGGCGAAGCCCGAGTCCTCGAGCGCGCGGAGGATCTCCTCCCAGGCCTGCTCGACCGTCGCGGGATCCTGCTCGACGAGGACGAGCTCGGGACAGCTGGCGAGCGCCTCGCCCATCCGCATGCCGGGCCGCACTCCGAGCCGCTCTGCGGCCGCTGTGACGGGCCCGAGCAACGCCTCCGTCCCAGGGCCCGGAGCAAGGGCCGCAGGGCGCAAGGCGAGCCCAGGCTGGCGTCTGAGCGCCGCCCGGAGGCCGAAGCCGGGGATGAGAAGACATGCGACCATGGGAACGTATGTTCTACACGAACACACGTTCGTAGTCAAGGGAACCCGGCCGCCAGGGCGAAAAAGACGGCCCATGCAGACGAGGCTCGGTCTCGCTCTGCCCCTCGTGCTCGCCGCGCTCCTCCTCCCCGGCTCGGTGCGCGCGGATCCGAGCGCGACGGTGGCAGCACTCCAAGTGGGGCTGCACGCACACGGGCTCTACCGCGGTCCGATCGACGGGATTGCCGGGCCGCTGACGAAACGTGCGGTCCGTGCACTCCAGCGACGCGCGCGCATCGCGGTCGACGGGGTCCCGGGGCCGCGGACACGCCGTGCACTCGGGCGATTCGCGGCACACCGCCGCCTCGGCGTCCGCCCCTTGCACATCGGCCTCGCCGGGTGGGACGTGGCGGCGATGCAATTCGAGCTCGCAGAGCACGGCTTCGCGTCCGGAACCTTTGACGGGATCTTTGGACCGCGCATCGAGCACGCTTTGCGGCATTTCCAGAAATGGGCCGGGCTCCACGTCGACGGAATCGCCGGCATTGCGACACTGAAAGCGCTGCGCGCGCCGCCCCCGTCTATTCCACTGACGCTTGCGTGGCCGCTGACACACGCAAAGCTCGGGGATCCGTTCGGTCCGCGCGGCGACCGCTTCCACACCGGTATCGACCTGCTCGCACCGACGGGAACACCGGTCTATTCCGCGCGTGCGGGAAAGGTCGTCTACGCGGATTGGGCGGACGGCGGTTGGGGTTTCCTCGTCGCAGTCGACCACGGACACGGTGAACGGACGTTCTACGCGCACCTGTCACGAATCGAGGTGCGCGTCGGCGTCTGGATCGGCCAGGGCGTGCGAGTCGGCGCAGTCGGAGCGACCGGCGACGCGACCGGATCGCATCTGCACTTCGAGGTGCGCGTGCGAGGGGCGGCGGTCGATCCGATGAGAGCCTTGACTACAAACTGATCTCTGCAGCCGTTCCGTGCATGCCGACGACGCGCGGAACCACGTCGAGCACGTCCTCACGCGCGCAGAATGCGATGTCCTCCTCGAGGCCGGGTGGTCCGTATGTGCGCGCGTTCAGGCCCGCCGAGGGATCCGGAAACGATCGGGCGAGGCGTTCCGCGGCAATTGCCGAATCGGAGCTCTCGCCGCCCAGCAGCTGCACGATCCGTCCCGCGCAGTACGCGTCGTCGAGCGCGAAGGATCCCTTGAAGCCCGCGCAGAGCACAGCCGTGTCGCGACCGCGCACGGCGGCCGCGACCGCGCGCAGATTCAACAGGCTTCCGAGCAGCACCTCGTCGGCGCGCGCAGCAGCGGTGAGGATCGCGCGCGTGCCGTTCGTCGTCGAGAGAATCAGCGTCTCCGCGCGTGCCTCGAGAAACTCGCGCGGTGACGCACCGACGTCGAATCCTTCGATGCGAACCGCATCGCGCTCGCCGCCGACGAGCGAATCCGGAATCGCGGCGCGCAACCGGTTCGCTTCGTCGATTTCCCCGCAGCAGAGAACGCGCCGGTAACCGGACGCGAGCGCCTGCGCGATCGTGGAAGTCGCGCGGAGCACATCGACGACGATCGCCACGGTTCCCGACGCCTGTTCCTCAGGTGTGAAGGCCACATCGACACGCACGGCAAGTACGCTACTTCGCGTCGATGGCCGCGGCGGAGCAGACCTGTTACCGGCATCCCGACCGCGTCACGGGACTTTCGTGCTCGGAATGCGGACGCCCGATCTGCACGGAGTGCATGACGATGGCTCCCGTCGGGTTGCGTTGCCCGGAGCACTCGGGTAAGCCGCAAGGCGTCCAACGCGTGACGCGTGGAGTTCAGCGCGCGGCGGTCGGGGGCGCAACAGCGAAGGTGACCAGAGCGCTGATCGGCCTGAACGTCGCCGTGTACGTCGCGGAGCTCGCCCAGGGTGCGGGCGTCAACGCAACGCAGGGCTCGATCTACCAGGACGGCGTCCTGATCGCCAATGGAAACAAGCTTGCCGGAACCGTCACACCGCCTGTCTTCCCGGGCACACCCGAGGTCGGCGTCGCGCACCACCAGTATTGGCGGCTGATCACCGCGGCCTTTCTGCACTACGGCCCCATCCATCTCTTGATGAACATGCTCGCGCTCTACTGGTTCGGCTCGTTGCTCGAGCGACGCATCGGTTCGGCGAAGTACCTCCTGCTCTATCTCGTCTCCGGCCTCGCAGGCTCGGCCGGTGCACTCCTCGCGTCACCGCTTCGGCCGACAGTTGGCGCTTCGGGTGCGATCTTCGGCGTTCTCGGCGCGGGGCTTGTGCTCGAACGTCAGCGTGACTACGTCTTCGGCGGCAGCGCGCTCGGAATCATCGTCATCAACCTCGTGCTGACGTTCTCGATCGCGAACATCTCGATCGGCGGACACATCGGCGGGTTGATCGGCGGCGCAATCGCCGCGCTCGGCATGACACGCTTCGGCCGATCACACGCCGCATACGGACGAGCGGGTGCGCTCGGCTTCGCAACGATGCTGCTCGTCGGAATCGCGAGCGTCGTGATCGCCTATCTGAAGGCAAAGGGCTACCGAGCCTGATGCCCTACTACGCCGTCACGCGCACGCAGACGTGGGCGCGCACGCGCGGTCTCGAGGAGCAACCGCTCTGGGACGAGCACGCCGCGTTCATGGACAACCTCGTCGAGGAAGGGACGATCGTCGTCGCCGGACCACTCGACGGGGGACCGAAGGTGCTGTTGATCTTCGCGGCCGAAAGCGAGGACGAGATCGAGACCCGTCTTGCGCAGGATCCCTGGACGCGAAGCGGTCAGTTGACAACCGATTCGATCGTGCCGTGGGAGCTCCGCCTCGGACGCGACGTCTTCAGTCGAACCGCCGGCGCGAAGCACTGAGACGCACGTGGCGATCGTGCTAGTCGACGCGGAAAACGTTCGCCGGTCGACGTGGCCGAACATTCCAAAGGACGAACTCGAGCCGCGGTGCGCGGCCTGGGCGAAACTGCACGGTCACGACGTGCGCGTGATCTGGGAGTCAGGCGAGACCGCGGACGAC
>Ga0209474_10006303_pt1 | contig 9989 bp, 8 predicted proteins | sample GraSoiAngelo_145_FD_185902 | JGI IMG/M metagenome (GOLD analysis project Ga0209474, IMG submission 185902) | Grasslands soil microbial communities from the Angelo Coastal Reserve, California, USA - 14_1009_05_20cm (SPAdes) (version 2) | ecosystem: Environmental > Terrestrial > Soil > Grasslands ... | reverse complement strand
TCGATGTCGTTGCCCAACGCGCTGACCGTCTCGAGCAATCGCGTGTACACATCGTTCAACGCCGGCGCGACGCCGTTGACACCCTCTGGGCTCGGCTGTGCCGCCCGGGTGCGTGCGACCAGGGACACGCGATGCGCCGCCCCGTGAGCCATGCCATATCGCTCCTTGAGCATGGCGACGACGTCGGTGTGCTTGACCAGCCCGCTCTCGACGACGACCGTCACCAGCTCGTCGATGGTCCGGCCATACGTCTTCTCTATATTGCGCAGCTGGGATTGGATCCCTTCTTCGACGGTCGGCATGGCGGTCTCCTCCTGCTCGATGAGGCGTCCGTAATCGCCCCAGGACGCCTATGATCTCGCGCATGAAGGCACCCGCGAGCGTCATCGACTTCGCGGGAGACCTCTAGCCGACCCGCCCGGGGCCCACTGATCGAGTCCTCCCGCTCCTGCTGATTTGCCGCGCCTTCGGGCCGGCGGGAGGACCTCCAGTTGCCGTTTTCCATTCGTTCCCAGGACCCGGCCGTCGTGTATCTCGTCCTGCGTGCCGGCGGCTCGCTGTTCTTCACTGTGCTCGCCACGACGAACCTCGTCTACCAGGTGGAGGTCGCGCATTTCGGGCCGCTCGAGCTCCTGTTGGTCGGTACTGTCCTCGAGCTCACCTGCTTTGTGTTCCAGGTTCCGACCGGGGTCTTGGCGGATTCCTTCAGCCGGCGCTGGGCGGTGGCCGTCGGATGTGGCCTCGTGGGCGCAGGCTTCATTCTCGAAGGCCTGGTGCCACTGTTTGCGGCGATAGCCGTCTCCCAGGTCATCTGGGGCATCGGGGCCGTGCTTACGGATGGCGCCGATGACGCGTGGATCACCGATGAAGTTGGCGAGGAACGAGCCGGCCGTTTGTTCTTGCACGGCTCGCAGGTTGGGCAGGCGGCGGGTCTCGTGGGCATCTTTGTCGGGGTCGGCCTGGCGTCGATCCGGCTGAACCTCCCGATCGTCGTCGGTGGAGGACTCTACGTTCTGCTGGGGGTCTATCTGCTCGTCGCGATGAGCGAGACGGGTTTTCAGTCGATGCCCCGGGAGGGAGGTGGCACCGTGATGGGTATGGTCTCGGGGGTGCGGTCGTCGCTGGCTGTCGTGCGCAGCCGGTCGCTGATCATCCTGATCCTTGCGATCACAGTGGTCTGGGGCCTTTCCGGCGAGGGAATCGATCGCCTGAACCAGGTGCATTTCCTGAAGGACGTCGGATTGCCGACCTTGGGGGGGCTGTCCCCGGTCCTTTGGTTCGGAGTCATCAGCGGGGGATCGGCTTTGATCGGCATTGTTGCCACCCAGGTCATCAGGCGAAGGTTGGACCTCGGTGACCACAAGCTCGTGACCTGGTCCCTGTTCTCGTTCACGGCCGTTCGGGCTGTGATGCTGGTTGTGTTCGCGCTCGCGACCAACCTGGCCGCGGCGATCGCGGCCCTGTGGGTCGCATCAGTGATGCGACAGGCCTATGGGCCGGTGCAGCGGGCCTGGTTGAACAAGTCCCTCGACCCTGCCCATCGCGCGACGCTCTTCTCGGTGGATGGGCAGGCCGATGCGCTGGGCCAGATCCTGGGCGGGCCGATGATCGGCGTCGTCGGGTCAGGGGTTTCCATCCGCGCCGCGTTGCTCACCAGCGCCGCTCTCCTCGGCCTTGCGCTTCCACTGCTCGTAAGGGCGCTTGGCCAGGTCTCGGGTCGACCACTTGTCATCGAGGAGATCAACGGTGCGCCGACCCAGGACTCATAGGTAGTCGTATTCAGGTATCTGCGCCTGAAAGGTCAGGTATTTCCCACGTTATGGGACACCCCATCCGCCTCTTAGCGTGAGCCGTGCCACCAGCGACAGCGCGGTGAGTAGAAAAGGAGGCTTCAACAATGCAGATTCAGCAGAGGTTCGTCCGAGTTCGGCCAGCAGGGACCATGCTGGCAGTCGTGCTGATCGTCGCCGCGTTGCTCGTGTTGGTCGCGCTGCGCGCGGCCGGCCCAACCTTCGTGGGCGGATCATCGGGGGCGGCACAGTCGGTGACCATTGCGCATGAACAGGCCCCAGACGCCCTGGACCGCAACGCGCAACTGCGCCACCCGGTTTGCGACTCGTCAATCTGCAACCCGAGCGCGGGTTCAGTGCCGACTTCTCGTTCCGGAGGTCCAGACGACCAGATCTAAGACGCTTGGCAGCCTTGATCGCAGTTCGGAGCAGAGGCCGGGAGCTTACGGTTCCCGGCCTCTAGCGCTTCGATGTCACGACGGGCGCTTTTCCTTCACCACCGGCTTCAGATCGCCCTTCAGGGCGTCCTCATACGCGGCCCACAGCACGCCGTATGCCGCCACCAGGCCCTCGGGGCGGGGTTGGCGCAAGGCCTCCTCGAAGCGCTTGGTGTACGCATGGTCGCCGAGCTCGTCTCGCAGCAAGGCCTGAGTCTGAGCCTCCCACTTCGACGCCGACGCGAGGTCCTTGCGCTTCTCGATCATCAGCCGGCCCCGGTTCATCATCTCCTCCAGGCGTGCGATGAAACCGTGGCGGTCGAATCCCGCCGGTGCGCGGCGCGGGCCCTCGCGGCCTACCGTCTTCCACTGGACCGGGCGGCCGTATGACGGGGCCGCGGCGTAGGGGCGCCAGCCGGCGGCTGCCCGCTGCCGGTCGTAGGCCACGCGCTTGGCGCTGTTGGTCAGAACGTCGTGCGCCAGGTTGATCAACTTCGCGTGCTCGAGCGCGTCCGGATGGTTTCCGCGGTCAGGGTGCCAGTACTTCAGCTGCCGACGCCACGCGGCGTGCAGCTCCGTCTCCGTGGCGTCAGGGGGGACGCCGAGCACGAAGTAGTAGTCGGCTAAGGGACGGCGGTCGTCAGGCGAGGCCGCACCTCCTTCGTCTCACGCGTGGAACTGCTCGAAAGCGCAGTCTCGCACGGGGGCCAGGGCTTGTGGCAAGCCCTCGTGCACCTCTCTCTGTTCAGCCCCACAACGACCCTCCGGCCGCGGGGCCACCAAAGCTTTTGGTTGACCAAGTCAACCAGCAACCCATAATCAAGGGTTTAGTTTCGGAGACCGGCCGGCCGTGAGGTCGGTTCGCCCTGGAGGGAGCGAGAAAGATGAGCCTAGAAGAGGATGCCAAGGATCCCGGGTTCGAGCAGTTCGAGCAGTTCCTGGAGGAGTGGTCGCGGCGTGGCTTTCTGAAGCGCATGGGCGCCATGGGGGCGTGGTTCGCCTTCAGTGGCGGAGTGATCGAGCTCCTCGAGGCGTGTGGCGGGGGCAGTTCCACGGCCCAAGCCGGCAAGAAGGGCGGTCATGTCGTCGAAGGCGCATTCTCGGACGTCCGCACGTTCAACTCAATGCTCAGCAGCGACACCGCCAGCAACCAGGTGATCGGCCTGATGTTCGACGGCCTGCTGAACAGCAAGAAGAACGGCGATCTGGTCGGTGCGCTGGCCCAGGACCTGCCCAAGACCTCGTCGGACGGCCTGACCTACACGTTCAAGCTGCGTCCCAACCTCAAGTGGTCGGACGGCCAGCCGCTGACGGCGGATGACGTCGTGTTCACCTACCAGCTTGCGTATGACCCTCAGTACAAGGATTTCGCCTCTCCTCGCCGCGGCGACCTCTCGAAGTACATCGCCAGCGTGGCGGCGCCCGACCCCCAGACGGTCGTGATCACGACGACCCAGGTGTTCGCCCCCTTCCTCGCCTCTCACGGCCAGTATGGAATCCTCCCCAAGCACGTCCTCGGCACCCTGTCGGGGAAGGACATGAACACCGCGGACTTCAACAAGGCGCCCACGGTGGCGAACGGCGCATTCAAGTTCGTCAGCTGGCAGAGCGGCCAGCAGGTGACGCTGGCGCGTAACGAGAGCTACTGGGCGGGTCCTGCGCTCCTCGACCAGTACATCTACAAGGTCCTGCCTGACTCGACCACCGTCGCCAACCAGCTGAAGACCGGTGAGATCGACATCGGGCCGGTCGACCCGGCGCAGTTCGACAGCGTCAAGTCGTCCGGGAACACCAACATCGCCGAGTTCCCGGTCGCCATATTCGACTTCTTCGCCTACAACCTCGACCCCACCAAGCTTGGCGGGAAGCTTTTCGGTCAGAAGGAGGTCCGCCAGGCCCTCATCTACGCCCTCGACCGACAATCGTGGGTGCAGGCCATCTACTTCGGCCACGCCTCAGTGGCGACGTCGGTGGAGCCGCCCACCTCCTGGGCCTTCAAAGCCAAGCCCCAGGTCGTCTACACCTTTGACAAGGCCAAGGCGAACTCGCTTCTCGACGCGGCCGGCTGGGCCAAGGGGGCGGATGGCATCCGGGCCAAGGACGGGCTGCCGCTCAAGTTCGAGATGCACACCAACGCCGGCAACAAGCAGCGCGAGAGCCTGCTGCAGGTCATGCAGCAGTCCTGGAAGGACATCGGCGTCGAGGCCACGCCCAAGCTCATCCAGTTCCCCCAGCTCGTCACCGAGATCGTCAGCACGCGCGACTTCGATTTGTTCCTGGTCGGCTTCAGCTGGACCCAGGATCCCGACGAGTCGCCCCTGTTCCACTCGCGGAACACGGTTCCGGGCGGTTTCAACGGCGCCGACTTCAAGAACGCCGATGTCGACGCGGCGCTTGACGGCGCTCTCGCCACCCTCGACAAGAGCAAGCGCAAGGAGCTCTACGGCAAGTTCCAGGACATCATGTCCGACCAGGTGCCGGCGCCCATCCTGATGTTCAACGTCGGCATCTGGGCGACCAGCAAGAGGGTCATGAACGCGGACTTCGGCACCTACAACCAGTTCCAGAACCGGCCGTGGATGAAGGACGTCTGGGTCACGGACGGCAAGTGATCGAGGGATAAGGAAGAGGGAAGAGCTGGAGCCGCCGTGCTAGGCGTGTAGCGAATGCTGCTCAAATTCGTTGCCCGGCGGCTCCTCGCCTCGGTCATCGTCGTCCTCGGCGTGACGGCGGTGACGCTGATCCTGATGGACCGGACGCGCGGCGCCTACGTGCCGGGCATCGACCTCAACCCTGCCCTGCGCCCAGAGGACATCGCCCGCCTGCGGGCGAACCTTGGCCTCGACGAACCTTTCTATCAGTGGTACCTGAGTTGGCTCTGGAACGTCCTGCACGGCGACTTCGGCCGCTCGATGATCGACGGGAGCCCGGTCATCACCCACATTCTCGAGCGGTTGCCGAACACGCTCGAGCTGACCCTTACGGCGATCGTGCTCGGGATCCTGCTGTCGGTACCGCTTGGAGTCATCGGCGCGCTGCGCCGGGGCAGCAAGAGCGACCACGCGTTGACCGTCTTCTCGGTCGGCGGGTTCGCGATCCCCCAGTTCTGGCTTGGCCTGATGCTGATCCTCGTCTTCTCGGTGACGTTCCAGCATCTGGGTTGGCCCTGGCTTCCCTCGGGGGGCGTGACGAGCCCGTTTGGTGGCGGCGACCTGGGCGATCGTCTCCTCCACCTCATCCTGCCGGCCACCGTGCTCTCGCTCTTCTACCTGTCGCTGTGGTCGCGATTCACGCGCTCGAGCATGCTCGAGGTCCTGTCGCAGGATTACGTCCGGACGGCCCGCGCCAAGGGCATGAGCGAGCGCAGGGTCGTCTACCTCCACGGCTTGCGCAACGCTCTCATCCCATTGGTCACGCTCGTCGGCCTGGAGCTGCCGGGGCTGGTCAGCGGAGGCCTTATCGTGGAGGTCGTCTTCAGCTGGCCAGGTCTCGGACGGCTGGCGTTCGAACGCGCGCTTCAGTACGACTACACGACGGTCATGGGTGTCGTGTTCTTCACGACGCTGCTGGTCGTCGCCGGCAACCTGCTCGCGGACATCCTCTACGCGATCCTGGATCCGCGGATCCGATACGCATGAGGCGAGGATGCTAGACCCCACCAGCCTCCCAGAGATCGAGCTGCCCGGCAGCCCTTTTGAAGGTGACACCAGCCGGCCGGCGCAGAGCTTCTGGAACGAATCCTGGGAGCGGCTGAGGGCAAATCGCATCGGGGTCGCCGCCGGCGTACTGATCCTTATCCTGGCGCTAATCGCCATCGCCGCCCCCATCTTCAGCCTTGTCCTGACGCACTTCGACCCGACCCGCCAGCACCTCATCGACAACTTTCGACCGCCAGGCCACCCCTATCTGCTCGGCACGGACGAGCTTGGACGCGACACCCTCACGCGGCTCATCTACGGCGGACGAGTGACGCTGGGCGTGGCGTCCCTGACCGTTGTGCTGTCACTCACCCTCGGGACGACGGTCGGCCTGCTGGCCGGCTATTACGGCCGCTGGCTCGATGACCTGTTGATGCGCATCGTGGATGTGTTCCTCGCCATTCCCGCCATCTTCCTTTTCATCCTGATGTCGATCCTGTTCCGGCCAAACGCCTTCACGCTCGCGGCCATCATCGCCTCGGTGGGATGGGGCGGTGTCGCTCGCCTCGTGCGGGGCGAGGTGCTGTCGGTCAAACAACGCGATTTCATCCTGGCCACGCGGTCGGTCGGCGCCAAGGACCTGCGCCTGATCGTCCGCCACCTGCTGCCCAACGTGCTGCCCATCCTCATCGTCGCCGCCAGCCTCGGGGTGGGCCAGATCATCCTGATCGAAGCCGCCCTGGACTTTCTCGGCCTGGGGATTCAGCCTCCAACCCCCAGCTGGGGCAACATGCTCACCAATGCCGAGAGCTACTTCTTCCACTCCGGATGGCTCGTCGTCTTCCCCGGCGTCACGATCTTCATCACGGTCCTAGCCTCGAATCTTTTCGGCAACGCAGTGCGCGATGCCTTCGACCCGCGGCTGAAGTAGACCTCGTGACCACGCCGCTGCTCGACGTTCAAGACCTGCGCACGGTCTTCGATACCAAGGAAGGAACCGTCAAAGCGGTGGACGGCGTGTCGTTTCAGCTGGAAGCGGGTGAGACGCTGGGAATCGTCGGCGAGTCCGGCTGCGGCAAATCCGTGACGGCGCTGAGCATCATGCGCCTGCAGCGCCCGGGGCGAATCGTCAGCGGCAAGGTCCAGCTGAAGGGTCGCGACATCACCAAGGTGTCAGACGCCGAAATGCGAGAGATCCGAGGCCAGGAGATCGCGATGATCTTCCAGGACCCCATGACCTCGATGAACCCGGTCTTCAGGACGGGTTGGCAGGTGGCCGAGCCGCTGCTCCTGCATCAGGGCTTGACCAAGGTCAAGGCGATGGCCAGGGCGGTCGGCCTCCTGGGCAAGGTCGGCATACCGGCTCCCGCCACCCGCGCCCAGGACTACCCGCATCAGTTCTCCGGCGGCATGCGCCAGCGGGCGATGATCGCCATGGGTTTGACGACCGCGCCCCAGGTGCTGATCGCGGATGAGCCGACGACCGCCCTGGACGTCACCATCCAGGCTCAGATCCTCGATCTCCTCCGCAACGTGAACAAGGAGTTCGGCACGGCGACCATCCTGATCACGCACAACCTGGGTGTGGTGGCGGGGATGTGTGAACGTACGATCGTGATGTACGCGGGGAAGATCGTCGAGTCGGGCCCGACGACCGAGGTCTTCGCTCATCCGAAGCACCCCTACACCTGGTCGCTCCTACGCTCCATGCCGCGGCTTGACGACGAGCTCCACCAACCGCTGAATGCGATCGAGGGGCTCCCGCCGAGCCTCGTCGACCTCCCCAGCGGTTGCGCGTTTCACCCCCGGTGCCAGTTCAAGATCGAACGCTGCTCGCGCGATGTCCCAAGGCTCAACCTCGTCGGGGACAACCAGCTGGCCGCCTGCTGGGTCACCCAGGGCGGCGCCGAGCTGAAACGTGGCTGAGACCGCACGGGCACACGTGACGCGCGCCTGGACGGCGTCGGAGCCGATGGTTTCAGTGCGCGGCCTGAAGGTGTGGTTTCCGGTTGCCTCTGGCGTGCTGCAGCGCACGGTGGCTCACGTGCATGCGGTCGATGGAATCGACCTCGACATCATGAAAGGTGAGACGGTCGGGCTCGTCGGCGAGTCGGGATGCGGCAAATCGACCCTTGGTCGAACCTTGATCCGGCTGCTCGAACCCACGGCCGGCTCGATCCATTTCAAAGGCGAAGACATCACCAAGGAGCGAGGCGAACGGCTGCGCGCCCGGCGGCGCGAGATGGCCATGATCTTCCAGGATCCTTACTCGTCTCTCGACCCTCGCCAGACGGTGGGCGACATCGTCGGCGAGCCGATCGACATCTTCGAGCTGGCCAAGGGGAAAGAGCGGCAGGACCGGATCTACGAGCTGCTTCACATCGTCGGGATGAACCCGCGGTTCGCCGACCGCTACCCCCATGAGTTCTCGGGAGGCCAGAGACAGAGGATCGGCATCGCCCGCGCGCTGGCGGTCGACCCCACCTTCATCGTTTGCGACGAGCCAATTTCTGCCCTCGACGTCTCGATCCAGGCCCAGATCATCAACCTGCTCGAGCGCCTGCAGTCCAAGTTCAACCTGACCTATCTCTTCATCGCGCACGACCTGTCGGTCGTTAAGCACATCTCCGACCGGGTCGCGGTGATGTACCTGGGCAAGATCGTCGAGATGGCGCCTGGAGGTGAGCTCTATCGCCGGCCGCGACACCCGTACACCGGTTCCCTCCTCTCCGCGATTCCGATTCCGGACCCGGTGCTGGAGCGCGCCCGCGAGCGCCTGATCCTGCAGGGCGATGTGGCGTCATCCGTGAACCCTCCCACCGGCTGCAGGTTCCGAACCCGTTGCCCTGGAGCGCGCGAGCATTGCGCCCAGGCGGAGCCGCCACTGGAGTCCTTTGGCGCCGACCACCTCGCGGCCTGCTTCTACCCGCTGGAGGCCTCATGATCCGAGCCGTCCACGCCGGCGGCCTTCTCGATCCGGTCACGGGCGAGACCACGCGAGACGCCGTGGTGGTGATCCAGGACGGCCGGGTGACCCATGCCGGCCGAAGGTCCGCGACCGAGGTGCCCCGCGATGCGCAAGCAATCGACGCCGAGGGCCTGACGGTCCTCCCAGGCCTCATCGACTGCCATGTCCACCTCACCAACCTTGGTGAAGGCCTCGACTTCGCTCGCGAGCTCACCACCCCTCCGACACTTGAGCTCATGCGCGCGGTGCGGGCCGCTCGCCGGACCCTCGACGCTGGATTCACGACGGTGCGAGACGCGGCCGGAACCCCGGCGGGGGTACGGATGGCCATCGACGCGGGCTACTTTCCTGGCCCGCGCATGTTCGTCACGGTCAGCGCCCTGAGCCAGACCGGGGGGCACACCGATCTTCACTTCATGTGCGGCGCGGACCTGGACATCCCGCTCCCGGATCGGCCCCACAGCGTCGTCGACGGCGTCGAAGCGATGCGCCTGCGGGTGCGTGAGGTGATTCGAGCCGGAGCCGACTGGATCAAGCTCTGCACGTCGGGTGGGGTGCTTTCGCCAGGCGATCAGCCTCATCATCCGGCGCTCACGCTCGAAGAAATTCGAGCCGCCGTCGAGGAGGCGGCCGCGCAGGGTCGCAAGGTCATGGCCCACGCGCAGGCGAACGCCGGGATCAAGAACGCGTTGAAAGGAGGCGTGGCCACCATCGAGCACGGCATCTGGCTCGATGGGGACGCGATCGAGATGATGCTCGACGGACACAATGCGCTCGTACCGACGCTGGTCGCGCCGCAATGGGTGGTCCGGCATGCCGAAGCCGGCAAGATGCCGGCCTACGCGGCGGACAAGGCGCGCGCCGTCATCGCGGACCACACGACGAGCATCCGGCAGGCGGTCGAAGCCGGGGTCACGATCGCGTTCGGAACCGACACAGGCGTCGGGCCGCATGGAAGCAACGGCGAGGAGTTCCTGCTCATGCACGAGCTGGGCATGGAGCCCCTGGACTGCATCCGGGCCGCCACCTCGGTGGCGGCGGCAACGATTGGGATGCCGGGTGTGGGCTCGCTCCAGCCGGGCTCGTGGGGCGACCTGATCGCGGTGGCGGGCGACCCCGTTGTGGATCTGTCCTTGCTGGCGCGCTCGGACAACAT
>Ga0209474_10006302_pt1 | contig 9989 bp, 14 predicted proteins | sample GraSoiAngelo_145_FD_185902 | JGI IMG/M metagenome (GOLD analysis project Ga0209474, IMG submission 185902) | Grasslands soil microbial communities from the Angelo Coastal Reserve, California, USA - 14_1009_05_20cm (SPAdes) (version 2) | ecosystem: Environmental > Terrestrial > Soil > Grasslands ... | reverse complement strand
CTTATCGACTTTGTTAAAGTCGATCTCAGGAAAGATCAACTGCTCGCGAATTCCGATCGTGTAGTTGCCGCGTCCATCGAAGGCCTTCGGCGAGACGCCGCGGAAATCTCTGACGCGCGGCAACGCAACTGAAACCAGCCGATCAAAGAACTCATACATTCGCTCGCCGCGCAGTGTCACCATCACACCGATCGGCATTCCCTGACGCAGCTTGAAACTCGCGATCGACTTCTTCGCCTTGGTAATCACGGGCTTCTGTCCAACGATCGAAGTCAGCTCGGTTACCGCCGTGTCGAGCACCTTCGCATTCGCGATCGCCTCGCCCATGCCCATGTTGAGGACAATTTTGTCGAGGCGCGGCACCGCCATCGGGTTCTCAATCCCGAACTCCTTTGCCAGCGACGGCGCGATTTCTTTTTGATAACGCTCTTTTAGTCTTGCCATGTTCGTGTTCGACAAACTTCAGTTTGTCGTTACTCTTCGTCAGCTAATTCGCCGACAAACTAAAGTCGGTCGGCTATTTTTCGATTGAGTGCCCGCTGGCAGTCGCGACTCGAAACTTCGTCCCGTCGTCGTTCTTTTGATAACCCACGCGCGACGCCTTGCCCGATTGCGGATCGACGATCTGCACATTCGAAATATCGATCCAGGACTCTTTATCGATGATGCCACCGCCGCGATTGCCCGCAGCTTTCTGGTGACGCTTGATCACGCCGGCGCCTTCGACTTTCAACTTACCTTTAGTTGGCGCCACAGCGAGTACCCGACCGCGCTTTCCTTTGTCGCGACCGGCGACCACGATCACCTGATCGTTTTTCTTAATCTTTGCTCTCTTCGTTCCCTTCAAAGCTTTCCCTCAACGCGGCGCTCAGATAACTTCCGGCGCCAGCGAAACGATTTTCATGTAGTTCTTGTCGCGCAGCTCACGAGCTACGGGGCCGAACACGCGTGTTCCGATCGGCGTTCCGTCTTCCTTGATCAGCACCGCCGCGTTCTGATCGAATCTAATATAGGTTCCGTCACGGCGACGAACTTCTTTGCGTGTTCTCACGATGACGGCATCCTGCACGGTGCCCTTCTTGATCGTGCCGTCGGGCGAAGCTTCCTTCACTGTTACTTTGATCCGATCGCCGAGACCCGCAATCGCGCCAGTCGACCCGCCGATGCCCATAATCATCTCGACGCGCCGTGCTCCCGAATTGTCAGCGACCTCGAGCGAGGTCATCATCTGTATCATTGTCGATTTCCAATTGCCGATTGTCGATTTCCGTCGACATTCGACTCAGTCACTGTTTGCCAGCCGGTTCGCCGCCATCAATCGGCAATCGCAAATCGGCAATTGGCAATGTTCTTACTTCGCCGCCTTCTGCACAATTTCAACCACGCGCCAACGCTTCTTTGTCGACAACGGTCGCGTTTCGACGATGCGCACGCGATCGCCGATCGTCGCTCCGAGCTCATCATGAGCCATAAACTTCGAAGTGCGGCGCACGTACCGGCGATACTTCGGATGGCGCACCTGTCGATCGACCCGCACGACTACAGTCTTCTGCATCTTGTCAGACGATACGGTGCCGACTTTCTGCACGCGATTACCGCGACGACCCTTGGCCACCGCGCCTTTTGACTCAGTTTCGCTCACGGCCGGCGCTGATGATGTTTCGCTCGCCGCAGGTGCGGACCCAACCGGCGCGGTCTGCGCTTCGGGTGCAGCCGATTCAGCTACCGGCTGTTCAGCCGCAGGCACTTCCGCAGTTTCCGGCACCACAGGCGCGTCAGTCGGTTCGTCTTTCTTTTTTCTTCTAAACATTTATTTCGTACGCACGCCTCTCGCGTGCTTGATAGGTCAGCGCTCCAGCAGAGCGCGCACCGTCATTTACTCGCAGCAATCTCGCGCTGCCGCTTTTCTGTGCGAATGCGCGCCATCGATTTCTTTTCCTGGCGCATCTTCTTGATCGCATCGACCTCGCCGAGCGCCAACTTAAAATTCAAGCGAAACAGCGACTCTTTCAGACGATCCGCTTCACCCGCGAGATCTTCGTCCGCCAGATCGCGATACTTATCAACTTCTTCTCGTCTCTTCATGGCTCACTTCGTTCACCCAGTTTTCAGTTTTCAGTTGACAGTTTTCAGCAGAGCGAACTCAAAACTGAAAACTCAGAACTCAAAACTCAGAATTTATATCGCGCCTCCCTCTTGGTCCGCGCGAGTCACAAACTTCGTCTTAACGGGCAGCTTCTGCGCCGCTAGTTTCATCGCTTCCCGAGCAGTCTTCTCATCCACACCTTCAATCTCGTAGAGAATGCGGCCCGGCTTTACCACAGCCACCCAATACTCGGGAGCGCCTTTGCCTTTTCCCATACGAGTTTCGGCCGGCTTCTTGGTGACCGGCTTATCGGGAAACATGCGAATCCAAACTTTGCCGCCGCGCTTGATGTGACGCGTCATGGCAATCCGCGCGGCTTCGATCTGACGATCGGTGATCCACGCCGCCTCCAGCGTCTTCAATCCATACTCGCCAAAGCTAATCGCACTGCCGCGCGTCGCGACGCCCGTCATGCGGCCGCGCATCTGCTTGCGATGCTTAACTTTTTTTGGCATCAACATGGCTTTTTCAATCTCACAGATCTCAAATTTGAGATCTCAAACTACTCCTGCGGCCTTTCTCTGCGCGGACGTGGCCGAGCGCGACCTTCGCGCGGACGCGGCGTGTCGTTAATCGGATCTGTTCCGGTGCCGCGCGCCATGGCCGCCTTCGCATCCAGAATCTGTCCGCGATAAATCCAAACCTTAACCCCGATCACTCCGAACGTCGTGTGCGCTTCCGCGAATCCATAATCAACATCGGAGCGCAAAGTATGCAGCGGAAGTTGTCCCTGCAGGTGCCACTCGCTGCGGGCGATTTCGGCGCCGTTCAAACGGCCGCTGACCTTCACCTTAATTCCCTGCGCGCCGAAGCGCAGCGACTCTTCCACGGCTTTTCTCATCGCGCGACGAAAAGCGATTCGTTTTTCGAGCTGGGCTGCAATCTTCTCGGCCTGCAGTTGCGCGTTCAGTTCCGGCTTGTGAATCTCCTGAATAGAAACCAAGACTTCGCGGCCGGTGCGGGAAGAGATGTCGCCCTTGAGCTTGTCGATCTCAGAACCCTTACGGCCAATGATGATGCCCGGGCGCGAAGTGTAGATGATGATCTTCAAGCGATTGGCCGCACGTTCGACGTCGACGTGCGACACGCCGGCGCCGGCAAAACGCCGCTTCAAATCGGCCTTTAGCTTCAGGTCTTCAATCAGGAAATCACCGAACTGCCGCTTCGCAAACCAATGCGAATGCCAGTCCTTGTTGTAGCCGAGGCGAAAGCCGTATGGATGAACTTTTTGGCCCAATCGTTACTCCGTTCTGAAAGTGTTCAGTTTCCAGTTTTCAGTTTTAAGCCGAAGTCTTCCGTTTCGCGTTCGAGTTTTTTCAGCTAACTCAAAACTTAAAACTTAAAACTGAAAACTACTCTTCCTTCTTCTTCCTTCGCAGCGCGCTGCCCAACTTCGACGCGGCCTTCTTAGCACCCGTTTTCTTCGCAGCCGTCTTTTCAGGCGCTTCACTTACATCTGTCGCAGCAGCTTCAGTTTTCGCGTTGCGCTTCATTCTTGGCGCCGCCGCCGCACCACCACGCTTCGCGCCTTTGCTAATAGTCGGCTTCGCTTCCGACTTGCCGTCAGTCTTTGCCGTATCCTTCTCATCGCTCGAAACCAGAATCGTGACGTGACAAAAATGGCGGCGCTCTTTATACGCCCGGCCTTGAGGGGCAGGACGCATGCGACGACGATTTTTTGTGGGCCCTTGATCGATGTAGGCGGCCTTCAACCAGAGCTCATCCGGATCGACCGACACATTCGCTTTCTCGGCCGCCTCGTTCGCGTTAGCAATCGCGGACTTGACGCACTTTTCAATGCCCAGCGCGGCGCGCTTGTTCGAATAGCGCAGAATCGCCAGCGCCTGGTTCACGTTCTTGCCGCGGATCATGTCGATGACCAGCCGCGCTTTTTGGGGCGACCCGCGTAAATATTTTGCACTCGCTCTTGCTTCCATGTTCTTTATGCGCCCGCTACCGCAGGCGGTTCTGACTATGCGCCTACTATGCCGCTGGCGCCGGAGCGCTTCCGGCGGCCGGCGCTACCTTCGTAGTCTTCTCTGCTTTCTCAGCCTTCGTTCCTGAGTGGCCTCTGAATGTTCGCGTCGGCGCAAACTCGCCGAGCTTGTGACCGACCATGTTCTCAGTGACGTAGATCGGGATATGGCGCTTGCCGTTGTGCACTCCGAAAGTCAGGCCAACCATGTCAGGCGTAATCGTCGAACGGCGAGACCAGGTCTTGATCACTTGCGGCCGTTGACTACCCGAGCGAACACGCTCGACCATCTTGCGAATACCCTTGTCGATCCAGGGACCTTTTTTAACTGAACGTGGCATAACTCATTTTTGATTGCCGATTGCCGATTGCCGATTTGAAATTGCGTCTTTGTTCAGACGCCAATCGGCAATCGCAAATCAAAAATCGACAATCATTTGACTCTCCGATCTCTAACGATCATTTTCTTGGTGCGCTTGTTGTGACGCGTCTTGTAACCGCGCGTCGGTTGGCCCCAAGGCGTTACCGGATTTCTGCCACCGGAAGTCTTGCCTTCACCGCCGCCGTGCGGGTGATCAACTGGATTCATCGCCACGCCGCGCACGTGCGGGCGAATGCCCTTCCAACGCGAACGACCCGCCTTGCCGAGCGAGACATTTTCGTGCTCGACGTTCCCAACCTGGCCGACAGTGGCGCGACATTCAACCGGAACGCGACGAACTTCACCTGAAGGCATACGCAACTGAGCATAGAGACCTTCCTTCGCCAAGAGTTGCGCAAACGAGCCAGCCGCGCGCGCCATCTGTCCGCCTTTGCCGGGGCGCAGCTCGATATTGTGAATCTGCGTACCCAGTGGAATATTCCGAATGGGCAGAGTATTGCCGGGAAGAATGTCTGCCTCTTCGCCGCTGGCGATCATCTTGCCGACCTCCAAGCCGACCGGCGCGATGATGTAACGCTTCTCGCCATCGAGATAAGTCACCAACGCAATGTTCGACGATCGATTCGGATCGTATTCGATCTGAGTCACGCGTCCCGGAACACCGTCCTTGTCGCGCTTGAAATCGATGATGCGATAGTACCGCTTGTGGCCGCCGCCCCGACGCCGCACTGTGATGTGGCCATTATTGTTGCGACCCGAGATGCGTACTTTCGGCTCAAGCAGAGACTTCTCAGGCACTGCGCCCGCAGTCAACTCGTCGCGCGTCAGATAAGTCTGATAGCGTCGCGCCGGCGATGTCGGTGTTAGTTTCTTAATTCCCATCTCGTCATTTCCGATTTCCGATTTGCGATTGCCTATTGAAAAGCTTGTCCGCTTAACAGCTAATCAAAAATCGACAATTGGCAATCGGCAATGTTTAGATCGCTTCGCCGTAATCAACCGGCTTCTCGCCGTGTTTCAGCGTCACAAACGCTTTCTTCCACGAAGGCTTGCGTCCTTCGAATCTTCCGCGGCGCGCCATCTTGCCCATGTATTGAGCCGTGCGCACTTCGTCGACCTTCACCTGAAAGATCGCCTCAACGGCATTCTTGATCTCCGGCTTAGTCGCGCGGCGATCGACGCGAAACGTCAAAAGTTGTCGCCGATCCTGCGTCTCCTCTTTCGCCATCAGCGCCTTCTCGGTGATGACTGGCGACTTGATGATGTCCCAAACCGTTCGCATGGCTACGCTGCTGCTCCTCTATTTCCCGGCATGCGTCGCGGCGGCCGAGTTTCGCCATCTTCTCGCGGACGATAACCTTCCTCGTCGTCCTTAGCGCGCGGCTTCAAAATGTCCGTCAACTCTTCGACTGACTTCGGCGTCAAGACGAGCTTCTGATGATTCACCAGGTCGTAGATGTTCACGCCGTAGCTGTTCACCACCTTGGCCGTCTGCACGTTGCGCGACGCGAGCATCAGGTTTGTGTTCTTCAGCGAATCGACGATCAAGGTCTTGCCATTGAGCTTCAAAGTACCCAACATATTGAGAAACTCCCGCGTCTTAGGCGCATCCAACTTCCAATCATTGACGATCACGAGATTGCCTTCGCGCAATCGCTCAGAAATCGCCGCACACATCGCGCGCTTACGCATCTTCTTCGGCAGGTTGTATGACCAATCACGCGGCTGCGGGCCATGCACGTTGCCGCCGCCCTTCCAGAGCGGCGAACGCAAACTCGCAATGCGCGCGCGGCCAGTGCCTTTCTGCTTCCACAATTTCCGACCCGCGCCGGAAACATCGCCGCGAGTCTTTGTCGCCGAGGTGCCGGCACGGCGGTTGGCAAGGAAACTCCGCACAGCTTCGTGAATTAACGGCTCGTTAACCGGCACGTCGAACACTACTTCGGACAATTCGATCTCGCCGACTTCATTGCTGGTCAGGTCCAGAACTTTTGCTGTGGGCATAAGAAACCTCCTTCAGCAGGAGCACCTGCGATCTAGCTCCTCTTTCCTTGCCTTACCGATTTCTTAATCACGACGACGGTGCCGTTTGCGCCCGGCACGGCGCCGCGAATCATCAATAAATTATTTTCCGCATCCACCCGAGCAACGGTGAGGCGCTTAATCGTCACGCGCTCGTCGCCCATGTGCCCGGACGATCGCATACCCTTGATGACGCGGGACGGATAAGCCGACTGGCCAATCGAGCCCGGCGCGCGCACGTTCATTGAACCGTGCGATTCGGGACCGCGATTAAAGTTATGGCGCTTCACCGTGCCGGCGAATCCGCGACCTTTCGACTTGCCAACGACATCCACAATGTCGCCGTCAGCGAATTGATCGACGAGGATTTTGTCCCCAATGTTAGTGGCATCATCAGACGCGGCCAGACGGAACTCTTTCAAAAATCTCGTCGGGGGAATTCCACCGCCCGTCTTTTCAAAGTGGCCACGCATCGGCTTGTTGACGTTCTTCAGTTTGATGGGCCGCTCTTCGACCAATCCGACTTGCACAGCGTCATAACCATCCTTGCCGCCCGCTGACTTCTTTTGCACGACGACGCACGGCCCAGCCTTGATGACCGTCACCGGAGTGACCGTGCCATCGGGCGCAAATATCTGCGTCATGCCCACTTTTTTGCCGATGATTCCGTTAATCATTGCCAATTTCCGATTGTTGATTGCCGATTGTTTTCCTTCCGCAGCCTGCCGATTCTTCAATCGGCAATTGGCAATCGGAAATCGGCAATGCTGCTACTGTTTCCCAAACGCCTTAATTTCTACGTCGACGCCGGCCGGCAGATCGAGCTTCATCAAGGCATCGACTGTCTGCGGTGTCGGATCGAGAATGTCCATCAGACGCTTATGCGTTCTGATCTCAAACTGCTCGCGCGACTTCTTATCGACGTGCGGCGAACGCAGAACGGTCCACTTGTTTTTCACCGTGGGCAACGGAATCGGCCCAGCCACCCGCGCTCCGGTGCGCTTTGCAGTTTCGACGATTTCCGTCGTCGATTGATCGAGCACACGATGATCGTAAGCCTTGAGCCTGATTCTGATTTTTTCGTTCAGCATAAGTTCATTTCCAATTGCCGATTTTCGATTGTCGATTTAACTCTTAAACTAATCCAGCGACCAATCGGCAATCGGCAATGTAGCTATTCCACAACATCCGAAACCGTACCCGCGCCCACCGTGCGGCCGCCTTCACGAATCGCGAAGCGCAAGCCTTTCTCCATCGCAATCGGCGCGATCAATTCAATCTCCATCTGCACGTTGTCGCCCGGCATCACCATCTCCACACCTGTCGGCAAGTGCGCCACTCCCGTCACGTCCGTCGTCCGGAAATAAAACTGCGGCCGATAGCCCGTGAAGAACGGCGTGTGCCGACCGCCTTCTTCCTTCGTCAAAACGTAAGCTTCAGCCTTGAACTTCGTGTGCGGCGTGATGCTCCCCGGCTTCGAAATCACCTGCCCGCGTTCGATGTCCTTGCGCTCCACTCCTCTGAGCAGCAATCCGACGTTGTCGCCGGCCGTCCCTTCATCCAGAAGCTTCTTGAACATCTCCACGCCCGTCACTACCGTCTTGATGGTCGGCCGGATGCCCACCACTTCCACGGTCTCGTTGACTTTCACCTTGCCGCGCTCCACACGACCGGTCGCGACTGTGCCCCGACCCTGAATCGTGAAGATGTCTTCCACCGGCATCAGGAAAGGCTTCTCGAAGTCACGTGCCGGCGTCGGAATGTATGAGTCAACCGCATCCATCAACTCGATGATCGACTTCTCCCAGTTCTCATCACCTTCCAGAGCTTTCAAGGCCGAGACCTTCACCACCGGAATGTCGTCGCCGGGAAATTCATAAGCACTCAACAACTCTCTCACTTCCAGTTCCACCAGCTCGAGCAGTTCCGGATCGTCGACTGCGTCCACCTTGTTCAGACACACCACAATGGAGGGCACGCCGACCTGTCTGGCCAAAAGGATGTGCTCTCTGGTCTGCGGCATCGGACCATCCGTAGCAGCGACTACTAATATCGCGCCGTCCATCTGCGCCGCGCCGGTGATCATGTTCTTCACATAATCAGCGTGGCCCGGACAGTCCACGTGCGCGTAGTGGCGATTCGCCGTCTCGTACTCGACGTGTGCGGTCGCGATGGTGATGCCGCGGGCCTTCTCTTCCGGCGCCTTATCAATCTGATCGAAAGCCACAAACTGCACTTTCGGATTGTTCTTCGCCAGAACCTTCGTGATGGCCGCCGTCAAAGTCGTCTTGCCGTGGTCCACGTGCCCGATCGTCCCGATGTTCACGTGCGGCTTGCTGCGATCAAATTTCTCTTTGCTCATCTTTGTATTCTTTGCCTCGAATCAACGAACTGTTTCTGGAGCCCGCGATGAGATTTGAACTCATGACCTCCTCCTTACCAAGGAGGCGCTCTACCCCTGAGCTACGCGGGCCCGCATCACAATTCGTTCAAGTCTCAAAACCGCAAACCAGGATTCGCGGTGATCATCTGGAGCGGGCGACGAGACTCGAACTCGCGACCCTCAGCTTGGAAGGCTGATGCTCTACCAACTGAGCTACACCCGCCCAACTATATTGCCGATTGCCAATTTTCAATTGCCGATTCCAGTTCTTGATTCAACTATCGACCTTAATCGGCAATTGGCAATCGAAAATCGGCAATGGCTCTGGTGCAGGGGGTAGGATTCGAACCTACGTAGGGCAGTGAAGCCCGCCGGGTTTACAGCCCGGTGCCATTAACCACTCGACCACCCCTGCCTGTCCTTGGTTAAGATGCGAATTGAACCGGTGAGAAAGATAAGATGACCCTCATCAGCGCGCACTCCGGCCCCAATCGCAAACTCGTAACTTTAACTGAGGAGATTCGAGTTTGCAAGCGCACACCAAACAAATCTTCGCATTCAACGCGAAGAGATGTTTCGAATCTGCGGTTGATAATTCTGGAGCCGGCGAAGGGACTTGAACCCCCGACCTACTGATTACAAATCAGTTGCTCTACCAACTGAGCTACGCCGGCCCGAGTGCGAGGATGAAGGCGAAAGAACCAAAGAACCAACGGGGTAAGCATCGACTTCATCAACGCGATGGATACTATCAGCAACGACTTTCAAAAGTGAAGTCAACGTCGAACAAATCCCCACAGGCAACTACCGAACCTCGCTTGACTTTGTAATAACCCTTTTCTATTCTAGCCGTTCGCGTTTTACGCGCTAATTTCAGAAGGAATTATCTATGTCAACATACTTCCCCAGCGGCCGGGGTTTGGCTGAAAATCGAAAGTGGCACGTTGTCGACGCGTCGGGCAAGACGGTGGGCCATTTAGCATCGGAGGTCGCGAAGATTTTGTCGGGCAAGAGCAATCCGCAATGGACTCCGTTCATGGATATGGGCGATCACGTCATCGTCGTCAACGCGCGCAAAGCT
>Ga0209474_10006300_pt1 | contig 9995 bp, 7 predicted proteins | sample GraSoiAngelo_145_FD_185902 | JGI IMG/M metagenome (GOLD analysis project Ga0209474, IMG submission 185902) | Grasslands soil microbial communities from the Angelo Coastal Reserve, California, USA - 14_1009_05_20cm (SPAdes) (version 2) | ecosystem: Environmental > Terrestrial > Soil > Grasslands ... | reverse complement strand
TGCCACGCTTCTCCTCCGGGACGGTACACGGCAGCGACTCAGGAGTGAGCGCGCTTTGGAAAGACGTGTATGCCGCCCACGGCGACCTGATCCTGAACGGCCACGAGCACAACTACGAGCGCTTTGCCAAGCAGGACCCGAACGGGGTCGCCGATCCGAACGGTCTCCGTGAAATCGTTGCCGGTACGGGCGGCGCTCACGAAGGCGTGTACCCGTTCGGGACACCAGTCGCGAACAGCGAGGTACGAAACCAAGGGACAGCGGGCGTGCTGAAGGTGACGCTGCACCCCGGTTCCTACGAGTGGCAGTTCGTTCCGGTCGCAGGCGCGACCTTCACCGACGCCGGCTCCGACGTCTGCAGCGCCTGACCCCGGTCTGCCTGGCTCGAAAGACTTGACCGCGATCGTGCAGACCTGAAAGTTCTGGCAACGCGACAGAGCGGACGCGTCGCGAGAGTTGAGCGAGCGCCGTGCGACGAAGCTATGCCGGGACCGGAGCGTCCTGCAAGAGTGCGGCGCAAAGCTCGTCTCGCGAGTCGAGCTGCAGTTTGCGGAAGACGCTCGTGAGATGACCCTCAACCGTGCGTGCTGTGATGAACAACGTCTGCGCGATCTCGCGGTTGGTGAGGTCTTGGCTAGCCAGTTCGGCGATCCGGCGCTCGCTGGCCGTCAGGGAGTCGAGCCCTGTGAGAACCACCCGGCGCGGGCGCGCGCCTGTGGCGCGGAGTTCGGTCTCGGCGTATTCGGCGAGGGGCTTGGCACCCGCGCGGTGAGCCACGTCGAGTGCCTCGCGGAGCAGCTCTCGTGCTTCGGTGCGTCGATTGCGCCGCCGAAGCAGGGCGCCGAGGTCGGCAAGGGCACGCGCTCTCTCCAACTTGGCGTCGCCATGCTCTAAGGCCTCGATCGCCTCACGGAGCAGGAGCTCCCCACGGTCACCGCCGGCCACGACGCCGACGGCACGCTTCGCGACGCCTAGTGCGCGCGGGGCACCGAACGCCCGGGCCAGCTCGAGCTCCTCTTCCGCAAGCCGACCCGCGGACTCCTGGTCGCCGAGGGCGAGCTGGGCCAGCGCGGCCTGCGACCGCCAGGGGAGATAGCTCGGGCAGGTGACCATCGCCTGCGTCAAGCCTTTGCCGACGTCCAGGAAATCCTCGAGGCCTTCCGCGACCCGTCCTTGCGCGACTCGCAGTCGTCCCCGTGCGAGACGAAGACCTGCGGCCGTGACGAATCCGCTCTCCGCTTCACCCTCGAGTGTCGCCAGCGTCTCCTCTGCCTCGTCGAGCTCGCCCTGCTCGAGGAGCACCCTGACGAGCACGCCGCCGTTGAGGACGCGGTACATGAGCGGTGCAGGGAGCCCGGTTGCTGCCAGCGCAGTCCGGGCGTCTGCCTCGGCGGCGCTCAGATCGCCGCGTCGGAGCGCGAGCCACCCGCGGTTAGCCAAACCCAGAGCAAGCCGGGCGCTGTCCCCTGTCGCACGCGCCTGCGCGATCGCGGCATCGAGCAGCGGCCGCACCTGCGCGTAGCGCTCGGCCCAGAGCAGCGCGAGCGTCGCCGCGAAAACCATATTGCGAAGGAACCATGGCCTGCCGTTCGATCCTGGAGGTGCGGTGTCTTCCCCCTGAAGCGCCCGGGTCGCAAGTTCGGCGCAGACCTCGGCCGGTTCGTTCATCAGCGCGGAGATCTGGGAGGCTGCGGCGACCAGCTCGGCTGGCGCGGCTTGATCGCGGGATGCCCGCTCGCGTAGCGCGGCACGGCGAAGAGCCACCGATGGCGTCGTTACGGGGTCGTACATCCCAGCGACGACAGCCGCGGTCTCGAGCAAGAGCCCAAGCTCCCCGTCACGACGATCGAGGGCTGTCGATGCGCGATCGAGAACCTCGACGGCTTCCGGAAAGCGCTGAGCCCGGCTCAACGTGAGCCCCAGGGCCATCGCCGCGCCACCGGCCGCCTCTGCGTTGGGTGCGGCGTCGATGGCGCCCTGCAAATGCTCGCGCCAGCCGGCTAGCCCCGCACTGGCCTCCGCCATTCCGAGGTCGAGCAGCAATGGCGACTGGTCGCCGGGTGGCGGTGGTTCAGCGAGCACTCGGCGCAGAAACGCCGCCTCCGACTCGTGAGCGCCCTGCTTCCCCGCCGCGCACGCGGCCTCGACCAGTCGCTCGACGACCCAGCCGTCGGCGGCGGGCTCGCTGACCAGTAGATGCTGGGCGACGCGCCCGGACGCGGCTGGTTGCTCGGCGATCAGTCGGGCGGCACGGCGGTGCGCTTGTCCGCGCTCGGCACTCGAGAGTTCCGAATAGACGCCGCTGCGGACGATCGGATGGACGAATGTCAGCGGCCAGCCGGGCTCGAGGAAACCGGCGGTCGTCAGCAGCTCGGCTGCCTCGGCTGCCTCAAGCTCGTCGAGGCCTGCGAGTTGCGCCGCCTGGAGAAGGTCGCTCTGCTCGAGAACGGCCAGTGCCCGAGCGAGCCGCCCCGCGTTCTCGGGCAGCCGACGGAGCCGGAGGCGAATCGAGCGACCGACCGTTCGGGCCCCGATTCTCTCTACGTGGCGCGCGGCCTCCTCGGTTGGAGCGATCCCCCCTTCGCGGAGCGCCTCCACGAGCACGCGCATCAGGAAAGGCGTTCCCCGCGTTGCGCGGAGACAGGCGTCGACGAAGACCGGATCGGGAGCCCCACCGAGCCCCGACTCGACGAGCTGGGCGACGGCTGCTCTCGTCAGCGGAGGAAGGCGGATCACCTCAGCGGCGTTATCGGTCGTCACCGCCGCAAGCAGCTCGGCATCTGCGCCTGCCTCGCGAGGACGGGTGGCGACGACGAGCGCGACATCCAGCTCTTCGAGGCGCGTAAGCAGGAAGGCCAGGTAGCGGAGGGACGCGGCGTCCGCCCAGTGCACATCGTCGATGACCAAGCAGAGCGGACCCTTGGCGGCCAGATTCGCGCACAGCCAATAGAGCCCGTGCAGGATCGCGAACGCTGGATCGACGCTCGACGAGGGCGAACCGTTCGCAGGGGGCGCGCCGGGAAGCCCGAGCAGGGCGGCCGCCACACCGGCGGCGGCCTGCAGCAGATCAGCGCGCTCGAGCTCCGATGCGTCGGCGAGCGGCGGCTCGAAAAGCTGACGCATGACTCCGAAGGCGAAATCGCGCTCCAGCTCTGTCCCCCGCGCCCGCAGCACGCGCATTCCATCGTCTGTCGCCGCCGCCCGCGCCGCGGCGAGTAGCGCTGTCTTGCCGATCCCGGGCGGGCCTTCGACAACCACGAACGTGCCGCGCCCCGCGCGAGCCTCGGCCAGCGCCGATTCGATCCGCGCCAGCTCCTCGTTCCGCTCGAGCAGCGGTTCGGTGGCCGCGGCCATTTTCATCTGCGTCAAGCGTACTCCGCACTCGCGGAAAGTCACAGCTCCCGCCCGGAAAAAACAGGGGGGTCGCCACGGTGCGAATGGCGCACGCCGGCTTCCATCATTGCCAAGACAGCAACCCGGTCTTCACGAAGGCCCACCTACTCGAGGAGCAGCTGATGAGCACAACCTTGGACTCCGCGCTTTTTGCCGAACTGGCCCGCGAGGTTTCCGGATCCGTCCTCAGTCCGGAGGACGCAGACTACGAGGCGGCCCGTGCCGTGCACAACGGCCTCATCGACCGCCGACCGGCCCTGATCGTTCGCTGCCAGACCGTATGCGACGTCGCCGCGGCGCTCGCCTTCGCGCGACGCGCGGGCCTGGAGGTCTCGATCCGCGGCGGCGGCCACAACGTCGCCGGCCACGCCGTGACGGACGGCGGCGTGATGATCGACCTGGCGGAGATGCGGGGGATCGCGATCGACCCCGATCGGGCGAACGCCACGGTCGAGGGCGGCGTGCTCTGGGGCGAGCTGAACGAAGCCGCCGCCAAGCACGGGCTGGCAGTGACCGGAGGCGCGGTCTCCGGGACGGGTATCGCCGGCTACACCCTCGGCGGCGGTCTCGGCTGGCTGATGGCCAAATACGGGCTCGCCTCGGACAACCTGCTCGCGGTCGGGCTCGTCACGGCGGAGGGGGATGTGCTCCACGTCGACGCCGAGTCGCACGGTGATCTCTTCTGGGCGCTACGCGGCGGGGGCGGGAACTTCGGCGTCGCGACCTCGTTCACCTACCGGCTGCACCCGGTCCGGACGATCGTGGGTGGACTGATCGCACATCCGATCGACGCCGCACCCGACCTGCTGCGCTTCTACCGCGACGCGGTCGCGGATGCGTCGGACGATCTGACCGTGTTCGCCGGGCTGGTGCACGCGCCGGACGGCTCAGGCGCCAAGCTCGCGGCGCTGGTCGTCTTCCACACCGGAGACGCCGCCGAGGCGGAGCGCGACCTCGCGCCGTTCAAGACGTGGGGGTCGCCGTTGGTCGTCGAGGTCGGCCCGATGCCCTATCCCGTGATGAACACGATCCTCGACGCCGGCTTTCCGGCCGGATCGCTCAACTACTGGCTGTCGAGCTTCACGCGCGGCCTCCCCGACGAGTTGATCGACATCGCCGCCGAACGGTTCGCCACCGTCCCCTCGCCCAAGACGGCGATCCTGCTCGAGCACTTCCACGGCGCGGTGACACGCGTCGGCGTGACCGAGACCGCAGTGCCGCACCGGGACCAAGGCTGGAACCTCCTCATCCCGTCCGTCTGGACCGACCCGGCCCATAGCGAGGCGAACATCGCCTGGAGCCGTGAGGCGTTTGCAGCGATGCGACCGCATTTCGGCAGCGGCCGCTGGCTCAACTACCTGGGGGACGACCAGGCTGAGGACGCGATCCGCGCGGCTTACGGCCCGAACTACGAGCGGGCTCGTCGAGGTCAAGCGCCGCTACGACCCGGCCAACGTCTTCCACCTGAATCACAACATCGCTCCCTAGCGCCCCCTCTCAAGTAGGGGGAGCTACCGCTCTTCTGCGACCCGCACGCCGGGATCCATGCACTGCCACTTCCTGGTCTCCTGAGCCCGCGACTACTGGGGGCGGGGCGCCGGTCTCGCCCCTCAAAAGACAGGGGGGTCGCCACGGTGCGAGTGCCAGTCCGACGGCCCCACCATCACCAAGACAGAGCAAGTCCCCGAGCCGCCCGCGGCTCAACCGAAAGGAGACACGTACAGATGAAGGACCTCATTCGACTCATGGGTTCAGCCGCAATGCGGCCGAGGTGGCTGGCGACTTCGGCAGTGGCCATGGTTGTCGCCGTCGCCGTCGCAGCAGGGATCGCGGCCGGACAGGGAAACGCCGCGCCCAAGGGCCCGTTCGTGACGCTCGAGAACGGCGTGTTGACGGTCGACGGCACGAACGCGAGTGACAACATCGCGCTTCGGCTGCAGGCCGGGCAGCCTGGCATCCTCCAGGTCGACCTCGGCGACGACGGTTTGGCCGATTTCAGCTTCACACGAGCGGCCGTCGCGAACATCATCGTCGATGGCGGGAATAGCGACGACCGCCTGCAAATCGACGAGAGCAACGGTGTCTTCGCCAACACAATCCCGACGGCGATCGCCGGCGGAAACGGAAACGACGAGCTGGTCGGAGGCGCCGGAGCAGAGACCTTGCTCGGCGGTAACGGAGACGACCTCCTGTTCGGAGGCGGAGCCGGGACGCTGAGTGGCGGCAACGGCGACGACACCCTGGCCGGAGGCCCGGGTGTCGAGACGTTGCTCGGCGGGAACGGCAACGACTCGATCGACGGGAACAAGGGCAACGACGTCGCGTTCATGGGCAACGGCGACGACACGTTCGTCTGGGATCCCGGCGACGGCAGCGACACAATCGAAGGCCAGAACGGTGACGACACGATGGTCTTCAACGGCGCGGGCGCCGCCGAAAAGGTGGACCTGTCGGCAAACGGAAGCCGCCTCAAGTTCTTCCGTGACGTCGCCAACGTCACGATGGACACGAACGGCGTCGAACGGGTCGACTTCAACGCTCTCGGCGGAATCGACCTCGTCACCGTCAACGACCTGACCGGAACCGACGTCAACGAGGTCAACGTCGACCTCGCCGGCGCCCTGGGCGGCAACACGGGCGACGGCGCGGCCGACCGCGTCGTCATCAACGCCACCAACGGCGACGACACGATCAACGTCAACGGAAAGACCGCTGGTGTGAAGGTGAGCGGTCTTGCCGCGACAGTCGGGGTCTTTCACTCCGAGGCCGCGAACGACCGGCTCGAGATCAACACCCTCGCCGGCAACGACACCGTCAACTCGGCCGGTCTGGCGGCCGGTGTGATCCAGCTCTTCGCGGACGGCATCCTCGTCCCCTAGAGCAGGCAATGCGCGGGGCCTCCGTTCCTTGGGGGTCCCGCAAAAGCTGCACTCGACCATTTGACCCCGTCTTACGGAAAGGAACTCATGAAGCGCAAGATCACACTGCTCATAGGCGTCGCCGCGCCGCTGGCGATCGCGCTGATCGCCGCCGGCTGCGGCAGCTCTGCGAGCAGCTCAGCGTATTCCGCAGGGCCTTACGGCTCTGCCGCCAAGGCGAGCGCCCCGATGACGGTCGCCGGCGTAGCCAAGGTAGGCGTCGCGAGCTCGCCGCTGGGCCGCATCGTCGTGGACGGCAAGGGTCGCACGCTCTATCTGTTCGAGAAGGACAGGAACCGACACAGCGCCTGTGCCGGAGAGTGTGCGACGTTCTGGCCGCCGCTGATCGCCGACGGCAAGCCCGTCGCTCGTCCCGGCGCGAAGAGGTCGCTGCTCGGAACGACCCGGCGTACGAACGGCAGCGAGCAGGTCACCTACGCGGGCCATCCGCTCTACCGGTTCAGCCTGGACAGGAAGCCGGGCCAGACCAGGGGCGAGGGCCTGCAGGACTTCGGCGCCGGCTGGGAAGTGCTTTCCCCGGCAGGCAGGAAGGTCGAGACCGATGACTGACACAGCCCCCAGCCCTGCACTGACCGCGCCGATTCGTGAACTCGCCCAGCGGCTGAGCGGGACGGACGAAATTCTGCTCCTTTGGCATCCCGCGATCGAGCAGGTGGAGCTTTCCGTCCTCGACCAGGCCACCGGCGAGGGCTTTCACATCGAGATTGCGCCGGCGAATGCGATCGACGCCTTCTACCACCCCTACGCCTATGCGGCCAGGTGCGAGAGCTCTTACCGCGTGGAGCAAGACGAGAGGATGATCGTCAATGGCTAGCGTCGAATCTCTACAGGAAGTTCTCCGCATGCTTGTGGCAGAGCGGCAGGCGTTGCGAGAGCATGACGCGGACCGCAAAGAGCTCGAATCGAACCGACTCGAGCTCGTGGCCCGGCAACAGCAATTTTCACACGCGCTGATCGATCGTTGCCTTACCGCGATGGGAGGGCAACCATGCTGATGAGCATTGCGTCCTACGTGAATCGCCACCATCTGGCGCTGTTTGCGCTGTTCTTTGCACTCGGTGGGACCTCATTCGCCGCCGGTAACGCCCTCGTGGCGCGGAACAGCGTCGGCACGAAGCAAGTGATCGACGGATCTCTGCTGACGAACGACCTCAGCAAGACAGCGCGGAATGCTCTCAAAGGCAATCGGGGACCTGCAGGCCCACCGGGCCCATCGGGCCCACAGGGTGCCCAGGGATCGCCGGGGGCAACCGGAGCGCAAGGTCTCCAGGGAGTGCCGGGCCAGTCGGCGACGAAGCTCTTCGTCGCATTGGATGCCGGGGGAACGCTGACGAAGAACAGCGGTGCGACGTTGGCGACTAAAGCAGGCACCGGCGTCTACCGCATCTCCTTCAACACCGACATCACGAACTGCGTCTACCTCGGGTCGGCGGGGCAGGACGCTGGTCTGCTTTCAGAGAACTACAGCCTCTCCACGAGCCGCACCAATACGAACACAGTCAACGTCGCGATCGTCGACGCAACTAACACCCCCATCGACCTGCCTTTCTCTCTCGGGGTCTTCTGCTGAGCGAGCGAAGCGAGATGGTGGGACCCGGTGTCCGACACTTGTTCTTGTCAAGCGCAGAGCGTGACAAAACCGTCCGCGAAGTGTGCCGAAAGCTGCTGCGCCGACGGCAGCCCGCACCATAGGAACCATTCGCGGCCTCAATCGGGCGACTGGAGCGACCGCGCGCGCCCGGGCCACCGAGACCGCAGGCGACGAAGGCCCGCAAAAGCGGGGCTTCTGAGATAGCGGGGACAGGATTTGAACCTGCGACCTCCGGATTATGAGCCGCCTCGATTCTGTAGGCGCGTTCCGCCAGATTCCGCCGAAATGGAGACGTCGAGACGGTTTTCCGGCCGCAACCGCGCATTTAGGCGGAACGCGGTCGTATAGCGGCGGAAGCCCATTGCTTGCGGAACGCTTGCAGTCGAGGCGGTCGGCGGCGTCCGATTCGAGCTGACGTTGGCGAAAGCTGCAAGCGATCGCGCCGTGCGATCACTTCGACTGCGCATTGTCCGGCTTTCCCGAGGCGGTTCGGAAGATCATCGTCACCTCGTGGACGCCTCCAGAAGTCGTCACCGTGAGGTCGTGGTCGGCACGCTTGAAGACCCGCAGCATCGATGAATTTCCGACGAGCACGTCAGCCGTGAAGCCCCGGATTTCGCGCTTGCTGGCGTACTCGACCAGGTGGGTGTGGAGGATGCGCCCAAGGCCGACCCCCTGCCAGTCTGGGTCGACCATGTAGGACACTTCCGCGAGGCCGGTTGCGGGGTTCACGTAGTAGCAGCTACTACCGACGATCCGCTCCCGCTCGGGCGGTCCGATGACCGCGGCGAATGCCATCTCCTTCTCATAGTCGACGCTGCAGAGGTGTTGGGCCGCGACGTCCGTGAGCGACGTCAGCTTCTGGAAGAAGCGAGTGTGAATGTCTTCTTCGGGCAACCGATAGAACAGCTCCTGCATCGCACTGCTGTCACCAGTTCGCGTCGGGCGCACGTGGATCTCGCGGCCGTCCCGTAGCCGCGTGTTCCGCTCTTCAGCAACGGGGTATGCCGCCCGGCTGCGCAACTGCTGGGTCCGGGGAACGAGCCTTCTTGCGACGGCGCCCTCGAGCAAAGACGACCGGTCATCGGGATGGGCGATCTCCATGAGCGCGACCGCACGCTCGGCGAGCGACCGACCAAACAGATACGCAGTGCCGTACTCCGTGATCACCCAATGCACCTCGTGCCGCGCGATGGTCACAGGCTCCCCTGGCTCAAGCTCGAGGCGAATTGCCGAACGGCCGTCGGGAGTGCGCGAGGCCAAGCAGACGATTGCCATCCCATCGGGCGATGCGAGGGCTCCGCGATGGAAGGCGGGGCCTGTCGAAACGCCACCGTAGAGCCTGCCGTCGAGGCTCTCGGTGCAAACCTGGCCGGTGAGATCGATCACGAAAGCCTGGGTCACCGACACCATCCGTGGCGTGCGCGAAATAGCAACCGGATCACAGACGTCGTCGATGGGGAGGAAGGAAAAGCGAGCATCGTCGTCGACAAGGTCGTAGAGCCGGCGCGTCCCCATCGCAAAGCTGGCCACCACCGGCCCGGTGACGACGCCTTCGGCCACGAGGTCCGCCACGGCTTCCGTGATCACGTCGGAGTGAATGGCGAGATCGTGCCGGTTGGTCAGACGGGCCAGCATTTGATTCGGGACGCGGCCGAGGCCGACTTGGAGCGTCGAGCGATCGTCGATGAGCCGAGCGACGTAGCGTGCGATCTGTTCCGCCACGTCGTCCGCCGGCTCGTGCAGGTACTCGATAACGGGCGTTTCGACCTCGACGATGCGGTCGATGCGGTCGAAAGGAATCCGGCTGTCTCCACGGGTCCTTGGCATCGATGGGTTGACCTCCGCGATGACCACCCGAGAGGCGAGAACAGCGGCCTGCGTCACATCCACGGAAACCCCGAGGCTGCACGCGCCATCCGGATCGGGCGGAGCGACCTGCACCAGCGCGACGTCGAGCGGCATCCACGGCCGCGTGACCGCGAGCCCGACCTGCCCGGTCGAGCGCAACCCGCCCGACCCGAACTGCGCGCCGCGCGGCTTCGCGGCGCGGGTGCGCATCACGCGCGTCT
>Ga0209474_10006299_pt1 | contig 9996 bp, 6 predicted proteins | sample GraSoiAngelo_145_FD_185902 | JGI IMG/M metagenome (GOLD analysis project Ga0209474, IMG submission 185902) | Grasslands soil microbial communities from the Angelo Coastal Reserve, California, USA - 14_1009_05_20cm (SPAdes) (version 2) | ecosystem: Environmental > Terrestrial > Soil > Grasslands ... | reverse complement strand
GGCAGCTTCGCGCTCACCCGTCTCGACCGATCTCCCTGGATCCGGCGGGCGCGACGCCCTGATTCCTCCGCCGCGCCGCCCGCGCCGCCCGGCATGTAACGGAACGGCGCGACCGGCGACGAAGAGTCAACGGCGGAGGGACACATGGCCGATTCTTACGACGTCATCGTGATCGGATCGGGAGCGGGCGGCGGCACCCTGGTGCACCGGCTGGCGCCTACCGGGAAGAAGATCCTGCTACTCGAACGCGGCGGCTACGTCCCCCGCGAGAAGGACAACTGGGAACCACGCGCCGTCAATCTCGAGGGAAAGTACCAGACGAAGGAAGTCTGGAAGGACCGGAACGGCAAGGACCTCCATCCGCACACGAACTACGCGGTGGGAGGCAACACCAAGTTCTACGGCGCGGCCCTATTCCGGCTGCGCAAGGAAGACTTCGGCGAGATTCGCCACCACGGCGGCATTTCACCCGCGTGGCCCATCTCGTATGACGAGCTCGAGCCGTACTACGCGCGCGCCGAGCGCATGTACCACGTCCACGGACAGCGCGGAGAAGACCCAACCGAGCCGCCCTCGAGCGGACCCTTTCCGCATCCATCCGTGAGCCATGAGCCGCGCCTGGAGCAGCTCAGCCAGGACTTCGCGGGCCAGGGCCTCAGGCCGTTCCATACGCCGCTCGGGATCCTGCTCGACGAGAAGAATCCGCAATCGAGCCGCTGCATCCGTTGCAACAGTTGCGACGGCTTCCCGTGCCTCGTGCGCGCGAAGGCCGACGCGCAGGTGCTCGCCGTCGAGCCCGCGCTCGAGTACCCGAACGTCACGCTGCTCACCAACGCCTTCGTCGAGCGCCTGGAGACGAGCGCGACGGGCCACGAGGTCGCGAAAGTGATCGTCCGCCGCGACGGTGCGATCGAGGAGTACCGCGCCGGGATCGTGGCGGTCGCCTGCGGCGCGATCAACTCCGCCGCCTTGCTTCTCCGCTCGGCGAACGGGCACCACCCGGACGGGCTCGCCAACCGCTCCGGCGTCGTCGGCCGGCACTACATGGGACACGTCAACTCGGTCCTGATGGCCGTCTCGAAATGCCCCAACCCGACCATCTTCCAGAAGTCGCTCTCGGTGAACGACTTCTACTTCGGCGACCGCGAATTCCCCTACCCGATGGGGCACATCTCCTTCGTCGGCAAGCTCGACGGTGTGACGCTCAAGGGCGGTGCGCCGGCCATCGCTCCCGGGTTCACGCTCGACCTGATGGCGCGACACTCCCTCGATTTCTGGCTCACCTCCGAGGACTTGCCGGACCCGGAAAATCGCGTCACTCTGGATTCCCAGGGACGCATCGTCCTCGACTACCGGCCGAACAACGAGGAAGCCCACCGGCAACTCATCGCGCGTCTCAAGGCCGCCATGAAGGCGCAGCGGGCTTGCTCGCTGCACGGCAAGGAGTGCCACGAGGGCCTCTTCGCGCGCAGCCTCTACGTCGGCCAGCGCATCCCGCTCGCGGGCGTCGCGCACCAGAACGGAACCATCCGCTTCGGCAACGATCCGCGCACCTCCGCGCTCGACCGCGATTGCAAGGCTCACGATTTGGACAATCTCTACGTCGTCGACGCGAGCTTCTTCCCCTCGTCGGCTGCTGTGAATCCCGCGCTCACGATCATGGCCAACGCGCTGCGCGTCGGAGACTACCTGGCCGAGCGGCTCCGCTGACGCGGCGTTGCGGTAGAAAGGACCTCGACCCCGTCGAGGAGCTGAGTGGCCATGGTGGACGTGTCCGGCGAGATTTGCTGCAAGCAGGTCGTCGAGCTGGTCAACGACTATCTCGAGGGCGCCCTGCCGTTCGAAGAGCGTACCTATTTCGAGCGGCACCTCGCCGACTGCGAGGGGTGCACCGAGTACGTACGCCAGCTCCGCCAGCTCAGCCGGGCCGCTACCCGTCTCCGGGAGGAAGACCTTCCGGCGAACATGCGCGAGGGGCTGCTCGAGGCATTCCGCAATTGGAAGAAGGCCGCCAAATGACCGCGTTCGAGTCTCTCGCCCGCGGCTCCCCCGCGCCCTTCACCGCCATCGCCTGACCGGCTCCTTCGCGCGGAGCGCCCGGGATGGGTCTGCAGGGACGCCTCCCGAGCTCTGCGATCTGCTTCCAATGGACGGGGGTAGAGCTCGTCCGGATCGAGCTTGCCGGCCAGATCCGTGAGAGGCCGTTTCAAGTTCAAAGCGATCGTTCGCGGAATGCCCTGGAGGCGTGTTGGAGCTTATCGATCGTCGTGGCGGCTGCGAGTCATTCGTCTCCGCGCGCGACCCAGTTTCTCAGCCACTGGGTCGACGCGGCCATCAGCGGCCCGATCGGACACGCCGGCAGTCGCGGTGGCGAACCTCCGCGGGACCGCGCCCGCGCGCGAGAAGCGGGCCTGGCAGGCGGCACTGATCTGAAAGCGTCTCGGCATTGAAGGCCGTTGAGTCAGCGCGTGCCCGTCAAGGGCATTCGCTCGCCGCGGAGTTGCGCGAGGTTCCTGCGCACATCCGGCAGGCCCTGCGCCAGCAAATCGAGGTCCCGCCGCGGGAGGCTCCAGACGTCGAGCGGCTCAATGCAGCGGACGGTCGCGCTGCGCACGCCCTGCTCGACCAGCAGCGCCATCTCGCCGAAGAGATCGCCAGGCCCGAGCCGCGCGATGGCGCGATCGCCGCGGACCATCTCGGCGCTGCCGCGCAGGATGGTGTAGATGCGGTCGCCCAGATCGCCTTCGTGGAAGACTTCCTGGCCCGGCTCGTAATGCTCGCGCCGCATCACGGGCGGGACCGCGAAGCGAAACTGGACGAGATCGGGAGGCAGGAACAGGTCGAAGGTCCACGAGGCGGCCACTTTGGCGCGGCGGCCCCATCCCGGCAGCTTCAAGAGATAGATCGTCCGCCATAAGAACCACGCCAAGACGCCGGAGACCGGAATGCCGCCGATTTCCGCCACGGCGCTGCGCGAGCCGAGCGATCCCATCTTGCCGAGACCGCGGAAAGAGAATGCTCGCCGTGCTCCTCCGTCGATCGCTGCCATCACGTTTTGCGCGAGCACATCGGCCTGGCGGGTGGCGTGCTGCGCGGTCGGGGGCGCGAACCCGCCCTCGGGCGCCGGAACCAGCGCACAGTCGCCAAGCGCCCACACGCCGTCGTGACCCTCGACCGCAAGCTCGCGCGTCACCTGCACGCGGCCGCGCGATTTCGGCACCGGAAGATCCTCGATGCGAGGATGCGGCGAGGACGGGACCGTGGAGATGAGCGTGCGGGTCGGGATGCGCCTCCCGTCGGCGAGAAGCGCCTCGGCACCCGTTGCAGCTTCGAGGCGGGTATTCAGCGCGATCTCCACGCCGCGCTCCCGGAGGATGCGCTCCGCGAAGCGTCCGAGTTTCTCCGTCACCTCGGGCAGGATCCGATCCTGTGAGTGCACGAGCACGACGCGGATCTCCCGCGGGTCGAGCGAAGGAAAGCGCCGGGCGATCCCCCGCGCGAAGTCGTTCAGCTCGGCGACAACTTCCACCCCGGAGAATCCGCCGCCGGCGACGACGAAGGTGAGAAGTTCCTCGCGCAGGCGCGGGTCGTGCTGCTCGATGGCGGCTTCCTCGACGGAGCGGATGACACGGTTTCGCACCTCCAGCGCGTCCTGCAGGTTCTTGAAAGGCAGCGCGTGCTCGGCGAGCCCGCGCAGGCCGCGGAAGTCGGTGACGTTGCCGAGCGCGAGCACCAGGTGGTCGAACGGGAGCACGTGCGGGTGCGGCTGGAAGCCAGGCGCGGTCGTCACAGTGCGCGCAGCGAGATCGACCCCCATCACATCGCGCACGTGCAGTTCCGTGCGCGGCAGGAGGTGCTTCAACGGGCTGACCAGATCCGTGAGGCCGATCGTTCCGCCGATGACCTCCGGCAGCATCGGTTGGAAGACGAAGTAGTTCTCCTTGGAGACGAGGACCAGTTCCACGTCGTCGCGCGCACCGAGCCGCTTCTCGAGCGCCGCGGCGGCGAAGACGCCGCCGAAACCGCCGCCGAGGATCACGACGCGCTTCTTCTGCGGAGGGGGCGCGCGCTGGGCGCAGAAGATACAAGGAACGCGCGGGTCGTGAACGATCTTCGCGCAGCCGCGGCGCAAGGGCAGTAACGTCGCTAGGAGCATCCCGAGAGGTGGCGCGACGAAGTAGAGGAGGAGCGAGGAGAGGTTGCCGTCGAAGAGCGCGGAAGCGAGAGAGCGCGCGGGATTCATGCTCGTCCCGGAGAGGGGCGCCTCGAGGACGATGTAGAGCGCCAAGAGCGCGCCGGCGGCGAGGCCCGTGTAGCGCGCAAAGCGCGAGCCGCCGACGCGCAGGACGGTGGCCATGAGCACCGCCGAGATGCAGAGCTCCGCGGCGAATGCAATGGCGAAACCCGCAGGCCCTGGGTTGGTCGCGGCGAAGTGGACGCCTGAGAGTCGCGGGCCGAGAACGGCGCGCGCGAGCGCGACTCCGAGGAGCGCGCCGGCGATCTGCGCGGTGATGTAGAGCGCCGCGTCCCAGCGTGGCAACCGGCCGAGTCTCAAGAACGCGAGCGTCACCGAAGGATTGAGGTGCGCCCCCGACCTCTTCCCGAGCGGAGAATAGATGAGGAGGATCGCGGTGAGACCCATGGCCAGGCCCATCAGGGCGCGGCGCTCGAGCGCGCTGGGAATCGCCGCCCGGACCGGCGAAGCGGGATACTCGAGCAGGACGGCAAAGAAGCAGGCGCTGAAAAGGAACGCGCCGAGCCCGAACGCTTCGCTGGCGATCTCGACAGCGTGGCTGCGCAGCGCTTTCACGAGAGTCATCGCCTCTCCTCGGGCCGGGCACCGTCGCCGCGACGGATGCGGTTCGCGCGAGCGGCAGGCTCGACGAGATCGACCGTGAGGACGCGCAACAGTTCCGCGACGCTCCACGCCTGCGCCGGGCACCCTCCGGGACGGAAGGGCTCCTCCGCGTCGAACACCTCGGAGATCTGACCCAGGCACACGTCCGAGGTCAGATGCCGTTCCAGCGGCTCGAGGAGGCGCCGGCAGTGAGCGAGGCTCTCCGCCGTCCTGCCGAAAGCAGCGAGGTACGCGCGGACGTATGGTGCCAGGAGCCAGGGCCACACTGTTCCCTGGTGGTAGGCGGTGTCGCGTTCCCAGGGGCCGCCGCGGAAGTGCGCGACGTACTCGGGCTCGCCGCGGGCCAGCGTCCGGAGCCCGTAGGGCGTGAGCAGCTCCTTCTCGACGACCCGGACCACGGAGCGCCGCTGCGCCGGATCGAGCAACGGGAACGGCAACGAGATCGCGAAAAGCTGGTTCGGCCGGATCGCCGCGTCGTCGCCGCGAGGCCCGCCTGCGACGTCGTACAGGCAGCCGCGCGCCGCATTCCAGAAGGCACGCGCGAAGGACTGTTCGACGGCATCGGCTTCGCGGTCAGAGGAGGCCGAAGCTACCTCGTCCCCCGTAGCCTGGGCGAGCAGCGCGGTGATGCGGAGCGCGTTGTACCAGAGCGCGTTGATCTCGACGGGCTTCCCGTGGCGCGGCGTGACGACGTGGTCGCCGATCTTGGCGTCCATCCAGGTGAGTTGGGCGCCCGCCTCGCTGGCCGCGAGGAGGCGGTCGCGCGGATCGACCCGGATGCCGTGTCGCGTTCCTTCGAAATGGAAACGGAGGATCTCCTTCAGCGCCGGCAGGATCTCCTGCGCGAAGCCGTCGTCGCCCGTCGCCGAGACGTAGGCAAAAGCGGCCTGGAAGAGCCAGAGCGTGGCGTCGACTGTGTTGTACTCGGGCGCCTCGCCGCGGTCGGGGAATCGATTCGGCAGAAGTCCTCGATCGCGGTGAGTGAGGAACGAGCGGATGACGTCGCGCGCCTCGTCGAAGCGGCCTCGCGAAAGGAGCAGGCCGGGCAGCGCGATCATCGTGTCGCGGCCCCAGTCGGTGAACCAGGGATAGCCGGCGATCACGGTGGGGCTTCCGTCCTTGCGCCGCACCACGTACTGGTCGGCGGCCTGGGTGAGGCGGGCCGTGAAGGGATCGGCGGAAGTGGGCGCCCTGCGCGCGCGCTCGGCCGACTCGAGCCTGGCCACCTTGGCGGCATCTATAGTCCGGCCGCTCAGGGAGGCGACGAGGAACGCCGGCTGCCCGGGACGGACTTCCAGCGTGAGCGTTCCCATCTTCCAAAGGTCTTCCGCGAAATCGAGCCCGCGATCCCGTTCGACCTCGTACTGGTGCGCGAAATACCAGACGCCGTCCGCGGTAAAGCGGCCGTCCGGGCTCGCATGCACGGCAAGTTCCGGAAGCCCCGCGTACGGGCGCATGCGCAAGGTGAGGGCGCCCGCATTCCCCTCTTCGCGCACCGAGCGGTCGAGGGCCGAATTTGCGTGCACGAGGGAGTGGTAGTCGCGGAACGCGAGAAACGGAGCGATGGCGAGGCGGCAGGGGCGCGAGGCGCGGTACAGGACCACGACCGTGTCCTCGCCCTGGACAAGGAAGAGCGACTTCTCGATCCGCGCGCCGCCGGCGCTCTCGAAGACCCAGGTTGGGAATGGGTCGATGCGGAACTCGATCAGGTTCCGGTAACCCTGCGGATGGATCGCGTCCGGATAGGCGTTGGTGGCGAGCTGCAGGTCCGGCTCCACCACCTCCTCGAGGCGCGAGAGCAGGACGTGCCGCTCCACGGGCGGACGCAAGGAAGCGACGAGGAGCCCGTGGTAGCGGCGGGTGTTCGCGCCTGCCACGGTGCCCGAGGCGAATCCGCCGGCGCCGTTCGTCTCCAGCCACTCGAGCCGCGAGGCGCGCTCGTAATCGGCGCACGCCTCGCGCGATACCGCTAATGGTTTCATGGTCATTCTCCGCTCTGCTGGAGGAGCTTCGCGACGAGGCCGGTCCAGCCCGTCTGGTGGCTTGCGCCGACGCCCGATCCATCGTCGCCGTGGAAATACTCATGAAACGGCACGTAATCGCGGAAGTGCGGGTCGCGCTGCAGCTTCTCCTCGCGCCCGAAGACGGGACGACGCCCGCGCTCGTCGCGCAGGAAGATGGCGGCGAGGCGCCGGGATAACTCCGCTGCGACTTCCGCGAGATTCAACATCTTCCCCGACCCGGTCGGGAACTCCACCCGGAACGAATCGCCCACGTAGTGGTGGAATTTCTGCAGCGACTCGATGAGCAGGTAATTGACGGGGAACCAGATGGGTCCGCGCCAGTTGGAGTTGCCGCCAAACAGCCCGCTCGAGGACTCCGCCGGCTCGTAGGGGACGGAGTAGCTCTGCCCGTCGAGGTTGAGGACGTACGGGTCGGCGCGGTGCACCGCCGAAAGCGCGCGGACGCCGTAGGGTGAGAGGAACTCCTTCTCGTCGAGGAGCCGCGCCAGCACGCGCCGCAGCTTGTCCGGATCGACGATGGCGAGGAGCCGCCGGCCGTGGTCGCCAAGCGTCTGCATGCAGGCGACGCCTTCGGTGAGGTCGGGCCGATTATCGACGAACCAGTCCAGCCGGCGCGCGAAACCGGGGAAGCCCTCGATGCGGCCGGCCTCGATCGCCTCGACGGCGAAGAGCGGGATGAGACCCACCATGCTGCGTATTTTCAGCTTCAGCTCCTTCTGGCCGGGCCGGTGGAGGAGGTCGTAGTAGAAGCCATCCTGCTCGTCCCAGAGTCCCATCGTGTTCATCGCCCGCGCGATGTGGACGAAGTGCTCCCAGAACTTGCTCGCGACGTCCTCGTATTCGGGCTCCTCGCAGGCCAGCTCCAGCGCGATGGAGAGCAGGTTCAACGAATACATCGCCATCCAGCTGGTGCCGTCGGACTGCTCGAGGTGGCCTCCGCCGGGGAGCGGAGCGGAACGGTCGAAGACGCCGATGTTGTCGAGGCCTAGGAAGCCGCCCTGGAAGACGTTGTGCCCTTCGGCGTCCTTGCGATTGACCCACCAGGTGAAGTTGAGGAGCAGCTTGTGGAAGATCCGCTTGAGGAAAGCGCGATCGCCCACGCCGCGCCGCTTCTTCTCGATCTTGTAGACGCGCCAGGCGGCCCATCCGAGAACGGGCGGGTTCACGTCGCCGAACGCCCATTCATAGGCGGGGATCTGGCCGTTCGGGTGCATGTACCACTCGCGGACGAGGAGCAGGAGCTGCTCCTTGGCGAAGTCGGAATCGACGAGAGCGAGGGGAATCGCGTGGAACGCCAGGTCCCAGGCTGCGAACCACGGGTACTCCCACTTGTCGGGCATCGAGAGGACGTCTGCGTTGTAGAGGTGCCCCCAATCGGAGTTGCGTCCGTTCTTGCGTCCGTTGGGCGGAGCGGGCTGGCCCTTGTCGCCGCCGAGCCAGTCTCGGACTACGTAGTGGTAGAACTGCTTCGACCACAGCATTCCCGCGAGCGCCTGGCGCATGACGCTCTTCGCGTCGCCCGAGAGGTCGGCCGGGATCACCGTCGCGTAGAACTCGTCGGCCTCGCGCTTGCGCGCGGCGAAGACCTCCGGCGTGCGATCGAGCGTCGCCCCGTTCTCACGCGTGAGCCGCAAATGCACCGTCTTGCTCTGTCCGGCGCCGATTTGCAGTCGATAATGCGCGGCGCACTTGCTGCCGGCCTGCTCCTGGTTCACCGAGCGTGAACCTTGCACCACGTGATCGTTGATGCCGTCCTTGACGTATCCGGGATTCGCCCCGCCGAAGAGGCGCTTGTGGTTGGTCTCGTTCTCGGTGAAGAGGAGCTCCGGCGCGCCTTCGGCGCGCAAATGGTAGGTGCCTTCCGATTCGTGTTCGGCGACGGCGACGCCCGGCGCTGCCTGCCGGATCGACGGTCGCTTGCCGCCGTTCCAGCTCCAGGTGTTGCGAAACCACAGCGTCGGGAGGAGATGGAGCTCGGCGGCGTCCGGGCCGCGGTTGTGGACCTCGATGCGGACGTGGAGATCGTCGATCCCGTCCTTGGCGTACTCGACGAAGACGTCGAAGTACCGATCCTCGGCGAAGACGCCGGTGTCGATCAGCTCCACCTCGCGCCCGGCCCGGCCCTTGCGCGCATTCTCCTCGACGAGCCGCGCGTACGGGTACTCGGACTGGGGGTACTTGTAGAGGTACTTCATGTACGAATGCGTCGGCGTGGAGTCCAGGTAGTAGTACAGCTCCTTCACGTCCTCGCCGTGGTTACCCTGCGACCCCGTCAGGCCAAAAAGGCGTTCTTTCAAGATCGGGTCCCTGCCGTTCCACAGGGCAACCGAGAAGCAGAGTACCTGGCGACGGTCGCTGATGCCGGCGAGGCCGTCCTCGTTCCAGCGGTAGGCGCGCGAGCGGGCCTGGTCGTGCGGAAAGTAGTCCCAGGCCGTGCCGTGCGGGCTGTAGTCCTCGCGGACCGTGCCCCAGGCGCGCTCGGAGAGATATGGGCCCCAGCGCTTCCAGTGCTTCTTGCGCTCGCGCGCTTCCTCGAGCCTCACTTCTTCGGCAGTCATCGGGCAGCCTCCGCAATCTGTGTTTCATCGGTAAAGAGGAGGGCGTGCCCGTCGGGATCGCGGGCGAGCAGCGCACGTCCTCGCGCTACGGTCACCGGACGCGGTGAGAGGAACGCCGCATGATCCCTGCGCAGCGCGCGTTCCACGAGGCCGACGTCGGCGGCGATGGCGGTCTGCCAGTGCGCGAGATCGTTCGCGCGCGCGCCTTCGGGATACGGCCGGCCGTCGCGAGGCGAGAGATATTCGAGCAGCTCGACCCCGGGACCCTGCGCAGCCCGCAGCGCCGTGATGCGCAAGTGCGCGCCGAATACGCCGTTCAGGTGCTCTTGCTCGGGACCGTAGTTGTCGCTCGTGCCAGCGACGCGCATTCCCAGCAGCCCGCGGTAGAAACGCAAGCTCGCATCCGTGTCGCCGATGACGATCGCCGTGTGGTCGATACCGAGAAAGAGCGCGTCCTTGCGCTGCCAGCGGGCATCGCCCTTACCTCGGGGAAATTGCAGGACCTCGAGGACGTGTCGATCGGGATCCTTGAAGTAGAAGGCTCGGATCCCTCCGG
>Ga0209474_10006297_pt1 | contig 9997 bp, 10 predicted proteins | sample GraSoiAngelo_145_FD_185902 | JGI IMG/M metagenome (GOLD analysis project Ga0209474, IMG submission 185902) | Grasslands soil microbial communities from the Angelo Coastal Reserve, California, USA - 14_1009_05_20cm (SPAdes) (version 2) | ecosystem: Environmental > Terrestrial > Soil > Grasslands ... | reverse complement strand
CGCCCATTCGGTAGGTGTCGATCTTGACCCCCGCGTCCTCCATCGCGGCGAGCACCGCCGTCAGTGGGAGCTCGATCGTCCGGTAGAGCTCGTCGTTGCCGCGCTCGACGAGACGCTCGCGCATCAGCGGCGCGAGCCGCCGCACCGTCTCTGCATGGCGAACGAGCGCTGTCGTCTCCTCCTCGGCCTCGGGTGCGGGCAGCGCCTCCACGCCGTACTCGCGGGACAGGTCGTCGAGGTCGTAGACCGGCCGGCCGGGCTCGATCAAGTAGGCGGCGATCATCGTGTCGTCGGCCGGCTGCATGGTTAGGCGCGGGAGCGACTTGAAGTCGTGCGCGACCACCTCGGCGTCGCGGAGCCGGAGCTCGTACTCGGGCGACCATGCGCCGACGACGACGCGGTCGTCCTGCGCCAGCGCGAACCGCCCGTCGGCGATGGCCAGCCCGACGCGGCCGCGCACGCTCTCGGGGAACGGGCCCTCGCGCCACGCCACCTCTGTCGCGTCGATCCGCGCCGGAGTGGCGGCCGGCAGCGCCTCGTCGAGCAGGTCGACGCGGCCGAGCAGGTTGCGGAACTCGAACCGCCGGAACATCTCCTTCAGCTGCGTCGCACTCGATGTCGAGATCGCGGCGCATCGTCGCGAGCACCTTCGAATTCCGCGCCTGGTCCTCGAAGGTGCGCAGGTTCTCGCGGCGCTTCTCGCCCGACACCTCGTCCAGGTGCTCGTAGAGCTCCTCGAGCGACCCGAACTGCGCGATCAGCTGACCGGCCGTCTTGTCGCCGATCCCGGGGACGCCCTCGATGTTGTCGGACGTGTCCCCCTTGAGCCCGATGAAGTCCGGCACGCGCTCGGGGGGGATCCCGTACCGCGCCTCGACCCGCTCGGGGGTGTAGACGTGGACGTCCTGGACGCCGCGCGGGGTCATCATCAGCGTGACGTTCTCCGAGACGAGCTGGAACGCGTCCCGGTCGGTGGACACGACGCACGTCTTGATCCCGGCCTCGTCGGCCCGGCTCGCGAGCGTCGCGATCACGTCGTCCGCCTCCCAGCCCTCGTACTCGAGGTTCCGGTACCCGAACGCCTCGACGATCGGCCGGAAGTACGGGAACTGCTCGCGCAGCAGGTCCGGCATCGGCCGGCGCTCCGACTTGTACGTCTCGGACAGGGCCGCGCGATGGACGGCGTGCGTGTCCCAAGCGACCGCAACGCCGCGCGGGCGGTAGTCGGTCAGGAGCTTGAAGAGCATGTTCGTGAACCCGAGGAGCGCGTTGGTCGAGAAGCCCTCGGTCGTCGCCAGCTCCTCGGGCAGCGCGAAGAAGGCCCGGTAGGCCAGGTTGTTCCCGTCGACGAGGAAGAGCTCGGCGTCCCGCGCAGGCGCGTCGTCGAGCTGCAGCTCGGCCCCTGTGAGCGTCTTCGGCACCCCTCAACTCTACGCGCCCTCGACCGCTGCTTGACTACGCGCCCGTGCCACGAATTCCCCTCCTCGCGGGCTCGCGCCTCGTCGTCGTCGGCGCCCCCGACGACGCCGTCGTCTTGCGCCCGCCGGCACCGGGAGAGGCGATGGCCGACGTCGCCGCCGGCGTCCGGGACGCGCTCCGGTTTCCGCTCTCGGGGCCGCCTCTCGAGGAGGTCGCGCGAGGCGCTCGCCGGGTCACCGTCGTCGTCGAGCCGCCTGCGCTGCCGATCCCCGGCGCCCTGCGCGACCCGCGTCAGGCGGCGATCGCGGCGGTCGTGGACGAGCTCGAGCGGCTCGGCGTGCCGACCGGCTACCAGACGATCCTCGTCGCCGGGGGCCTCGCGCGCCGGGCCGGCCAGCGGGAGCTGGCGAGCCTGGTCACGCGGGAGTTCGCGCGTCGCTTCCACGGGCACGTGACCGTCCACGACGTCGAGGACCCGCGGCTCGTCGAGGTGGCGGAGGTGGGCGGCAGGCCGGTCCGCGCTAACCGCGCGCTCGCCGAGACCGACGCGGTCGTCGTGGTCAGCGCGGCGGAGAGCGTCCTCCACGGGGGCCCGGCGACGCTCGTCGGCGCCTCCGACGCCGACACCCTGCGCGCAGCCGACGCGTACTCGCTGCTCGAGACCGCCGCGTCGGGCGGTTGGCGGCTCGGGCTCGCGCTCGAGCGCGCGCTCGCGGAGCGCATGGCGGTGATCGGCGCGTCGCTCGTCCTGAACCACGTCCGCGTCTCCGGCGCGCTGCGCGGGTACCCGTACGACCCGGAGGCCGTCGAGCGCGTGGCGAGCTCGCCGCTTCGCTTCCTCTTCGGTGCGCTGCCGGCGGCGCTACGAGGGCGGCTGATGCGCTCGATCCCGCTCGATCTGACGGCGGCCGGGGCGTTCGCGGGCCCGCCCTCGGTCGCGCACGCCGAAGCGCTGCTGCGCGGCGTCGAGCTCCGGACGGCCGAGCTGACCGGGCAGCTCGACGCGATCTGCATCGGGATCCCCCGCACGACGCCGTACCTCCCGCGCGAGCGGCCGAACCCGCTGCTCGCCGCCTACCTCGGGCTCGGCCTCGCCCTCCGGCTCTGGCGCGACGCGTTTCCGGTCGCCGACGGCGGCTCCGCGATCCTCGTCCACCGCTTCATCCGCCACTTCGCGCATCCGACGCAGCAGCCGTATCGCGCCTTCTTCCAAGCGGTGCGGAACGGCCCCGACCCCGACGTGCTCGCGGACGCGGAGCGCGCCGCGGGGCGGGACGACCGGGCCCTCGAGCTGTACCGCGCGGGCCAGGCGTGCCACCCCCGCCTGCCCTTTGCGGACTGGGCCGCCTGCGAGCCGGCGCTCGGCCGGCTCGGCGCGGTGCTCATCGCCGGCTGCCGCGACGCGGTCGCCGCCCGCCAGCTCGGGTTCGTGCCGACACACGGCATCGGCCCCGCGCTCGAGATGGCCCGCGGCCGCGCCGAGGGCCTGCCGCGGATCGGCTTCCTCCTCTCGCCGCCCTACTTCCCGCTCCGGGTCACGGCCTGAGCGGCCAGCGGGGACTGTCCCCACCGGCTCGGGCCGACGTGGCCGATTGAGCCAGGGGGACAGTCCCCGCCGGTCGTGGCGGACGTGGCCGCCGGGGACGTATGGTCGGGCGATGACGACGTGCTCGGAGCTGTCGATCGCGCTCGGCGAGCCGCTCCACGCAACGGCGCCGTACGCGCCCGTCTGGCTGCTCGTCGAGGTGGCCTCGGCGTGGGCCCGAAAGGCGGTGCGCGAGGCAGGGCTCGGCGAGCTCGAGCAGCGCGCGAAAGAGCACGGCGTCCGTGTCGGGCTGATCCGACGCTACGGACGACGACGCACCAGCGAGACGCCGCGCACGGTCCTCGTCGCGAGATGCGCCGAGCCGTCCCTCGAGCGGCTCGAGCTCACCGATGCAGACCTCCAAGAGCTCGACCCGGCGGGCCTGCCGCGCGGCGAGCCCGTCCCCCGCCCGCTCTACCTCGTCTGCACCAACGGACGCCGCGACGCCTGCTGCGGCCGCACGGGCGCCGCGGTCGCGCGAGCCCTCGACCGCGAGCTCGGCGACCGGCTCTGGGAGACGACACACGTCGGCGGCCACCGCTTCGCGGCGAACCTCGTCGCCCTCCCGCACGGCCTTGTCTACGGCCGGCTCGACCCCCAGAGCGCCGTCCGCGTCGTCCAAGCGCACGAGCGAGGCCTGATCGTGCTCGAGCATCTCAGAGGCCGCACGACCCGAACACAGGAGGAACAAGCGGTCGAGCACTTCGTCCGCGAGCACGAGGGTCTCGAGCGAGTCGATGCCGACCTGACCGGCCGTACGCGCGCCCGCGTCCAGCCCACAGACCTCGACCCACCCCGGCCGACGTCGTGCGGCGGCGAGCCGGAGCGCCCGCGCGCCTGGCTCCCTGCGAAGCCGAAGCCCTAGACCCTAGGTCTCCCCGAGGTAGGTCTTCCGGACCTGCTCGTTCTGGCGGAGCTTCTTCGCGTCGTCCGCGAGCGCGATGTGGCCGGTCTCGAGCACGTAGCCGCGGCTCGCGACGTCGAGCGCCATCAGCGCGTTCTGCTCCACGAGCAGAATCGGCGTTCCCTGCTGGTTGATCTCGACCACGATCTCGAAGATCTTCTCCACGAAGATCGGCGCGAGGCCCATGGAGGGCTCGTCCAGGAGCAGCAGCTTCGGCCGCGCCATCAGCGCCCGTCCGATCGCGCACATCTGCTGCTCGCCGCCCGAGAGCGTCCCGGCCTTCTGGTTGCGCCGCTCGGCGAGCCGCGGGAAGAGCTCGAACACCCGATCGCGGTCCTCGCGAATCCGAGCCCGGTCGGAGCGCTGGAACGCGCCCATCTCGAGGTTCTCGAGGACGGTCATCCGCGGAAAGAGCTTCCGGCCCTCCGGCGACTGCGCGATCCCGCGCTTGACGATGCTGTGCGGCGAGTCGTGCGTGATGTCGCGGCCCTGGAACGCGATCCCGCCGCTGCGGGGCCGGTTGAGCCCGTTGATCGACCGCAGCGTCGTCGACTTCCCCGCGCCGTTCGCCCCGATCAGCGTCACGATCTCGCCCTCGCCGACTGTGAGCGAGATCCCCTTCAGCGCGTGGATCGATCCGTAGTACGTGTGGACGTCCCGGAGCTCGAGGATGTTCCCGTTCGTCGCTTGGGCAGCTGCGGTCATGACGCCTCCATCGCTCCCTTCCCGAGGTACGCCTCGATCACTCGCGGATCCTTCTGGACGTCCTGCGGCGAGCCCTCCGCGATCTTCTCGCCGTAGTCGAGCACTGTGACGCGGTCGGACACGCCCATGACGACGCGCATGTCGTGCTCGATCAGCAGCACGGTCAGGTCCCGCTCGCGCCGGAGCTTCTCGACGAACCCTGTGAAGTCCGCGGTCTCCTGTGGGTTCATCCCCGCCGTCGGCTCGTCGAGGAGGAGCAGCTTCGGCTGCGTCGCGAGCGCGCGGGCGACCTCGAGGCGCCGCTGGTCGCCGTAGCTCATGTTCTTGGCTACCGAGCTGTCGTTTCCGCGCAGGCCCGAGAGCGCCAGCAGCTCGCGCCCGCGCCGGCGCGCGTCTCGCTCCTCGTGCCGCTGGCCCGGCGTCCGGGCGATGCTCCGGAGGATCCCGCCTTTGTGCAGGCGGCAGTGCATGCCTACGAGCACGTTCTCGAGCGCGGTCATGTTCTGGAAGAGGCGGATGTTCTGGAACGTGCGACCGACGCCGCGCTCCGTGATCGCGTGCGGTGGCTTCCCGGTCACGTCGTGGCCGTCGAAGACGATCCGCCCCGCGGTCGGCTTGTAGACGCCGGTGAGCATGTTGAAGAAGGTCGTCTTGCCGGCGCCGTTCGGCCCGATCAGCGAGACGATCGACCCGCGCGGGACGGTGAAGTCGATGTTGTTCGAGGCGATCAGACCGCCGAACACCTTCCGGATCCCCGTCGCGACGAGCAGGTCCTCCTTCGGCGCACCGTTCGTGCTCATGCGGAGGCGTCGTAGAGGGGCTGGTCGTGCACGCCCTCCTCGAACTCGGCGCGTCGTCTCGCGCTCGGCAGGAGGCCCGCGGGGCGCACGAGCATCATGGTCACGAGGATCGCGCCGAAGATCCCGGACGCGTAGAGCGGCACGTCGTTGATCCCGAGCTTCGCGCCGATGTTGGCGAGCCCCTCCTGGTTCAGGTAGGCGAGCACTGCGCCGCCGACGATCACCCCCCAGACGTTGCCCATCCCGCCCAGGATGACCATCGAGAGGATGAACGCGGAGATGTTGAACGAGAAGTCGTTCGGGAACGTCGAGCTCTTGAAGCTCGCGAAGAAGGCGCCGGCGCCGCGCCCGTGGCATAGGCCAGCAGCTTCGTGCGGACGAGCGGAATGCCCATGCTGGCCGCCGCAACCTCGTCCTCGCGCAGCGCGATCCAGGCGCGGCCCAGCCGCGAGTCGCGCAGGCGGATGCTCGCGAAGACCGTGATCGCGAGCAGGACGAGCCCGGTCCAGAAGTACGCGTTGTTGCGGTTCGCGAGCGCGAGGTAGTTGTCGGGAAGGAACCCGCCGGTCGCGCCGTGGAGCGTCTTTCCGAATCCGGGCGGGTCGATCGGCGTGATGCCGTTGGGGCCGTTCGTGAGGTTGAAGCCGCCGAGGTTGTCCCCGTTCCGCGCGACCTGGGGGAGGATCTCGCCGAACCCGAGCGTGACGATCGCGAGGTAGTCGCCGCGCAGACGCAGCGTCGGCAGCCCGATCACGACTCCGATGAAGGCGGTCACGATCCCCGCGAGCAGAATCAGGATCCAGATCGAGATGTGGATTCCGGGAACGCCGACGCCGACGCCGACGTCGCCGAAGTGGATGTTCCGCTTCGCGAACTGCACGGAGGCGAACCAGGCGGCCGTATACGCGCCGACGGCGTAGAAGGCGACGTAGCCGAGGTCGAGCAGGCCCGCGTAGCCGACGACGATGTTCAGGCCGACGGCCATCATCGCGTAGACGGTCATGATCACCGCGGTGTCCATCTGCGGCCATGGCCCGACGCCCGGAAGGGTGTCGATGCCGTCGCGAACGAACGGGTAGATGATCGCGAGCGTCAGCGCGACGAGCGGCGTCACCGTCGCGCGGATCGGGATCCTCCTCCACGGGGTCGAGATTGCGAGGTCCCGCGGAATCCAGTAGAGCGCGAAGAAGATCGCGAGCAGCGTCGCGAACCCCCACCACAAGGGGAGGAACGCGATCACGATCGCGGCCTGGATCGCGAGGGTCACGCGCTGCCGCGTCTGCTCGGGCAGCTTTTGCCACCGCTCGCGCTGCTGCCGCCAGATCGCGCGAAGGTCGGGCGCGCCGCCGGTGCCCTTCGGGTACGTCACGCGCCCTCCGGCGTCCGCTCCCCGAGGAGGCCCTCGGGCCGGAACACGAGGATCAGGATCAGGATGCTGAACACGATCGACTGGGTCCAGTCGCTGCCCGGCGAGTGCCAGGAGAGCCCCTCGTTGAACTGCTGGATCATGCCGATCAGCACCGCGCCGAGGACAGCGCCGGGCAGGTTGCCGATGCCGCCGAGGACGGCCGCCGTGAAGGCGATCAGGCCGAGCGTGAAGCCCTGGTCGTACTGGATGTTCGTCGTGTAGAGCGCGTAGAGCAGCCCCGCGGCGCCGGCGAGCGAGCCGGCGATGAAGAACGTGAACGAGATGGTGCGGTTGACGTTGATCCCCATCATCGCCGCCGCGTCCTGGTCCTGGGCCGTCGCGCGCATCGCCTTCCCCTGACGCGTGCGCTGGACGAGGTACATGAGGCCGGCGAGCACCGGCAGCGTCGTCAGGCCGACGATCAGCTGGTACCAGCGGTACTCGTGCCCGCCGATCGTGAAGACGGCGTTGTGCGAGAGCACGTTCGGCACCGACACCGGCGCCGGGCCGAGCCGGTTCAGGCCGACGTTCTGGAAGATGAACGACATGCCGATCGCGGTGATCAGCGGCGCGAGCCGCGGCGCACCGCTGAGCGGCCGGTAGGCGACCCGTTCGGTGGCGGTGTTCAGGAGCGCGCAGAAGAGCATCGCGGCCAGCATCGTCACCAGGAGGGCCGGGATGAGCTTCCCCACGGAGTTCGTGTCGCCGAGGTGGAAGCGGCGCGCCATGATCGTGAAGCTGATCCAGCTCCCGAGCATGAAGATGTCGCCGTGGGCGAAGTTGATGAGCTCGAGGATCCCGTAGACGAGGGAGTACCCGAGCGCGATCAGGCCGTAGACGAGCCCTAGCGTCAGCCCGTCGAGGAAGACGGAGGCGAACGCCGCCGGCTCCTTGGCGAGGTTGACCCCCAGCCACACGAGCACGAGGGCGACGAGCAGGAGCCCGATCGCGGACATGACGCCGATCCGCGGCAAACCCTTGGCGGGGAGGGTTTCCGTCGTGGCGCTGGCGGTCATCGGTTCGGTTGGGCGGCCGGGGGAGGGCTCGTGCGCCCTCCCCCGTTCCGCTTCGTCTGTCGCTCTGCTACGCCGCCTTCACGAGCGAGGTCGGCGGAGTGATCACCTTCAGGGTCGCCTGCTTCCCGCTCTTGATCTGGTAGATCGTGACCGGGTTCGCGTTCGTGTCACCGTCCTGGTTGATCTTGAACGAGCCGAGGATGCCGTTCGTGACGTTCGTCTTGAAGAGCTCGTCGGCCACGCTTGCGCGCGATCCGTCGGAGTTCTGGATCGCGGTCAGGAGGACGTCCGCAGACTGCGCGGCATAGGACGAGTACGGATCGACCTGGCCGCTCGACTGCGTCGCTCCGAAGTCCTTGACGAACTTCTTCCCGACCGAGCCGAGGTTCTCGTTCGGCTGGCCGGCGACGCTGACCGTCATCCCCTCGGACGCAGCGCCCGCGCCCTGGACGACGGCCGAGATCGGCGTGAAGCCGTCAGGAGCCAGCAGCTTGACGCTCGAGCCGAGCCCCGCGCGCAGGTCCTTGACCAGCTTGCCGCCGTTCTCGCAGATCAGACCGCCGAGGAAGACGCCGTCCGCCCCGGTCTGCTTGATCTTCGTCGCGATCCCCTCGTAGCTCGCGGCCTTCCCGTTCCAGGCCGAGAAGCCGGCCACCGTCAGCTTCAGCTTCTGCACCGAGTTCTTGAAGTCGGTCGCGACGCCGAGGCCGTACGCCTCCTTGTCGTTCAGGATGTAGATCTTCTTCAGGCCCAGCTGCTGCGCAAGCAGCGCATCCGCGGCGCCCTGGAAGTCGTCGGCGGCGACGATGCGCATGTAGTTGCGCTTGCCCGTCGGGTAGTACTTGTCCGGCTCGCCCGGAGCCGTGCCCGGCCCGCTGTGGGTGAGGCCGACGTACGTGTTCGCCGGGCTGATCATGCCGACCGGCCCGTCGGGGGCGCGGTTCAGGATCGGTACGACGATCTCGGCGCACCCGGAGTTGAACGTCCCGATGACGCCGATCACGCTCTTGTCGTTCGCGTAGGCGTTCCCGTTCGACGAGCACTTCTCGGAGGCCCACTTCCCGGCTTGTGCAGTCGAGTCGTCGCAGGACTGGTAGCCGATCGTGTATTTCCCGGCCTTGAAGTTGTGCTGCTTCAGGATGAACTTGATTGCCTCGGTCATCTGGACCGTCTGCGTGCGGCCCGAGCCCTGCAGCGGCAGGTCGGACGCGATGATGTACTGCGGCTTCCCGCTGCCCTCGTAGTAAATGGGCGAGCAGGCCGAGGCCGGGAGCGCCGTCGCGCTGCCGCCGCCTCCGGTGCCGCCACCGCCGCTGGTGGTCGTGCTGCTCGATTTCTTGCTCCCGCCGCAGCCGGCAGCGACGAGCGCGAGGATCACAGCAATCGCTGCGACCGCCCCTAGCGTTAGCCGTCTACTCACACTTCCTCCTCGGTCGCGCGTTTGTGTCCCGAGCGGGCTTCCGCCCCATCGTGGGCGCAAGTATCCGCCTCGGCTCGGCCACATTGCAAGCCCAAACCGGCTTAACGACCGCAAAATCGTGCAACCGCTGCCCTCGGGCGGCCGTTCCGGCGCCTTCGGTGGGAGCTTGGCGTGCGCAAAGGTCGGCGGGCTGGCGCGGCTTCCCGGGCCGCGCGCGGAGGTCGATGCCGAAGGTGGGAATCGAACCCACACGGGCCTCTCGGCCCACCGGATTTTGAGTGAGGGGCTTTTCGCACCTGGGGGTACGGAACCCTCCATTTCAGTACGTTTCGGAGAGACGTGGATCGCCGAAGGAACCGCCCGCGTCGAGCTCTTGTGGCAGAAATTGGCAGAAGTTCTGCCGTCACAAGAGCTCGACGCGGGCGGTTCCTTCGGCGATCCACGTCTCTCCGTCGTCCTCTTCGATCCCGTCGAGCTCGGCGAGCGCGCGCGGCTCGAAGAGCCTCTTCGGCATCAGGCCAAGGGCGAGAGCCAGTGGCGTGCAGATCACAAGGACGAGCCCGCGGAGAAGCTTCATCAGTCGCAGGTGACTTTCACGTCACCGGCCTTGAGTTGGTCGGCGGAAGGCCCGCTGGAATCGGCGTCCAACTCGAACACCTCCGGGGTCTTCGGCGGGATGCCGTTCCCGTTGTTGTCGAGCAGGTCGCCGATGATCGAGGAGCCCTGGTACTCGTTGGCCT
>Ga0209474_10006296_pt1 | contig 9998 bp, 12 predicted proteins | sample GraSoiAngelo_145_FD_185902 | JGI IMG/M metagenome (GOLD analysis project Ga0209474, IMG submission 185902) | Grasslands soil microbial communities from the Angelo Coastal Reserve, California, USA - 14_1009_05_20cm (SPAdes) (version 2) | ecosystem: Environmental > Terrestrial > Soil > Grasslands ... | reverse complement strand
TCGAAGAGACAGGAACTTGTTCTCCGCGTAGGACGCGACGTCCGCGTAGGCCTTCCGCATCACCTTCTGCAGCTGTTCGTTGACCTGCTCTTCCTCCCAGCGGAATTGCTGGATGTTCTGCGTCCACTCGAAGTAGCTGACGGTGACGCCGCCGGCGTTGGCGATGATGTCGGGGACGATCGTGACCCCGGCGTCGCCGAGCGCCGCGTCCGCCATCGGCGTAACCGGATGGTTGGCCGCTTCGACGATCACGCGCGCCTTGATATTGGCCGCATTGCGTGAGTCGATCACGCCGCCGAGGGCCGCGGGGATCAGCCAGTCGACGTCGAGCAGCAGCAACTCGTCGTTCGACAGCTTGTCGCATCCCTCGAGGTCCACGATCGAGCCGGTCAGCGTCTGCTGCGTCCACGCGGCTTCGACGTCGATCCCCTTTTCGTTGTAGATGCCGCCGCGGATGTCCGACAACGCGACGACGCGTGCGCCGGTCTCCGCGATGAGCCGCGCGGTCCACGAGCCAACGTTGCCGAACCCTTGGATCGCGACGCGCGCGCCCTCGAGCGGTACTCCCGCCCGCTTCGCGTGCTCGATCGCCGTGAACACGACGCCGCGGCCGGTCGCAGCCTCGCGTCCGAGCGACCCGCCGAGCTCCACGGGCTTGCCGGTGACGCACGCCGGGTTGTGACCGTAGCGCTTGCCGAACTCGTCCATCATCCACGCCATCGTCTGCGCGTTCGTGTTCATGTCCGGCGCGGGGATGTCGCGGTTGACGCCGAGGATGTACGCGATCATCCCCGTGAAGCGGCGCGTGAGGCGCTGCTTCTCCGACTCGCTCATCAGGTACGTCTCACACTGGACGCCACCCTTGGCGCCGCCGAACGGAAGGTCGGCGATCGCCGTCTTCCACGTCATCAGCGCGGCGAGCGCGCGCACCTCGTCGATGTCGGCCTCCGGGTGGTAACGGATGCCGCCCTTGTACGGGCCGCGCGCGCCGTTGTGCTGCACGCGGTAGCCGTTGAACACCATGAGCCGGCCGTCGTCCATGCGAACGGGAACCTGAACCGACAGCTCGCGGTAGCTGCCGCGCAGCACGTCCCGCATCTCGTCGTCGAGGCCGATGCAGTCGGCTGCTCGATCGAAGAAGTACGTGACGGACTGATGCGGTGTAAGCGTGTCCGACAGCTGAACCGTCATCGCCAACCTCCGTGAGGAGACTACGCGTTCGTCAGCCGGTGGGGGGTTTGCACCCCGGCATCGGGTAGGGGCCGAAGCTGCCGAGGACCTTCACCGGGTTGGTGCCGTGCAGGACGATCCGCGTCACGGCCATCTCCATGCCGGACGCCGACTCCGCGAGGAGGCACGATGGGTTCGCGATCGAAACGACGTCGTACACGCCGTCCGGGACGCCCGTGATGTCGATGAACTGTCCGGGAAGGTCCCACGTGTAGACGTCGCCCCAGCCGCGCGAGATGCCCATCTCCTCGAACGGCGAGTCCGCGGAGGTCGGCGCGCCCGGCGGCACGTTGCAGGTCGGGAACGAGTACGTGCGCGGCCAGAGTGTCCCGGGCTCGGCGATGTTCGCGAAGAGGTCGACGTCGATCAAGCAATAACCGAGCTTGATGCCGCGCGCGACGGGCGCCGTATGGATATTCGGCGTCGTCGTCGCGTCGGCGGCGGGAGCGCGATACATCGTGTACGAGGAGAGCCCGAGGTAGTGGAAGTGCGCGTGCTGCGGGTGGAACATGCACGCGCCCGCGTCGCGCGTGCGCTCGACACCGTTCGTCGCGCGCAGCACCTGGCGCATCTCGCACGTGCCGCCGAGCGCCACGCTCATCGGGATCCGCAGCACGAGCGAGCCCGGTCCGACGTTGCGGATGTCGTTCGTGAACCGCAGACAGCGGCGTGGTGCGTGCGCGAGGCCGCTCGACGGATCGTCTTGGATCGGTTGCAAAGTCTCTTCGAGGTAGCACGAGTTCGTGTACGCGCCGCCCCAGCGCCACCCCGTCGGGTTCGACGGCAGCGGTGGCACGTCGGTGCAGCCGCCGCCGGTTTCGCTGGTGCTCGGGTCGGGAGAGTCGCACTCGATGTGGAAGTCCCGCGGTGGCGCCGTCCAGAGGTGGGGGAGGAGCGTCGTCGAGCGCGCGTGGCGCTGCGTGTCGTCGAGGAAGACGCGCGCCTCGCCGCGGTACGACATGTGCGGCTCTTGGTAGAACGGCACGGCGACGACGCTGTACGTGCCGTTCGCCGGGTGCGTGATGAGCACGCCTTGCGCGTTCGAGTCGAGATCGAAGCCGCTGGCGGTGAGGTTGCCCGAGGGGTCGAAGACGAACAGGTTCCACTGGTCGAAGTCTGTCGACCACCGGATGTCGATGAACACGCCGTCGCCCGGCTTGGTGAACGTGTTCGCGGGGAGGCTGAGCGTCAGCGTGTGGACGTCGCAGAAACCGGACGAGTGCACGGCTGCGCAGAGAGACGGCGTGTACGCGGGCGGCGCATAGCCGGCCGGGCTGCTCCCTTGGCCGGACCACTTGACCACGGTGCTCGCGTTGGTCAGCGTGCTGCCCGCTTGAGCAGCTCCGACCGGTGCCGCGACGGCCGTCGCCAGGGCGACGATGGCGAGCGCGCGCGCGACCGGCCGTCGGTACGAAGGTCCCCCCACGGTCCTCCTCTTCGACGCGACGACCCCTCGTCCCTTCGACCGGATCCAGTCTTAGACTTCGTGCGTGCCGTATCGGACGGTCATCCAGGGGTGGCACGACTTCTACATCGTCGCGGGGACCGTCGCGGCCACGCTGGTCGGCCTACTCTTCGTGGGCCTCTCGCTCCACCTGCGGGTCGTGCTGTCGCGAACAGAGGTCCGTAGCCTCGCGCGCGTGACGTTGTCCAACCTCGGGCTCGTGCTGATCGTCTCGCTGTTCATGGTGATCCCGGAGGGGATCTCGATCACGCGGACCGAGCTGCTGTTCTCGGGTCTCGTCACGCTCGGGCTGATCGGTCCCAGCCTTCTTTCGGCCACCCGGAGCGAGACCAGAACGCTCCGCGGCTACAAGCTATTGATCCGGATCGCGTTCAGCGCGGCGGCGTACGTGGGCGTGATCGTTGCGAGCGGCTTCTACACGCACGCCGGCTACCGCGGTGCGCTGAGCGGCCTCGTCGCGGTCGTGGTCGCGCTCGTCGTGATCTCGTTGCGCAACAGCTGGGACTTGCTCGTCAGCGTCGGCGAAGTCGCGCTCGCTCAAGAGCAGAGCGGAACGTAGCGACCGCCCGAGCCTGGTCTTCATCGCAGGAACGTCGCCTCATCGTTGAATTGCGAGACGTAGGCCTCGTGGGGGGCAGAGCCATGACTATCCTTGGGAAGTCGACCGTCACTGCCGTGAATCGCCCGGCCTGTTACGGCCCACTTATTAGGAAGGAGACATGGTCGTCGTGCTCCTCAACCATGTCGGCGACCACGTTCCCTAGCCGTTCGGCCTCCGCGTCACTCTGGATGTTGATACCGAGTTCGTCTAAAGCATGGACGAAAGCCTGAAGGACGTTTGATCCGTCGCCGACGAGCGCCGAGACGCTCATCCCCAGGGCGTCGGCAAGCTTATGGAGCGTGGTGACCGAGGGAAGGATGTGGTCATTCTCGTATCGCGACAGCATCGTCTCTGGTACACCGCAGGTCATGCTGAGCTTCGACTGAGTGAGGCGGGTTTTCGCGCGCGCTTCCCGTAGGCGTTCGCCGAACGTCTTAGAGGCCGCACTGCCAGCCGTCGAAGCCGCCGATTGGTGCCCCGAGGCCGTCCTCGAAACCTTCACAGGGTGTACCTCTGGCCTAACTTAAAGTTGGACTCTCCTCCTTTCAAGGCCTCAGGTCAATGGAAAAAGACCCACGCCCGGACGTGGGCTCCTCGGGGGCTGCCGGTGCGACGCCTTTAAGCTGCGTTACACAGGCGCGCGACCGCCTGGGTGATCTCCTTCGTTGGCGTCAGTTTCGAAAGGCACAGGTCTGCGCCGAGGTTCAGCGCCCGTTGGAGCAGTTCCTCGTTGATGTACGCCGTGAGGATCACGATCTTCGTCTTGGCGCACGCGCTTCGGATGTAAGGCGTCGCCTCGATGCCGTCCATAACCGGCATCCCGATGTCGAGGAGTATTGCGTCGGGACACTTCTCGCGAACGAGTTTCACGGCCTGTTCGCCGTTGGTGGCTTCCCGGACGATCTCGATCCCGGGCTCTCGTCCGAGAGTCATCCGGAGCATGAACCGGATGTCCGGTTCGTCATCGACGACGAGGATCTCCAGCATTTCGCGTGTCCGAGCCTCTGTGAGCATGTTGCTCATTCTGTTAACAGGATAGCCAGGCCAGCGCATCATGCAAGAAAAAGCTATTCATCAGGGTGGGGGCGGAGACGCGCGGCAGAAGTCGCCGCCACCACGCAGCAGATCCAGGGTGCAGGCGGGGCTACCCGCAGTAGCTGTTAGCTGCGCTCCGTGGTCCAGTCGCGGTCCACCCGGAGGACGGCCGACCGAAACGAGTCGCAACGAGAGGCGCGCGTCGCCGCAGTCAACCGCTGCGAAGCGACGCTAGCCACAACGGCTACAGCCCGAGGATCTGCAACCAGAACTTCTGGTCTTTCGTCGGGACCTGGTCCACGTGGATGTACTTCGTTTGCTGATACTCGCGTAGCCCCCACGTGCCCAGCTCGCGGCCGACGCCCGACTGCTTGTACCCGCCGAACGGCGCATACGCGTTCAGCAGGTGGTAGTCGTTGATCCAGACCGTCCCGGTTCGGATGCGCTTCGCGACGTTGAGCGCGCGCGGGATATCCCTGGACCAGACACCGCCGCCGAGGCCGTAGATCGAGTCGTTCGCCATCGCGATCGCGTCCTCGACCGTGTCGTACTTGATGACCGACAGCACGGGGCCGAAGATCTCTTCCTGCGCGATCTTCATGTCGTTGCGCACGTCGGTGAAGATCGTCGGCTTGTAGAAGTAGCCGCCGTCGCAACCGGGCACGAGCGCGCGTTCACCGCCGGTCACGAGCTTCGCGCCTTCCTCGATGCCGCTCTGCACGTATCGCTCGACCGTTTCGTACTGCGAGCGGTGCACGAGAGGTCCCATGTCGGTCTCGAAGTCCATCGCAGAGCCGATCTTTAACCCCTCGGCCGTCTCGACGAGGCGCGCGATCACCTCGTCGTGGATCGACGCCGGTACGAACAACCGCGTCCCCGAGTGGCAGATCTGGCCCGAGTGCAGGAACGTCGCCCATAGCGATCCCGCGATCGCGATGTCGAGGTCGGCGTCGTCGAGCAGGATGTTCGCGCTCTTGCCGCCGAGCTCGAGCGTGACCTTCTTCACGGTGCTCGACGCAAGTTGCATGATGCGGCGCCCCACCTCGGTGGATCCGGTGAACGCGACCTTGTCGACCATCGGGTTGGATGCGAGCTCCTCGCCGGCGGCCGCTCCGGCGCCCGGAACGACGTTGATCACGCCCGGCGGGAACAGGTCGGTCTCTTGCAAGATGCGCGCGAACTCGAGCGTGGACATCGGCGTATACGTCGCCGGCTTGATCACGATCGAGTTGCCGGTGGCGAGCGCCGGCGCCGCCTTCCACATCATCAGGATGAACGGGAAGTTCCACGGGGTGATCGCGGCGGTGACGCCGTACGGTTCGCGGCGAACGATGCCCCACTGCACGGCGGGGAAGTCGTTCCACGGCACCGGCTCGTACTCGCCGATCGTCGACGACAGCTGCGCAAGGATGCGCCAGTGCTCCACACCCAGCGCGATCGAGAACAGGTTGGCCATGCGCAGCGTGTGCCCGGCGTCTTCTGCTTCGATCTGGGAAAGCACCGGCAGGGCCGCGGTCAGCGCTTCCCACGCCTTGAGCATCCGGCGCGATCGCTCTTCTTGTGGCATATCCGCCCACACGCCGGAATCGAATGCCTTTCGAGCAGCCTCGATCCCGCGCCGCATGTCTTCCTTGCCGCCGCGCGCGACGTGACCCACGACCGTGCCGTCGGAGGGGTTCGTCGTTTCGAACGTCTCTCCAGAGGCCGCGTCCGTCCACTGCCCATCGATGTACAGCTTGTAGTCGCGCACCTCAGCCATGGCTCCTCCTGAGACGCTCAGTGATCGTGATCATGATCGTGCTCTTCACCGGAGCCGTCCGAACCGGACGGCGGATACATGCGTCAACAGCCCGGCTCGCCGTAGTTGCCGCAGCAGTCCTTGAGCGTGCGTACTTTGATGAACTGGTTCTTGACGACGAGGCCTGCCTTCTTGATGAACGGCTCGTCGGACGCGCGCCAGATCTTCCAGAACTGCCCGACACTCCCGCGATCTTCGTCCGCCACTGGTCACCCCCTGCCGGCGGATTGTATGTCCGGGCGCGCGCGCAACGCCTTCCGAGCCGGACTCGCGTCCGCCGTGAGCCCCTCCTATCATTTGCCGCCGATGCCCCGCTGGGTCCGTTACTCGCTCTTCCCGGCCGCGATCGCGTTCTCGGCCCTGTTCATCGTGCTGCCGCAGACCGGTGCGGACGCCACGATCAAGATCACCGGCTCGGCTGCCTCGTCTTCGTTCTCTCCCGGTGTCCTTTCGGTAAGCCCCGGCGCGCGGATCGCCGTGGAGAACGACACGCGCGCGACCCAAACGGCAACCTGTCTCAGCTGCACCGAGAGGACGTCGTGGGACAGTGGTGACATCCAGCCCGGCCAGACGGTCTTCGTCACCCTTCCCGACGTGCGCGGGGAGTTCGAGTACGGCAGCCGGTACGACCAGAACCTCACGGGCAGGCTGCTGGTCGGCGTGAGCTCAGAAGCCTCACCGTCACCCTCGGCGAGCGGCTCGTAAACACGGCTGTCACACCTCGCCGATAGGGTCTCGGGCGTGTTCCGGGACGGAACAACCGGCGGCACGTCGCCTCGTTCATCGCGAGCAGCCCGAACCGGGAAACGAGGGTGGAGTGCCCTCATCCTCGCTGGTATGCTTGCGCGGTTCCGGTGGCCCGGTAGCTGCCGAAACGCACGGCTCACCCCCTGCTCCTCCAGCGTGGAGGGGCCGCTTGAGACCACAGGAGGTGGGGATGGCGGACCGGCGCCAGTACGAAGTGATGTTCATCATCGACTCCAGGCTGGACGATGCAGCGATCCAGCAGGCGGTCGACCGATACGTTGGGATCGTCACCAGCAGAGGCGGCGAAGCCACGAAAGTCGACCATTGGGGACGACGGAAGTTCGCCTACGAGATCGACCATCTCAATGAGGGCTACTACGTCGTTGCGGATCTGCAGGCCGAACCGTCTGCCATCGCCGAGCTCGATCGCGTTCTGCATCTGGCCGACGAGCTGGTCAGGCACAAGGTTGTTCGTCCCGGAAAGCACTGATCATCGGTCCTTCCCCGGGAGGTGGGTGGAATGAGCGAGAACACGGTCACGTTGGTGGGGAACCTCACCGACGACCCCGAGCTGCGCTTCACGGCGCAAGGGGCTGCGGTGGCGAACTTCCGCATCGCGGTGTCCAAGCGGATCCGCGACCCGCAGACGAATGAGTGGAAGGACGGGGACACCTCGTTCTTTCGGGTCAACGTCTGGCGTCAGCTCGCTGAGAACGTCGCGGAGTCGCTCACGCGGGGTACCCGTGTCATCGTCACCGGCACGTTGAAGATGCGCCAGTGGGAGACCCAGGAGGGCGAGAAGCGCTCCGTGGTCGAGGTCGAAGCGACCGAGGTCGGTCCGTCCCTGAAGTGGGCCACGGCGAAGATGGAGAAGACCTCGCGCCAGAGCGGTGGCCAGCAAGCCTCGGGTGGCGGCGACTGGGACTCCCCGACGCCCGTACCGGAAGAGGTTCCGTTCTAAGAAGCGTTATGGAGGGATATGCCAAGGGATCCGAAGGGTCGCGATAACAAGAACTCGAAGCGTGGTGCACGCGGCGCAGACAAGAAGGCCTGGATGCGGAAGCCGCGGACGAAAGTCTGCCCCTTCTGCAAAGAGAAGGCCGAGTGGGTGGACTACAAGGACACGCAGCTCCTGCGGAAGTTCCTGTCCGACCGCGGCAAGATCCGCGCGCGCCGCGTGACCGGCGCTTGCACACAGCACCAGCGTGACATCGCGCAGGCGATCAAGAACGCGCGGGAGATGGCGTTGCTGCCGTACCTGAGCAAATGAAGATCATCCTGACGCAGGAGGTGCGCAACATCGGCGCCCCTGGGGACGTCGTCGACGTTGCGGACGGGTACGCGCGCAACTACCTGATCCCGCGCGGTGTCGCGTTACGCGCAACGAAAGGCACACTCAAGCAGGTCGATACGATCCGGCGCACGCGCGAGGTGCGCGAGATACGTAACCTCGAGCAGGCCCAGCAGATCGCGGAGCAGCTCGCCGCGTTGAAGATCCGCGTCCAGGCGAAGGCCGGTGAGGGCGGCCGCTTGTTCGGCCAGGTCACCCCCGCGCAGATCGCCGAAGCGGTCGCGAAGGCGGGCGGGCCGAAGATCGACAAGAAGCGGCTCCACCTCGACGAGCCGGTGAAGAGCCTCGGTGCGCACCGCGCGCATCTGCGCCTCCATCCCGAGGTGGAAGCAGAGATCGAGATCGAGGTTCTCCGCGCCTAACGACCCGATGGAACGGGTCGATGTTGCAGTCATCGGGGCGGGGATCGTCGGGCTATCCGCGGCGTGGCGCCTCGCCCGAACCGGGCTCGACGTCGTCGTCCTCGAACGTTTCTCGCTCGGACACGATCGTGGGTCTTCCCACGGACCGACGAGGATCTTTCGCTTCGCTTACGACGATCCGGTCTACGTCCGGCTCGCGCAGGCCGCCCTGCCGCTGTGGCGTGAGCTCGAGGATGCGAGCGCGCGTGCGCTCCTGAGGATCACCGGCGGCTTCGACGTCGGCGATCCGATGTACCTGCGCGCGTGCTCCGCTGCGCTTCGTTCGTGCGGAGCTACCGCCGAGGAGCTCACCCCCGGCGCCCGGCGCGAGAGGTTCCCGTGGTTCGAGTCGGACGACGAGAGCATCTTCTCGCCGAACACCGGCGTCATCGCGGCGAACGATGCGCTCGCCGCGATTGCGGAGGTCGCGCGCGTGGCAGGCGCCCGGATCGACGAAGAGGTCCAGAGTGCACGCGTCGATGTGCGCGGAGCGGATCGGATAGAGATCGTCGCGGGTAAGCGAGAGGTCTCTGCTCGCCGTTGCGTCGTCGCGGCCGGTGCGTGGGCCGCCACAGTTCTGGAACCGCTGGGGATCCGCCTCCCCATCCGCGTGACGCGCGAGCAAGTGTTCTACTTCCGAGCCCCTCACGAGATCGTGCCGTTCATCCATCGAGACCGGATCGCGCGATACGGAATACCGGGAGATTGGGGCGCGCCCGGCGTCAAGGTCGCCGAGCACGGCACCGGACCCCAAACCGAGCCGGACGCTCGCAGCTTCGACGTAGACGAGCCGGGCTTCGCGCGCGTGCAAGGGTACGTGCAGACGACGCTGCCGACCTTCGATCCGTCTCCGATCGCCTCTGAGACGTGCCTGTACTCGACCACACCAGACGATGGATTCGTGATCGATCAGGTCGGGCCGGTCGTCGTCGCCTCCGCCTGCAGCGGCCACGGGTTCAAGTTTGGTCCGCTCGTCGGCGAGCTGGTCGCTTCGATCGTCACCGGGGGAGAACCCGCCGTTCCGATCAAACCGTTCGCCCTGCGGCGGTTCGCATAGGGCACGCTCGAAGGGTCATTCGGAGCTGAGTGTTACGCTCCGCCGCGATGGGTTACGGGACGCTCATCGGCGCCTGATGATGACGCGCGCGAGCGAGGTTTCTCGCGGCATTGCCTCGCGGGCGCGCTCGTACGCGTTCCCCGCGATCGCATTCGTTGTGTGGCGCGTTGCCCAGCTCGCGATCCTGCTCTCTTTCGGTGGGCAATCCGCGTTGAAGCAGACGACCGGTTTCCCGCCGATATCCCACCCGGGCTTCTTCCTCTGGGACGGTGCGTGGTACCGGCGCATCATGGACGTCGGGTATCGGCCGATC
>Ga0209474_10006291_pt1 | contig 10000 bp, 6 predicted proteins | sample GraSoiAngelo_145_FD_185902 | JGI IMG/M metagenome (GOLD analysis project Ga0209474, IMG submission 185902) | Grasslands soil microbial communities from the Angelo Coastal Reserve, California, USA - 14_1009_05_20cm (SPAdes) (version 2) | ecosystem: Environmental > Terrestrial > Soil > Grasslands ... | reverse complement strand
GCGGATTCGGCCGGTGTTAAGCCGCAGCGGCCGGCCGGCATGGGTTTCGGTTCGCAGCGCCGGAATATCGGGCGCCGCGAAGTGCGCCTTGCGGTCGCTGCCATAGAACCCGCCATCGGCGAAGAAGCGCTGCTGCGGTTCGCTATCGCCTGGCCGGATCGGCCACAGCGCGGGGTCCAACGCGTCGAAAGCATCGTCCGATATCGATTGAAACGCGCCGATATCGAAATCCCGGCCGCCATTGTTCTCGAACGCCGACAGTGCAGCATGCTCGCGGAATATCTCGGCAGCGGAATTGAAGTTGAACGCGTGCCCGAAACCGAGCCGCTTCGCCACCTCGCCGAGGATCCACCAATCGGGCCTGGCTTCCCCCGGCGCGGCCAAAAACGCGCGCTGCCGCGAAATTCGCCGCTCCGAATTGGTCACCGTTCCCGACTTCTCGCCCCAGGCCAGCGCGGGCAACAGCACATGCGGACCGGCCTCGACGGTGTCATTGGACTGCACATTCTCCGAAACTACGAACAGTTCGAGCTTCTTTAAGGCTTCGCGCGCGGCATCGGCGTTCGGCAACGATACTGCCGGATTGGTGCCCATCACCCACAACGCCTTGATCTCGCCGCGACCGATCGCCTCGAACATCTGGACTGCCTTGAGCCCCTCATGGGTCGCGATGCGCGGCGCCTTCCAGAACCGGCGCACGCGGTCTATCTCAGGCGGCGTGAACCCCATATGCGCCGCGAGCTGGTTGGCGAGCCCGCCGACCTCGCGGCCGCCCATGGCGTTGGGTTGGCCGGTCAACGAGAACGGCGAGGCGCCCATCTTGCCGATCCGTGCCGTGGCGAGATGGCAGTTGAGAATGGCGTTGACCTTGTCGGTGCCCTGCGCCGACTGGTTGACGCCTTGCGAATAAAGCGTGACCACCCGCGCCGTGTCACGGAACATCGCAAAGAACGCCGCCACGTCTGCTTCCGCAAGACCGGTCGCGAGCGCCGTGGCAGCGGCGCTTCCGGCCATGCTCCGGGCCCGTGTCAGCGCCTCGTCGAAGCCGGAGGTGTGTGCCTCGATATAGTTGGCATCGAGCGCGCCGTTGTCCGCAAGATGCACCAGCAATCCGCAGAACAGGGCGCTGTCGGTACCGGGCCTCACGCCCAAGAAGAGATCGGCATCTGTCGCGGTGTCGGTCCGGCGCGGATCGATCACGATCATGCGCGCGCCGCGCTTCTGCTTGTTGGCAAGCATGCGCTGGTACAACACCGGATGGCACCACGCCGCGTTCGAGCCGACCAGCACCAGGAGATCAGCTTCGTCGAGATCCTCATAACAGCCGGGCACGGTGTCGGCGCCGAAAGCACGGCGGTGACCCGCAACTGTCGAAGACATGCAGAGCCGCGAATTGGTGTCGACATTGGCCGAGCCGATGAATCCCTTCATCAGCTTATTGGCGACGTAATAATCCTCAGTCAGCAATTGCCCGGAAAGATAGAACGCGACTGCGTTCGCGCCGTCGCGCGCGATGATATGCTGGAGCCGGTGGGCGACGTGGTCGAGCGCATCGCTCCAGGCGATCCGCTCCATCACGCCCTTGGCGCAGCGGATCATCGGATAAAGCAGGCGGCCCTCGAGGCTGAGCGTTTCGCCGAGCGCCGAGCCCTTCGAGCACAGCCGACCCAGATTGGCGGGATGGTCCGGATCGCCGGAGATGGCGGCGCCGCCCTTGTTGTCGGGCGTCGCCAGCACGCCGCAGCCGACACCGCAGTAGGGACAAGTCGTGCGGGTGGCGCGAATGGAAGGATCGATCGCCGTCATATGAACGAAGCGGTCATGGCATCAGGCCGCCTTGGGTGAAAGGGCGAGCGAACGGCCGAACATCATGTCGGGGCGGATTCTCGCGATCGGTTCGCTCGAGCGGATCAGTTCGAGATACCAGAGCGCGTCGGTTACATCGCCGATCAGTACCGCGCCGGTGAGCCGGCCCTCGGCGACGACCAGCTTCTTGTAGGTGCCGTGCTTGACGTCGGAGAGCACGATGGCCTCGCTGCCGTCCTCGCCCATGAAATCGCCGGCCGAAAACACGCTGACGCCCGACACTTTCAAATTGGTCGCAACGACGCTGCCCTGGTAGGCCGCATTGCGACCCGCGAGATGCCGCGCCAGCACGCGCGCCTGTTCGTAAGCCGGCTCGACCAGTCCGTAGCAAATGCCGCGATGCTCGGCGCATTCCCCGAGCGCGAATACATCGGCCGCGCCGGTCTTTAGATGGTCGTCGACGACGACGCCGCGATTGACCGATAGGCCGGCCTCCTTGGCCAGCGCAACATTGGGCCGGATGCCGGCGGCGAAAATCACGGCGTCCGCCTCGATCCGCCGCCCGTCCACGAGTTCGACGGCCTCGACGCGGGTCTCGCCGTGGATCTGCGCGGTATTGGCATTCAAGAGAATCCTGATGCCCTTGCGTTCGACCAGCGATTTCAAGAGCGCCGCGGCGGGTGCATCGAGCTGGCGCTCCATCAGGCGGTCCATCAGATGGATCAGGTCGACCTGCGCGCCGGCCTTGGCAAGGCCGTAGGCCGCTTCCAATCCCAACAGGCCGCCGCCGACCACCACCACTCGCTTCTTGCGGGTTGCGAGCGTCAGCAGGAGATCGACATCGCGGCTGTCGCGAAAGGTGTGGACGCCGGCGAGATCGGCGCCCGGTACGTTGAGCCGCAACGGCGCCGAGCCGGTGGCAAGGATCAGCTTCGAAAACGCGATGCTCTCTTCATTTTCGATCTTGAGTTCGCGGCGGCCGAGATCGATCTCGGTGGCTCGGCAGTTATATTTCAGCGTCACGCCGCGGTCGCGCCACCAGTGGGCCGGGTTGAGCTCGATGTCATGGGAAGCGGTCTCGCCGGCAAGCACCGATGACAGCAGCACGCGGTTGTAAGCCAAACGCGGCTCGGCGCCGATCACCGCGATGGCGTAACGGCCGAGCGCGGTCTTCGCGAGTTCGTCGACCAGACGCGCGGCCGCCATGCCATTGCCGACAATCACCAGCGCTTCGCTCACGAAAACATCCTCACTCGGCGGCCTGAGGCCGCCCATAGGCCTCGGAAATCATATAGCCCGACAAAGTGCCGTAGGCCGCGGTCCAGGCTGCGGCGACCTCGTGCGTCCAGTCCTCGCCCAGTCCCTTTTCCAGCGTCCACAGCAAGGCGCCGCCGACCACCGGATAGTGCTCAGGCTTGGCGCCATAGCTGACATGGCGGATTGCAAGCGCGCTCGCGGCCGGCAGCACCGATGCGAGATTGGAAAGGCCGTCCACCACGACGGCCAACGTTGCCATCAGCTTCTTGCGCTGCTCGGTCATGTCGGTTGGAAACATCGCCTTGACCTGCGGCGCGACCGCGAACAGGCGATCATAGAAGATCGCGGCGGCCTGATCGGCGATCGGTGCGACTCTGGCGAAGCTCTCTTGCACGAGTTTGACTTGGTCGGGTGTCATGTCTCGCTCCTTTGCTCAACCCCTCGCCCCGCCAGTGGGACGAGGGGACGACGAACTACACGGCCCTACACGCGCGCTTCGGCGAGGCTCGGCACGCCGGCTTCCGCGGGGCTGCGGCGCAGGTAGAACCACCAGGTGAACGCCAGACAGATCGCGTAGAAGCCGAGGTAGATGACCAGCGCGAGCTGCGGACCGCCGGTGATGGCAATCGACTTGCCGAAGCCCGACGGGATCAGGTAGCCGCCGCAGGCACCGATGGCGCCGATGAAGCCGAGCGCGGCACCGCTTTCGATGCTCGCGGCCTTCATGGCAGCGGCGCGGCCGGCGTCGCCGAGGCCTCGCGCCTTTCGCAGATTCTCCTCGCGGAAGATCGAGGGGATCATCCGATAGGTCGATCCGTTGCCGACCCCGGTGGTGACGAACAGGATCAGGAACATCACCAGGAACCCGGCGAAATCCTTCGTGCCCACAAAGTACAGCACACCGATCGTCGCGGCCGCCATCGCGATGAAATTCCAGAACGTCACGATCGCACCGCCGACCCTGTCGGCGAGCAAGCCACCCAATGGCCGCGACAACGAGCCCACCAGCGGTCCCATGAACGCGATCGCGATGGTGACTGCCGGGAATTGCGTCTTGATCAGAAGCGGAAACGCGGCCGAGTAACCGATGAAAGAGCCGAACGTCCCGATATAGATAAAGGACATGATCCAGGTGTGCTTGCGCTTGACGATCGCGACCTGATCCTTGAACGAAGCCTTCGCCGAGGTCAGGTTGTTCATGAAGAAGACCGCGCCGAACAGCGCGATCGCCAGCGGCAGCATCCACATCAGTCCCGCGTTCTGAAGGTAGACGCCCGCGACCGGCGAGGCCTGATAGAGATTGATCAGGCCGGCTCCCATCAGGATTGGCGTCAGCAATTGGACGCTTGAGACACCGATATTGCCGCCGGCGGCGTTCAAGCCGAGCGCCCACCCCTTCATGCGGTCGGGATAGAAGAAGGAGATGTTGGCCATGCTGGAGGCAAAATTGCCGCCGCCGAGACCGGCAGTGGAGGCCACCAGCAGCATCAGCCAGAACGGCGTCTCGGGGTGGCTGACGAAATAGGCGAGCGAAAGCGTTGGGATGAACAGCACCGCGGCGCTGAAGATGGTCCAGTTGCGGCCACCGAACGTCGTCACTGCGAAGGTGTAGGGAAAGCGCATCAGCGAGCCGATCAGCCCCGGCAGCGCCACCAGCTGAAACAACTCATCGGTCGAGAAATGAAAACCGGCCGCCGGCAATTTGGTCGCGACGATGCTCCAGATCAGCCAGACCGAAAATCCGATATGTTCGGCGACGATCGACCAGATGAGATTGCGCCGGGCGACGAATTTGCCCTTGGAGTTCCAGAAGGTCTCATCCTCTGGTCTCCAATCTGAAATCCAGGTCGGGCTCTGATCGCTCATTACAAAGTTCCTTTCTCCGCGGGCTCGTCGCGGGCGCTTGAAGGCACGACAACGCGTTCCGGGAAGGCCCCGGTTGGCGGCATAAAAATTTCGGATATTTGGCTTCGCGGACGGCATCGATGGCGTCGGCATCAAGCTATTCAAGCTTCGTGCCAACCTGCCGCAGCTAAGGATCTGTAGTTTTTTCAGCTGGTTGCAGGAATCGTCTAAGATTTTGCCGAGGATTCAAGCGCATGCAAAATTTGCGATTCGCTTATTTCTTGAATGGCGATTCGCTCATTTCTTGTGCGGCGCACAAGAAATGAGCAAGTGCCCAAAAAATGAATATCGAAGATGATCCGGAAAAGTGGTGCCCGTCTCCCTCGCGACAAACGCGGAATGCATTTGCGCGGAGATCATGCTCCAAACGATAAACCTAAAGGGCGGTAGCGGAGGCTATCGCGCTTTAGGCGGTCTCGGTGACTTTGACTCCCAGCGGCTTTGGCGCGGCCCCTTCACCCGGCTTCACGCGGAAATCGTAGGTCATCAGATGCCATGGACCATCGGCCTTCTTGCCGTCCGGCATGGTCGGATCGCTGCGTTTTTCGACCCTGGCGATGAGTTCGTCCTTGACGCCGAACACCACGTCGGAATCGAGATATTTGTCGCCGCCGATGAAGACGTGGGTGATCAGCGGCTCGTAACCCGGTGCGTTGACGAGGAAATGCACATGCGCGGGCCGCATCGGATGCCGCCGCGTCTGCAGGATCATCTCCCCGACCGGGCCATCGGTCGGGATCGGATAGCTGCAGGGCAGGATAGTGCGAAAGAAGAAGCGGCCATCGGCGTCGGTGACGAAGCGCGCCCGCGATGACGGTCCTTGGGTTTCGTAAGAGGGCTTCTGCGAATCGTAGAATCCATCATCGTCAGCATGCCAGACGTCGACCGGAACGCCCGCGAGCGGCTTGCCTTTGAGATCGGTGACCCGGCTCTGCACGAACATCCGCTCGCCGGGAAGATTTGCCGAGATATCGGCTCCATGCGGCATCTTCTTGTGCTCGCCGACATAGAACGGACCGAGCACGGTGGTCTCGGTCGCGCCTGCGCGCTCGCGATGGTTGACCGCATCGACCAGCATCGAAACCCCGAACACATCCGAGAGCAGGATGAACTCCTGGCGGGTCGGGGTGCATTTCTGGCCGACGCGGGTCAGGAAATCGATGGCATAACCCCACTCGTCGAAGGTGAGATCGGTCTTGCGCACATAGTCGTGCAGCGACTTCACCAGCTCTTCCATCAGGAATTTGACACGCGGGTCCGGCGTCTCCTCGAAGCTGCGGATAACGGCGGCGGTGAGTTCGGTGTCGTTGAATTGAGGCATTGTTGTTGTCCTCGCGAATACCTGGGGAGCCCTTTAGCCTATACCAGCAACCGCGCCCAGGGTAGGCACGCGGAGTTGTTGGAACAGAGCCTATATATCGGCTATCAACGCGCCAAACCGAACGCTTGGAGATGGTCCCGATGCTGGCCCCGACCTCCGCTGCTCCCGAATCCGCAGGAATGTCCAAGGCAGCGCTCGACCGTCTGGAACGTCACCTGAAGAGCCGCTACATCGACGCCGGCCGCTTCCCGGGGACCCAGCTTCTGGTTTACCGGCGCGGCAACATCGTCCACAGCGCCGTGCAGGGCTTTGCCGACCTCGAACGCAAGGTCCCGCTGAAGGACGACACCATCTTCCGCATTTATTCGATGACCAAGCCGATCACCTCGGTAGCGTTCATGATGCTGTTCGAGGAGGGCCTGGTCGCGCTCGACGAGCCGGTCCACAAATACATTCCGGAATGGAAGAACCTCGGCGTCTTCGTCGCCGGCACCGCGCCGGCATTCCTGACCAGGCCGCCGTCGCGGCCGATGCTGATTGTGGACCTGTTGCGGCACACCTCGGGGCTGACCTACGGTTTCCAGCAGCGCTCCAATGTGGATGCCGCCTACCGCGAAAAGAAAATCGGTGACATCGTCAAGGCTGGCACGCTGCAAACAATGATCGAGGAGCTGGCGAAAATCCCGCTGGAATTCTCGCCGGGCGAAGCCTGGAACTATTCGGTCTCGACCGACGTGATCGGCTATCTCATCGGCAAGATCGCCGGCCAACCGTTCCAGCAGTTCCTCAAGGAGCGCATCTTCGATCCGCTCGGGATGAACGACACGGATTTCTTTGTCCCACCCGACAAGGTCCATCGCTTCGCGGCCTGCTATTCGGCCGATCCGCAAGGCGTGACGTTCCTTGCGACCGAGCGCAAGGGCAACTTGACACTGCAGGACGATCCGATCACGAGTTCGTTCCTCTCGCCGCCTGAACTCTTTTCCGGCGGCGGCGGATTGTGTTCGACCGCGACCGACTATCTCACCTTCTGCCGGGCGCTGCTCAATGGTGGCGAGCTGGACGGCGTCAGGCTGATTGGTCCGAAGACGCTCAAGTTGATGACATCGAACCATCTTCCCGGAGGGCGCGACCTGCCGGAAATGTCGAGATCGCTTTTCTCCGAGGCCATCTATGGCGGCGTGGGGTACGGCCTCGGCGTCTCCGTCACGATGGATCCGGCGAAGACCCTGATTCCTGGCAGCCCCGGGGAATATGCCTGGGGCGGCGCGGCCTCGACGGCGTTCTGGATCGATCCGGCGGAAGAACTGATCACGATTTTCATGACCCAGCTATTGCCCTCAAGCGCCTATCCGGTCCGCCGCGAGCTGCGCACTATGGTCTACGCGGCGATCACCGACAGCAACCTCTAGCGCCTACCGCACCGCAACGACTGGATGCCGCCGGCGCAAAATACTTGGCGGGTTTCGCACGCTTCTCCTATGCTTGCGGCGGTTTGGCGCCTCCGCCCGATTGCGTATTGCGGGAACCCCGCGTGCCGAAGCTTTCGCTGCCAGTTCGCCTCGCACTTCTGGTTGCAGGAACGATGCTGCCGCTGATCGTTTTCGCGGTCGGCATCGTCTTCAACCATTACGAACAGGATCGCAAAGAAGCCTCGCGCCGGGTATTGGAAACGGTGCGCAGCATTCGCCTCGTGCTCGATGCCGAAATGCAGCGTATGACCGGCGGCCTTCAGGTCCTCGCTCTCACCAATTCGCTGCGCAGCGGCGATTTCCAAAGCTTCCGCCCCATCGCTTCGGGCTTCCTCGATCAATACGGCAAGGACGGCGTCGTATTGGTGGCGGATCGCGATGGGCGCCCGTTGTTTTCCTCGGCTACACCAGATGCGGCAAGCCTGCCGTTGCGCAACAATCGCGATCTCGTGGCGAAAGTGTTCGCGACAAAACAGCCGCACTACTCCAACCTCTTCATTGGCGTGGTGAAGAAGCAGCCGATCGTCACCGTCGAGGTACCGGTGTTTCGCGACGGCGAAGTGATCTATGACATCTCCTTTAGCCCGCCGATCGAGCTGTTCCAGACCATCGTCGAAAAGCAGCGCCCCAGTGAAAACTGGACGATCTCGATCTTCGATGGCGAAGGCATCAATTTCGCGCGTGTGCCGAACCCGCAGGCAACCATCGGCAAGCAGGCATCGCCCTCGCTCTATGCCGAGATGTTTCGAACAGCCGAAGCGACGCTTCCCACGGTTTCGCTCGAAGGCGTGCCGCTCATCACGACCTTTGCCCACTCCTCGCTCACCGGCTGGACCGTCGCCGCCGGCATGGCGCAAGACTCGCTGGTCGCCCCGCTGTGGCGCAATCTCGCCATCACGAGCGCGATTGGCGGTGTGTTACTTTTAATCGGTCTCGCCTTCGCGTTGCGGATGGCGGCAGTAATTGCCCGCGGCGAGCGGCTGCATGACCTCCTGATCGAGGAGCTCAATCACCGCGTCAAGAATACGCTGACCATTCTCCAGTCCATCGCCGTGCAAACCTTTCGCAGCGCAAGCAAGTCTGAACGCGAAAAATTCGAAGGCCGCCTGGGTGCGCTGGCGGATACGCATAATCTGCTCAGCGAGGAGAAGTGGCAGGGTTCTGGCCTGCGGGACGTGATCAGCCGCGTCCTGCAGCCCTATCTGCTCTCAAATCCCGAGCGGCTGCGTATGTTTGGACCAAAGGTTCCATTATCGCCGCGGCTTGCGGTGGTGCTGTCGATGGTTCTGCATGAGATCGCGACCAATGCCACAAAATACGGCGCGCTGTCGAACGACACCGGCACCGTCACGCTGGACTGGGACGTCACCCACGAAGAAGGAAAACCGAAATTGACATTGATCTGGAGCGAGAGCGGCGGCCCTCATGTCGTAGCACCGGTACAGCGCGGCTTCGGATCGCGATTAATCGAGCGCAGCGCGCGCGACCAGCTTGGCGGCGAGGCGACCGTCGATTTCCTTCCGCGCGGCGTGGTTTATACCGTGACCTGTGCGCTCGAAAACTGAAAGCTGAAAGTACGGACGCCCCGGTTCTACCCGAAGCTCTGCAGCGCCGGAAACGTCTCCAACAGCCAGATGCTGACATTGGATACCGCGCCGGTGAGGAAGCCGATGCCGGTCACGATCATCAGCACACCCATCGCCCGCTCGACACTGGCGAGATGCCGCTTCATTTTTGCAAACAGCGACGAAAACTGTTCGACCATGAAGGCCGCGATCAGAAACGGAATTCCGAGCCCGGCGGAATAGACCGCGAGCAGCAGTGAGCCGCGAAGCACCGTGCGCGTGTCGCTTGCGAGCACGAGGATGGACGCCAGCACGGTGCCGATGCAGGGCGCCGCGCAGACTGCGAACGCCCCGCCCAGCAGCGCCGCGGAACCGCGTTTCCGTGCTCCCGTGAGGAGGCTTGGTGCCAGCGCTCGCTCCGGCCAGGGCAGGAGGCCCATGAACGCAAGCCCGAGCAGAACGAGGACGAAGCCGGCGATCTCGTTTCTCCGGTTCGGATCGACCACGCTTCCGATTGCCGCGGCGCCCGCACCGAGCACGACGAAGACCGCGGTGAACCCGAGAATGAACGGCAGGCTCGCGACGGCGATGCGGCGGGCCACACCGCGCTCCCCGAGCCGGTCGACCTCGACCGCCGAGACCGCCGAGAGATACCCCGGCACGAGCGGAAGCAC
>Ga0209474_10006290_pt1 | contig 10000 bp, 7 predicted proteins | sample GraSoiAngelo_145_FD_185902 | JGI IMG/M metagenome (GOLD analysis project Ga0209474, IMG submission 185902) | Grasslands soil microbial communities from the Angelo Coastal Reserve, California, USA - 14_1009_05_20cm (SPAdes) (version 2) | ecosystem: Environmental > Terrestrial > Soil > Grasslands ... | reverse complement strand
GAGCTGCACACCCGGATCGAGAAGAGCGAAGCGGTGGTCATCCTCCCCAAGCCCCAGGTCGAGGGCGCCGCCGCCGAGGAAGGCTTCATGGATTGCGTGGGCGGAGGTCTCGCGGGCCATGGCGACAGCGCCATCGCCGTCCGCGGCCATCAGGAGTTTCTCGATTCGACCTTCCCGTGGTTCGAGCCGGGCACGGCGCCCTCGCGCCCCGAGGCCGTCGAGCAGCTGCTGACACGACCGGGACTCGCCGAGAAGGTGGCGCAGTCGCAGGTGCGTTACATCGTCTGGCTTGACGGCGGCACACGCAAGACCGATGGCGGCGGCAGCATCGCCTGCGGCGCAGCGCCGGGCGCGGCGGGTTGCATCGGCTTCGGCTGGTGGGAGAAGGAAACCAACTACGAGGCGACGATCTGGGATATCAAGCAGGCGAAGGCCGCCGGCAGCGTCGGCACCGACGTGACCGGGACTTCCGCCATTGTGGGGGCGGTGGTCCCACTGCCCTTCATCGCGCGCGTGCAGGGCGTGGCCTGCGATCGCATGGCCGGCCAGCTGCGCACTTTCTTCAGCGGCGCAGACGACACCCTCGAGGGCGGCGCCAAGTACCGACCGGCGTCCTCGAAGTGAGTGAGGCGCGTGCGTACCCCACTGAATTGCTTCCTGCTGGTCAGCGCGCTACTGATCGGCGCGGGCTGTGCCTCCTCGCCCTCGGCGCCGTCGGCGACGCGCGGCCAGGAGGGCGGCGCGGGCGCCGCGCCTCCGGCTCAAGCACAGCCGGCCACGGCGCGCACTGGCGCCGCCGCCGATCCGGCGTCCGGCGAGGCCGCGCCTGCGGGCGGCGGGCCGGGCGAGGCCACCGCCGCGGGCGCCAACGGGCCGGGACAGACTTCGGAGGAGCGCCGGGCGGCGATCGACAAGCGGCTCGATGATTCGCTCGGCTCCTTCGATGCCGAGCTGCGCACCGAGCAGCAACGCGTCGCGCAGGAGCGCGACGCGCGCCGGACGGCCGCAGCGGGCAGCGCTGCCGCCGAGGGACGAGGCGCGGACAAGAGCGGTGACTCCGCGGGCACTGCCGCCACCGAGGCGCCGCCGGAGGACACGGACAGCTCGGCCCCGGGCCGGCACCCGGGTAGGGCCAAGCCCCGCGATCCTTCGGGTGACCTGAAGTCCGAGAAGGCCGGCAAGAAACCCGACGACAACGCCGGCAACGGCGCGAGCGCGCGTGAGATTCCCGACGGCAGCGACGACGATGTGGTCGCGCGCCGGCTGCGGCAGGCGGCGCAGCAGGAGACCGATCCGGAGCTGAAGGAGAAGCTCTGGCAGGAATACATCGACTACAAGAAGAATGCGCAGGGGAAGTGACGATGCGCACGACGGACACGCAGCGATGGGGGATGGGGCGAGCGCTCGCCGTGCTGGGCTGCGCCGCGCTGCTCGCGACGGGCGGCTGCGTGATGAACGAATCCAAGCCGCTACCCAGGCTCAACCCCGTCCAGGCTGACCGGCAGATCCCGCAGGACGAGCTGCTCGACGTCGTCGTGCACCCGCTCGACCCGGGCATCCCGCCCAACCTGGACGCCAAGGCGCTCGACAAGCAGCGCATCAACCCCGATATCCGCAAGGCCGAGTCGCGCTACATGGCCACGCTGTTGCGCGGCACGCTCGAGTCCTCGGGACAGTGGGGAGCGGTGCGCGTGGCTCCCGAGAGCGCGCAGTTCATCGACGTGCTCGTGTCGGGCCGGATCCTCGAGTCTACCGGCGCGAAGCTGGCGCTCGAGATCACGGTGAAGGACGCCACCGGGCGTGTGTGGATCGACGCGCGCCACTACCAGAGCCCGCCGGATACCGGCTCGTACAAGACCGACGCCGCCCTGAAGGCACGCGACCCCTTCCAGAACCTGTATTCGGCCATCGCCAACGACATGGTGGCGGCGCGCGATGCGCTGCCGGCCGGCGAGCGGCGCGACATCCGCCGCGTGACGCAGCTGGCGTTCGCGGGTGATCTGGCGCCCGCGGCGATGAGCGGCTACCTCGCGAAGGACCCCAAGGGCCTGATGAGAGTGGCGCGCCTGCCGGCCACCGACGATCCGATCGCCACGCGCGTCGAGCGCATCCGCCAGCGCGACGCCACCGTGATCGACACCGTCAACGGCTACTACGCGAATTTCAGCGACCAGATGAGCCTCTCTTATGGCCAGTGGCGGCGCGCCAGCTTCGAGGAGATCGAGAAGGAGCAGCGTGCGCTCAACCAGGCGCGCACCCGCACCTACCTCGGTGCGGCGGCGGTGCTGGCGAGCGTGCTGGTGCCCAATCAGTGCAGCCCCTACGACTACAACTGCCAGCGCGTTCAGTCCGCGGCGCGTTACGGCGGCGCCATCGGCGGCACGGCGGCCTTTCTGTCGGGACTGAAGAAGTACGCGGACGCGAAAGTGCACGCCCAGGCACTCAAGGAAATGTCGGAGACGTTTCAGTCCGAGGTCGCGCCGCAGGTCATCGACGTCGAGGGCCGCACGCTCAGGCTCACCGGGACCGCCGAGGAGCAATACCGGCAGTGGCGCAGGATGCTGCACGCTCTGTACCTGGAGGAGAACGGCACTCCGGTGCAGCTGCAAACCGAGCCCGCTCCCGTGCCCTCGGAACCGGTCGCGGTGGATGCGGCACACTGAGACGGGCCATGAGCGATGCGCTGACCGCGAATCCCGGAGGCGCACTCAAGGCCCGCTACACTCTGCACGAACGGCTGGGCAGCGGCGGTCAGGGCGAGGTGTGGCGCGCGCATGATTCGCAGCGCGGGCTCGACATTGCGCTGAAGATCCTGCACCCCGCGCCCGGGCGCAGCGCCACGGCGTGGGCCGCGCTGCTGCACGAGTACCAGAGCGCCAGCCGCCTGGATCATCCCGGGGTCCTCAAGGTGTTTCCCCCGGAGCGCGAGGACGGCGCGCTGCTGCTGCCCATGGAGCTGGCCTGCGGAGGCGATCTGCGCCGGCTGCGGGGCGGCGGCTACCTCGCCATCGTCCCGGTGCTGCTGGAGATCGCGCAGGCGCTCGAGCACGCGCACGAGCGTGGCGTGATCCACCGCGACCTCAAGCCCGGTAACGTACTGTTCGACGCGCACGGGCGCGTGAAGCTGGCGGACTTCGGCGCCTCCGCCCGGATGCTGGAGGCGGGCAGCGAGCCGCCGCGCGCGCTGTCGCCCTTCAGCGCAAGCCCCCAGCAGCTGCGCGGCGAGCCACCCGTGCCGGCCGACGACGTGTACGGGCTGGGCGCGCTCGCGTACGAGCTGTTGTCGCGCTATCCGCCGCACTATCCGCATTTCGACGCCCAGCGCGTGCAGCGCGAGCCGGTGCCGCCGCTCGAGCCCGCGCAGCGGATGCCGGCGCACCTCGGTGCGCTGATCGAGCGCATGCTCGCCAAGGATGCCAGCGAGCGGCCAGCCTCGATGCGCGAAATCATCGATGAGCTCGATGTGGCGCTCAACGACACCCTCACGTTCGACTTCGAGACCGCCGAGCCGCCGCGCGAGGCGCCGCTCGCCAACCCGACGGGTCCGCCGGATCGGCCGCCGCCGGGGCTGCCGTCCGTGTCGCCGAGTCCGCCCTCGGGCGCCCTGGCGCCCGGCGTGGTCGACGGACAGGCGCTGTGGGAGGAGGTGCGGCAGTCGGCCATCGCGCAGCGGTCGCGGCTCGAGCCTATGTCCGGCCATGCGCCGCGGGTACTGCTCGCTCTCGCCGGACTCACCGTTGCGGCATTCGCCGCGTTCTTCTGGCTGCCGCGTTACGCCAGGCTCCCCTCGGCGGCGGCCCCGGCGCCGTTCACCGGCGCCCCCGACAACGCCCCGGCCCCCGGCAGCACCGCGGCGCCTGCGGCGAACCCCGACGCGAGCGCGAAGTTCGCGATGGAGCGGGCGCAGTTCGACCGCCGCCTCGCGGTGCTCGAGACGCGCGGCGCGGGTGTCTGGGGCGGCGCTGACTTCGCCGCGGCCAAGACACGCGCTGCCGAGTCGGTTGGCGCGTACGACGCCGGGAGCCTGGCGCTCGCGCAGCAACGCCTCGCGCAAGCCTCGCGGCTGCTCGAGGCGGTCGAGCGTGCGGCGCCGGCGGCGCTCGCCGCCCAGCTCGCCGCGGGTGATCGCGCGCTCAGCGCCGGCCAGCAGGAGCTCGCCGCCCAGGCCTTCGATCTGGCGGCGCGCATCGATCCGCAGGACGAGCGCGCGGCGCTCGGGCAGAGCCGCGCCCGAGGCCTCTCGGGCGTTCTGCCGCTGCTAGCGGACGCCGAGAATGCGCAGGCCGCGCGACAGTACTCGCGCGCGGCGCAGGACTACACCCAGGTGCTCACACTCGACCCGAAGAATGCGCAGGCCCGCATGGGGCTCGCCCGGGCGAGCGCCGCCCTGGGCGATGACAGTTACGCCCGGGCGGCCGGCGAGGGTTTCGCGGCACTGGGCGCCGGCCACCTCGAGGAGGCGCGCGCGGCTTTCACACGAGCGCGGAGCCTGCGTCCCAACGGGGTCGAGGCCCTGGAGGGCCTGCGGCGGGTCAATGCGGCCACCGGCGAGCGCGGCTTCGCCGCGATCCGCGCGCGCGGCGAGGGTCTGGAGGCGCAGGAACGTTGGGGCGAGGCGTTGCAGCTCTACACCTCGGCGCTGCGCCAGGATCGCTCGCTCGTCTTTGCGCAGGACGGCAAGGCCCGGGCCGCCGCGCGCCTGCAGCTCGGGGATTCTCTGCAGGCGCTGATCGATCGCCCCGAGCGGCTGGCGTCGCCGCAGGTTCGCATCGAGGCGGTCGCGCGGCTGCAGTCGGCGCAGGAGCAGCCGTCGCCGGGTCCGACACTGCGCGCGCAGATTGCGCGCCTGTCCGCGCTGCTGCCCGAATTCGACCAGCCCGTACATCTGTCCCTGATATCCGACAGCGTGACGCGGGTGGCGATACCCAGCGTCGGCGCGTTCGGCGCGTTCGCCAGGCGCGACATCGAGCTCAAGCCCGGCCACTACACCGTGATCGGCACGCGCGACGGTTACCGCGACGTGCGCCGCGACATCACCGTCAACCCTGGGCAGCAGGCTCAGACGGTGAACGTCAGCTGCTCCGAGCCCATCTAGAGTCATGAACGACGGCGTGTCGATGCAGCCGGGGGCGTGGGGGCAGGTGCGTGTGCGCGAGCCCGCCGGCGAGCGTGTGCTCGGGGAAACGCTCTCGATCGGCGGCACGGGATCGGACGTCGTGGTCCCGGGTGTGGAGGCCGGAGCGGCGTTGTCGGTCAGGCGCCTGAAGGGGCTGTGGCTGGTGCAGCCCGCGCCGGGGGCGGTGGTGCGCTTCAACGGCCGCCCGCTCCCCGGCGAGCGCGATCTGCGCCGCGACGATGTGCTCAGCATCGGCGACGCGCAGGTGCGGGTCGGTGACGCGTCGCGCACGCTGCTGCGCCTGGTGGTGGAGCATCTCGCCGGCAACGTCACCATCGCGCCCGCGGCCGCGCTCGCCGCCGTGGCGCCGCCCGAGGACGGGGGGGATGAGGAGCTCGAGATTCAGGTGCCCGCCGCCCTGGCGGTCGCGCACCCCGGCAAGGCGGCGGCCTCACCCGCGAGCGCGCGGCGCGTCTGGTGGCTTGCCGCGGCGGCGGGGGCTGCCGCCGCGCTCGTCCTGCTGGCTGGCCGCGTCGGGTCCGTGGCCCTGGATGTACGCCCGCAGGACGCACGGGTACGCACGCCCGGGGCGCTGTCACTGCACCTGGGTCGGCGGCTGCTGGTTCTCCCGGGCCGCAGGATCGTGCGCGCGGAGCGCGACGGCTTCATGCCGGCCGAGGCTGCAGTGCTCGTGCAGCCCGGCGCTGGGAGCGCGGTGCATCTGGTGCTCGCCAGACTCCCCGGGCAACTGCAGATCGACACCGCGGGCGTCGTGGCGGCGGTGAGTATCGACGGCGTCGCTGCGGGTCTTGCGCCCGGAATCCTCGCCGTGCCCGCGGGGGAGCGTACCGTCAGCCTGCGCGCGCCGCGTTACGTCGACTACGCGACGACGCTCACCATCCAGGGAGCGGGCGCGCGCCAGGAGCTGCGCGTGCGCCTGCAGAGTGCGTGGGGGACTCTCACGGTGACGGCCGTTCCGCAAGGTGCGCACGTCAGCGTGGATGGCGTGGACAGCGGCGCGGCGCCGGTGAGCATTGCCGCGCCTTCAGGGGTGCGGCGCATCCGCATCGCGGCGGGGGGCTGGAAGAGCTGGGAGAGCAGCGTCGTGCTCAGGGGCGGCCAGCGGCTCGCCGTCGGACCGGTGACCCTCGGTCAGCCGGACGCGCACCTCAGTGTGCGCTCGGCGCCTGCGGGCGCGGAGGTCACGATCGCCGGAACCCATCGCGGCCGAACGCCGCTCGCGGTGGAACTGCCGGCCGGTATCCCGTATCCGGTGGTCGTGAGTCTTCCCGGCTACGCGACCTGGACGCAGGAGGTGTTCGCCACGGCGGGCCGCAGCCTGAGCGCGGACGCGCGGCTCACCCCCGTATTCGCGCGGGTGAAAGTGGCCGGCGAGCCCGCGGACGCCGAGCTGCTCATCGACGGGGCACCTCGCGGGCAGACTCCACAGTCGCTGAGCCTGCCGGCCGTCGAGCACCGCATCGAGGTGCGCAAGGCGGGATTCGTCTCCTTCCAGGGCGTCGTCACGCCCGCACCCGAGCTCGAGCGCACGGTGTTGTATCACCTCACGCCCTCGGATCGCGGGCAGGCGCTTCTGGAGAGCGCGCCGCTCATCAGAAGTCAGACCGGCTACCTGCTGCGCCTCGTGCCCCCCGGCACGTTCCAGATGGGCAGCGAACGGCGCGAGCCGGGCCGGCGGCCGAACGAGGGCCTGCGCCGCGTCACGTTGCAGCGACCGTTCTACCTCGGGGTGCAGGCGGTTACCAACGGCGAGTTCCGCAGATTCCGCGCCACGCATGCCTCGGGCTACATCGAGCGCCAGTCGCTCGATCTCGATAGCCAGCCGGTCACTCAGGTGAGCTGGGATGACGCCGCGGAGTTCTGCAACTGGCTCTCGCAGCAGGACGGATGGCCGCTGGCGTACGCGCGCAGCGGCAACGGCTTCGTGCTGACGCGGCCGGTCACCCGGGGCTACCGGCTGCCGACCGAGGCCGAGTGGGAGTATGCCGCGCGCTACGGCGCTGCCGGGCAGTCGCAGCGCTTCGTCTGGGGCGATTCGCCGCCGGTCCCGCCGCAGGTCGGCAACCTGGCGGGCAGCGAGACCGGCAGCTCGCTGCCGGCGACGCTTCCCGGGTATCGCGACGATTACCCGGTTCTCGCCCCGGTCGGGAAGTTCCGCCCGACGGCCCTCGGGCTGCACGACGTGTCGGGCAACGTGTCACAGTGGGTGAACGACTACTACGAGTCCTTCGTGGACGCGGCTCCGGTGACCGACCCGTTGGGCCCCGAGCAGGGTACGCTGCACGTCGTGCGCGGGGCGAACTGGAAAACCGCGAGCATCTCCGAGCTGCGGCTGGCGTGGCGCGACACCGCGGATGGTCCGGCGCCCACGCTGGGGTTCCGGGTCGCACGCTATGCGGAGGATGCCCCATGAAGAACTGGATCCTGGCTCTGCTTCTCGCGCTGTGCGCCACCGTGGCGGTGGCGACCCTGCGCGCTGCCGCGCAATCGGTGATGACCGGGCCGCGCACGCCGCCAGGCCTCGCGACGGCGGCGCCGGCCAGCCAGGCGCCAGACACTCGGATACCGGTCACTGCGGCGCCCGCGACCCCTGGCGACGCTATCCATGATGCGACGGTGGCGCCCGACAAGCGCCAGTCGGCCGACAACAACGTGAGCTTCCCGGTCGACATCTGAAACGCTGCCAAGCCGATGAAGCCGTTCGCCATCGAGCCCGATGATCGCGCGTTCGCTCTGGCGCGCGCCGGGGTGGTGCTCGCGAGTTCCCCCTCGGCGGTGTCGGAGGGCTCCGCGGCGCAGGCACCCGGCGCCGATGCCTGGCACACGGTGCGTCAACTGCCGACCAGCACTTCCACGCGTCATCTCGGCTGTGTGCTGCGCGAGGCGCAACCCCCGGCGCGCGCGCTGTCGCTGGTCGCGGCGGAGCTGGCGCGGCGCCTGGCCGCTCACCCGCCCGCGTCCGGGGAGCGCATCTGGATTGCCGCGCCCGCGGGCGCCGAGGGCTTCGGCCTGGGGGCGCTGTTGGGCGTCGCCCGCCAGCTGGGTCTGCCGCTCGACGGCTTCGTCGACGCGGCGGTGGTGTCGGCCGCGGCGCTCGGTGGCACGCGAGCCGCGATCGTGATCGAGCTCGGCCTGCACCACGTGGCCGCGACCCTCATCGAGCGCGACGGCGGTCCGACCTGCCGCCGGCGCTCGCTGGTGAGCCCACGCGGCGGACTCTGGCAGCTTTACCAGGGGTGGCTCGATCTCATCAACACGGCCATGGTCAGGCAGACGCGCTTCGACGCGTTGCACGACGCCGCCACCGAGCAGCAGTTGTTCGAAGCGCTTCCCCGTCTGGCGCAGGATGCCATGGAACAGGGCGTTGCGACCGCCGCGCTCAGCACCGCTGGCGAGCGCGTCGAAGTGCCGGTCACCCGCGACCAGCTGGCGCACGCGGCGCAACCCGTGTGGCGCGAGATCGCCCGCCTGCTGCACGAGCTGCGGCCGGCCGGCGGCGCACTCACGCTGCTCGTGCCGCGGGCGGTGGCGGGGTTTCCGGGCGTGCGCGAGGCGCTGGCGCAATTTGCCGGCTGCGACCTCGTGAGCCTGCCGGCCGGCTTCGCGGCAGCCGCGACCTCGCTGCTCGATCTGACCCCGCGCAGCGCCACCGAGCCGGTGCGATTGCTGCGCCGGTTGCCCGCGGGTGCCGAGCCCGCGCTGGCGGCGCTGGCGCAGCGCGAGAGCGCGCAGCCGGACGCGCCGTGGCTCGCGCCGTCGCACGTGCTGTTCGCGGGCCGCACGTTCGCGCTCGGCGCCGAGCCGCTGGTGGTGGGGCGCGCTCCGGGCGCGGGGCATGCGCTCACCCTGGCAGAGGGGCTGGCGGGCGTGTCGCGCCGCCACTGCACGTTCGTGCGTGATGGGGCGGAGCTGCTGCTGCTCGACCACAGCCGCTTCGGCAGCTTCGTGAACGGCGAGCGGGTCGCGGAGCGCGCGCGCGTGCGCGCCGGGGACGAGGTGCGCATCGGCGACCCGGGCGTCACGCTGACGCTGATCGCGGTCGGGGACGCGGCGCCTTAGTCCCGCGAGTTCGTCCGTGGCGCGACGCCGTAGCATCGAAGTCTTCACGCTCTCGTTCCTCGACTGCATCTGCTGCGGTTTCGGCGCGGTGATCCTCTTCTATACCATCGTGAGCGCGCAAAGCGGCGTGGTGCGCTTGCGGCAGACCGATGTTCTCACCTCCGAGGTCAGCCGGCTGAAGGAGCAGGTGCTGACGGGCGAGCGCAACCTCGTCGTGCTGCGCGATGCGCTGGCGAAGACGCGCAACGACCAACCGCATCGTCACCGATCTCGAGAGCCGGCGTGAGCAGCTCTCGAGCTACGATGCCCAGACGCTTGCCAGCCGCGAGCACATCGAGAAGCTCAAGGCGGACATTCGCTCGCTCGAGGAGAGCAACCGGCGCCTCGAAGCCGGGAGCCTCGAGCGCGCGCCCCTGGGCCAGGAGGTGAGCGCTCGCGCGGCCGCCGAACGCCGCTACATCACCGGGCTCACCCTGCGCGGCAAGCGCATCCTCATCCTGCTGGATGTTTCCGCCAGCATGCTGCACCAGGATCTGGTCAGCATCCTCAGGCTCCGCCACCAGGACGACGCGCACAAGCGCGCCGCCGCCAAGTGGCGCCGCGCGGTCGCGATCGTGGACTGGCTCATGTCGCAGATGCCCGCGGCCGGCAGCTATCAGGTGCTCACGTTCAACACTAGGGCGCAGCCGCTCGTGTCGGGCAGCCCCGCCTGGCTCGCGGGCGGGGATGCGGCGGCGCGGGCCCGCGCCATGCAGGCGCTCGAGACGCTGGTGCCGAACGGCGGCACGAGTCTCTACAACGCGT
>Ga0209474_10006289_pt1 | contig 10001 bp, 16 predicted proteins | sample GraSoiAngelo_145_FD_185902 | JGI IMG/M metagenome (GOLD analysis project Ga0209474, IMG submission 185902) | Grasslands soil microbial communities from the Angelo Coastal Reserve, California, USA - 14_1009_05_20cm (SPAdes) (version 2) | ecosystem: Environmental > Terrestrial > Soil > Grasslands... | reverse complement strand
TGTAAGCTCGCCAGTTCTGGTACGAAACAAATACCCGCTCACGCCAATGTGATCGCCGAGATCGAGTAGTTTGTAAAGTTCGAATCCTTTTTCGCCAACAGCATCTTTCTTGACGTAAATCTGCAGGCGTTCTCCGTCTTGCTGCAGGTGTGCAAATCCGGCCTTGCCCATCAGGCGGATGGCCATAATCCGGCCGGCGACGCGCACGTTTACTCGTGATGTCTCAAGTTGCTCGGCATTCTTCGGCGAGTGCTCAGCGAGAACTTGAGGAATGGTGCTTGTGAACTCGTACTTAGTCGGATAAACGCGCTGCCCTAGCGCTTCAATCTGCTTGAGCTTGTCGAGACGCAGTTTGTAGATGTTTTCGTCGAGTGGCAAGAGGCTTCCTGGGGCTTCACCAGAATGACTGCCCGATTATAACCAACACCTTAGCAATTCAGCAGGGGCCGCCTGGATCGGATGTGGTACCGTGGTACACTGGTACGCATGAGCGAATCGCCGAAATTCATTATCGAGCGGGTGCAGACCGGGGTCCGCATGGAGAAGCGGCTCCTCAAAATTCTGAAAGCCTTCGCGGAATTTCACGATATGACTCTCGGGGATCTACTGGAAGGTATTGTGCTGCACGCATTCGACGGGAAAGCGCCATTCTCTCCGCCTTCGCTCAGCCGTATTCAGGAGTTAAAAAAGTTTTATGACCTGGATCTCGATTCGGCCGCCAGTCATCGTCTGAAAGAAATTCGTGGCAAGGTCCCGCGCAAACGCGCATCGGAAAAATCACGATCGGAAAAATCATGACCAGCGAAACGGCAACCCAACCACTGAGTGATCAAGAACTCATGGATGGTTTCGAATCTGGCGTTGTGCCCGAAAGCGGGTTTCACCACGCGGACCATGTCCGCTTGGCATTTGCCTATTTGCGAAAATTCCCGGTGCTTCCGGCACTGGAAAAATTTTCGAGCGCCCTGAAGCAATTCGCCACTCGGCACGGCAAAACCCAGCTCTACAACGAAACCATCACCCATGCATATTTTTTCCTGATCCGCGAGCGGATGGCGCGATCCACCGACATAGAAATCGAATGGGAGGAATTCGCCAGTAAGAATCCCGATCTGTTCACCTGGAAGGGCGGAATCTTGCATCGCTATTATCAGGAAGACACGTTGAATTCTGATCTGGCTCGCCGCATCTTCGTTTTTCCCGACAAATTCCGCTGAGCATAAACTCGCTTTTTCGAATGTTTCTCAGTAAAGTACGATGATCGAACCGCAAGATTCCAGCGGCAACTTATGTCGACCACCCCGTCATTAGCCACCGGCCAGACTTTTACCGCCAGCCGATGGACTCGCGGCAATCATTTCTTTCCGACTCGCATCGTGGTGAGCCCGCTTCACGTCAGTCGTGTAAAGCGGCGCTTTTTCGGCAACACCGAAGAAAGTATCTCTATTTCACAAGTTGCCTCAGTAGAAATTTCCAGCGGAATCATCTGGTCGGAAGTAAAAATTGAGTCGACCGGCGGGGCCGATCCCATCGCCAGCCACGGTCATCGCAAGCGTGATGCAATCCGCATCCGCGAACTCATCGAAACCTTTCAGGCCGCGCATGCCAACCTGCCGGCTAGTCTCCGAAGGTGACTCTCACCGTCTCAGTGGTTTCCTTCGCTGCCGGTCCATAACGCCAGTGCATTACCGCGGCCGCAGCTGCTTGCGCCAGCGCCGGATGCCCTCCAACCACTCGCACCTGTTTCACGGTTCCGTCAGCCCTGACTACCGCTTGCAACTGCACCGCTCCTACGATCTTCAGCGATGCGGCAATTCGAGGATATTCAGGTGCAACTCGGAATTTTATGGACCGAGAACTTTCCTCCTGTACCTCTGTACTATCCGGTCCAGACTGCGATTTCGCCGAGCTGTCATCCCCAAAATGCAGGCCAGCACGTTGCAGCGCTTCCGAGTTGATCTCGTAAGTGAACTTCCCGCCAACCCAAGCAACTTTGATCATTCCACCTCGACTCAAAAAATCTTTGTCCTCGCCCACCAGCAAAATGCTGCTGTTGCCAAGGTGCTCGATCACGTTCCGGGTGGCCGGTTCCGAAGCGCGAAAGAAAACCAGATTGCAAAACCTCACTTCCTCTGGCGAGCGCAGACGCCGGATCTCCAAGGTATGGCCATCAATAATCTTGCCTGACAACGTAGATCGCAATACTTTAATGAAGTCCTCATCGGCGCCAGAAACGCCAATTACCAAAGCTGAATCGGCAGGCAATGCCGTAATAGGCCACTGCGACATTTTGGCAAAGTCATAAATGTATGCGGCCTTCACCTGGTACTCGCTCTCAGTGGTTTGGGCGTTAGCCGGCAGACACAGCACAAGTAGCACAGCGCAGATATCAGAAGCCGAGCGCTTGCAAGCATTCGCAAATTGCTGATAACGGCGCCGGCGCATGATTATGTCGATTCAGGATTCGCCCGCCACATAAGTTCGGAGGACATACCAATCTCTGCCGGAGGCCTGTACATAGACACGAGTCCTGTTACAGTGTTCTTCGGCTGAAGTCGAGCGTTCTTTAGCATGGCCGACGATCCACAAGAACCGCAGAAGAAGAACCCCTGGGTGCAGTTAGGCAACTATGCTCAGTTGGCGATTGTCTTTCCGGCAGCGACTGTTATCGGTTGGCTGATTGGCTCGGCGCTCGATCGGTGGCTTCATACCACCTGGCTCTACATCCCGGGATTGCTTCTCGGTATAGTGGCCGGATTTGTGGAGTTGGTCCGGACTGCGATGAAAGACAGCTCGTAGCTTCCTCGGGTATCAGTCTTCTTCGGGTATCAGTCTTCTTCCTTCGTGAAGCTTTGAGGCTTCTCGTCAAAAATAACGTGCCCTCCCAACCCCAACCCGCCGACGATTTCTATGCCCGTGCGCTCGACCGGACCCAAAAAATAATGTTGGTGGTTGGAACCGCCGGGCTGATCACGGCGTGGGCATTTTTCGGCTGGCGCATCGGAATGGGCTTCGCCTTGGGAGCAGCCATTGCCTATCTGAATTTCCATTGGCTGACGAAGGTAGTGGCGGGAATCTCGGAGCTCACGTCTGGCTCCGGCACCGTAAACAGCCGCCGTGTGGTTCACCGTTTTGTACTTCGCTACGTTTTGATGGCCGTAATCGCGTTTGTTATACTTTCTGTTTCCCGCGAGAGCCTTTATGGATTGTTTGCGGGCTTATTTTTGCCTGCAGCGGCGATTTTGTGTGAAGCCGTTTACGAGACCTACGCAGCATTAGTACGCGGTGTGTGAGATCTCGGTTCGGCTAAAGCTCAAGCAAATCTGATTTCTATGCCTGAACAACTCTGGTTTACAAAACTTCTGAATCAGCTCTTTGCCGGCCCAATCACAGCGTTGCTGCACGCGCTGCACATTCAGCCGCAGTATCCGCAAGCTCCGATTACGAATGCGGTTGCGATGGAGGTCTTGGTTGTTGGCCTCCTACTTTTGTTTTTTCTCGTGGTGCGTAGTCGGCTTTCGGTTGAAAGCCCCGGAGGCATTCAGCATATTTTTGAAAGCTTCCAGGGGTTCATAGAAGGCGAAAGTCAGAGCATCATCGGTCATGGCAGCGAGCAATTTACGCCAATTCTGGCTGTGCTGTTTCTCTTCATTCTGATCGGGAACTTGTTTGGAGTGGTACCTGGCCTGGAGTCGCCTACGGCGTCGCCGGTGGTTCCCTTGGGCCTCGCGCTCTTCACATTCGCCTATTACCAACTGCAGGGATTACGGCACCATGGTGTTAAATATTTGAAGCAATTTTTGGGGCCAGTTTGGTGGCTTTCGCCTCTCATGATCCCGCTCGAAATTATCAGCCACTTGGCCCGGCTGCTCTCCCTGACGATTCGTCTTTACGCCAATATGTTCGCCGGTGATTTAGTCACGCTGGTCTTCCTTTCGCTGATTCCGATATTCATACCAGTAATTTTTCTCGGGCTTCATATTTTCGTGGCATTACTGCAGGCGTACATATTTGTATTGTTGGCGATGGTTTATCTCGCTGGAGCATTAGCTGAGGAGCACTAATTCATAAAACTGGTCAAGTAGCTCGGTCTTATCGCCGTTCAGCGTGAGGGCGTTTGCACGGTAACGTCAACCACCCACTGGCGGCAATTCATAACGAGGAGAAAGCAAATGCGTAGTCTCACCAATATGTTCATGGCACTGGCAGTGATGTGCTTTGCCGTACCTGCCCTTGCTCAAACTGGTGGCGCTGCAGCAGGCAATACCACCAACTGGGTAGCCGCCGCCGCAGTTATCGCCATGGCAATCGCCTCCGCTGGTTGCGGAGTTGGGCAGGGAAGGGCAACTGCTTCGGCCGCAGAAGCTATGGCCCGGAATCCTTCTGCACGTCCAGCAATTCAGTTCGCGCTTATTTTTGGACTTGCCTTGATCGAGTCGCTGGCCCTTTACACGCTGGTGATCATCTTCTTGAAGGCAAAGTAAACAGTACCCAAGGAGTCCGTGTCCTCTGCGGTGAGCTGTTTCGCCGCAGAGGACCCCGTTTCAACTCTCAATGTCTCGTTCCGCGAATGTCCTTTGCGCTTGATCATCTCGGGGTCGCCGTACGATCGCTGGCGGATGCAAAGGCCATCTACCAAAAGATCGGCCTTCCACTTTCCTCCGAGGAAGTTGTTCCCGCTGAAAACGTCCGCGTAGTATTTGTTCCAATCGGTGAAACCCGGATTGAGCTTCTTGAACCCACTTCAGACGATTCGGTCATAGCCAAGTTCATTGCCCGGCGTGGTGAGGGTCTCCACCATATCTCGATTCGTGTCCCGAATCTTGAGACTGCCGTCCAGAAACTGCAATCCGGAGGCACACGGCTTGTCTCCGACGAAATCAAGATCGGGGCTGGCGGCCATCGCTATATCTTTATTCATCCCTCCAGCAGCTCCGGCGTGCTGATTGAACTGGTGGAAGCCAGCGATTAGTCTGCTTTCTATGCTGATACTGGGAGTGGATACTTCCGGAAAGGATGGCGGCATCGCGCTCGTTGAATTCGAGCAGGGAAATTCGCGCACCCTCGAGCGCGTGCCTCTCCAAGGCGGAACTTTTTCAGCGCAGCTGGTACCGCAAATTTCTGAGCTGCTTCAGCGGCACCGTGTCGGCAAAGGCGATATTGACGCCTTCGCAGTAGCATCGGGTCCTGGCTCATTCACCGGGCTGCGCGTGGGTCTCGCGGCGATCAAAGCTCTTGCCGAAGTTCTGCAAAAGCCGATTGCTGCGGTGCCGCTGCTCGAAGCCGTGGCCGGCAGCTCTGGGATCGATGGCAATGTGCTGGCCGCGCTCGATGCCGGACGTGGCGAAGTCTTCGTCGCAGGCGTTTACACCTCTGGCACGCGCGCCACGATTCGTGATCAGCAGCTTCTGACCTCCGCGGAATTCATTGCCTTGAGCAGCACCTGGCAAATCGTCACGCCCGATGCAAAGATCGCGGAACTTGCTCGCGAGCATGGATTGCGTGTTGAGCAGATCGATCGTCCCGGTGCTGATGTAATTGCGCGACTGGGCTTTGAAAAAATCCGGTCCGGAGATGTAGTTTCTGTCGAATCGCTCGATGCCAACTACATTCGCCGAAGTGACGCAGAAGTCAAGAAAATTGGCGAAACACGAAAATGAAGTTCTGAATAGCCGTGAAAAAGCTTTAACCGCAGAGATTGCCGAAGAAACGCAGAGAACGCAGAGCAAGCTCGCAGAAATTCCTCACATTGCCAAGGAGAAAGTGCCCAAAGCACTCAGTAGCGGAAACGCACTCGGAAGAAAGGTCGGCTTCGTAGTCCTATGGGAATTTCGTGTCGCTCCTCGGAAGCGTCGAGCCTTCGAACGCGCTTATGGTCCGAATGGGAATTGGGCAACGTTCTTCCGAAAAGGGAAGGGCTATCTCGGCACTGAATTGGTCCGCGACGACCAGGATGCGGGCCGATATCTTACTCTTGATTTCTGGCAATCCCGCAAGCACTACGAAAATTTCACAAAACAGAATCGGAAGAGATACCAAAGTATTGATGAAAAATGTGAAGCCTTAACGACGAGCGAATCCGAAATCGGCCAGTTCTCTCGCCCACTTCGAAGGAGCTAACAACGCAACTGCGCAACGCCACCCCCGAGGATATTCCTTCGATCCTTGCACTCGCGGGTGGGTCTCCAACCGTCAATTGGTCCGAACAGGCTTACCAGGCTGTATTTCAGCCCGGAGCTCCCGACCGAGTTCTCTGGGTGATCGAAGATGAAGGCGCGCTCCGCGCTTTTCTGATCGCGCGATTCAGTCAGGCCGAATGCGAACTCGAAAATCTGGTGGTTGCTGCAACGCATCGTCGACGCGGTTTCGGAACGAACTTATTAACATCTCTTATCGCGAGCGCGGGTCAGCGCAATGTTGGGCGAATTTTTCTAGAAGTTCGCGAGTCCAATATGTCTGCGCGATTGCTTTACGAGAAACTCGGTTTTCAATTGAGTGGCCGCCGCAAAGCCTATTACCGCGATCCTCAGGAGGATGCGTTTATCTTCGTCCTAAATTGCACCGGCTCCAGTGCAGATAATCGTTAAAGTGAGGTAACCTGACGATAAATTATTGTTGAAAATTCCTCGTTGAACCAGCTCTGGTCCTGTGCTAGCTTTTAAACACAACTTGACTGCAGGAGGTCTACAGGATGCTAGCCTCTCGAGATCAACTCCTGGCCACGCATGAGCAGTTTCAAAAATTGGCCCAGGAGCATTCCCAGTACGAGCAACGCCTCTCATCCCTCACCCACAAACGCTATCTCACCGATGATGAAAAGCTGGAAGAAGTCCGGCTAAAGAAGCTCAAGCTACGACTCAAGGACCAGATGGAGTCGATTGAGCGGCAATATCGGGAGCACGTCTCCAGAGGTCAAGTAGCCTAAAATTTTTGTCCAATGTCTCCGCCCGTCTCACGCGGCACAGGACAAATCTATGCAGCGTAAGTACCACAAAGTTAACTGAAACTGCTCTCCGTCCGTGCAATATAATCCCTTGAAATGGTTCGTGATGGCTACTACTACGGATCTGTGCTGATTCTGGCAGCTGTGCTGGTGGGGTGGCTGGCAACGCCAATCTGGGGCGTGGTTCTACTCCTGCTAGCAGCATTCTTTATGTGGTTTTTTCGTGATCCAGACCGCGTCATCCCTTCTGAATCAGGAGCCGTGGTTTCCCCAGCCGATGGTAAGGTTACAAGCGTTGCAAACATAAACGTGGATGGCGAGAGCGTGAAGAGCATCAGCATTTTTCTGAACGTCTTCAATGTTCACGTCAATCGCTCACCGGTTTCCGGCATTATTCGTAGCGCGAAATATGAGGCCGGCAAGTTCCTGAATGCCATGAACCCCGCCTGCGCCGAACACAACGAGCGGAATACGGTTACGATTGAGGGCGAAGGCCACCGCGTTATCTTTAAACAGATCGCCGGCCTTTTAGCTCGCCGAATCGTGTTCACGAAGAAAGTTGGAGACAGCGTTCGCCGTGGAGAACGTGTCGGTTTGATCAAGTTTGGATCGCGGACAGACGTGATTCTCAATTCTTCGGCAGAAGTTTCAGTCAAAGTAGGAGATAACGTGAAAGGCGGCTCCAGCATACTGGCTTTCCTCAAACCAGTAGAAGTCGAACTCGCCGGAGTATCAGGACGCGAACAACAAAGGAAATCCAATGGATGAACCGCGTCAACACCCATTGCGCCGAAAGGAAGATCAGACTCCGAGGCGCTTTCGCAAGGGTCTTTACATTCTGCCTTCGCTGTTCACCGCGGCCAACGTATTGCTCGGCTATTATGCCATCCTTCAGGTGATCCACGGCGCGGTCAATTACGCCGTTGCGCAGACTACTCAGAATCCGGCGGTCCAACAGTTTTGGCACTTTGACAATGCCGCTAAGGCAATTGGCTTCGCCGTCCTTTTTGATGGTCTCGATGGCCGCATTGCGCGCATGACTGGCACCTCCAGCGACTTCGGCCGGGAACTCGATTCATTGGCGGACGTCATTACTTTCGGCGTCGCTCCCGCTTTGCTCGCGTGGGCCTGGGGATTTCACGAGGTTTCGGCAGAAATTTCCCGAGCTGACATGGCGAGCCTGCTGCCTCGCCTGGGTGCAATCGCCAGCTTTCTTTTTGTGATAGCCGGTGCCAGTCGTCTTGCCCGTTTCAATATTGCCGTCAATCCGCAGCCATCCAATCCCGGTCGTCCAGGCAAAAAGTATTTCGTAGGAATGCCAATACCCGCAGGCGCCGGCGTGATCGCGGCAGTAGTGCACTTTTCCCATGGCGATCCGTTAGTCTGGTGGGGATCTTCGCTGACATGGTTGCTCGTGGTGGTACTTGCGGGTTACCTGATGGTCAGCACGTGGCGGTTCTACAGCTTCAAAGACATTGATTTTCGCGCCCGTCAGCCGTTTCAACTGGTTGTAATTTTCGGACTGCTGATTGCCGCAATTATCTATTTCTCTGGGCCGGTGCTCTGCTTTATTGCTTTGACATATATGTTCTCAGGAATTTTTTGGCGTCTGCACTGGATTGTCCGGCGCAAACCAAACTCATCGCCCCCACCTTACACGCAGGCATCACAGACCTCATGAATTCGAATACCAAGTCGGGAGGTGTTGCCAACCTCGAATCAGCACCCGGTTTCTACCGGGTCGCGATTGTGGGCGCGGGATCGCTCAAGGGCAAAGATGTCGCTGAAGTGCTCGACCAGCGCAATTTCCCGTCGTTTGAAGTGAAGCTGCTCGACGATGATGAAGCCTTGGGACAGCTTGAGGCCGTAAAAGACGAGATCACTTTCATCCAGAGCATTCGCGCAGAGCAGTTCGACAAAGTTGACTTCACGTTCTTTGCGTCCGATGCTGATTCTACCCGCCGGAATTGGAAACAGGTAATGAAGGCGGGCAGCTCCATCGTTGACCTCTCATACGCGTTGGAAGATGAATCCGGAGCAGTGGTTCGCGCTCCGTGGATTGAACGTCAGTTGGGTCAAACCATCACTCCTGAGCTTGAGCCAGTTCCGGTTGTTGCGGCCCATCCCATGGCGGTTATGCTGGCGCTTCTTTTACTTCGTGTGAAATCCGCGGTGCCGGTGAAGCACGCAGTTGCCACGGTTCTTCACCCGGCATCCGAACATGGGCAAAAAGGCATGGATGAGCTGCACGAGCAGACCGTGAATCTTCTCTCATTCCAGCAGCTGCCAAAAAATATCTTCGATGTGCAGATTGCATTTAACCTGGTCTCCCGTTACGGCGAAAAAGCTATAGTTACGCTCTCCTCCATCAGCGACCGCATACTTCGGCACTACAAAAAGATTACTGCCGAACAGGCTCCGATTCCCTCTGTGCAAGTTTTGCAAGCGCCTGTCTTTCACGGGAACGCTGTTTCGCTGAATCTACAATTAGACCAGCCCGCCGATCTCGCGCAGATTTCCAGCGCGCTCGCCGGAGAACATGTTTCGCTGACTCCGTCGTCTGAAGATGCTCCGAACAATGTAAATGCCGCCGGTCAGGGAGACATTCTCGTTTCGTTAACGCCTGATGCTGCTGATCCAAACGGCTTTTGGATATGGGCAACGGCGGACAATCTGCGCGTCTCAGCTTCCATTGGTGTCGAATTGGCGGAGAGCATGGCAGCTGCCCGGCCACGAGGCAAAATCCAGTGACTCGCGTCGCGGGGCTTCTTGCACTGATCTGCGTTTTCAGCACTGGATGCGGTTACCATACCGCCGGACGAGCCAACCTGTTGCCATCAGAGCTGCGCACTCTGGCGGTTCCCGCATTCGCCAATCAGACGCAGACCTACAAAATTGAGCAGACGCTCACCGCTGCGGTGGTACAGGAATTCACTACACGCACGAACTACCACGTCATCTCTGACCCTCAGGCTGCCGACGCAACTTTGCGCGGAACAGTCACTGCTGCCTCGGCCACGCCGCTCACGTATGACACCGCAACTGGCCGGGCTTCGAC
>Ga0209474_10006288_pt1 | contig 10003 bp, 9 predicted proteins | sample GraSoiAngelo_145_FD_185902 | JGI IMG/M metagenome (GOLD analysis project Ga0209474, IMG submission 185902) | Grasslands soil microbial communities from the Angelo Coastal Reserve, California, USA - 14_1009_05_20cm (SPAdes) (version 2) | ecosystem: Environmental > Terrestrial > Soil > Grasslands ... | reverse complement strand
CGCTCTCTTCCACGAGAATCGCGATCCATTGGAAGTGATTAAGTGGAAAGACGTGTACGAGAAACTCGAAGACACCATCGATCGCAGCGAAAATGTCGCCAACATCATCGAAGGCGTGATCATCAAACATTCATAAGATGAGGGGATTGGGTGTAGGGGATAGGGTGTAGTCAAGATGGTACTGAGTTTTGAGGTTCTGCGTTCCTAAGTTCCCCGTTCTGTGTTCTGCGTTTTGTTTCTGGATTCCTGACTTCCAAGCTCTGAGTCCGGCCTACCCAACACCCAACACCCTGTCCCCAATTCCCTACCGCACGCTAACCCTACCCCCTGACTGTTCCACTATGTTATTTTTGATTTAGCCCCAAACGCCCGCGTAGCTCAGTGGATTAGAGCGTTCGCCTCCGGAGCGAAAGGTCGCAGGTTCGACCCCTGCCGCGGGTACCATCTCTTGCCCAATCCTCGACAGAGATGAAATGCAAAACCTGGCGCACGACTATGTTCACGAGCCTAAGCCTACGATTCTGCTCGTGGAAGACTTTGACGATACGCGGTTAATGATGAAGCTGTGGCTACAGCGAAACGGCTATCGCGTCATTGAAGCTGAGACGGGCGAAGAAGCGATTACGGTCGCGCGGCGGGAACTTCCCGATTTGATCATCATGGACGTGATGATGCCGGGAATGAATGGGCTTGACGCGACGCAGCAGATACGACAGTATCAGCCGCTCAAACAGATACCGATTGTGGCGGTGTCGGCTTACGGCGCTGATGAGTATCGCGAGCTCGCGCTGGAGGCAGGTTGCGACGAATACGTTTCGACGCCATTCAATCCGCGCGAGTTAGCAGAACTAATCGGTAGGCTGTTGGAATCGCGACGACTTGCTGAGGCAGATGTTCGCTCCTCTGATATCGAACATTAAGAAGGTAGTGCTCGTCGGGCTCGCCGTGCTCTGCCTTAGCGCTGCGGCAAGCGGCCAACCAACAACCTGTTCCGCCAAAATCGATCAAATCAAAGACACATCTGAGTTGTTCGGACTGAGGCTTGGCATGACGTACGAGCAAGTGAAAGAACGCCTGCCGCTGGTGCAGTTCGGCCGCGCAGATGAGATCGGCGTCGTCAAGACCACCTTCAATCCTCATTTTGATCCGCGCGTCGATCCAAAGGCCTTCGAAGCCGTGCGATCAATCTCGCTGGATTTTCTCGACGGCAAACTCGTGACGCTATGGATCGGTTTCGAGGAAACCTACAAATGGCCAAAGCTGGATGAATTCGTCGACGGCTTTGCGACCGCTCTGAATCTGCCATCCCCATGGCCAGTAAGACGAATGGCTCGCGAGCTCGCGTGCGATCATTTCTCTGTGCAGGCATCAATGATCGCAGGCGGTCCGAGCATCCGCATCACAGATGAAGAGGCGCAGAACACAATTGCGGAACGCCGCGAGGAAGCAGTGGCAGCGGCCGAAGCGCAAGTGATTGGCGACTTGCGCAGCAAGAACTATTTCCCTTCGGACTGTCCAGCGAAAGGCGATGTACCGGCTATCAGCCGAGTTGTTTTCAAGAACAAGGAACTCGCGGAACAGAATGGCTATAAGCTGGCGAAGGACTGCCAGTAAATAAAAACCAACGCTTAGAGACGACCGCTGCGCTTATTGAGCGGCGCGCTCTGACGACCTTAGAAAGCAGGAGTTCATATGGTGAAAGACTTCAAGGAATTTGTCGCACGGGCGAATGTTATCGACCTGGCTGTAGGCGTCATCATCGGCGCCGCGCTCGGCAAGATCGTCACGTCATTAGTCGAAGGAATCATTATGCCGCCCATCGGCTTACTCCTCGGCAAAGTAGATTTCGCCAGCCTGTTCCTGGTGCTGGATCACTCGAAGGGAGTTCCCGTCTCCCTCGCTGATGCGAAGGCGAAAGCAATTCCGGTTCTCGCCTACGGAGCGTTCATCAACGATATCGTGAACTTTGTGATCATCGCTTTTGTGATTTTCATTCTGGTGAAAATCGTCAATCGGATCAGAAAGAAGGACCCGTCGACCAGGGATTGTCCGCACTGCCTGACGGCTATTCCTCTCGCGGCTACGCGCTGCTCAGGATGCTGCGCAGAACTACAGGCGGCATAGTCATTGAAATTCGCGTGTTTGACCGCGGTGCGGCGGCTTCTTACAATGAACTTCTGACCCCGCCATTTCGTACGGACTTCTACTGGAGGTTAGAGTAATTCAATGAGCACACCTTTTGAACCGAAGACAAACGGATCTGAATCTAATGACGAACTGTTGGTGCACCACGATGAAGGCGACAGCGAGCGATCCAATGTGGGATCCTCAGTGCGCGATATGGCCGCCCGAATTCCGGAGCAACTTTCGGCTATCGGCCGCGACATCAGCCGCACCATCGAGCGCGCGATTTCAGCCAAGGATGATTACATGCTGGCGGTGAAAGTTTCGCATGATGCACAGGTTCGGCTCGGACAGCTCGTGCAGGCAGGAGTTTTCGGCACGCGCGCCGAAGCCGCCGCGTTCCTGATCGACGAAGGCATCAAATCGCAAGGACCGTTGTTTGAACGCGTCGAGCAGAAGCTTGGTGAAATCGAGCGGTTGCGTGCTGAGTTGCGCGGCATCGTGACGGCCAGCAAGTCGACCACATAACCATCTCGACAAAATAGAACCTGCGACGCGCCACTGCTGCATCATGGCAGTCGGCGCGTCTTGGTTTATCTGAGAGTTCCGCGTTAGAATCTTTTTTTATTCCCCCAACACGCTCTTCAAGTTTCCCGACTAGGTCGGGATTAGATCGGGCCATCTTGTGCAGATTACTTTTCACGTTCCACCTATACCAATAAAACAATTCAGCTTAGACAACGGACTCCGCGTAGTTCTGAATGAAGATCATTCTGTGCCGGTAGTCTCGGTCGCGGTTTATTACGATGTGGGCTCGCGCAATGAACGCGAAGGCCGCACCGGCTTTGCGCATTTGTTCGAGCACATGATGTTCCAGGGATCGGAGAATGTGCCGAAGGCCGCGCACTTTCAGTACATTTCAAACGCCGGTGGCACGATGAACGGCACCACCTCAAGCGAGCGGACTAATTATTTCGAAACTCTGCCCGCAAATCAGTTACCGCTGGCGCTTTGGCTGGAAAGCGACCGCATGCGCTCGCTCGCCGTCACGCAAGAGAACCTCGACAATCAGCGCGAAGCGGTGAAGGAAGAAAAGCGTTTGCGCTATGACAATCAGCCGTACGTCAATGGTTTCCTGCGGTTGTTTGAAATGAGCTTTAAGAATCCCGCGAACGCTCATTCGACGATCGGATCTATGGAAGATCTCGACGCCGCGACGGTTGAAGACATTCGTGGGTTCTTTCGGATTTATTACGCACCGAACAATGCCGTGCTCGCGATCGCCGGTGACTTCGACGAAGGCGAGACCCGCAACCTGATCGAAAAGTACTTCGCTACGATTCCGAGCCAACCTCAACCGCCGCCGGTCGACGTCGACGAACCTAATGAAGTGGCCGAGCGACAGGACCTGTTCCGGGACAAACTCGCGCCGGTTCCGGCGTTTGCATTGGGCTGGAAGATCCCACCACGGCGCATGGCGGAGTTCTATGCGCTGTCACTGGCGAGCCATTTATTGTTTGAAGGAGAAAGCGCGCGCCTCTATCAGAAGCTGGTTAAAGGCGAAGAATCTGTCGTTCAGATACAAGGTGGCATCGACGAGCGTCGCGGCCCGTCGGGCTTATTTATAGTGGTGATCCCGAAGCCGGATCGCGAGCCGCATCAGATCCGCGACGCGATTTTCGACGAGATTCATCAGCTCGCTACCGCCGGCCCGAGCGCCGAAGAGATGGAGAAGCTGCGAAATAATCTCTTCAATGCGGCAGCACGCAGCCGTCAGTCCTCGCTATATCGCGCGCAGCAGCTCGCCGAGTTTGCCCTCTACGACGATGATCCGGAGTTATTCAACACCGACTTGCAGAATTTCCTCGACGTGACGACCGATCAAATTCGCGAAGCAGTGGCTCAGTACCTCGATACTGACAATCGCGTACTGTTGGACATCGTGCCGGCGCCGCAAGAAGTTCCGCCCGCCGCGCCACACGAACCGGCCGATCCCGATCAACCAACATCTCCGCTGCCACAAATTGAACCTCCTGAACCAGCGCCGGAACAATCACCACTTGCCAGGGCTGGTCAGGCAGCAGTTGAATCGAACGAACCGCACTAATCAAACCCGATGATGCAAACTGAAACATTTCGCCGCGAGATGCCGCCGCCGCTCGAGCCGCGGCCATTAAATATTCCCGAGCCGTTCGAGACCACACTTGAGAATGGTCTGGGTGTGGTGCTGATCGAGGACCAGCGCTTGCCGCTGATCAGCTTTCGTTTGGCCTTCCGTTCTGGTGACGCGAACGATCCCGCGAACCTTCCCGGTCTCAGCGACATGATGTCGCATCTCCTGACCGAAGGAACTGAATCACGAACGAGCCGCCAAATCGCTGAGGAGATTGAAAAGGTCGGCGCAACTCTCATGGTCGGATCAAATTCTGACTTCACGGCCGTGGCCGCATCAGCGCTTTCAGTATTCACGAATGAAGTGCTTGAGCTGATTGCCGATGTGACTCTGCATCCGACGTTTCCGCAGAACGAAGTCGATCTCGCGCGCGAAAACACAAAGCAGATGTTGATTCAGCAGCGCGCGCAGCCAACCTTTCTCGCGTCTGAGCGAATGGCGAAAGTAATGTTCGGCTCGCATCCTTACTCTGTCGTTTCACCGACGGCAAAGATGCTGGACGCATTGACGCGTGACGATCTGCTGTCGTTTCGCGAACGAACTTTTATTCCCAACAATGCAGTCCTAATTGTTATTGGCGACTTCGATCAGGGATCACTGGTCACCCAGATCGAGAACCTATTCGCCGGTTGGAAAGCCGGGATCGTGACTAAAGCTGATTACGCTGCACCGCCCCAGCGCTCGCGTCGAACGCTGTTTATGATCGACCGTCCCGGTTCGGCGCAATCAAATATCGTGATCGCCAACGAAGGAATCACGCGCAAGAATCCTGATTATTTTCCGATGCTGTTGATGCATACGGTCCTCGGAGCCAATGCGTCATCGCGGCTGTTTATGAATCTGCGCGAGCGCAAGGGCTATACCTATGGCGCGTATTCAAGTCTTGATGCACGACGTTTGGCGGGGAGCTTTCGCGCGAGCGCGGAAGTACGCACGCCTGTGACTGGCGATTCGCTACACGAGTTCTTCTACGAACTTGAGCGCATTCGTGACGAGAAGGTTTCAGACGAAGAGATCACAAACGCGAAGTCGTACCTTACCGGCGTGTTTCCCATCCGGATTGAGGCGCAGGAAGGCCTGCTCGATCAGGTAGTGAACATGAAAATGTTCGACCTGCCTGCTGACTACCTGAAGACGTATCGCGAAAACGTTAACCACGTGACCACTGAAGACATTCAGCGCGTCGCGCAACAGAACGTCACCCCGGATCGCGCCGCGATCGTGATCGTTGGTGACGCCGCCGCGATCATCGACCAAGCGAAATCTTATTCAGAAGAGATTGAGATTTACGATACGGAAGGAAATAGAAAGCAGTAAGCAGAAGGCAGGAAGCAAAACCCAGATGAAGAGTTGGCTTGCTGCCTTCTGCTTTCTGCCTACTGCTTTCTGCTTACTGCCTTCTGCTCTTTAAGCTGCTCCCTGAAGACGCTCCACGTCCAGCACACCGGTGACATTCTTGATTGAGTTCATCACCTTGTCGAGGTGCTTCACGTCAAAGACTTCGACGGTAACCTCGATTCGACCTTTCTGATCAGGGCCGATTGAAGCGCGCGCGTCGCGGATTCCGGTCTTCATGTCGGATATCGCGCCGGTAATTTCGGCAATCATGCCAGTCCGATTTTCAGTGCGGGCCAGAAGCTTCACTGCGTAGGCGGTCTTCTCAGGCTTTGACGCCCACTCAACCGTGACGATTCGTTCGGGGTTCACCATCAACTGTTTCACGTTGCGGCAGCGCGCAGTATGCACGGCCACACCTTTGCCGCGCGTGATGTAGCCAATGATTTCTTCGCCATGTAGCGGATTACAGCAGCGCGCGCGATTGACCATCAAATCTTCGACGCCCCGCACGACGATCGCATCATCGCCGGTGATGAAACGCTTGACGGCTCGTACGCCTGTTCGCAGCCGCGATTCTTTCTGCTTGTCGAGCGCCTCGAACTTTTCAGGTCCGAGATACTTTGCGACGACGTTGCGCGGAATGATCTTGCCATAGCCCATCGCCGCGAGCAGATCGTCTGTGCGGCCATAACCATACTCGTTCGAGATCCGTTTCAGATCGCCATTGCTGTCATGCAGCAGCTTCTTGCCCGAAAGCTGAAAGCGGCTTGCTTCCTTCTCAAACAGCTTCCGACCAATCTCGATCGATTCCGTGCGCTGCTGATCAGCAACCCAGTGACGCACGCGATTTCGCGCGCGCGAAGTGACCACAAAGTTCAGCCAGTCACGTGACGGATGCGCATTCGGGCTGCGAATAATCTCAACCACGTCGCCGTTCTGAAGCTGGGTACGCAGCGGCACCATCCGGCTGTTGACGCGCGCGCCGGTGCACGTGTTGCCGACTTCAGAGTGGATCATGAACGCGAAGTCGACCGGCGTCGCGCCCCGGGGCAACTGAATCACCTTGCCCATCGGCGTGAAGGCGTACACATCTTTCGGATAGAGGTCGAGCTTCAGCGTGTCGATGAATTCGCGCGAGTCTTTCACCTCCTGCGTCCACTCGACCAGCGACCGCAGGACCTTCAAAGCATCATCATCGTTGTGCGCGCCGCGTTTGCCTTCTTTATATTTCCAGTGCGCCGCGACACCCTCTTCAGCAATGAGGTGCATCTGCTCAGTACGAATCTGAACTTCAAACGGCTGACCTTTTGAGCCGATGACGGAAGTGTGCAGCGATTGATAGAGGTTGTCGCGCGGCGTCGCAATCCAATCCTTGAAGCGGCCGGGCACAGGCTTCCACGCATTGTGAATCACGCCCAGCGCGGCATAACAGTGTCGCAGTTCGTTTGGGGTAATCACGCGCACGGCCACCAGATCGTAGACTTGATCCAGATCGATTTTCTGCACGTTCAACTTTTTCCAGATCGAGTAGAGTCGTTTTACTCGGCCTTCGACGCCAACGAAGGGAACCTCGGCTTCGCGCATCTTCTCTTCAATGTTTGCGGTGATCTCATTCAAAAACGCTTCGTTAGCAGCGCGCCGCTTTTCCAACTGCGCGGTCAAGTCGCGGTAATCTTCCGGATGAAGATTCTTGAAAGCGAGGTCTTCGAGTTCGCCGCGCAACTTACCCATGCCGAGGCGATGCGCAATCGGCGCGTAAATATCCATCGTCTCTTGCGCGATGCGACGACGCTTCTCTGGCGTGAGGTATTCGAGCGTGCGCATGTTGTGCAGGCGATCTGCCAGCTTGACCAGCACTACGCGCACGTCATCAACCATCGCGAGCAGCATCTTGCGTACGTTTTCTGCCTGCTGCTCCTCGCGCGAGACATTGCTGATATGCGACAGCTTCGTCAGCCCTTCGACTAAGTGTGCAACTTCATCGCCAAAGTACTGTTGAATTGTCTGCGTATCGGCGAGAGTGTCTTCAACGACGTCGTGCAGCAGTCCGGTGGAAACGGAAACGTCGTCGAGCCGCATGTCGGCAAGAATATTTGCGACCTCGAGCGGATGAACGAGATACGATTCACCCGAAGCGCGTTTCTGACCTCGATGTTCGCGCGCCGAAAACAGATAGGCGCGGCGCAGCATGTTCAGGTCGGCTTGGGGATGGTTGCGCCTGACTTTTTCGCAGATTTCTTCGATTCGAACCATAAATGAGAACGGTCTTTGAGCTTTGGTCCTTGGTCTTTGGACTTTGAAAGGCCCCGGTACGCGCCGAGCAGTTCAAGGCCAAAGATCAAAGACCAAAGACTGTCTACATTATAGCAATAGGTGGCGGTCGACCTGAAAAAAGTCGCTCGTCATCTATTTAGATGCGATTCAGTTGGAAAGAATTTATGGAGTCGGAGAACCAGGCGCTTCGGCAGCCTCTTCCTTCTTGCGCCGTTCTTCAGCCAAAGCTGCTGCGCGCTTGCCGGCAACATCGGCCTGGTTTTGATATTGAGTCTTCTTGTCAGCCTCGCCATTCATGTCAGCTTGCTTTGCCGCTTCGAGCAGGAGATTCGTTTTGTAAGACCAGGCCGACTCACTATTTGGATCGTACTTGATGGCGGTCTCCGCCTCTTCCAAGCCGCGACGCACACATTTTTGGATCTCGTCAAAGTCCTTCTGCTCTTTCGGTTTCTTATACGTGACCTTAGCATTGCCACCTTCGGTCGCGGTGATCTTCACATCAGGAAGCTCGGTCACCTTGAAGGAACAATCCCAATCTTTTCCAGCCAGAATTGCGTAAGCTTCTGCGCGTTTGTCGTTCGGCTGATTTGGATCGGTCGCTCGCTTCGTGATCCAAGCACGTAGGTTCTGATCGTCTTTGATCGCGGAGTAGAGAACAGAGATGGCCTTGTAGGCTTCTTCAGCTTGCTGTTCATTCGGAGGATTCTGGAGCACTTTCTGATATGCCTCGATCGCATCACGGGCTCTCTGAATGTTGTCCGGCTGATCAACGCCAGGCTTGTACTGTTGGTGGATAACGCGAGCGATGAAAATTGGAGCCGTCTGGTTGGTGGGGTCGAGCGCTAGTGCGCGTCTCGCGTGCTGTTCCGCCACATCGAAGTGGCCATCTTTGTACGCTTTGGCTGTTTCGTTGAGCTCGTTTTTGGCTCTGACTTTATTAATCAACGAGCAGCCTGTCGAAGTTGCTACGAACAAACCCAAGACGGCGGTTGCGCCGATCCTGGACCGAGATAGTCTCATTTCACTTAGCTCCGTTAGATGAAGATGCCGCTGCGCCATTGGCTATGCATTAGAGGCGCGGCGGGGCGGCGAAATTCCTTACAGCCCTTATGGCAGATCGTCGACCTGCAAACCGACCGGGTTCGCGCCGGCTCCTTTAATTGCGTCAATTACCTTAACCACATCGCCGTACTTCAGCGCGCGGGGCGCCTTAACAAAGACGGTTTTTTCGATCCGCTGATCTTCCGGAACGTTGGTCGCAGTCTCCATCCCGACCTTATAAGCATGCTGCTCCTTACGTTGCTGGAACGTTTGCTGAAGCTTCGCCGCCAGCGCGCTGGGATCATTCACTGAACCCATCGAGTCCTGATTCAGCTTGATTTGCAGATCGGGCGAGATCGAAACCACCAGCGTCAGCGGATTCGGCTTCAGCTTGCTGACGTCTTCGTTCGGATCTCTTTGTGTCGGGATGTCCGCTTTGAAGCGGCTGGGCTTGAGCGGAGTCACGACCATGAAGATGATTATAACGACGAGAAGCACGTCGATTAGCGGCGTAACGTTGATGTAGGGAACAGCACGATTACTTCCCCCGGAACTCATTGCCATAAACTTACCTCAAATCGAACGGTAGCACAGTGAATTAGAGTGCGCTCCGATTTTTTTTCCTTTAGGTTGCCGGCGCGGGCGCCGCAGCAGCGCCTTTGCCTTTCTTCTTATCAGCGACCAAGCCAATCTTATCGACGCCCTTTTCGCGAACAGCGTTGATTACCTTCACGACTTCGCCGTAGCTGACATCGATGCCGCTCTTGATATAGACGATCTTGTCCTCTTCCTTTTTGTTTGCCAGCGCCTTTTCGACCGCTGACTTCAGATCGTCAAGATTGACTTTCTTTTTCCCGAGGTAGTAATCGCCATCCTTCGGGACCGAGATGATCACCGCGGACTCCTTGTTGATGGCCTGATCTTCGTCCGGGTTTCTCATCTCGCGCGGAATAGCGACCTGGATGCCTTGTTGCAGGAACGGCGTGACCACCATGAAGATGATCAGCAGTACCAGCATAACGTCGACCATCGGCGTGACGTTAATCTCTGACT
>Ga0209474_10006284_pt1 | contig 10008 bp, 7 predicted proteins | sample GraSoiAngelo_145_FD_185902 | JGI IMG/M metagenome (GOLD analysis project Ga0209474, IMG submission 185902) | Grasslands soil microbial communities from the Angelo Coastal Reserve, California, USA - 14_1009_05_20cm (SPAdes) (version 2) | ecosystem: Environmental > Terrestrial > Soil > Grasslands ... | reverse complement strand
GTGGACGAAAAGGGCGCCAGCTCAGCGCCAAAGCCTACCGAAAAGACAGCTGACAAGAAAGCGGCCGCCGAGATCAAGCCCGGCCAGTCGCTTGACGACAGGCAAAAAGCTTTTGACGGTTGGAAGAAGCAGATTGCTGAGAAGAGAAAGCAGGTCGACCAGCTCGCCCATGATCTTGACAACTTTCAGCACAACTCGACACTGGCGCAAGTGAGTGTCTGGCCCGAGACACAAAAATATAGTCAGGGCCTGGCTGAAAAACAAAAAGCACTGGCACAGGCAAAGACGGAACTCAGTGAGCTACAGGAACAGGCCCGGAAAGCCGGCGTGCCGGCTTCAGTTGCCGAGTAAACATCAACGCGCGTTCTTCAGCCTGATGATTTGACGCGCGTGGTGTCGCCCATGCACCCAATGAAACTTCCGCCATTCACTAGCTGTCAGCGGCCCCAGAATCGGATGATCGGCAATGGATTTTCCCTTGCCGAATCGAGTATCGCACTCGGCAATGATGCTCTCCATACGCGCGATATTCTCAAAAACTTCAGTGCTAAGTTGCGCGACCGGGGTGCCGCGAGGAAGCACGCGCTCAGGGGACTTCCGCCCGGGCGGGAAGAATCCCAGCCAGAGTATTCCTCGGCGCTGCCACCGTTTGGCCCTGCGGTCCGGGCTCGCGCCAGATTTTCCCATCGCCAAACAGCGCTCACAATTTTTAATGGTGCCGCGGTAAGTCAGATTCAGGTGGTCCAATATTTCTGCTGAACTCCACTTGCCCGCAGGATGGCGCTCCAGGTCTTCAGCGGACATGCCGGCGATGGCGGCTGCAAGCTGGTCTCGCAATTCAGAGAGTTTCGAGCTCACGTCTAGTAGAATGCACTCCAGGAATTCCAATCGCAATATTTCTTTTCAACAAAGGGGCGCCATATGAAGAGTCTTGCGCTAATTTTACTTTCGCTCGCGGTGCTTTCCGGATGCACCTCTCAGCCCAACCAGGAGGAGCAGAAGCCTCAACCTCCAGAGGCCATCACCGGACGCAGCGCTTTTCAACGGCTCTATGTCTCAGCCCATGGTTGGGCTGCCGACGCCCGGCCCTATCAGTTGCAATCCCAAGTGTTTGGGGATAACAAGGGTAGCGATGGTAAAGCTCCTATATGGCGCGCGGCCTTCGCATCACCAGCCCAGCACAGTTCAAAACCGTATGTCTGGTCGGGAGTTGAGTCGCCCGATGCTCCGTCTCGCGGAGTCTCTCCCGGGGCGCAGGACAGTTACGCACCAAACAACGCATTTGACGTGAACTTCCTCAAAATTGATTCCGACAAAGCTTATGAAGTGGCTCAAAAACATGGCGGCGATAAGATCAGCAGCACTCCTGTCACATATCTTCTCGACTGGTCTCCTAGTGGGAACAATTTAGTTTGGCACGTTATTTATGGCGCCAGCCGAAACGATGCCAAGCTGGTTGCAGATGTGGATGCGACTACCGGAGAATTCATCCGCAAAGAAAAATGAAGGAATCCCGGGGAAAACGCAAGCTTTCCTGCAAGCATGCTACTGGAATTCAGGAAGCTTTTCGGTTAAACACCATCACCGCGTAGTACGGTTTTGGACTGTAGCTTTTGGCGTCAGCGCCCCACCGGTAGTTAGTTTTCGTCATGGGGACGTCAACAACCCCAGAAATTTCATAGTGGTCCTGAATGTACCTGCGCGCCCACTTGTAAATGAGTTCGTCGGAGTTTCGACCAGGATCCCAGGACGTGTATAGGTTGACAAAAACCAGAACTTCAGGACGGCTGGCCTCGATCTCGGCAATCATTTCTTGTTGCATTCGGATGGCATATTTCTGATCTTCCATTAGTCCAAACGTGTAGATGTAACCGGTAGCGGAATGCCGATGCGCGTAGAAATAGATCTCAGGCTCTGAGCCGAGCACGGCGATTTTGGCGTCTTCCGACGTGTGCCTGCGAATGTAGTCTGCAACAGGAACGGCCTCTGGAAACGCCTCTAAAGAGTAAACGGAGCGGCAGGCAGCGATCGGATCCATTTCTAGAAAGAAAGCTCGTTCTTTGTAGAAGCAGGCAACCAGCACGAGAGTAAAGAGACCGCAGGCTGCGTATTGCAAGCTTCTTCTTCCGGTTAGCGAAATAAGTTTACTCGTCCCGACACTGACAGCAACTCCGGCCAGAACTGATACCACAGGAAGCATAAGAATAAAATAGTGAGGCCGGAACGCCAGAGTCGGACATACCGCCAGGAAAGAAAAAATCAGGAACCCGAGCAGGAATTGAGAACGCTCGCTTGAGCGACGGTCCAAGCACACCACAATTAGTCCGAGCAGTGCAATGACCCATATCCACATTGCGGCGTCCAGAATTCTGCTAAACGTGAGGAAACAAAAATAAGATCCTATGACCAGACCGTTGTTGCTGGCATATTGTGAGGCATAGGAGACAGTCCAAAACCAAAACGTGCCGAACACGCCAGCGCGCCACAATAGCAGGCAGGTAATGAGGAACGGAAGTACTGCACCTAGTGAGTACAACCCTAGTGGTCCGGCCAGTGCTCGCCATTGAACACCGTGGCGGTACCGTGTTCTAAGAAAATATAGGGCGCCAAAGAACCCGAAAATCGCCCCAGGTTGTTTCATCAAATAACCGACTCCGAGCAAGACCCCGCTGCAGAAGAATAGAAATTTTCGTTCCTGTTCGATTGCTCTTAAAAGCAACAGAATTCCGCCAAGCGCCGCCAGTACCACAAAGTGCGTGGCATGGCCGCAGAAGCCTAAGACGGCCGGACTCACGGAAAGCAGCGCGTAGCTCGCGCTCGCCGCCACCCCCGCGATCGGACCTCCGAACCGCCGAGCCAGCAAGAACACGAAAAAGATGGTGGCTAGGTTCACAACCAGCACACCGAAACGGATCCCTTCTGTTGTCTGACCGAAAACCGCCATGATCAATGCGTAGGCCGCATAAGTACCTGGTAACTTCATGTTGTATGCAAGCTTGTAGGGCGGCATCCCCTGAAGCATGAGCTGACCGGCGTAGGCATACTCTCCTTCATCGCGCTCCAATGGGATATTACGAAGATGTATGCGAATCGCGCACGTCAACAACAGAATCAACGTGAGCAGTGCGTACGCAACGTAAGAAGGCCGGACCAGGGGTTTAGCCGCGGCCTGTTCGAGAATCTGGTTTTGTTCTTCCATTACGAGAGTCGATTCTTGGTTCATAAGCCTCAGTTTTGAGCGGTCCTTGTGATGTGCGCGTTCCAGTGGCTTGCGAGACGCAGTACGTAATACTGCTCAGTTTCTGGGGACGCGAAGACGAAGGGCAGGAATCCGTAAAAGGAGGAATAGAAGCCCGCGCCCCGGCGCCACCGCATGGTGGACACAGGTTGTGCAAGTTTGATACGGAGCAATCCTGAAGATGCGACGAACTGGGAAGACGGCAGTGGATAGGCCATTGCATTACTCCCCGGAACAATCAGCACGTCGCCCTCACTTGTTTCAGACCTGAGGAAGTCGACCGGGCGCGCACCCCAGAGTTGCATATAGTATTGAAATCCCCAATGTCCCTCAAACCAAACCGGATGTATTTCTTTATTAGTTTGCTGTTGAATGATCTCTGAAGCCTGCCGCGCCGAATTAGCCCAATCAGAATCTGCTTTCGTCACCCAGAGTGAGACCACACCTGAGAGCGCTAGCGCAAGGACAATTTTTCTCTGTATTCCTGGCGTCTTGTCGGAGAGCTTATCCAAACGTCGGGCCAGCAAAATTCCGACTGCCGGGATTAGGAGGATTACGGATCTACCGTTGACGCTCCAATTAACGAATCCAGCAAATATAAAAGTTCCGAGCACCCAGAGTCCCAGAAATAGGGAATCGGATTTTCTCCATTCCCTGAGCTCTGAAGCACCCAGAATGAAAATGGCAGCCCCGGTGGAGATGGCGAGAGTAAGCTGGATGCCAACCATAATCCAACCTGCGCCAAAGCATTCGCGCAGCAGCACCTGATAATGGCCCAAGCCTACCCATCCCCGGGCAAGAGTAAGCGTGCAAACTGCGCCTGCTAATAGTGCAATGCCCAGCTTCTTCCAGCTCCAAAAAAACGGCAAGAAAAGCAGCGCTGACAAGGTGCATCCACCAACGAAGCTGGCACACACAAAAGCGCTCGCCAGCAGAGACGGTTCGCCATTTACGGTTCGTTCGTTCTTTGAAAAATCCATTGCCTGCGAAAACATCGGGTGGCCATATTTGACGGCCGTCCAGAGCTGGTAACCGGCAAGCACAGCAAGTGGAACGAGGAAATACAAGAACCACCATCCTAATCGGCGCTTTCTTGCGATCGAATATGCAAGCAGCAGCGGTAAAAGGCAGATGCCGAAATATTTGGTGAGTGCGGCCAGTGCGAGCAGTAAGCTTGAGACGGCCAAATACGCAGGCCTCTGGTTATCCAGCCCCTCCATCCACAGCACTGCCGTCCAAACCCAAAAAGCCAGCATCATCACGTCTGACATTACGCTGCTGGCAGAGACCAGCACTCCCGGGGTCAGTAGCGCGGCCGCAGTTGCAATCAGCGGCGATTTTGTAAAGCGCATGCTTAATCGATACGTGCCCAGCACCAGCGCAAGCGCCGGAAGCAGGAAGCCGAGGTGCAGCGCTCGCTCTGACCAGCCTGCGATCGAACCGATCGCCGCCACATAGTAACAAGCCAATGGTGGGTTCTTGGTGATCTCGGACATCGGTTCAGAAAAGTTGTCCCAGACCAGGTTGAACCCGTACGGATCAAACGGATGCTTCGCGATCTGCTGGCCCGACCAAACAAATAATGGATCGTCAACGTGGAATGCGCGGCCAGAAAACGGAAGTAGGCAAAGCAGCGTGAGACCTGTCAGTAAAAGATAGGAGTGCCTGCTGGACCACTGCGCCAATAAAGTTTTCTTGGTCTCGGTGAAGCCGTTCATCATGGCTATGGGAGAAATACCTTTTCGCTGTATATAACTGACTCTACAGTAAAAAGATCGGGGCACCGATTACAAGTGGCCCGCCAGATGCACGGAAGTAATATGGGACGCAGTGGTGCTGCTGTGAAGAATTGAACAGTCACTATTGCTTGGCGGCAACCGCGCAGTGCTCGTCAAACACACGCTTCAATTCACCAGCAATGTCGGCGGCATCACGGTGCTCGATGTCACTGCGTTGCATCATGTGAACGAGTTTGCCGTCCCTAAAAAGCGCGAGCGATGGAGATGATGGTGAGTATCCGGTAAAGTACGAGCGGGCCCGCTCCGTGGCCTCGACGTCCTGGCCGGCAAAAACGCTGAACGCCCGCTCAGGGCGCGAAGAGTTTTGCAAAGCCACGCGCACAGCTGGACGCATACGTCCCGCCGCGCATCCGCAGATCGAATTCACGATCACCAGCGTGGTTCCCTGCTGGACCCGCATTTCGCGATCCACGTCGCCTGCTGTCTTTAATTCCTCTATTCCAAGGCGAGTAAGCTCTTCGCGCATGGGCACAACCATCAGTTCCGGATACATTTTCTCCCCCAGGCCAGGATTTGGCCTGACTTCATTCTACAATTTCCGCGGTTCCCATCTCATTCCACAAGTTTCGTAACCCGCCGCACTCTAGCCCCTCATTTCACCGTCGCTGAATTAGACTTTCGGAAATGACCCGCCGCCGATGGATTGCTGATGAAGTCTCTGGAAACCGTGCGGCCATTACAGGCGATCACGCGCGACATCTGGCCCAGGTGTTGCGCGCGCAAGTGGGCCAGGAGTTCGACATCTCAACCGGCTCCGAGGTGCGTCGTGGAAAAGTTACGGCAATTCGTCCCGATCGTGTTGAGTTTGAATTAAGTGAGGCAGTCGCACAGTCGAAACAAACCGAAATCACTGTCGCCATCTCAATTTTAAAATTCGACCGGATGGAATGGGCAATCGAAAAATGCGTGGAACTTGGAGTCGCGCGAATTATTCCTGTAATCGCTGGACGAACAGAGAAGCATCTTGCCGCGGCAGCTACTAGGCGCGTAGAACGCTGGCGGCGGATCGTGCAGCAATCATCCGAGCAATCGCGCCGCAGTTCAGTGCCCGAGATCGCCGAACCGATGAAGATCAAGGACCTATTCGCGCTGGCCACTGACACGAAAATCATCCTGTCCGAAGTAGAGCATGAGCTCATGCTGAAACAGACGATTCCGCCAGGCGCGAACTTCCTGCTGCTCGCCTTTGGTCCTGAAGGCGGTTGGACTGAACAGGAACTCTCATCCTTCAGCGAAGCCGGTTGGAAATCCGCATCGCTGGGCAATACTATCCTGCGCGCGGAAACGGCCGTTATAGCTGCGGTCGCTATAGCAGCGTCAGTTCTCTGAGGCTCCCTATTTGCTCGAACCCTCCACCGTCAACTCTGCTATTCTCCTCTTCAATGGCTGTATCCAAGGGTGCTTCCAGTTCTAAATTTCAACCTGATCCCCAGCAGCGCGAGGCCATCGAACACCTAAGCGGTCCCATGCTAGTGCTGGCCGGCGCTGGTACTGGCAAGACTACGGTCCTCATTCGCCGGATCGTAAATCTGATTCGGGAAGGCCACGCCCGCCCTAACGAAATTCTGGCCCTCACTTACACCAACAATGCTGCCGACGAAATGCGGCAGCGGGTGCAGACTGAATTGCGCGGCTTCGATCCCAAAGGCCTGCAGGTTGGAACTTTTCATGCGTATTGCAATGAGTTGCTCCAACGCTGCGGACGAGATTTCAGCGTCCTCGATGACCCGCAGTTGTGGATTTTTTTGCGCCGTAACATCCGCGAATTAAAACTGAATTACTACATTCGCGCCGCCAGCATCGGAGAATTCCTAAAAGACCTACTGGAATTTATGCGCCGCTGCCAGGATGAACTGGTCGGTCCCGAGCAATATCGTGCCTACGTGGAGCGTATTGATCGCGGCGAGCTACCCGTGCCCCGCGTTGGTAAATCCAAAAAAGCGAAAGAGATCACTGAAGAGGAGGCCCGCGGCCGCTGTCACGAAATCGCATTCGTCTTTGAGACTGTCGAGCGCATGCTGAGTGAGAATAATTTCGGCACCTTCGGGCATATGATCCTTCGAGCATACGAATTGCTCTCCAAGGATCTCGTCCTGCTCAAAGGCGAACGTGCTCGCGCGAAATTTATCCTCATTGATGAATTCCAGGACGCAAATTTTGCGCAGATCAAAATTCTGCAGATGCTTGCCGGCAGCACGCAAAATATTTTTGCTGTGGGCGATCCGGACCAGGGCATTTATCGCTTCCGTGGCGCTTCTAGCGGAGCGTTTGAGCTCTTTCAGAGGCAATTCGCTGATTGCAAGCTCGTCGTGCTAAACAAGAACCGCCGCTCCACAACTCCTATTCTCAAATGCGCTCATGCGGTGATCAACCAGAATCCTGAATTTTTGCTGAGTGCAGGCGCTCACGCCTACGGTCGAACTCCACTGATTTCGGCCCGTGATGAAGAGGATCCCGGCAAAGCCGCAAAGCGCCTTCCTCTTCAAGCTGTCCTCGTCAGCGGTAATTTCATGGAAGCCACCGACCTCGTCTCTACCCTAACCGAGCGGCGTCGACTGTCTCGCTGTGAGTGGAAGAATATCGCCGTGCTTTATCGAACGCATAGTCATCGGGACGAGGTGGCAGCCGAATTCGCCAGGAACAAGATTCCATTTTCAATCGAAGGCCTCGACGTTCTCGACACTCCCAAGGTACGCGATCTCCTCGCCTGCCTCGGTGCCGTTGTCTCCGATGCCGATAGTGCGGCACTGTTCCGCGTGGCAACACTGCGGCAGTTTTCAGTTGATCCTCTTGAATTGCGCAGCGCGATCAAATCTCTCCCACGTGACGCCACCGCGACCATTGCATCGGTTTTGTCCCGCGTCAAAGGAGGCGAGGCTCTCATCCATGTGCTGCGACAGGCGCGAAATGAAAATTCCGGCAACAAAGTTTACTCAGCCCTGTTAGGTATCATTCGCGCATTCGAGATCCCACGTGGTCAGGCAGTTGAAGCCCTGCTGCGATTTTCCAACCAGTGGGAAAAACTGCCGCTTACCAAAACCGGTGAGCCGGGGGAATTCATCGAGTACCTGGATTACTTTCGCGAAGCGCGTGGAACCATTCCGCTCCCGGCCGCGGAAGAAGAAAACACAGTCAAGCTGATGACTGCTCATTCTGCGAAAGGATTGGAGTTCGATCACGTTTTTATCCTGAGGTCGGTCAAGGGCAGTTTTCCGACCTATTATCGTGAGCCGCTGATAGAACTTCCGACGGAGCTTCGTAATTCGGGTTTGGCAGATGCTGACGAAAAAAAGGTTTGTGAGCAGGAAGAGCGGCGGCTGTTCTATGTCGCCATGACCCGAGCCCGCGATACCCTGACCATCTACGGTCAGTTCGGTAGAGGCCAAACAGACAAGACCCCGCCGGGATTCATGCGTGAACTCCTGAAGAATCGCGAGCTAAAGGCATGGCTCACTCAGCGGACTTGCCGCGAATTCCAGACCGAAATTTTCGCCGCTGCGCAACCATCGTCTTCACGATTGGAAGAATGGATCGCTCTACCGCCCGCCTCCGATCTTGCTGCGACGCTGAGTGCCAGCTCCATTCAGCATTACGAAACCTGCCCGTTACAATTTAAGCTGGAGCGCGAATGGCGAATTCCGGCAGAAGCATCTGCGGCCTTGCAGTATGGCGCATGCATGCATCGCGTGCTGCTCACTTATTACGATTCCGTCCGATGGGAGCGCACTCTTCTAGAGCCTGAACTGCTCAATCTGTTTCGTTCAGAGCTCGCGAACGCAGGGTTCTCTGACCATTATCAGCGGGAACTCTACGAGCAAAAAGGGATTGCCGAACTGCGGGCGTTCGTTGCTTCTCTTCAGGTCAAACCCGAAGTCTTGCACACCGAAGAACGTTTCAGCGTGAAGATCGGCCCAACCACCCTCGTTGGTCGCATTGACCGCATCGACCGCGCCTCTGCTGACAGCGTCGTCATTACCGATTACAAGACCGGAAGACCGCGGTCGCAGGAAGACGCCGACGAAAGCCTACAGCTCTCTCTTTACGCGCTTGCTGCGCATGAAAAGTGGGGATACCGCAGTGAGCGCCTGGTCTTTCACAACCTCGACGGCAACTCATCCGTCTTTACCGAACGAAGCGACATTCAACTGAAGGAAGCACGGCTTCATGTGGAAGATATCGCGGAGAAGATTTCTGCCGGAAGGTTCGAACCGAAGCCGGGATTCCACTGCGCATGGTGCTCCTATCGAAGTCTTTGCCCGAAAACTGAAAAGCGGATTCCCGAATTGCTTGCGGTCGCGGCTACAGAGCAGAACTGAGCACAAAAAAAGAAATGGCACAAAAAACTTTGGGGACGCTATTCGCGTCCCCATGTTTCTACTTTGCATCAGGCCGATTAATGTTTCTTCTTGCTGGCCTTTTTTGCTTTCTTTTTGGTTGCCATGTTAACTATTCTCCCTTCCATTGTTCATGGATCGATGCAACGGTCTTCTGTTGCGACTGATTGAATGTATAGAGTCATTAAAAACCGAAGTCAAGCAAAAAATGAAGCGCGCGGAGCGGTGAAGTAGCTGTACAAAAGTTACAGTGAGTGATCGCAAGAAAATTTTAGCGAAGCACGACCCGAATTTAAGAAAACTTTCGGCAATCGAGTCTTGCGAATCACAATCTTCTAACGCCATTCGCGACATGAACCCTCAAAATTCGGAAACGCTGAAACGAGGCGGCAGCGGCTTGATGTGCGTCGTTCTTTTGTTCGCGCGAGACTATAATTTATGAAGAACTTTTTCGCGGGAGTATGCAAATGGCCGCTACAGATCACGTCGTAATCATTTCCGGATGCCGCACCCCGGTCGGGAAATTCCAAGGCAGTCTTTCCGATCTCAGCGCAACTCAACTCGGCGCAATCGTTGTTCGTGAAGCCGTAAAACGAGCCGGTGTTGATCCTTCGCAGGTCGACGAATGCATTATGGG
>Ga0209474_10006276_pt1 | contig 10013 bp, 9 predicted proteins | sample GraSoiAngelo_145_FD_185902 | JGI IMG/M metagenome (GOLD analysis project Ga0209474, IMG submission 185902) | Grasslands soil microbial communities from the Angelo Coastal Reserve, California, USA - 14_1009_05_20cm (SPAdes) (version 2) | ecosystem: Environmental > Terrestrial > Soil > Grasslands ... | reverse complement strand
AGCATCCAGTCGTAGTCGACTTCCCAGACGCGGCACCAATGCTTCCACGCGCCTTCGACCAGCCCGTAGTAGAGCGGCAGCGTCACGATATCGAGACCGAGGTCGGTCGCACCCTGCACGTTGCAATGGCCGCGGAAGATGTTGGCCCCGGTACCGAAGTTGCCGACGTTGCCGGTCGCTAAGAGCAGGATGCAACTGGCGCGGACGTTGGCGGTGCCGACCGTGAACTGGGTCTGTCCCATCGCCCAGATCAGCGTCGAGGGCCGCTGCTTGGCGAATATCTCGGCAACGCGCTTGACCTGCGCTTCCGGCAAGCCGGTGACACGCTCGACCTCATCCGGCGTCCACTTCTCGACCTCCTTGCGCACCTCGTCCATCCCGTAAACGCGCTGACGGATGAATTCCTTGTCCTCCCAGCCGTTCTGGAAGATGTGCCACAGCATCCCGTAGATCGTCGGGATGTGAGTGCCCGGCCGCACGCGCACATATTCGGTCGCGTGCGCGGCCGTGCGCGTCATGCGAGGATCGACCGAGATCCAGTTCGCGCGATTGAGCTCCTTGCCCTCGAGCAAATGTTGCAGCGAAACCGGATGCGCCTCCGCCGGATTGCCGCCCATGACCATGATCGTCTTGGAGTTGCGGATGTCGTTGTAGCTGTTGGTCATCGCGCCGTAGCCCCACGTATTGGCCACGCCGGCGACCGTCGTCGAATGGCAGATGCGCGCCTGATGGTCGACGTTGTTGGTGCCCCAGAACGCCGCGAACTTGCGGCAGAGGTAAGACCCTTCGTTGGAGAATTTGGCGGAGCCCAGCCAATAGACCGAATCCGGTCCGGACTTCTCGCGGATCGCGAGCAGCTTGGCGCCGATTTCGTCGATCGCCTGGTCCCAGCTCAGGCGCGTCCATTGGCCGTTGACGAGCTTCATCGGATATTTCAGCCGCCGGTCGCCGTGCACGAGCTCGCGTACCGAGGCACCCTTGGCGCAATGCGACCCGCGATTGATCGGCGAATCCCAGCCGGGCTCCTGGCCGATCCACACGCCGTTGGCGACTTCCGCCACGACGGTGCAGCCGACCGAGCAATGCGTGCAGATGTTCTTGCGAATAGTGACTTGCGCGCCTGCGGGCGGCGGCGGGCCGGCCTTCGCCTTGCGCATGCTACCGAGCGGCAGCGCGCCGAGTGCCGCGAGGCCGCCGGCGAGGAGGCCGGAGCGGCGCAGGAAGCCACGACGATCGAGCCCGTCCTCGCCCTGGCATGGCAGCGCGGCGGCGAGCGTGCCGCGACGCGCCTGACGTTCCGTTCTTTTGATCAGCACGGCTGCCTCCTCAGCTCGGATACCGGTTGACGCGATAGAAGGTCTGGACCTCTTGCGAGTTCGCCTGGTAGCGCGCCTTGCGCTTCTCGTCGGTACTTTCGCTGTCGGCGCGGGCCTCATTCGCCAGCGGTGCGGCGGTCGCCGCCGCTGCGGTGGCTCCGGCGCCCAGCGTGCGCAAGAATTCACGACGGCCGAGCGTTGCTTTGCGTTCTCGTTTCATCGCCGTCTCCTCCTCTAGTCCTCGTCTGTTGCGCCGCGCTGCTTACGAAGGCAGCGCAAAGGCTTCGGTCTCGATAGTTATAAACACCCGGCCGAGCGCTCCTATTCGCCGGTAGAAATCCGCGGCATCGGCTTGTTCGAGATCAGCGAAAAAGCGACCGATCCACGGCGCGAGATGTTGCTCGAACACCTCGCGGTCAGAGCCAGGGGGAGCGGGAAAGCGCTGACTCGCCAGCCCGGCCATGATCTCGCACAGGATCGCCGCGTGATCCTCGGGCTCGGCTTGGCCCTCAGCGCGTTCGATGCCGAGCTTGTCCAGATGCGCGCGGAACCGCGCGAGCGGCCGCTCGTGCAGGAAGCCGGTCAGATAGTAAGAGCCGTACGGGAGAAGCTCCCCGCGGCCCAGCCCGATGAAGAGGTCGAAATATTCCCGCTCCACGCGTTCGACGGTGGTGCGTTCCGCCGCCTCGGCGAGCGCAGCGTGGGCCAGTCCGAGCGGGCTCGCATCGCCGCGCAAGGTGGCGAGGCGCTGCAGCAGCAAAGCGTCCGGCGCGCGCGCGAGCAGGACCGAGATGAGCCCATATTCCTGCGCCCGCGCGGCGTCCACCTCGTCGACATCGCCCGCCGCCCAGGCGTGCTCGGCGTAAAGATCGGGCCGCAGCGCCGCGCGGCTCACGCCGGTCGCCGCCTCGACCGATAGGACGCGTTCCGCGGGAACTCGCGACCAGTTGGAAACCGAGGGCTGCGAGATGCCGAGCTTCTTGGCGAGCGCGCCGACGCCGCCGGCGACGCGAATCGCTTCCTCCAAACCTAGGTCCCTCATGGGCGCGTTGTTCTTTTTTATTATGGTTCGAACGTAGAACCGTACCGCCCGCGGCGAGCGCCGGTCAATAGCCTGAGGCTATGGGTCCCTGCGGCTATTTGGGCAACGCCCCGCCGTGCGGGCGTTTGGCGATCAGTTGAGACCCGCCGGCGTTTTCTGGACCGGGCTGCGGCGCAGCGGCGGCTTCGTTGCGGTGCAGTAACGGCCCGGCACGGGCTTGCTCACTGGCCTTTCCGGCCGATTCGTCCAACCGCGGCGCGGCGGTGCTCGCGACATCTGGCGGTGTCTTATCACCAGGGGCAGCGTCGGCCAATTTGGAGCTTCCTTCCGGGGATGATGCCAGCTCCTGCCGCTCTTGCGCAGGCGCCGGGCCGGGTGCCTCGCCAGCACCGCCGCCCCCCAGCATTCGCGCGATCTGCCGGCGCAGCTCGTCGGTCATCTCAAGTGGCCCGAAGCCCGCGATTGTGTCCGGTGCGTTGAAGTCCCAGGAATTCTCGGAGAGTCCGACGAAGTCGCGGATCTTGGGATCGCTCGCCCACGCACGTCGAAGCGCCGCACGGGTCAATTCCGCCGGCACACCCGGCGCGAGAAACGCGCGGATATCGGTTTCGGCGGTGATGCTTTCGATCGGCGGAAGCGTCGTCGGATCGAAGGCCGCCGCGGACGGCTCAGGCGCGCCATCCAGAGCGGGCGCTGCATCGCTTGCCTTGCGGTCGCCTTCGCCATCGTCTGCCGGCGTTCCCCCGTTGTCCGGCGCAGCCACAGGTCGTGCCGCGTCTTGCGCCGCCGCCTTGCGTCGCGACCAGCGCGCGATGAAGTTTTCCGGCTCGCTCATTCCCGCGCCTTCTGCATCGGCCCGCGCCGCGCCAGCGCCTCCGGATCGGCGCGGTCACGCTCACGTTTGTGGAACGGCTGTTCGACATGATGCTCGGCGACGAACGCATCGACTGCCGCGCGCACGACCTCCGGCATGGGCACCGCATCGACGAGATCTGCCCCCGTTTCGGTCCAGGCTTCGCCCTCCGCGGGGTCGGCGGTCACGGCGAAAAGCTCGTACGGCGGCTCGACCCCGCTCGGCCGCAGCGCCACCCAGAGCATGGGCGCACCCGAGCCGAGATTGTTGCGATAGTTGGCGGTCTCGGTGCGGTAGAGCGCGACCTCTGCAGCGCCCGCGTAAAAGGTCGTCGTTTCGCCGTCCTCGGCAAGCGTGGTCCACGGCAAAGCGTCGGGCTGGCCAGGCAACGCCGCGACCGGTTTCCAGGTAAAATCGATCCATGGGCTCCGCGCCTTTCTTCGCTCGACCACGATGCCGACCGCAATCTTGGCGGACGAAAGGACGTTCATGACACGACCTCGAGATGGGCGAGCGGAAGTCCGACCACGAGGTTTTGCGGCTTCATGCGCAATTTCTTGTCGGGCGTCATCGCCAGTATCAAATAGATGGGCTCGCCCTTGGCGTTGTCCAGAACGATTTCGGCATCGCGGAGGGTGAGTCGGTAGAGCCCGACAATGCGCTGCCGCGCCGCGGGGTCGAGCTCTTCGCCCCGCCACAGCGCATCGCCGATGCGCGTCGCCTCGGCGTCCAGCCCGACATACCAGGTCAGATTGACGTCGGCCGCCTCGATCAGGGGCTCGATCGCGACATCGCTCGATAGGAGGTGCGCGATCCACCGCGCGATCACTTTGCCGAGCGCCTCGAGGCCCCGCCGGCCCGCGGTGAGATCGAGCGCCATGTCGAAGAGATCGCTGCGCTCCCAGTAGGTCTCGGCGTTGGCGTCGTTGAGCACGTCGATGTCCCCCGTCGCCGGCAGCCCGAGCATGGCAACGAGCGGCGACACCGGCTGGGGGCTCTCGCCCGAGACTTTCTCCTCGTCGGCCGCGATCAATGACCCCTCGAGCACGCTCAGCCGTTGCGGCCGGAAGAAGAGCTCCGCCGCGCGCAGCATGAAGACGTCCTCGCAGCCGTCAAGCAGGTTGCGCAGGATCACGTGCACGAGCTGGTTGATGAACAGGGGCGGAGTGGCGCCCATGCCGCGGCGCGCGAGATCGAGATACGCAGCCTCCACCGTTTTGTGGCGAACGAGGCGATCGCGAAACTCGCGCATCAAGCTCCAGTTCTCGCGTGCATCGGGATCGGCGATCGCCGCGATGTCCGCGCTCGTCACCGGCCGGCGTGGCTCCTCGAGCAGCGCCGCGTGCAATCCGCGCTCGGCGGCGCAGGCATTCGGCGGCGGCGCGAGCTCCGGCCGCGCAAGATAAGCCTTGAGGAACCCATCGGTGACCAGGAGCCCGCCACCGTCGTCACGATTGAGCAGATGATGCCCGCAGGAGAGCCAGAAATCCGTCATGCGATGCGTCTCGACGCGTGTGCTTGCGACTCACTCGCTTGGTTTGGGCTGCGCCAGCGCGAGCAGATCGACCTCCTCGCGCGGCTCCTCTTCGCTCTCCACTTCGAGGAACGAGAAGGCGCGCATCGGCTTGCGCGTGCCGCGAGGATGCAAGCTGCGAAATGCCTCGCGGATCGCCCCGTCCTCGAAGGTGCGGTGCACGGCAATCAGCGTATCGCCGGGATGATCGCAGAGCGAGGCGGCGAAGGCGACCTCCTCTTGCGCCGCCGCGCGGGCGGCGGCGAGGTCGGGCGCGCTGAGGCGCTCGTAGAGTTGCCGTCCCAGCGTCTCGACCAGCGCGTCGCGATCCGCCTCGCTTGCTTCCACGATCTGCGCCAGCGTCGACCATCCGAGCGAGTTCACGCCGAGAAATCCCCCGCGGAAGGCCGCGCGTGATTTGCCCTCGAGCGCATCCGGATCCGCGTGCGCGAACATGAAGGCGCCGGACACCGCCCATTCGCCCGGATCGGCTGCGCGCTCGAACACGAACGTATCCGACGGGTCAAGCCGAATGGTGCGCAGAAGCTTCACCTTCGCGGCCCTCCGGTCGCGCGGTCGAGCCACGACGGTGCCTCGAGCGCCCGCAGGAGCGAGCGCCGCTCGCCTTCTGCTCCATGCGCATTGGCGACGCGCCGCACCAGGAGATCGCCGTTGTCCGCGATCTCGCGGCGCAGACCGCTCTCGGGCGCGAGCCGGGCGAGATAATTCTTCGCGACGGCCCCAAATCCCTGCTCCTGCCAGGCATCAACCGCGACCATGAAATGGCGGGCGAAGCTTTCCACTAGCCGTCCCGAACCGAGATCGTCGAAGCCTTCGTCCTCGAGCGCCGCCGAGAGCGGCCGCAACCCGGGTTCCTCCTCGCCCATGGCCACGGTGCGAATCGTGGCGGCGAACACCAGCCAGGCCGGCGGTCGGTGCTCATCGGCGCGCTCCGGCCAGGCGAGGCGCGCGCCGCCGACCAGCCCGCCATTCACCCGCACCGCGTCCGGCCAGTCGAACGCGATGGGCAGCTCGGGCGGAGCGTGCACCGCCAGCGCATCGGCCAGCGCAGCGAGGCCGGCATAAAGCGCGCGGCGGGCGGTCTTGAGCGGTTCGTCCGGCTCCAACACCAGCGCGAATTCCACAAGGTCGAAGCGACCCACGTAGACGAGCGTCCCCGCCCCTTCTTCGGCCGCCACGTGGGTCGCGTGCGCGAAGGCGTCGCCCACCTCGCGCAATGTCACGAGCCGAAACGGCGGCGGCAGGTCGAGTGCCGATTTGGATAGGCGCAGGCGGGCGCGCTCTTGCAACGGCATTTGGCAACCGGACTCGCGAAGGTTGTTTGTAATACTTATAACGTGATACGCACCGCGGCCAGGGCCGCGCCCGGCTATCGCGCCGCCGGGCCTGCCGTAGCGCCATCGCCTCGACCGATTGCCGCGGCGGCCCTTACCGAGGCAGCCATTTTGCGCGGGCAAAACGCCGAGACGGTGCCTCGCGAACAGCCGGAGACGACATGGCCGACCGGCCGCCTAAGGTCTTGATCTGCTCGTGCGAAGACACGATGCCGCTCGACGTCCCGGCGGTGCAGCGAGGCTGTCGCGGCGCCGAAGTCTCGACGGCGCGCCAGCTGTGCCGGGCGGAACTCGATAAATTCTGCTCCGCGGCGGCTGGCGGCGAGCCGCTGATCGTGGGTTGCACCCAAGAGGCGCCGCTGTTTTCGCAAACGGCCGACGCCGCCGACGTCACTTACGCCAATATCCGCGAGACTGCCGGCTGGTCGAAGGATGCCGATGCGGCCGGCCCCAAGATGGCGGCGTTGCTCGCCGCCGCCACCGAGCCTGTGCCCGAAGTTCCGTTCGTCGGGCTGAGCAGTGAGGGCGTGATCCTGATCTATGGCCGCGACGAACGGGCGGTCGAGGCCGGCAACCTGCTCAAGGATCACCTCGACGTCACGGTGCTGATAAAACCGCCGGCCGGGGTGACGCCGCCGCGGGTGACTGACTTCCCCGTGGTGAAGGGCGCGATCCGTTCGGCCAAGGGCTACCTCGGCGCGTTCGAGCTCGTCGTTGACGGCTACGCCCAGTCTGCGCCGTCCTCGCGCGGGATGATGAGCTTCGCCGCGCCGCGCGACGGTGCGGTCTCGCGCTGCGATCTCGTGCTCGACCTCTCCGGCGAGGCGGCGCTTTTCACCGCATCGGATCTGCGCGACGGCTATCTGCGCGCGAACCCTGACGATCCCGCGGCCGTGCTCAAGGCGGTGCTCAAGGCGCGCGACCTCGTCGGCAGTTTCGATAAGCCGCGCTACGTCGCTTTCACCGAGGATCTGTGCGCCCATTCGCGCTCGCGCATCGTTGGCTGCACCCGCTGTCTCGATCTCTGCCCGACCGGGGCGATCGCGCCCGCGGGCGATCACGTCGCGATCGACGCATTTATTTGCGCGGGCTGCGGCCAATGCGCGGCGGTGTGCCCGACCGGCGCCGCCGGTTACGCGCTGCCGCCGGCAGATACTTTCATGCGCAAGCTGCGCGTGCTGCTTGGCGCCTACCGCGACGCAGGTGGACGCGAGCCGCCGGTCGTGCTCGTGCACGACAACGCGCATGGCGCGCCGCTGATCGATGCGCTCGCGCGTTTCGGCGATGGCCTGCCCGCGAACGTGTTGCCCGTCGCCGTCAACGAAGTGACGCAGGTCGGCCTCGAAAGCATTGCCGCCGCGTTTGCCTATGGCGCGGCAGCGATGCGCCTGCTGCTGCGCGCAAAGCCGCGCCATGACGTGACCGGCTTGCGAGGAACGATCGCGCTCGCCGAGCCGATCCTCGCCGGGCTCGGATTCGGCGACGCGCGCGTGGCCACCATCGAAACCGACGATCCGGATGCGCTCGGCCAGGCGCTGCGCGCGATCGCGCAGCGTGAGGGCACGCCGCGTCCGGCGAGCTTCCTGCCCGTGGGCGGCAAGCGGGACGTGATGCGGCTCGCGTTACGGGAGCTGCAGCGCGCGGCGCCGGCTGCGATCGACGTGATTGCATTGCCGGCGGGTGCGCCCTTCGGCACGGTCGAGATCAATGCCGAGGGCTGCACGCTCTGTCTCGCCTGCGTGTCGGCCTGCCCGACCGGCGCGCTCAGCGACAATCCGGAGCGGCCGATGCTGCGCTTTACCGAAGATGCCTGCGTGCAGTGCGGGCTGTGCAAGGCGACGTGTCCGGAGAAAGTGATCACCTTACGGCCGCAACTCGATTTCCGCGCGGCCACCGCGACCGCCCGCGTCCTCAAGGAGGAGGAGCCGTTCCGCTGCATCCGGTGCAACAAGCCGTTCGGGGTCAAGAGCACCATCGAGCGCGTCGCCGCGAAGCTCGAGGGCAAACACTGGATGTTCCAGAATTCCGCGCAACGGCTCGAAGTGATCAAGATGTGCGAGGACTGCCGGGTGGTCGCGATCACCGAGCAGGAGTTCGATCCCTACCGCGAGCCGCCGCGGCCCAAGGCCCGCACCACCGAGGATTATTTGCGGGAGCGCGAACAGGAAGGGCGTGCCGGCGAGCCGGAAACCTGAACGGCGCACCATGGACCGTGCACCCGCTCTCAACCGTGTCCGCACCAACCTACTCGAGATCGCCTATGAAGAAAGCGGACCGGGGCACGGCACTCCCGTCCTGCTCATGCACGGCTTTCCCTACGATCCCCGCACCTACGACGGCGTTGTGCCGCCGCTCGTCGAAGCGGGATGCCGGGTGATCGTCCCGTATCTGCGCGGCTATGGTCCCACCCGCTTTCTCGCGTCAGACACGCTGCGTTCCGGGCAGCAGGCGGCGCTCGGCAACGACCTCAAGGAGCTCATGGACGCGCTGGCGCTCGAGCGCGCCGTGCTCGCCGGCTACGACTGGGGCGGGCGCGCCGCTTGCGTCGTCGCCGCGCTTTGGCCGGAACGCGCGTGCGCCTTGGTCTCGGCCAACGGCTACAACATCCACGACATCACCGGATCGGCCAAACCGGCGCCGGCGGAGCAGGAGCACCGCCTCTGGTATCAGTATTATTTTCACACTCCGCGCGGCCGCGCCGGACTGGAGGTCAACCGGCGGGAGATTTGTCGACTGCTATGGCGCCTTTGGTCGCCGAATTGGCGGTTCGATGACGCCACTTACGACCGCACGGCCCGCTCGTTCGACAATCCGGACTTTGTCGACGTGGTGATCCATTCCTATCGTCACCGTTACGGCTACGCCGACGGCGATCCGAACCTCGACGCGATCGAACGGCGGCTCGCCGCCAAGCCCAAGATTTCGGTGCCGGCGATCGTGCTACACGGCGAGGGCAGCGGCCTCTCGCCGGCGGAAAGCTCGCAACCTCACGCAGAATTCTTTACCGGCCCCTATCAACGTCGAGTGATCCCGAGTGCCGGCCACAATCCTCCCCAGGAAGTGCCCAAGGTTTTCGCCGATGCCGTTCTGGAGTTAGTCCGCGCAACGAAGTGAACGCCGGTGATTTGTTCTCGCGCGTCGCGCTGGCCAAGTTAATCACGGCCTCGCGGTCGCCTTCTCGAGAAATTCCACCAAGGCAGCGCGATCTTCGGCTGAGCCGATGCGCTGTTCCGGCATTTTGGTGCCTGGCGTATAGGCCATAGGCCCGACCTCGAACAGCTTGGCGACCGTCTCGGGCGTCCACACGATATCGAGCTTCTTAAGCGCGTCGGAGAAATTGTAACCGGGCAGGGTCGCGATCTTCCGTCCGAAGATCCCCGCCAGCGTGGGCCCGGCACGGGCGCCCTCGTTCGGGTTCAACGTGTGGCAGGCGACGCAGGCGCGAAACACCTCGGCGCCGTGATCGCCGGCGAAGGCGGCGAGCGGGTCCTCGGGCGCGCCCATGACGATGTTGCCGATCGGCTCGCCGGTCAGGACGTCCCAGCGGCGGATCATGCGGTCGCTGCCGCCGGTCAACAGCGAGCGCCCGTCAGGAAAGAACGCGGCCGACCAGACCGGCAGGCCCGGTCCGACCAGCGTGCGTTCCACCTTGCGCGCAAGCCGGTCGATGATGGCGACCGAGCCGCGGATCCCGGCGGCGGCGATGCGGCTCCCATCGCGCGAGAGCGCCACCGCGATGATCGGCGCTTGCGCCGCCTCGATCGCGCCGATGAGTTCGCCGGCGCTCGAAAGGACGTAGACTTTGCCGTCGGCGCCGGCGGTGACGATCTCGCCGTCGGGCGCAACGGCGACGGCATTGAGCGGACTCGGAAGCGGCACGACCGTCGGTGCGCCGCCCGCAAGGGGCGAGATGCGCAGCATCGCATCGTAGCCT
>Ga0209474_10006275_pt1 | contig 10014 bp, 9 predicted proteins | sample GraSoiAngelo_145_FD_185902 | JGI IMG/M metagenome (GOLD analysis project Ga0209474, IMG submission 185902) | Grasslands soil microbial communities from the Angelo Coastal Reserve, California, USA - 14_1009_05_20cm (SPAdes) (version 2) | ecosystem: Environmental > Terrestrial > Soil > Grasslands ... | reverse complement strand
AGCAGCTCGTCATCATCGAGCGTCTCGCGCGCGCCCTGAACTTCCCCGTCACCGTGGTCGGATGCGACATCGTTCGCGAGCCCGACGGCCTGGCGATGTCCAGCCGGAACGTGTACTTGACAGGCGACGAACGTCGAGCAGCCTTGGTCCTGAAGCGCGCGCTCGACGAAGCGGCGGCTTCGATCGGGACCGGAGAGAGGGATGCTCGGTGGATAGGCAACCTGATGGGATCGCGGATATCCTCCGAGCCGCTCGCGAAGCTTGACTACGCGGCAGTTGTCGACGCCGAGACCCTGGAAGACCTCGGCCGGCTCGACCGGCCGGCTCTTCTCGCGGTCGCGGCGTGGGTAGGCAAGGCACGACTGATCGACAACACGACGGTGACCCCGGAGGGGCACCGAGCGAAGGGAGCTCCTAGATGTTTCGCATCATGATGAAGTCCAAGATCCACCGCGCGACCGTGACCGAAGCGAACGTCGATTACGTCGGCTCCGTCACGATCGATTCCGATCTGATGAAGGCGGCCGACATCCTTCCGCACGAGAAGGTTCAGATCGCCGACATCACGAACGGCGCGCGCCTGGAGACGTATGCCATCGAGGGGCCCGCAGGCTCCGGCGTCGTCTGCCTCAACGGGGCAGCCGCGCGCCTCGTCCGCGAGGGCGACACGATCATCATCATCAGCTACGCGCAGATGACCGACGAAGAAGCGCGCTCGTACAAGCCGACCGTCGTCTTCGTGGACGCGATGAACCGCGTGACGCAGATCGGCACAGAGGTACACGCCGAGACGGGCGTGTAGCACCCGCGGTGGGGATCGACCCGGCCGCACTCCGCGATATCGTTCGGCGCGCGCTCGAAGAAGACCGCGCTTTCGACGACATCACAACGAACGCGATCGTGCCGGCAGATGCGCGCGGGACCGCACGTCTCATTGCCCGCGAGCGATGCGTGGTCGCCGGCCTCGATGCCTTCACAGAATTGGATCAAGCCGTAGTCGTGAAACGTCTCGTTCCCGACGGCGAAGAGGCGCGAGAGGGAGTCACGGTTGCGAGGGTCTCCGGATCGCTTCGTGCGATCCTGTCGGCCGAGAGAACCGCGCTGAATTTCGTGCAGCGGTTGAGTGGGATCGCGACGCTGACCCGCAGGTTCGTCGAGGTAGCGGAGGCGGCTGGTGACTCGAACCTGCGAGCTCCGGCAGTGCGAATCAAAGACACGCGGAAGACGACGCCGCTCCTCCGCGATCTCGAGAAGGCTGCCGTGGTCGCGGGGGGAGGAACCAATCACCGCCGAGATCTCGGTGCCGCTTACCTGATCAAGGACAACCACATCGCAGTCGCCGGCAGTCTCACCGAGGCGGTTCACCGCGCTTACGACGCCGAGCGTGGCAAGGACAAGGGTATCCAGCACTTCGAAGTCGAGTGCGAAACGCTCGAAGATGTGCGCGCAGCCCTCGATGCCGGAGCCGAGGAGTTGCTCCTCGACAATATGGATATCGAGACGCTCGCGAAGGCGGTTCGGATGGTGAAGGAGCAGGGGGGTCCTCTGACCGAGGCATCCGGCGGCGTCACCCTCGGAAACGTCGCCGATATCGCGAAGACCGGAATCGATTCGATCAGCGTTGGCGCGCTCACTCACTCCGCGCGCGCGATCGACTTGAGCCTCGAAGTGGAGGCCGGCTAGATGCTGCTCGCGGTGGACGTCGGCAATACCCAGACGGTGATCGGCATGTTCGAGCGCACGGAGCTGCTGCAGCACTGGCGGCTGGCCACCCGCGGCGATCAGACGGCCGACGAGATGGCCCTGGTGTTCCAAGGGCTGCTCAATCAAGTGGGCTTGTCGTTCGACCGCAACGTCAGCGGCGTCGTGATCAGCAGCGTCGTGCCGCGCGTCACGCAAGCGATGCGCGAGATGACCGAACGCTACTTCCACTTCGCGCCGATCATCGTCGGTCCCGGCGTGAAGACCGGGCTCGCGATTACGACCGACAACCCGAAGGAGGTCGGCGCCGACCGCGTCGTCAACGCGATCGCAGCGTTCACGCGCTACGGCGGCCCCTGCATCGTGATCGACTTCGGAACGGCGACGACGTTCGACGCCGTCAGCGCGAAGGGCGAGTACCTCGGAGGGGCGATCGCGCCGGGTGTCGAGGTCTCGACGAACGCGCTCGTTTCTCACGGTGCGCAGCTCCGCAACATCGAGTTCGTGGAGCCGCGCTCGGTCATCGGCAAGACGACGGTCGAGGCGATCCAGTCCGGCGTGATATACGGGTTCGCGGGACAGATCGACGGTATCGTCGGACGTATGCGCGACGAACTCGGTCCCGGTACGCCGTCGATCGCGACCGGCGGGCTCGCGCCGGTGATCATGCCGTTCACGAAGGCGATCGATCACCACGAGCCCTGGCTCACGCTCGAAGGGTTGCTCCAGATCTATGAGCGGAACACGCTCAGGGACGAAGATTGACCTCATTCGACGAGCTCGAGCGTCAGCGGCTCGAGAAGACCGAGCGCGCGCGCGCGCACGGCGTCGACCCGTACCCGGTGACGTTCGATCGCACGGCGACCGCGCACGAGCTCCACGATCGGTTCGACGCGATCGAGCCGGACACCGACGCCGGCGCGCGCGCAGCGGTCGCCGGGCGGCTCATGCTCAAGCGCGGGCACGGCAAGCTCGCATTCGGCGTGCTCCGGGACGGTACTGGAGACATCCAGCTGATGCTGCAGGTCGACGTCTTGGGGGAGGAGGGCATGGCGGCCTTCGCCGACCTGGACCTGGGCGACTGGATCGGCGCAGAGGGCGAGATCACGAAGACGAAGCGCGCTGAGCTCAGCGTGCGCGCGTCGTCCCTCACGCTGCTCGCGAAAGACATCCGGCCGCTGCCCGAGAAATGGCACGGGCTGAAGGACGTGGAGCTGCGCTTCCGCCAGCGCTACCTCGACCTGCTGATGAACGAAGACGCGCGCCGCGTCGCCGTGCTGCGGTCGCGCGCCGTGCAGGCCATCCGCGAGTTCATGATCGCGCGCGGCTTCCTCGAGGTGGAGACGCCCATGCTGCAGGTGCAGCCCGGCGGCGCGCTCGCGAAGCCGTTCGTCACGCACATGCACGCGCTCGATCTCGACCTGTACTTGCGGATCGCCCCCGAGCTGTATCTGAAGCGGCTGATCGTCGGCGGCTTGGAGAAGGTGTTTGAGATCAACCGCAACTTCCGCAACGAGGGGCTGAGCCCGAAGTACAACCCCGAGTTCACGATGCTCGAGGCGTACGAGGCGTACGGCGACTACTTCACGATGATGGACCTCATGGAGTCTCTGATCTCAGCCGCCGCGCGTGAGGTGCTTGGGACGACGGACCATACGTACCAGGGTCGCGCGATGCCGCTCGGCGGTCCGTTCCGGCGCGCGCGCCTCATCGATCTGGCCTCCGAAGCAATCGGCGAAACGCTCGACCTCGACATGGCAGCCGACAAGGCGCGCGCGATCGCGGAGGCGCACGACGTCCCGACGGACCCCGCGTGGGGAACGGGCAAGGTGGTCGTCGAGATATACGAGAAGCACGTCGAAGGCAATCTGTTCGAACCAACGTTCGTGATGGACTTCCCGCGCGAGACGTCACCGCTCGCGCGCGCGCATCGCGACGACCCGCGGTTCACCGAGCACTTCGACCTCGTGATCGCCGGGATGGAGATCGGTCCCGCCTACAGCGAGCTGAACGACCCGATCGACCAGCGCGCGCGCTTCGAGGCGCAGGCCCGGGCCCGCGCGGCCGGCGACGAGGAAGCGATGACGGTGGATGAGGATTTCCTGAGAGCGCTGGAATACGGGATGCCGCCGACGGGTGGGCTGGGGTTCGGGATCGACCGCTTCGCCATGATCCTTGCCGACGTTCCGAGCATCCGTGAGGTCATCCTGTTCCCGCTGATGCGGCCTGAGGGGCAAGAGAAATAGCTGAAAATCCCTGGAAGGATCACCCGAAAGAGTCGGGCCGGGCCGTTTTCGGCTTCGCGAGTAAATCCCCACCCCCGAAAGCGCCGAATACACAAGTAGAAGGCTGTTCGGCGGAGTAGGATCGCTTCCCGTACGTCGGGCCGCCTTCCCAAAGGCGGCCTTTGCCGTCGAGGAAAAGGAGTCGCGTTAGGCGGACGGTCGAACCGGAATGATGGTGGAGCCGTCCTACGTTACACACAGGTCATGACCCATAAGAGTTGACTCAGACCCCGACGGATATAATCCCCGGAAGGGCCGCGTAGAGAAAGGCACGGCGGTGTTCGAACGATTCACAGACCGCGCGCGCAGGGTCGTCGTCCTCGCCCAAGAAGAAGCGCGGATGCTCAACCACAACTACATCGGAACCGAGCACATCCTGCTCGGATTGATCCACGAAGGTGAAGGCGTCGCGGCGAAGGCGCTGGAGTCGCTCGGCATCATGCTGGAGTCGGTGCGCCAGCAGGTCGAGGAGATCATCGGTCAGGGCCAAGTGCCGCCGACCGGTCACATCCCGTTCACGCCGCGCGCGAAGAAGGTTCTCGAGCTGTCCTTGCGCGAAGCGCTGCAGCTCGGTCACAACTACATCGGGACCGAGCACATCTTGCTGGGTCTCATCCGCGAGGGAGAAGGCGTCGCCGCGCAGGTCCTCGTGAAGCTCGGCGCCGACCTGAACAAGGTGCGCGCGCAAGTCATCGCGTTGCTCCAGGGCTACCAGGGTGGCCCGAAGGAGTCGGGCGCCGGCGCGGGTGAGCAGGCACCGACCGGCTCGCTCGTCCTGGATCAGTTCGGCCGCAACCTGACGCAGCTCGCTCGGGAAGGGAAGCTCGACCCGGTCGTCGGCCGCGTCAAGGAGATCGAGCGCGTGATGCAGGTGCTCAGCAGGCGGACCAAGAACAACCCGGTCCTCATCGGCGAGCCGGGCGTCGGGAAGACGGCGATCGTCGAGGGCCTCGCGACCAAGATCGTGCACGCCGAGGTCCCAGAGACGATCAAGAACAAGCAGATCTACACGCTCGACCTCGGTGCCCTCGTCGCCGGCAGCCGCTACCGCGGTGACTTCGAGGAGCGCTTGAAGAAGGTCCTCAAAGAGATCCGCACGCGCGGCGACATCATCCTGTTCATCGACGAGCTGCACACGCTCGTCGGTGCCGGCGCTGCGGAAGGCGCGATCGACGCGGCAAGCATCCTGAAGCCGATGCTCGCGCGCGGTGAGCTGCAGACGATCGGCGCAACGACGCTGGATGAGTACCGCAAGCACCTCGAGAAGGACGCGGCGCTCGAGCGGCGGTTCCAGCCGATCAAGGTCGCCGAGCCGTCGGTGGCGGACACGGTCGAGATCCTGAAGGGCCTCCGCGACCGGTACGAGTCTCACCACCGGATCACGATTACCGACGACGCGATCGTCGCGGCGGCGAACCTCGCCGACCGCTACATCTCGGACCGCTTCTTGCCGGACAAGGCCATCGACCTCATCGACGAGGCCGGCAGCCGCATGCGCATCATGCGCATGACGGTTCCGCCCGACCTCCGCGAGTTCGACGAGTCGATCGCACTGGTTCAGCGCGAGAAGGAATCGGCGATCGAGATCCAGGATTACGAGACGGCCGCGCGCGCCCGCGAGAAGGAGAACAAGCTCCGCACCGACCGCGAGCAGCGTGAGCGTGAGTGGAAGGGCCAGGAGATGGACGTCGTCGCCGAAGTCGGCGAAGAGGAGATCGCCGAGGTCCTCGCGCTCTGGACCGGCATCCCCGTCTACAAGCTGACCGAAGAGGAGACGGCGAAGCTGCTCCGCATGGAAGACGAGTTGCACAAGCGGATCATCAGTCAGAACGACGCGATCCGTTCGGTGAGCCAGGCGATCCGCCGCACGCGCGCGGGGTTGAAAGACCCGAAGCGTCCGAGCGGCTCGTTCATCTTCCTCGGTCCGAGCGGCGTGGGGAAGACCGAGCTCGCCAAGACGCTCGCCGAGTTCCTGTTCGGCGACGAGGACGCGCTGATCCAGCTCGACATGTCCGAGTACATGGAGAAGCACACGGTGAGCCGTCTGATCGGCTCGCCGCCGGGATACGTCGGCTACGAAGAAGGCGGGCAGCTGACCGAGCAGGTCCGCCGCCGCCCGTTCTCGGTCGTGCTCTTCGACGAGATCGAGAAGGCGCACCCCGACGTGTTCAACACGCTCCTGCAGATCCTCGAGGATGGGCGCCTGACCGATGCGCAGGGCCACACGGTCGATTTCAAGAACACCGTGATCATCATGACCTCGAACCTGGGCACGCGGGACCTCGAGAAGAAGAACCTCGGGTTCAGCGTCACCTCGCAGGACATGATGGATTACGACCGGATGCGCGAGAAGGTGATGGAAGAGCTGAAGCACAACTTCCGTCCCGAGTTCCTCAACCGCATAGACGAGGTCATCGTGTTCGCCGCGCTGACGCGGGCCGATGTGAAGCAGATCGTCGACCTGATGATGAAGAGGGTTCAGGACCAGCTGAAGGCGAAGGATATCGAGATCGTCCTCACCGACTCGGCAAAGGACCTCATCGCGGAGAGGGGCTACGACCAGGCCTTAGGCGCGCGGCCGTTGCGGCGCGCGATCCAGCGGATGGTCGAAGACCCGCTGTCCGAGAAGCTGCTGTGGAAGGAGTTCTCCGCGGCGTCGACGATCATCGCCGACGCGCACGATGGGGAGATTGTGTTCGAGGTGGCGCCGACGTCGCCCGACACGCCTCCGCTCGAGCTCGCCGGCAGCGAAAGCTGATCGGTTCGCAAGGCTGAAGAACGGCCGCCCTTCGGGCGGCCGTTCTTGCTTCTTCATCGACCCTCGAGGCGACGCGACGAGGGGTTGGACCTAGGCAGGCAGCCCGAGTGCGTTGCCTTCGTTGATCGCGTAGAACTCGTTCCTGCTGATCTTTCCGGTTGCGCCGTCGACGACGTTCCTCACCGTGTTGACGGAATCGGACTTGAAGACGCACACGCCCCGCTTGCCGTCGGCACTGGGCACAACGATCGGCAGCTCGGTTCCGTCCGGCAGCTCAAGCTTGCCGCTCCAGAACGCCTCCGGGTCCGATACCGCGTGGATCGAGATGACGTACATGGCCACTCCTTTCGCCCCGGCCTCGGCCGTGCGCCGAGTGCCTCACGTAGCCACTCTCATCGCGCGGGCAGGCGGCGTTCAACTGCAAAATCTGCAGTTGCATGCTGCGCGCCGACGCGTAGATACTTCGCACATGAAGGGGTATGGCCAGTTCTGCGCGATCGCACAGGCGGCCGAGGTGCTCACCGAGCGCTGGACGCCGCTCGTGATCCGCGAGCTGGCGCTCACCGGCAGCCGCCGCTTTAACGACATCCAACGAGGAGTTCCGCTGATGTCCTCTTCGCTCCTCAGCAAGCGTCTTCGCCAGCTCGAGCAGGCCGGAATCGTCGAGCGCAGGCAGCGCTCGGACGGCAAGGGCAGCGAGTACCACTTGACTCCCGCGGGGGAGGAGCTCGGGCCGGTCTTCGCTCAAATAGGGATCTGGAGCGAGCGCTGGCTGCGGCGGCCTATCTTCGAGGAGATGCCCGATACCGGGCTGCTCATGTGGTGGGTGCGAACGACCGTCAAGACCGACGCGCTGCCCACCGGGCGCATGGTCATCCATTTCCGCTTTCGGGGAGCTGCTGCGAAATTGAGCAACTTCTGGCTCGTACTTCCTGAGGCCGATCTGTGTCTGAGCGACCCTGGGTTCGGCGTCGACATCACCGTTCGCAGCGATCCGAAGACGCTGACTGCCGTGTGGATGGGAGACCTCGCTCTGGCTGTGGCGCTCAGCAATCGCGACATCGAACTTGAAGGACACCGTGATCTCGTCCGCTCTTTCCCGAAGTGGTTCGGATTGCACCCGTTATTCGCCAGCGTCGACCATCCTTCCAGCCGACCGAGGGTCACCGCTTAGCGAGCGAGCCGGGCTCCCGTTCTCATTCCGCGGGCAACGTCCACTCATTCTCGTAGTCGATGCGCATCGTATGCGGAACCCACGGCAACGAGAAATGTCAAGTTGCGTTGGGACGGTGGGCGAGATTTAGGATTCAAGGGTGGCTATTGCGCGCACAGCTGTGAGAGCGAAAGCGTCGAAGCCGCGTGCCAGATCAAAGCCGGATCTCGCGAAGGTTCACGATCGCGTCCTCGCGTGGTTCGACGAGCACGGCCGCTCCTTCCCGTGGCGCGAACACCGAGACCCGTATCAAACGCTCGTCGCCGAAGTGATGTTGCAGCAGACGCAGACCGGGCGCGTTGCGCCCGCGTACGGGTCGTTCCTCGCGAAGTTCCCGACGGTGAGCAGCCTCGCGCACGCTCCGGCGATGGAGGTCATCCAAGCGTGGAGGGGCCTTGGGTACAACCGCCGCGCGGTCGATCTGCAGCGGTCGGCCCAGGAGATCGAGCACGGATTCGGGGGCATCGTTCCCCCAGACCCGAAAGCCTTGCGCGCACTGCCGGGGATCGGCGAGTACTCGGCCAGCGCCGTGGCCTGCTTCGCGTACGACCGTCAAGTGCCGGTCGTCGACGTGAACGTGAAGCGCGTCCTGTCTCGAACCGTTCGTGGCACCGACGACATCTCGATGGACGAGACGAGACGCATCGCGGCGGACTGGTTGGCGCCAGGCGAGGCCTACAGATGGAACCAGGCGCTGATGGACATCGGCGCGATGATCTGCCGGATCGATTCACCGCTGTGTGCGCAGTGTCCCCTGAAACAGGTCTGCGTGTATCGTGCGCGCGGACTCAACAAGCAGCCTCGTGCGTCTCTTGCTCCCAAGCAGGCCCCCTTCGAGGGGTCGAGCCGACAGAAGCGCGGCGGGATCATCGACCATCTGAGGGAGACGGCCGGCGAAGGCGTCTCGCTGTCGGTACTTGCGAAAGTGATCCACCCGAACGGTCAGAAGGACCTGACCTGGCTCGTCGAGCTGCTCGAAGGGTTGGAGCGCGACGGTTTGATCGAGATGACCCCAGGAGCGCGCCGGGGCTCCGCGCGCGGCATCGTCCGGCTTCCCGGCTGATCCGTCCCAACGTATGAGGGAAGGGCTCTTGCCCTTCCCTCATCGTTCAGACCGTGGTCAGAGGTTGGCGCACTGGCCGGTCTTGTTCCCCGTTACGACGTTCGGGCCGCCCTCTGAATCTCCGACCTGCGGAGCAGGGTCGTTGCCCGAGCAGTTCATGTTGCCGTGGATCGTGTTGCTGACGAATTCGTTCGCGTCTTCCTTCTCGAACAGGTTGTTGTTCGTCAGCGTGACGGTACCGCGAACGTCGTTCCCGAGGAACCCCATCCAGAATCCCTCGTAGCCGTCGATAACGGCCCCGCCGCGGATGAGATTGTCCTCGATCGCGTTCCACGTGACGTCGAACGGCCCACCGAACGGACCCTGTCCGCCGTGGATCCGGAGGCCGCCGTTGATCGTCGAGTGGTGGATCTGCACGTTCATGGCGTCGTTCGCGACGACTCCACCGCTGATCGTTGCCGTGTGGACGGCGTTCTCGTCGCTCCCGAACACCACCGTCGCGCCCCGCTCCACGACCAGACCACCGGTGATCGTCACCGGACCATCGCTGAAGCAGGCTCCGTCCTCCGGAACGACGACCCGGCCGTAGGTCCCCGGTGCGAACTCCCCCTCGCACGTTGTCACCGTGCCTGCCGCGGAAGCAGCGGCCGGTGCGGCGATGGCCAACGCGGTCACGAACAAGGTCGTGAGACCGATCGTTGCCGCCAACTTACGCATACCTTCCCCCCTTCTCCTCGCTTCGCCCGGCCGGAACTGTGCCAGGCCGGACGAAAGAAGCCAAAAACACCCCTGTACTTGATCACACGGGCGCGCAGCGCAGCCGCTCCTCGCTTAGGGCGCGCGGAGCAGATCGTCGATAGGCGCTGTGTCCGCAGAAGTATTCCCGCGGTGCGCGAAGACCACGGTCCCGTCCGAGATCACGAAGCTCCCCGGCAGCTGCATCGGGTCACCCATCGGGGTGCCGACGATGTGACCCTCCATCGCTGCGGCGGCG
>Ga0209474_10006273_pt1 | contig 10015 bp, 7 predicted proteins | sample GraSoiAngelo_145_FD_185902 | JGI IMG/M metagenome (GOLD analysis project Ga0209474, IMG submission 185902) | Grasslands soil microbial communities from the Angelo Coastal Reserve, California, USA - 14_1009_05_20cm (SPAdes) (version 2) | ecosystem: Environmental > Terrestrial > Soil > Grasslands ... | reverse complement strand
ACGCAGGCACGTGCACGATCCCGATCCGTCCGAGCGGCCAGATCTTCACGAACGCTTTACCGACGAGATCCGATCGTTTGATCCACGGTGGGTTCCGGAATCGGCTGTCTGCCGAATTCTCCCTGTTGTCCCCCATCACGAAGTACGAGTCCGGCGGGACCTTGATCGGCGCCTGCGTCTTCCCTTCCGGACACGACTTGGACCTGGCGCACGGAACGAGCGTGCCGTTATTCCATGGGCGCGCGATGTACGGCTCGAACAGCTTGAATCGCTTCCCGTGCACCGGTGTGATGTACACGCCCTTTTCGGTGACCTGTACCGTCTCGCCCGGCAGCCCGATGATCCGCTTGATGAAGTCGGTCTCTTTCGGGGTGGTCACGCCGAGCCCTTCAGTGAGAAAGCTTTTGATGCGCGACAGGAAGCTGTGATCGGCCGCGTCGTGCTCGGCGATGAACACGACGACCTCGCCGCGCGCCGGAGCGCGAAGCCGCCACGCGAGCTTGTTCACGAGCACCCGGTCTCCGTTGCAGCCGGTACACCCGTGAAGCGTGGGCTCCATGGATTCCGATGGGATGTAGAAGGCTTGGACCAAGAAGGTCTTCATCAAGAGCGCGAGCACGAATGCGATCACGATGAGCACCGGCAGCTCGCGGAAGATCGCGAGCTTGCTGCGCTTCTCCGGGGGTTTCCCCGCCGGCTCGGCCGGCCAGCTCGATTGCAGGCCCGTCTCGGTGCCGGCCGCTCCGCTCATCGAGCTCGACGCGCGACGACGGCGCTGCTACTCGGGGGTGTCGGCAGGCGCAGCTGTTTCCGCTTCCGGTGACGCCGGCGCTTCGGCTTCGGCCGGCGCTCCTGCTTCGCCGGCGCCTTCCGGCTGCTCTTGCTCCGCCGCCTCGGCCGGCGCGACGTCGCTTGCTTCGGCCGCCGGGGGCTCTTCCGGCACGTCGGCTTCCGGCTTCCACTCCTGGATACGGCTGCGGCGCTCTTCGATCTTCGCGCGCCTGCCCGAGAGCTCGCGCAGGTAGTACAGCTTCGCGCGGCGCACCTTGCCGTGGCGCACGACCTCGAGCTTCGCGACCGCCGGCGCGTGGATCGGGAACGTGCGCTCGACGCCCACACCGAAGGACACCTTCCGAACCGTGAAGGACTCGCGAAGGCCGCCGCCGCGTCGTGCGATCACCACGCCCTCGAAAACCTGGAGCCGCTCGCGGCCGCCTTCACGCACCTTGACGTGCACTTTCACCTGGTCGCCGGGGCGGAACGGCGGGATGTCCTTGCGCAGGCGCGTCCGCTCGATGAGGTCGACTTTGTTCATCGGTGCTCCAGGTGGATGTCGGTTGCCCGTCCGGGCTGGGGGCTAATGCTACCGGCTGACCCCCCGTTTCGCACAGTGCCTAGCCGCCGAGCAGATCCGGCCGGCGCGCGCCCGTCCGCTCGAGCGCCTGGTCGCGTCGCCAGCGCTCGATCGCGGCGTGATCGCCCGAAAGCAGCACGTCCGGCACGCGCATGCCGCGGAACTCCGCCGGCCGCGTGAACTGCGGATAGTCGAGCAAGCCGCTCGAGAACGACTCCGCGACCAGCGAGGCGGGCTCCCCCACGACCCCGGCCACGAGGCGCGTCACCGCTTCGACGACGACGAGCGCCGCGGACTCCCCGCCGGCGAGGACGTAGTCGCCGATCGACAGCTCGTCGGTCGCAAGCCCGAGCGCGACGCGCTCGTCGATCCCCTCGTACCGGCCGCACATCAGCACGATGTGCTCGGCGCCGCTCAGGTCTTCGGCGGCGCGTTGGTCGAACCGACGCCCGGCCGGCGTCAGCAGCACGCGGCGCGCGCGCTCCCACCCGTCGATCGCTTCCACGGCCTCGAACCACGGCTGCGCCATCATCACCATCCCAGGGCCACCGCCGAACGGCTCGTCGTCGACCGTGCGGTGCTTGTCGGTGGTGTGCGCGCGCAAGTCGTGCACCCTGATGTCGAGCAGCCCTTTCGCGCGTGCCTTCCCGAGCAGCGCCGCATCCAAGGGCCCGGTGAAGTACTCGGGGAAGATCGTGACGATGTCGATCCGCATCAGAACAGTCCTTCCGGAGGCCGCAACACGATCGTCCGTGCGTCGAGATCGACGCGGATGACGATGTCACGCACTGCCGGCACCAGGACCTCGCGCCCGTGCACGCGCACGACCCACAGATCGGCGGAGGGGCTCTCATCGACTCGATCCATCGTGCCGAGCGTATGCCCGTCCTCATCGGTCACGGTCAGACCGGCGAGCTGATGCGGATAGAACGACCACTCGTCGTCGAGCGCGCCCGCTTCATCGGCGGGGATGGTCAGCTCCGCGCCTTGAAGCGCTTCCGCTGCGGAACGGTCCGGCACATCGTCGAACCGGACGAGCAGCCGGTCGTGGTGCGCGCGCGACGTTGCAACCGTTAGCGCGCGCTCGCCGACGAACACGCGCGCGCCGGGCGCGAACCGGGCCGGCTCGTCGGACAAGACGTCGATGGCGACCTCACCTCGTATCCCGTGCGCTTTCGCGATGCGGCCGACGACGAGCCGCTCGGGCTCCACGTCTCAGTCGGCGATCTCGATGATCGCGTGGACCCCTGCGCGCGCGGCTGCCGCGCGGGTGACTTGGCGCAGTGCGCGCGCGATGCGACCGCTCCGTCCGATCACGCGGCCCATGTCCTCTGCGTTCACGTGCAGCCGGTAGACGAGACCACGCTCCGTCTGCAGCCGTTCCACGCGCACGTCGTCGACATTCGCAACGAGGGAGCGCGCGAGGTATCCGAGGGTGTCACCCACGAGGTCGGACTCGGATGAGGCGGCGGCCGGCGTTTCTACGCCGGGCGTTTCTTCGCCGTCGCCTGCTTGTGTTTCTGCCATATCCCCGTTCGCTTTAGCAGCGCCGTCGCGCTCGCACTCGGCTGGGCGCCTTTGGCGAGCCAGTGGAGGGCGCGCTCCTCATCCAGCTTGATCTGCGATGGGTTCGTCAGTGGGTTGTAGTTGCCCAAGATCTCGACGAAACGGCCGTCGCGCGGCGATCGCTGGTCGGCGACGACAACGCGGAACGAGGGCTGCTTGCGCTTGCCCGTTCGAAGGAGTCGGATTCGTACCACGGCCCGCAAAGGGTACCCGACGATCCCAGCCCACGCTACATACCTACTTGCGTTTCCGCTTCTTGCCCTTGGCATGCTGCTTCGGCCGGTGCGGGCGGTTCTTCGCCTTCCCCCGGCCTGCCCGAGGCATGCTCCCCGGCGGCCCCATCCCGTGCGGGAGGGAGGGCAAACCGCCCCCGCCGGCCATCGCGCGCATCATCACCTTGACCTGATCGAACTGACGCACCAGCGCGTTGACGTCGGACACGGTCCTGCCGCAGCCGCGCGCGATGCGCTGTCGGCGGGAGTTGTTGATGATGCCGGGATCGACGCGCTCTCCCGGGGTCATCGACTGGATGATCGCCTCGACCCGGCTCAGCTCTTTCTCGTCCAGGTCGACGTCCTTCAACGCTCCCTTCATGCCCGGCATCATCCCGAGCAGGTTGGTCAGCGGGCCCATCTTGCGCAGCTGGCGCATCTGTTTCAGGAAGTCGTCGAGCGTGAACGTCGCCTTGCGCATCTTCTCTTCGAGTGCGATGCGCTCGTCTTCCTCGAACGCTTCCTCGGACTTCTCGATCAGCGTCATGATGTCGCCCATCCCGAGGATGCGGGACGCGAGGCGGTCCGGATGGAACGGCTCGAACGCGTCCAGACGCTCCCCCGTCGATGCGAACTTGACCGGCTTGCCGGAAACCTGAGCGATCGAGAGTGCGGCGCCCCCGCGCGCATCGCCGTCGAGCTTGGTGAGGATGATCCCCGTGTAGTCGACGCGCTCGAGGAACGCCGTGGCGACGTTCACCGCGTCCTGGCCCGTCATCGCGTCGGCGACGAACAACGTCTCGGTCGGCTGGATGCGGTCGCGGATGGCTGCCGCTTCGCTCATCATCTCTTCGTCGACGTGGAGGCGGCCTGCCGTGTCGACGATCACGACGTCCCGCATCAGGCGGTGCGCTTCTTCCAAGCCGGTCGCAGCGACGTCGACGGCGGTCATGCCCGTGCGCGCGACGACGGGAACGTCGACCTCGTCTCCCAGCAGCTTCAGCTGCTCGACGGCGGCGGGACGCCGGAGGTCGCACGCGACGAGGAGCGGCCGTTTGCCCTTGCTCTTCAGCAGCCGGGCGAGCTTCCCAGCCGCCGTCGTCTTCCCGGAACCCTGTAGGCCGGCGAGCATGATGACCGTCGGCGGCTTCGGCGACCACGTCAGCGGCGATGTCGTGCGCCCGAGGGTCTCCACGAGCTCGTCGTTGACGATCTTGACGATCGTTTGCGCCGGCGTGAGCGCCTTGCGGACCTCTTCGCCCATCGCGCGCTCGCGCACCCGGCCGACGAAAGAGCGCACGACGTCCGTGTGCACGTCGGCCTCGAGCAATGCGAGCCGGACCTCGCGCAGGACGTCGTCGATCTGCTGCTCGGAAAGACGGCCTCGGCCGCGGAGGCGGCCGAAGATTCCTTCGATCCGTTCGCTTAGGGTGTCGAACACGACGTCATGTTATCGACGCAGCCGTGGAGCGTTGCGGGGAAACTCAGGCGTCGGGTTGCAGCGGCTGATCGCCGTCGCCGTACAGCCGCTCGGCGCTGAGGATCGACTCCGCGATCTCGCGCATCTTGCGGTTCTCGTCCTGGCTCGCCTTCTGCATCCGGCGGTACGCCGCGTCTTCGCTCACGCCGAGGCGGCGCATCAGGACACCCTTCGCGCGCTCGACGACCTTCCTCGTCTCGAGCATCCCTCGAAGGTTCTCTGCCTCTTGGCGAGCCGCCCTCAGATCGCCGGCGCGCGCGACGGCGCTCGTGCCGATCGCGGCCATGACCTCCGGTTCGACGGCCGGCGTCAGGACGACGAAGGCGCCGCAGTCCGCGAACTCCTTCGCCGACTGCGCGTCCGGCGCAAGGATGGCGGTCGCCACCTCACCGGCGAGGACGGACAAACCCTGGGCGAAGTCCGGACCTCCCGAGACAAGGACGAGATCGGCCGCTCGGCTGGAGACCAGCTCGACGACTGCGTCCCAGGTGGGGGCCTCGCCGACGAGCTCGAATCCGGAATCGTTCGCAAGGCCGAGCAGGACGGCTCGGGTTGTTCCCCCGCCGTCCGCGATGACGACACGTAACGGGCGCATAAAGGTTGTCTCTTCCCCATTCGTCATCGGTCTGGACGGAACGTCCCTTTACCTGCCGGTGAAGTGTGCCCGAGGCCGTGAGGCCTTCAAGCACTTATCCCCAGCAGGTCATCGACGAAACCATCGGGGTCGAAGGTTGCCAGGTCACCGACCCCTTCGCCCAATCCGACGAGCTTTACCGGGATCCCCAGCTCCTGCTGGACGGCGATGACGATGCCGCCTTTCGCGGTGCCATCGAGCTTGGTCAGGACGATCCCCGTGATGCCGGCCACCTCGGCGAAGGCGCGCGCCTGCGCCACGCCGTTCTGGCCGGTCGTCGCGTCGAGCACCAGCAAGACCTCGTCCGGCGCGCCCGTTTCGCGGTCCAGGATGCGGCGGATCTTTCCAAGCTCTTCCATAAGGGTCTTCTTCGTCTGCAGCCGGCCGGCCGTGTCCACGATGAGGACGTCCCGGCCGCGCGCCTTGGCCGCGGCGACCCCGTCGTACACCACCGCCGCTGGGTCAGCACCCGGCGCGTGCTTCACGATGTCGGCCCCCGATAGCTCTGCCCACCGCTCGAGCTGCTGGTCGGCGGCGGCGCGGAACGTGTCGGCCGCCGCGAGGACTACGGAGCGGCCCTCATCCCGAAGCTGCGCCGCCAGCTTGCCGATCGTCGTCGTCTTCCCCACCCCGTTGACGCCGGTGATCAGCCAGACGCTCGTCCCTCCGGGCTTCGTTTTCAGCGACCGGTCGGGATGTCCCAGCGCCGAGACCAGCTCGTCCTTGAGAGCGGCCATCCCGTCGGCGACGTCTCTGCGCGCGCGCATCGCCCCCACGATCCGCTGGGTCGCCGCGACGCCGACGTCCGCGCGCAGCAAGACCTCCTCCAGCTCCTCCCACTCCTGCTCGGTGAGCGCTGTGCCTTTGAACAGCCTCGTCAGCGAAGCGCCGATCGATCGAATCCGCCGGCGCGGCGCGACGACCGGCGGCGGAGGTTCGGGAGGCGGTGCCTCGACCGTCGGGATCTCGGGTGCTGTCGTTTGGGGGATCTTCGGCGGCGCTTGGACCTCTCGAGGCGGGGCGACCGTCTCGGGCGGAGCGACCCGTTCGGCCGGCGGCGCCGGACGGGCGCGCCGGCGCGACCGAACGCCGACGAAACCGACGAGCGCGAGCACGACGACGATCACGGGGATGAGGATCGGAAGGATCGAGACGGCGAGTGGCGTCATACGAGCGGGCAGACTACCAAGACGCGGGACGACCTATGCGTCTGCGCCGGCAGGCTGCTCGGACTGAGCAACGTCCGGCGTTTCGAGCCGTTCGCAGATGACCTTGCTGACGCCCTCGCCGGCCATCGAGATGCCGTAGAGGACGTCGGCGATCTCCATCGTGCGCTTCTGGTGCGTGACGATGAGCAGCTGCGAACGCTCGCGGAACTCCGCTGCGATCTCGAGGAAGCGGTGCAGGTTCACGTCGTCGAGCGCGGGCTCGACCTCGTCCAAGAGGTAGAACGGCGAGGGGCGCGCACGGAAAACGCTGAACAGCAGCGCGACGGCGACCAGCGAGCGCTCGCCGCCGGAGAGCAGCGACACGCGCTTCACGCGCTTGCCGGCCGGGCGCGCCTCGACGTCGACGCCCGAGTTCAGTAGGTCGTCGGGATCCGTCAGAACCATCCGCCCTTCGCCGCCCGGGAACAGTCGCGCGAAGACGCCGTTGAACTCGCGCGCGACGTCCTGGAAGGCCGCGCCGAAGATCTCGACGATCTTCTGGTCGACTTCGGCGACGACCGACGTGAGGTCGCGTCGGCTCCGCTTCAGGTCGTTGACTTGATCGCTCAAGAACGTGTGCCGATCCACCAGGCCTTGGTACTGCTCCATCGCGATCGGATTCACGCGTCCCAGCAGCCCGAGTCTGCGGTCGAGCGTCGCCGCGCGTCGCGCGAGCTCGTCCGCTTCCTCGGGATCGGGCCGGACCGCTTCGAGCGCTTCTTCGGGCGACATCTGAAACTCGTCGCGCGCGCGTTGGACGAGCGAGGCGACTCGGTGCGACCGTTCGGCACGCCGGAGATCGGACTGATGCGCCAGCGTCCGCGCTTCGTCGAGCGCTGCTTCGGCGTCGCGACGCTCTTTGCGCGCGTTCGCGAGCCGCGTCTCGAGCGCGCGCCGGCGCTCCTCCGTTTCCGACCGTTGCGTGCGCGCGTCCTCCACCCACCGAGACGCGCGCGCGGACAGCTTTCCGGCCGCTTCGGCGACGGCACGGGCGCGCGCCGCACCCGCCGTCCAGGCCGTGCGACCCGTTTCCCACTGCGCGCGCATCTCGCTGACGCGCTGCTCGCTCGCTTGCAACGCGTTCAGCGATGCCACCGCCGCACGCTCGCGTTCGGTCGCCTCGCCGAGGTGGAGCGCCCGCTCTGCCGCGAGCCGCTCGATCTGAACCAACGTCTGCAGATCCACTTCCGGTTCCGACGCGACCGCCCTGCCGAGCCGGGACTCCACCGCACGCAGCTTCTCCGTGTCTTCGCGCAGCCGCTCTTCGACTTCGCTGAGCCGGCCGGTGATCACGCTGTCCTCGCGCGCGGTCGCGTGTGATTCACGCTCCAGCTGCGCGAGCCGTTCGGTCGCACCTGCGACCTGCGCATCGAGCGCGTTCAAGCGCTCGGAGATCTCTTGGGACTCGGTCTCCAAGACGTGCAGCTCGGCGCGCGCGTGCTCGTGCTCGCGACGGATGACCCCCAGCTCGTCGGTCGCCGTCGCCAGCTCGTCGTCGCGACTGCGCAGCTCGTCGCGCGGATCGCGGATCTCTTCGCGCGCGCCTCCGGTCACCACGTTCGCACCCAGCCGGTCACCTTCGGGGGTCACGACCACGATCCCCGGGTGCGCGCGGCTTAGCTCCGCCGCCTCTGCGAGCGAATCAGCGAGCGCGACGCCGGACAGCAACCCGCGGACGAGGTCCGCGTGGGGGCCCACGGAGGAAACGACTTGCAGCAACGGCCGAACGCCGACCGGGACGGGTGCATAGATCGACGCGCCGGGCACGGCGATCGAAGCGCGGCCTCCCTCTCGCTTCAAGCGCTCGAGCGCAGCCATCGCATCGGCGCGCGACGTCGCAAGCACGGCGTCGGACAACGGACCCAACGCCGCGCGTAGTGCGCGCTCGTATCCCTCGACCGCGCGCACCTGGTCGATCACGCGACCGGCTATGCCGTGCACGCCTTCGAGGAGTGCGGCAGGGTCGTGCGCGCGCGACACTTCTTGGAGCAGCATCTCCCTGCGCGCCGTCAACGCTTCGATGCGGCGCTCGGCGGCGAGCGCGCGCGCTTCGATCTTCTCGACCGCCCGTCGCTGGGCCGTTGCGCGCGCTTCCGCTTCGTCCAGCTTCGCGCCGAGCATCGTCTCGTCCGCGTCCAGGCGCTCGAGCTCCTGACGGACCTCCGACAGCCCTCCCTGCGAGCGATCGGCCGCGTTCTGTGCAACGCCGCGATGCTCGAGCAGCCGCGTGCGCTCGTCGTCGGCCGCTTCAACCGCCGCGCGCAGCGCGGCGCGCTCGCCGTGGAGATGCACGACCTCCTCGCGCGCACGTGACGCTTCTTCGCGCGCGGTCTGCACGGTCTGCCGCTCGGTCTCCGCGTGGCGCGCCTCTTCCTCGGCCCGCTCGCGCGCGGCCCTCGCTTCGCCCAGCGCGTCTTCCGCGCGCGCGATCTCGTCGGGAGACGGCGCCTCGTCGCGCGGCTCGCGCGCCGCCAGATCGTCGAGATGCGTCGCACGCTCCAAGGCAAGGCCGGCAAGCGCGTCGAGCCGGTCGCGGATGGCGGCGAGCCGGTACCCCGTCGACAGCAAGCCTTCGGCCGCACGCGCCGCCGTCGAAAGCTCGGCCTCGCACCGCTCGCCTCGCTCGGTCAGCTCGCCGACCGCGCGTGCGATCTCGTCCACGTGCTCGACCGCGCGGCGCTCTGCTTCGGCGTCCTCTTCGCCGGTCACGGCCGAGAACTCCAAGACCCACAGCTTCAGCTTTACCTCGCGCAGCTCCGCCTCGATCTCGGATGCTCGCTTTGCGACCTCCGCTTGCCGCTCGAGCGGGCGGATCTGTCGCCGGAGCTCGGCGATCACGTCGCCCAGGCGTTCGATGTCCGCGTCGACACGCTCCAGCTTGCGCACCGCGCGCTCTTTCCGCTTCCGGTGCTTCAGCAGACCGGACGCTTCTTCGATGACCGCGCGCCGGTCCTCCGGACGCCCCGACAGGATCTCGTCGAGCTGCCCTTGCCCGACGATCGTGTGGAGCTCGCGGCCGATCCCAGAGTCGGAAAGGAGCTCTTGGACGTCGAGCAGCCTGCACGGGACGTCGTTGATCGCGTACTCGCTCTCACCCGTGCGAAAAAGGGTGCGCCGCACGCTTACTTCCGTGAAGTCGATCGGCAACACGCCGCTCGAGTTGTCGATCGTCAGCTCGACCTCTGCGCGCCCGAGCGCCGGCCGTTTCGGGGTGCCGGCGAAGATGACGTCTTCCATCTTCCCGCCCCGCAATGTCTTCGCGCCTTGCTCCCCCAAGACCCACGCGATCGCGTCGACGAGGTTGGACTTGCCGGAACCGTTCGGCCCGACGATAACCGCGACTCCGGGGGTGAAGTCGAATACGGTCTTATCGGCGAACGATTTGAAGCCTCTTATGACGAGGCGCCTGAGAAACACGCCTCATGCTAACAGCCGCGACCAGCACTTCTCGGGAGCACCGACGCCGATCTGTGGGCTGCTCCGGAAATGAAACGGCCACCCCAACACCGGGGTGACCGCTGTGTTTGCGACCGCGCCGTTACGCCAGTGCGCGGACCTCTT
>Ga0209474_10006271_pt1 | contig 10016 bp, 6 predicted proteins | sample GraSoiAngelo_145_FD_185902 | JGI IMG/M metagenome (GOLD analysis project Ga0209474, IMG submission 185902) | Grasslands soil microbial communities from the Angelo Coastal Reserve, California, USA - 14_1009_05_20cm (SPAdes) (version 2) | ecosystem: Environmental > Terrestrial > Soil > Grasslands ... | reverse complement strand
CCTGCCTGCCCTGCCTGCCCCGCCTGCCCCGCCTGGCCCGCCTGACCCGCCTGCCCCGCCTGGCCCGCCTGGCCCTGCTGCCCACGCTGGCCGCGTTGTCCCTCGCTTCCGGCCTGCGGCTTGCCGGCCTGCATCTGACGCGCGAGCTCCTCGGCCTTTTGCCGCAGGTCGAGCTGATCGCGCGTCAGCTTCTCGAGTTCGCGGCGCAGCTCCTCTTCGGTCATCTGCGCGCGCTTCTGCGCGAGCTCCTGCTGCTTCTTGAGCAGCTCGTCCTGCCGCCGGGCGAGCTCTTTCACCTTGTCGAGCGCGCTCTGACTCGGATCGTCGCGCTGCTCGGCCGAGGACTTCGTCTCGTAGTTGGTCTGCTGCGCCTTCTGGAGCTCCTTGTCGAAGAGCGCCGACATGTCGTAGTTGCTGCGGTTGTTGCCGGCGCCACTGCCCGCCTGCTGGCGCGACACCTCGCGCTTCTTCACGTCCGCCTGCGCTTTGAGCAGACGATCGAGCGCCTCCATCTCCGGCGGCAGCGGCCCATCGCTTCGGCGGCGGCCGTCATCTGATCTTCCTCGGGCAGCGTCTGGCCCGCTTTCAGCTCCGGCGTCGGCGGCGTCGGCGGCGGCTGCCCGCCGCGGCCGCGCTGCGGCTGCCGCCGCCGCGGATCCCTCATGGTCGATTCGCGGAACGTGCTCGAGGTCTGCTCGACGCGCGTCTTGAGCTCGGCCTCGGCGCGCGCGACCGAGTGGGTGTCCTGCTCGGACCGGGCGCCCTTGGTCGATCGCGCGCGGCGATCGAGCTTCCACGTCGCGACGACGATCTCTTTCTGCGCGTTGACGAGATCGTCGATGCCGTTCTGTCCGCCGCCGGGCATGCCGCCCTGGCTCTGCGCTAGGGCGAACTCCTGCTCGTACGGCTTCACCTCGAGGAAGAAGATGTCGCTGCGTGCTTCGTTCGGCCGCGTGCCGCGCGTGAGGTCGCGCGCGCGCACGTAGTACGAGATGAAGTCGCCGGGCTGGACGTTCAGGTCCTCGAGGAACAGCGTGTGGCGGCCGCTGACCGTCGCGCTGCCGCGCGGAATCGCGAGCGGAATCGCCTTCTCCGCCGCGCCGCGCACCGAGTAGACGAGATCGAGACGATCGATGCCGTAGTCGTCCTCGGCCTGCGCTTCGACGTCCACTTCCTCGAGGCGCGTGACCGATCGATCCGACGCAGGCTTCAGGATGCGCACGTCGGGGGGGCGATCCTCGAGAATGCGGATGAAGTATTCGGTGTCGCCGCCGTTCGCCATCCCCTCGCGATCGGCGAGCGCGACGCGGTACGAGTTGTCGTCGGTGACCTTGAGCGACGCCGTCAGCTCGGTCGGCGTGTCGGCGCTCAGTGGAATCGCCGCGCCCTGCCCGAGCGCGAGGCGCCCTTCGGCGGCGGGCCGATCGGTGAAGACGTGGAGCCGTACGTCGGTGCCGGCCGGCGCGTAGATATCGCCGCTGTCGGCCTCGGTCCGCGGCTCGAGCCGCAGCCCTTCGGGATAGGTGTAATCGACGTCGATGCGCGCGACGCGCGGCGGATACGCGACGGTCACTTCGTAGGTCGGCGACGTCACCATGCCGGCGACGACGCGGTACCTGAACCCGGCGGCGACCGACGGCATCGCCGCGCGGAACGTGGCGTTCTCGGATGCCATGTCCGAGGCGCGCCAGCGATCGCCGTCCGCGATCTGCAGCTGCGCGATCACCGGCGCGCGGTTGCCGACGAGGCGCGCCTCGATCGTCAGCGGCGATCCGGTCTTGATCCGCGCGTTGCCGGGCTTCACGTCGAGGATCGTGCGCGCGGGGAAGAGCGTGAGCGACGCGGCGTCGGCCGCCTCGCGCGCCGGCCCGCGGGCGGCGAAGAGGACGATGCCGAGCACGATCGCCGCGGCGGCGGCCTCGAGCGCCGCGCGGCGCAGCGCGCGCGCGGAGACGATCGTGTCGACGTCGATCGCCGACGTGCGGCGCGCGGTGTCCGCAAGCATCGCGTCGGCGAACGCGGGCGGCGCGCTCTTGCGCTCGGCGACGTCGACGGCCGTGACGAGACGATCGTCGAGCGACGGCGCCCGCTCCTCGATGAAGCGCGCGATCCGGGCGTCCTTCGGCGCGCGGCGCAGCGGCCACAGGCAGACGGCGAGCGAGGCCGCGGCGACGGCGAGCGCCGCCCCGGCGAGCACCATCAACAGCGCGGGCGCGCCGGTCGTCCACCGCGAGGCGACGATGGCGGCGCCGATCGCGAGCGCCGCGACGAGCGATCCGCGCACGACCGCCTGCAGCGCGCACAGCGCGCGCCATCGCGCGCGGACCGCGTCAATCAGCTGGCGAATTTGGGAGTAATGCTCCATTGGCGTCTTCGCTCGTCAAAAAGCCACGGTCATGCCGTCCTCGCCGCGAGTAGTCCTTCCGCCGCGAGCAGCACGACCATCATCGCCATCGCGTACTGCCAGAGGTGCTGTCGATCTTCCTGCTGCCGCGCCTCGATGCGGCCTTCGGCGCCGGGCTCGTCTTTCAGCCGCGTGACCGCCGATCGGAAATCCTCCACCGACAGGCGGCCCGCGTCGCTCTCGCGCGGATCGACGTTCACGACGATCCGGCGCGGCGCGCCGCGCGGCGCCGCGTCGGCGATCGTGGCGACACCCGGCATCTTCTTCACGCCGGCCGGCGCGTCCGCCACCAGATAGTCCCACGCGTGGGCGCGCGCGCTGGCGAGGTAGCGCACGATTTCGTGCAGGAACGGCACGAAGGTGGCGTGCAGCGGGAAGTCGCTCCACTTGTTGTCGAGATCCGACGCGAGGACGAGCGCCCGGCCGTCGCCGGCGGAACACTCGAGGAACGCCGTGTCACCGGTCGTGAAGCGCGCGAGCGTCTGGCAGCCGCTGCCGGCGATCTTCGACGCGTTCTGAAACTTCACCAGGCCGAGCGTCGCGCCGCTGCCGGCAAACGCCCGGAACACCGGATGGCGGACGTCGGCCGGCGCGAGCGTCCGCGGAGCCGGCTTCGCCGCCGGCGCCGCGACGCGCAGCGTCGAGCCGGCGCCGAGCACGTCGGCGACGATGTCGCCGTCGACTTCGGGGCCCGCCGCGACGAGGAGGCCGCCGCCGCCGCGCACGTAGCCCGAGAGAACCTCGCGGCCGCGCCGCTCCAGGCCGCGCGTCGAGAGCAGGAACGCCGCCGCATGCGGCTGGATGCGATCGTCGGTCCACGACGAGAGCTGCGCGCCGCTGACGTTCACGACCTGGAACGCGGCGGTTCCGGGCGCGCCCGCCGCGAGCGCGTGCTGCACGTAAAACGCATCCCGCGCCGGATCGCCCGATCCGGTGACGACGAGCACGGCCGGCCGGCTGCCGCCGCCGATGAGCGCGTAGCGCACGTTGTCGGCGGCAATGCCGTCGGGATCGTCGACCGCGACCGCGGCGACGCCGCCGCGCGGCGCGCCCGCGAAGGTCGCCTCGCCCGACTGGTTCGCGCCGAGCGACACGCGCGCATCGCCCGAGGGCCGGCCGTCGATCGTCAGGCGCAGCCGCGCGTCGCGCGCGCGCGCGCCGCCGTTGTGCACGCTGGCGACGATGCGATCCGACAGCGGACGCACGTCGGTGACCGCGAGGTTCGGCGGGAGCGCGCCGACATCCACGACCTCGATCGCGGCGCCCTCGGGCACCGACACGCGATCGCCGGCGTCCCACCCGTTCTCCTGCAGGTCGGTGACGACCACGATCGTGCCGCGGCGGCCGGCAAACTGCTGCGACGCCGCCGAGAGCGCGGCGCGGTAGCGCGTCGCGCCGAAGCGGGCCGCCGCCTCGTCGATCGCCGACGCCGCCAGCACGCGATCGGTCCCCGGCTTCATCACGATCTGCGCCTCGTCGTCGAAGGTGACGACGCCGACGAGATCGCCGGCCGGCGCGCGCGCGATCGCGTCCTTCGCCAGCTGGCGCGCGCGCTCGAAGCGCCCGGGCGCCGACATGCTGTACGACGTGTCGAGCGCGACGACGGTGACGCCGGTCGAGGCCGACGCGGCGCCGCTCGCGAAGAACGGACGCGCGAAGGCGAGCGCGAGGAGGACGAGCGCGGCGACGCGCAGCGCGAGCAGGATCAGCTCGCGCAGGTGGCGCCGCTGCGTGTGCTCGACGGGCGCCTTCTTCAGCAGCTTGACCGCCGCGAACCGCACGCGCTGCTCCGGCTCGCGCTTGAGCAGATGCAGCACGATCGGGATGGCCGCCGCGGCGGCGCCCGCGAGGAAGATCGGCGCGAGGAAGCTCATAGCGCCCTCGACCTCGTGGACAGATACGAGAGCAGCGCGAGCTCGAGCGGCCGGTTGGTGTCGAGCAGCTGGTAGTCGATGCCGTGCCCGCCGAGATCGCGCCGGTAGCGCTCGATGAGCGCGCCGATCTCGCGCAGGTAGTGATCGCGCACGGCGCCGGGCACCGCCATGATCTCTTCGTTCGTCTCGAGATCCTCGAAGCGCGTGGCGCGCTCGAACGGGAACTCGATCTCGTCGTGGTCGAGCACGTGGAAGACGATCACGTCGATGCCGCGGAACTGGAAGTGCTTCAAGCCGCGGATCACTTCGTCGGGATCGTCGAGCAGATCCGAGATCAGGACGACGATGCCGCGCTTGGTGAGCGTGTTCGCGAGCTGGTGGAGCGGCTTCGAGACGTTGGTGGCGCGCGCGGTCTGCAGCCGATCGAGCGCGACGAGGAGCGCCGTCAGGTGCCCGGGCCGCGCGCTCGCCGGCAGCATCGAGACGATGTTCTCGTCGAAGGCCGTCAGCCCGACCGCGTCGCGCTGCCGGTTCATCAGGTAGGCGAGCGACGCCGCGAGCACGGCCCCGTACTCGAACTTCGTCATGCCGTGGTGCGCGCCGTAGCCCATCGATCCGCTGACGTCGAGCAGCAGATGGCAGTCGAGGTTCGTCTCCTCCTCGAATTTCTTGATGTAGTAGCGGTCGCTGCGCGCGTAGACCTTCCAGTCGATCGTCGAGAGATCGTCGCCGGGAATGTACTGGCGGTACTCGGCGAACTCGACGCTGAAGCCCTTGAAGGGGCTGCGGTGCAGACCGGAGAGAAAGCCCTCGACGATCGTGCGCGCCTTGAGCTCGAGGGTGCCCAGCCGCGCGACGACCGCCGGATCGAGGAACGGGCGGTCGTGCGCGGCCCAGGGCGCCATCTACATTCCGCTCTTGGGCAGCGGCACGGCGTCGATGAGCCGGTCGATGATCGTGTCCGAGTTGATCCGCTCGGATTCGGCGTAGAAGTTGGTCATGATCCGGTGGCGCAGGATCGGCTTGGCGAGCGCCTGGACGTCCTTGATCGACACGTGATAGCGCCCGTGCATCAAGGCGCGCGCCTTCGCGCCGCGCACGATCGCCTGCGAGCCGCGCAGCCCCGCGCCCCACTTCACCCACTTGTCGATGAAGTCGAGCGTCCCCTCCTGGCCGGGGCGCGACGCGCTGACGAGCCGCACCGTATAGCGCGCGATCTCGTCGGCGATCACGACCTGCCGCACGAGATCCTGGAACTGCAGGATGTCGGCGCCGTTCAGAATCCGCGCCGCCGTCTCCCGATCGGCGCCCGTCGTCTGCGTCACGACCGTCACCTCGTCGTCTTCGCTCAGGTAGCGGATGACGACGTTGAACATGAAGCGATCGAGCTGCGCCTCGGGCAGGGGATAGGTGCCCTCGAGCTCGATCGGATTCTGCGTCGCGAGCACGAAGAACGGACGCTCGAGCGGATAGGTGCGGCCCGCCGCGGTGACGTGGTACTCCTGCATCGCCTCGAGCAGCGCCGCCTGCGTCTTCGGCGGCGTGCGGTTGATTTCGTCGGCAAGGATGATCTGCGCGAAGATCGGCCCCTTCACGAAGCGCAGCCGCCGCGTGCCCTGCTCCTCGTCGAGAATCTCGGTGCCGGTGATGTCCGACGGCATGAGATCCGGCGTGAACTGGATCCGCTTGAAGTCGAGATCGAGGATGTCGGCGAGCGTCTTGATCAGCAGCGTCTTGGCGAGGCCCGGCACGCCGGTGATCAGGCAGTGGCCGCCGGTGAAGAGCGCGATGAGGACCTGCTCCACCACCTCGTCCTGGCCGACGATGACCTTGCGCAGCTCGGCAAGAATGCGCCCTCGGCCCTCGGCGACTTTTTCAGCGCTGACGGTGGCGACCGACAAGTCCATGTGCGTCCTTAATGCGTGAGGGCGTAAACGATCTCGTTGATGCCCATGCGATAGGCCATCGCGGTGTACTTGATGTAGCCCGGATACTCCTCGGCGTTGGACCACTCCCAGCCGTCGCCCATGTCGGTGTTCCAGTTGATGAACATCATCGGGCGTCCGTTGTCGTCGAGGATCGCGCGCAGGTGCGGGACGACGCCGCCCTTCTCCCACGATCGCCCGGCGAGAAAGGAGCCGAGGCCGGCCACCTGCGGGTAGCCGTCGATCTTGTAGAAGCAGCTGAAGACCGGGTGGTCCTTCGGCACCTCGACGATCTCGCGGTCGGGGAACAGCCGCTTCATCTCGCGCGTGAACGTGTCCCATTCGATCGGCCCGTGGAAATCGTCGAAGTACGCCGAGCCGCCGCGCAGCAGGAACTCGCGCAGGATCGGCAGGTCGCTGTCGAGCATCTTCAGGTTGCCTGGCTCGACGAAGTAGATCCACGGGTTCTGGAAGAGGCGCGAGTCGTCGAGCGACATGACGATCGGCTCCTCGACCTGAATCGCCGTCGCGGTCTTCACGCGGCGCGTGAGGTTCTGCTCGGCGGCGGGCGCGTCGATGTACCACGGCTCGCCGTAGAAATCCTGCGCGACGTGCGTCCCTTCGGTCGTGAAGTGGTACTTGATGCGGACGAAGCGCCACTGCAGCCCGGCGAAACGGTCGTCGGCGGCCGAGGGCAGCTGCGCGCCGACGCGCGGCTGCAGCGCCGGCGTCAGCACGAACGCCAGGAGCAGCACGACGGCCGGCGCGGCGCGGCGGATCACTTGTCGCCTCCGCCGACGATCTTCAGCAGCAGATCCTGGGCGCGCTCGTAGTTCGGCGCGATCTCGAGCGCCGCGAGCGTCTGTTTCTTCGCCTCGGCGCGCTTTCCTGCCTTGAAGTAGCTCTCGGCGAGATCGGTGTACGCCGCTGCGCGATCGACCGGGCCGAGCGCGATGACCGCGCGGAACTCGCGCGAGGCGGCGTCGGCGTCGTTGCGCTGCAGCGCGAAGCGGCCGAGCGCCGTGTGCGCCTCGGGATCGAACGGATCGATCGCGGCGATCCGCTCGTAGGTCGGCGTCAGCTTCGCCGGGTCCTCGACGCCGTTCTCCCGGAGCATGCCGGCGAGCTTGCGCGCCGCCTCGATGTTGTTGAAGTCGACGCCGACGAGCGCCGTCAGCTCCGCGATCGCGCGCGCGGTGTCCTTCTTCTCGAGCGCGATGGCGGCCATCTCCGCGTGCGGACTGTCGCGGCCGGCCGCCGTCGGCACCAGCGCCGCGGCGCGCCCGAAGGCCTGCACCGCCTCGTCGAGCTGCCCTTCCTTGCGCAGCGCGCGGCCAAGCGCCATCTGGACCGGGAAGCTGTTCGGGTTCGCGCCGGCCACCGTCTTCATCGCGGCCGACGACATCTTCATCATTTCGTCGACGCCGGGGGGCACCGCCATCGCGCGGCGCATCGCGCCGAACTTCTTCTCGACCATCTGGTCGAAGCCGGACTGCATCCGGACGAAGTCGAGGTTGAAGGTCGCCTTCAGCGCGGCATCGGTGTCGAGGCCCTGGCTGAAGGTGCGCAGCAGCTTGTTCAGCCCCGCCTGCCCGTACTCCGTGATGATGTGCTCGACGACCAGCGAGCCCTCGTAGTACGCGAGCGATATCGTCTTCGGATCCTGGAACGCGGCGTTCAGATCCTTCAGCTTCAGCGCCTCGCCGCGATTGAGCAGGCCGGCGAACATCAGATCCATGTCGCGGCGCCACTCGGGCCGCGCGCGCTGCTCCTCGTACTCCGAGATGCCTTCGGTGAGCCATCGCGGCACGCGCTGGTTCGACATCTGCAGCGTGATCACGTGCCCGAGCTCGTGCCACAGCGTCGCTTCCCACTGGAAATCGCCCGGCGGGCGCGCCTTCGGCGAGTCCATCGTGACGACGCGGCCGAAGCAGACGCCGAGGGCGCCGATCATGCCGGGCAGGCCGAGCGTGCGCACGGCGAAGTCGTCGTGGCGCGGGAAGATCTCGATGAGAATCGGACCGCGCGGCGCGAACTCGTAGCGCGCCGACATCGTGTTGAGCGCCTGGTGCGCGAGGGCGACCGCGTACTCCTGCAGCACCGGCGCCTCGTCCTTGTGCATGCGCAGGATCAGATCGCCGTCGCGCACGGTGACGAACTGATCGAGGCGATCCATCATCTGCAGGAGGTTGTAGGTGAGCGTGTTGTACGGGTCGGCCTTGAACGACGCCTCGAGCGCCGTGCGCGCGCCCGGCTCGTCGCCCGTGCGCAGCAGCTGGACGCCGAGATCGGCGAGCGCGCGGTAGTTCTTCGAGTCGAGCGCGAGCGCGCGCCGCGTGAGCTGCACCGCTTCGTCGAAGCGATAGTTGTGCGCGGCGAGCTCGCCGGCCGCCAGGTACACGTCGGCGTAATTGGGCGCGATCGCCAGCGTCTTGGCCGCCCCCGCCTCGAACTCCTGCGTCTTGTCCTCGACGAAGGCGAGCGCGGCGCCGAGCGCGTGCGCGTCGAGGCTCGACGCGTTGACGGCGAGGGCCTTGTCGATCGCCTCGCGCGCCTCGTCGTTGTGGCCCGCGTCGGCCGCTTCGCCGGCGAGAAAGAGCTGCGCGTCGACCGACGAGGGGTTCACTTCGAGCGCGCGCTTGGCGAGACCGACGGCCTGCGGGGGGTTCTCCTCTTCGAGCGTCCGCGCGGCGCCCACCAGCGCCGGCGTCCACCGCGCGTCGGCCTGCAGCGCCATCTGGAACGACTTGAGCGCGTCGGTCCTGTTGAATTTCTCGAGGAACAGCTCGCCCCATCCCGTCTGAATCGCTGGATCGCTCGGGAAGCCGGCGGAGGCCTCGCGATACGCCGCGTTGGCTTCCTCGAAGCGCCCCAGCGCGCGGAGCGCGCGCGCGCCGCGCGCCACCTCCAGCGGATCGTTGCTCGTGTCGGCGAGCATCGCGACTTTCTCGAGGATCGCCGTCGCGTCGCCGCGGCCGAGCATCTTCTGGAGCAGCCCGAGCTCCAGCGCCGCATCGCTCTGCCCGGCCCGGGCGGCGGCCGGGCGAAGCATCGCTTCGGCGGCGTCGTAGCGGCCGCGGGCGATCGCGGCCCGCGCCTTCAGCGCGATGCCCGCCGGATCGCGCGGATCGAGCTTGTCGGCGGCCGCTTCCACGTCGTCGTAGTGCCCTTCGTTGAGGGCGCGGACGGCGGCCTGCAGCGGCGCCGCCGGGCGGCGCGGCGCTTGAGCCGTGCCGTACGACGGCAGCACGAGGAACGCCAGCGCGGCTCCGAGGAGCGAAAGAGAAGTCCGGCTCATTCCGGTTCGTATTATAGGCTGCAAGCCCGGTGCCGACCGTAAGGGGTTTGGGTCCGTCCGCCTCGTTCACGCATTCACACGCGAATCAGCTCACCCGATTACACCAAATCACGACACTCCCATTCCTCCAATCCCCAATCCCCAATCCCCAATCCCCAATCCCCAATCCCCAATCCCCAATCCCCAATCCCCAATCCCTAATCCCTAATCCCTAATCCCCTGATTAGACGCGCGCACCGGGGGCGAAGCCGTAGCGAGCGTCCGCTCCTCGACGGCGATCCGTTTGATCAGCAGCGCGCCGAAGGCGGCGATGGCCACGGGGCCGGACACGATGGCGGCGGTCATCAGCGCCGCGCCCGCCAGCTCGCCGACGACGGCGACATAGTTCGGGTGCCGCAGCCAGCGGTACGGCCCGCGCGCCACGAGCGGCGCGCCGGGGACGACGATGACGCGGAAGGTCCAGAAGGGGCCCAGGGAGACAATTGCCCACCATTTGAGCGCTTTGGCGGCGGCGA
>Ga0209474_10006270_pt1 | contig 10016 bp, 12 predicted proteins | sample GraSoiAngelo_145_FD_185902 | JGI IMG/M metagenome (GOLD analysis project Ga0209474, IMG submission 185902) | Grasslands soil microbial communities from the Angelo Coastal Reserve, California, USA - 14_1009_05_20cm (SPAdes) (version 2) | ecosystem: Environmental > Terrestrial > Soil > Grasslands... | reverse complement strand
CGGGGCGCACCGCCCGCGCCGCGGCCACCGCCGCCCGCTCCGCCTCCGACGGCGGCAGCCCATGGCCGCACGCGGCCGCGGCGGTCGCGATGACGAGCAGGGTCCGCACCGTCAGCGCGCCGTCGCCCGCTGCTCGGGGACCAGCGCGACGTACTGCTCGGTGGTGCGCTGCAGGCGGTCGCTCAGCACGCGGGTGAGATTCAGGAACACCTTGGAGGCGATGCGCGGGTAGCGCAGCTGGATGCGGCGGAGGAAGCGCTCGTCGACGGCCAGCACCTCGAGGTCACCGCCCGCCACCACGTCGGCGCTCCGCTCGGTGTGACGCACGAGACCCATCTCGCCGAAGACGTCGCCGCGCCGGTGCTCGGCGACGCGCTGCCGCTCCTCACCGCTGCCCGCCCACACCTCGGCGCGACCGCGGATGATGACGTACATCTCGTCGCCCAGCTCGCCGCGCCGGATCACCGTCTCGCCCGGCGCGAAGCGTCGGAGCTCGCCCATGAGGACGACGATGCGCGCCTGCGCGGGACGGAGGCCGGCGAAGAGCGGGATCGTCCGGGCCGGCTGCTCGCCGAGCTTCACCCCGACCAGGTCCCAGAGCGTGATCACCTTGGTGGTGGCGAGGAGCGCCGGGAGGAGCACGAGGTTCGCCCCGAGCGCCGCGGCCATGGTGAAGCCGGTCAGGATGCCGAAGTTCTGGATCGGCACGAAGCTCGAGAAGGCGAAGGTGAGAAAGCCGAGGAAGAGCGCCACGGTCGTGTACACGATCGGCACGCCGACGGTCCGGACCGTGCGGACCAGCGCCGCCACCTGGTCGGTCTCACCGCGCAGCTCCAGGTTCAGCCGCGCCATGTAGTGGATGGTCGAGTCGACCGCGATGCCGAGCGCGATCGCGGCGATCAGGCTCGTGCCGAGGTTCAGCAGGATGCCGAGCCAGCCCATCATGCCGAAGAACAACACGATCGGCACGACGTTCGGCAGGATCGCGAAGAATCCGATCCGCGCCGACAGGAACATCAACGCGAGGACGACGAAGATGATCCCGAGCGCGAGCGACAGGCTCTTGATCTGCCCGGCCACGATGTCCGATGTCGTACCCGAGATCAATACGAGGTTGCCGGTGACGTGCACGCGCAGCTCGGCCGGGAAGTGCGCGCCGACCCAGTCGCGGATGTGCGCGAGCGTCTGCTCGATGCGACGCGATCCCGAGAGGTTGGTGCGCACGAGGATGTTGGTCTCGCCGAAGTCCTCCGTCACGACGCCCTTGAACGTGGCCGGACTCGTGGCGATCATGCTGAGCACCGGCTCGAGGTTCTTCGGCTCCTCGAGGAACGACTTCGGCTTCGGCGCCATGACGATGTTGCCGTCCTCGTCGATGACGAGGTCGCCCGAGCCGCTCCGGTTGAGGCCGCTCTCGAGCAGCTCCATGTAGTCGACCAGCGAGATCGACGAGGTGATGCCGGGTAACCCGGAGAGGAAGCGCTGCAGGTCCTTGATCTCCCGGAGCACCTCCCAGCGCTTGAGAAAGCCGGGGCTGGGACCCTCGACGACGATGTAGAAGGGGTTGCTGCCGACGATCTCGCGGTTGATCGTCTCGGCGTCCGTCCGTACCTCGGCCTTCGGGTCGAAGTAGTAGAGGAAGTCGGAGTCGACGCGGATCGCGAGCGCGCCGACGAAACCGGCGAGGGAAAGCACCGCCGCGCCGGCGAGGATCTTGGCGCGCGACGCGTAGGCGTGCCGGCCGAGCCGCGTGAGCGCCGCCGTCAGGCGCGGCGATATCTTGCCCGAGCGGGCGGACCGCGGCTCGGTGCCGAGCAGCTCGAGCGCCGCGGGGAGAAACCCGAGGGAGGTGCAGGTGAGACACGCGATGCCGACGACGGCGAAGAGCCCGAGGTCGCGGATCGCGGTGATGCGGCTCACACCGAGCGAGCCGAAGCCGATCGCGGTGACGACGGCCGAGATGAGGAGCGGCAGCCAGACACGCATGAACGCGCGCACGACGAGCTCCTCGCGCGGGGCACGCAGATCCACCTGCTCGTAGTAGCGCGCCATCACGTGGATCGCGTACGAGCTGCCGACGACGAGGAGGAGCGGCGGCAGCACGAACGTGCCGAGCGTCAGCGCCTTGCCGTCGAGCACGAGGGCGCCGAGCGTCCAGACGAGCGCCATCACCACCGACACCACCGGCAGCACGACGCCGCGCACCGTCCAGAACGACAGCCAGAGCACGAGGAGGATCACGAGCAGTGCGATGGGTGTGAACCGGAAGAGATCGTGCCGCATGAACTCGACGGCGGCCTGCTTCACGTGCGCCGCGCCCGTGTAGAAGAAGCGCTCGGGACCGGTCTCGGCCTCGAGCACCCGTCGCACCTTGTCGTCGATGCCGAGATCGAGGTACTCGGCGTCGGTCAGGTTCCGGAAAAAGACGTTGATCGCCGCGCCCTTGAAGTCGTCGGCGACGAGGTTCTTGCCGTAGAGCGGCGTGTTGCGGAGCTTCTGCTTGAGGTCCTGCACCTCCGCGCTCGACGGCGGGATGCTCGGCAGCAGGCGCGGCGGCTTGAAGACGTCCTCCGCCGGGTCGACGGCATTGGCGATGCTCAGCACCCGCTCGACGCCGGAGATCCGGCCGAGCGCGTCGGTGACGCGGGCGATCTTCTCGACGGTGGCGGGCGCGAAGATGTCGTCCGCGCGGATGCCAACCACCCCGACGTCGTCGCTGCCGAAGGTGGCGCGAACCCGCGTGTAGTACTCGACCTCGGGGTCGCCCGCCGGGAGGACGCTCTCGAGCGAGCTCTCGATCCGGATGCGGAGCGCGTAGACGCCGAGCACCGCGGTGACGAGCAGGTTCGCCGCTACGAAGAGGACGGGGTAGCGGACGAGCCACCGCGCGAAGCGGGTCATGCGACGTGCGCTAGAAAGTGCCCTCGACCCCCGCGGTGGGGATGACGGTGCCGTTCCGGAGCCCGTCGTCGTTCAGCGCGTAGATGCCGTTGGCGAACACCATGATCTGGCGCCACACGACGGCCCGCGCGCCGAACGACAGGTCGAAGAAGTCCTTGCGGTCGAAGCTGACGCCGAGCAGCGGCCGCTGCTGCACGCCGGCGGACGTGAGATGCAGGAAGCTCGTATCGCTTGCGGGCGCGCTCTCCTTGAACTGGCTGCGGCCGAGGAAGGCGAGCGAGATGCCGATGCGACGGGTGACGTCGACGTCGGCGCCGAGCCCGTAGCGGGCCTGGCTGCGCTCGACGTTGTCCGTCCGGAGGTCGACGCCCAGGTTGGCGTGCGGCTCGACGTGCGACCAGAGTATGGTCGAGAGGTAGAGGAACGGCGATGCCTCGAAGTCGCCGGTTCCCTGGAAGTCGTTCTCGTTGCCCGACGGCAGGCGGAGCTGCAGGCCCGCGGCCGAGCGGATGCCGCCCTCCATCGCCGGGAACTGGTATTTGCCGCGCAGCAGGATGTCGCCGATGCCGACCGCGTTGCCCTGCGTCCTGCCGATGCGCAACGGCTCGGGTGCCGCGCTGAAGCCGCCGCCGGGCAGCGCCATCGCGATGACCTGACTCTGGACGCCCACGGCGAAGTCGGTGTCGATGACCGGGAGCAGGAGGTTGACGTCGAGGTTGTCGAGCAGGCCGTAGGTCAGGCTGAGCGAGCCGATGTTGCTGTGGATCTTGAGACCGTAGCGCAGGCGGTTGGCGGTGGAGCGCAGCAGGTTGCCCGCGGAGTCGAACTCCTGGATGACGATGGGATCCTGCGCCTCGAGCCGCTTGATGCTGCGCCCGTCGAACTCGTCGAACTGGACGTACTGGTAGCTGACGTTGACGTTGAGCTTCCCGCGGCCGAGCGTATCGGGCCGCTCGAGGAACAGCGGGCCGAGGGTCTCGGACGTCCGCTCGAAGATCTCTAGCTGGGGGTTGTAGCGGTACGTGTAGCCTGCCGACCCCGAGATGATCGGCAGGTTGCGGGCCGCGGTGTCCGCGATGTTGTCGGCGAGCGCGTCGAAGGCCGAGCCTCCGGCGATGCCGACGGTCAACGAGCTCGCCCGCAAGCGATCGCGCAGCGACGCTGCCGATGCCGAGCAGGGGAGGAGGACGAGGCAAACCAGCAGTCGCGCGGCTCTCACGGCACCTCCATTCATTCCGCCGGCCCTCGCGGCCGGACGGCGGCAGAGGGTCAGCGTGCGAACGACGCCCTGATCTTTTGGAGTCGCTTGAGCTCGGCTTTAAGTGTTTTCGAGCCGCGGAGCAAGAGATGGCCGCGCCGCCGCATGTTGCGGGCCGCACCCTTGGCGGGGGCAGTCCGGGCGCGTTGCTGCCCCTCGGCCAGGTCGCGAACGACCGCGCCGCCGGTTCCGGGATCCGAGCGGCCGGATGGTCTCGAGAAGGAGGTCGTGCAGACGCCCGAGGGGCTCCGCTTCGCGCCGGGACGCGGATGAGGTAAGACGGCCCGCGATGCGGGCGCAACGGATCTCCTTCGTCGTCGCGGTGTTGGCATCCGCCGTCCTCGCCCGGGCCGCGATTCCGCCGGACGTCGAGCGCTCTCTCAAGGAGAGCAAGTACGTCTACGTGCAGAGCGAGCGGAAGTCGGGCGCGTTCGGCAAGCCGGCGGAGATCTGGTTCCTCTACGAGGGCGGCACCGTGTACGTCGCCTCGCCGCCCACCACGTGGCGCGTGAAACGGATCAAGGCGGGGCGGAAAAAGGCGCGGATCGCCGTCGGCAAGACCGACGGGCCGTCGTTCGTCGCCACGGGGCGCACCCTGCACGACCCGGCGCTCGAGGAGCGATTGATGGCCGCGTACGCCCGCAAGTACGCCGAAGGCTGGGAACGCTTCGCCGACAAGTTCCGGGCCGGGTTCAAGGACGGCAGCCGCGTCCTGATCGCGTACACGCCGGCCGACTGACGCGCTCCATGTTCGACGCCAAGGAGCTGCGTCGCGTGATGGGGCTCTTCGCCACCGGCGTCACCGTCATCACCACGCGGGACGGCAGCGGGCGGCTGTACGGGCTCACGGCCAACGCCGTCACGTCGCTCTCGCTCGCTCCCCCGCTCCTCCTCATCTGTGTCGACAAGAAGGCGGAGAGCCACCCGCACTTCCTCGACTCCAAGTGCTTCATCGTCAACATCCTGTCCGAGCACCAGGAAGAGCTCTCCACGCGCTTCGCCAAGTCGGGCGGCGACAAGTTCACGGGCGTCGCCTACCAGCTCGGCCGGCTCGGAACGCCCGTGCTCGACGGCACGCTCGGCCACGTCGAGTGCCGGATCGTCGAGACGCACGAGGGCGGCGACCACGTCATTCACATTGGCGCCGTCGAGCACGCCGAGTTCCGCGGCGGCGCGCCGCTCATCTTTTTCCAAGGAAAGTACCGGCAGGTGAAGGCGGAATAGCGGGCGAGAATTCCCGGACCCGCTGCCCGCCTGCCGATAGCCGCCGCGGCGCTCAGGCGTCGGGGTGCTTGCGCCGCTCGAGTCAGTGCGGGTAAGGACCGGACAGCTAATTTGCTGTGCCACGGAGGTGCAACCATGCGCCGCTGGATCTCGATGACCGCACTCGCCCTCGGCCTGGCCCTCGTCGTGCCCGTCTGGGCGCAGACCGCCGTCGAGCTGAAGAAGGAGCTGCTCCCGAAGATCAAGAAAGCCCAGGCCGATGGCAAGGACCTCGGTCAGGCCGGCAAGGAGTACGAGGAGGGCGACAAGGCCTTGAAGGATGGGCTCCAGGAGGAGGCGGTCGATCACTTCAAGAAGGCGAAGGCGGCAATGCCCGCCGACATGAAATAGGCGCGCGTGCACCTCGGCGTCCTCATGTTCGTCACCGACCGCGCGCTCGCGGTCACGGACCTGGCGCGCGCCTGCGAGGCCCGCGGTCTCGAGTCGCTGTGGGTCCCCGAGCACCCCGTCGTACCCGTCCATCACGAGACGCGCTATCCGCTTTCCGAGGACGGGAAGCTGCCGCGCCCCTACACCGAGCTGCCCGACTGCTTCGTCACGCTCGCGGCCGCCGCGGCCGTGACCCAGGAGCTCCGCATCGGCACCGGCATCTGTCTCGTCCCGGAGCGTGACCCGCTGCACACCGCGCTGCAGGTCGCTTCGCTCGACGCTCTCTCCGGCGGCCGGGTCCTCTTCGGCATCGGCGCCGGCTGGCTGCGCGAGGAGATGCAGCTCTTCACACCGCACTTTCCCTATCGGTTCGCGTTCCTGCGCGAGGCCGTCACCGCGATGCGCAAGCTCTGGACCGAGGAGCGTCCCTCCTTCGAGGGTCGCTGGGTGCGCTTCCCGCCCGTCGTCTGCCGCCCGAAGCCGGTGCAGAAGCCACATCCGCCGGTCATCCTCGGCGGCATGGGACCCAACGCACGCAAGCGCGTTGCGGCGTGGGGCGACGGCTGGCTGCCGATCGGGCTCCCGCCCGACGACGTGGCGGAAGCGCGGCGCGAGATCAGCCGCCGGGCGCTCGAGCACGACCGTGACCCGGAGACGCTGTCACTCAGCGTGATGATCGGCGCCGCGCCGGGGCTCGAGACGCCGAGCCTCGAGACGATCCCCGGCCGCGACCTCCTCGCGCGCTACCGCGACGCCGGCGCGGACCGCGTCATCATCTCGCTGCCGACGCTCAGCGCCGACGACGCTTACCGCCACCTCGACCGGGTGGCGGCCGCCGCGCCCTAGCGGGCGCACCGCTCTTCCGGATCATCTTCATCGCCTCCGCAGCCGCGGCATCGTCCTCGAAGCCGATCGCCACGGCGAACCGTCGTCCGATGACCTGCGCCATGAGGAACGCGATGTTGATCCCCGCGTCCGCCAGCGCACGCGCCATCTCGGCACCCCAGCCGGCACGGTTGTCGCCCTCGACCAGGAGACACGGGATGTCCGACGCGGCGAGTCCTGCCTGCCCCGCCGCTGCCGTCGTCCGCCGACCGCTGACCGGGTAGAGCTCGACCGCCGATCGCTCGGGCGTCGTCGGGAACCGATACCCCATGACGACCTGCAGGTCGGCGCCCGCGGCGGCGAGCGGCTCGAGGATGCGTGACAGGACGCCCGGCTCGTTCTGCACGTCGGCGCGCCAGAGCGTGATGCGCTTCACAGTGAGCGGCATGGCAGCCTCCTTCGGGTGAGCACACTCCTTACCTCACCCGTGGGATGCGCTGGAAGGTGGGCGCTGCGGATTCTCCCTGCTCACGTGCGGCGAGTGACTCTGACGGAACGACACCGCCGTGACGGGTCCCGTACCGCCGCCTCGCGCCGGCCGTCGCGCCGGCTCCAGGCACCGGCGTTGCTAAGGTTCCCGTGCGGCGAATTCCAGCAGGACAGCGCGGAGCGAGCCTCCTGGAGGTCCTCATCTCCACCGCAGTGTTCGCCGTCGTGCTCGGTATGGCGGTGCCGAACCTGCGCGCCATGTCTGCCCCGTGGGCGCTCTCCGGCGCGGCCAACCAGCTGGTTGCGGACCTTCAGGTGGCCCGTCAGCGTGCGATCGCCCGCAATGCGCGCTACCGCATCACGTTCACGGCACCGCGCAGCTACGTGCTCGAGGTCGAGACGTCGCCCAACACGTTCGTCGCCGACACGGCGGTGCAGAAGCTGCCCGCCGCGGCCACGCTCGGAACGGTGAACCCGGGCAACCCGGTCTTCGACACGCGCGGCATGCTCACGGCCACGGTGACGCTCTCGGTGACGGTTCCGTACGCCGGAACCCGGACGGTGACCATCAATGTGCTCGGCAAGACGACGGTCAGCTGATCACCCGCGCCGCAGGCGCGCGCGCGGGTTCTCGCTCCTCGACGCGCTCGCGGGGCTCACGTTCATCTCGGCGAGCCTCCTCGGCCTTTCCGCCGCGTCGATCTCGCTCACCCGCAACAGCAAGGGCGCGGACTCGACGAGTGCGGCGACGGCGCTCGCGCAGCAGACGCTCGAGCAGCTGCGCAGCATGCCGCTCCTCGCGCCCGAGCTGAACCCGGGCATCTACTACGACCCGGGGAACAGGCTGAAGGCCGACGGCACGACGGGCGGCACGTTCGACCGTAGCTGGACGGTGTCACAGAAGGACATCCCGCGCCCGGGCCTCAAGACCGTCACCGTGACCGTCGCATGGACGGACTCGCGATCCCACCAGACGCGGGTCGCGAGCTACGTGCGCTGCAACGCGGTGCCCTGCCTATGACGCCCTTCGCTCGTCACCGGAGTCGCGGTTTCTCGACCGCCGAGGTGCTCATCGGCACGGCGCTGTCGCTGGCCGCCCTCGGCACGCTCTACTCGTTCTTCCAAGCGCAGCAGAAGTCGCACGCCACCCAGAGCACGTACTCGCAGAGCCAGACCATCACCCGCACGGTGATCGACCTGATGACCCGCGAGATCCGCATGGCGACGTACGATCCGACGGCGCCCGGGGCGCTCACGACGTCAGGCCCGCCCAACTGCCCGGGCGTCGAGCAGGGGCTCGTCGAGGCGACGCCGAGCAAGATCCACTTCAAGCAGGACCTGAATGGCGACGCCGCCCTCAGCGGCCCAGGCGAGGACATCGTCTACGACGTCCTCGGCAGCCAGATCCGGCGGGCGGGCTCAACTTCCGCTACTTCGACGCCTCGAACCCGCCGAACGAGATCGTTCCGTCTGGCTCGCCGCCGCAGCTGACCCCGGCCCAGCGCGACTGCGTCACGAAAGTTCGCGTCACGGTCAAGGCCAACCTGACGAACCCGAATCCGCGGGTAAGCACCCCGGTCAGCTCCATCGCCGAGTGCGAAGTGGCGATCCGGAACCGCTCGCTCATGAACTTCTAGGTCGCGGAGGACCCCGATGCCACGCAGGCCGAAACGCAAGGATCGAGGCATGGTCCTCGTGATGGCGCTCTTCACGATGGCCGCGCTGCTCGTGGCGGCGACGGGCGCCCTGCTCGTCGGCGCCTCCGACGTCCGCGCCACGCGCAACTATCGCGGCGCCGCGCAGGTCCACTTCGTCGCGGAGTCCGCCATCCTCGACGCGATGCAGACGGTGAACGGCCCGGGCACCGTCAACTTCCAGAACGAGATCGTGAACAACTGGAGCGCGCTCTGGGGCAGCACGTCGCGCAACTTCGGGCCGTTCAGCGGCTTCACGTACAACGTGGCCGTCTACAGCGGGGCAAACCCCGCGAACGACGGCCGCTTCGTCGCGACCGCCAACGGGACCGAGGGGGTGAAGAACATCGTCGTCGCGACGGTCACCCGCACGAACATCCCGTCCACGGCGCCTGGCGCGATCTACCTGGTCAACGACGCCCCCACCGACTCCATCTTCAACGGCAACGCGTTCGGGGTCGACGGGAACGACCACCACTTTACGGGCGGCATGGGCACCGCCCCGCCGGTCCCCGGCATCTCGACGCGCAATGCGACGAACACGACGGAGGCGATCAACAGCCTGACCTCCGACCAGAAGGACAACGTGACCGGCCTCGGTTTCTCGACGGGCCCCCCGGTCGTGCCGAGCGTCTGGACGTCGCCGTCCGCACCGACCCTGACGCAGCTGGACCAGATCATCACGGACATCCTGGCGCGTCGCGGCAACCCGCCGGTCCCGGCCGACGACAACAGCAGCAACATCAACGGCAACCAGACCTATGGCACGCCGGCCAGCCCCCAGATCACGCACCTGACCGGCAACAACGTCAAAATGAACGGCAACGCCACCGGGTGCGGGATCATGATCGTGGAGGGCGACCTCCAGATCCTCGGAGACTTCGACTTCGTCGGTCTCATGATCGTCCGTGGCCAGACGACGTTCTCCACCTCCATCACCGGCAACGCCACCATCTACGGGTCGATCTGGACGGAAGACCTGAAGCTCAGCGTCGGCGGCAGCGCGGTCATCAACTACAGCTCGGACGCGCTTGCGCTCGCCAACCAGTCGGCAGGCGGTGGCGCGCTGCCCGGAACGATCAAGGTCACCTCGCTCGCCGACTGCGCCCAGCTCCCGGCCGGGTCCGGCGGCTGCCCCTGACGGCGAAGCTCGACCCGAGACTCATGTCTCGGGTCGGAGCCAGACGCGAGCGTGA
>Ga0209474_10006269_pt1 | contig 10017 bp, 5 predicted proteins | sample GraSoiAngelo_145_FD_185902 | JGI IMG/M metagenome (GOLD analysis project Ga0209474, IMG submission 185902) | Grasslands soil microbial communities from the Angelo Coastal Reserve, California, USA - 14_1009_05_20cm (SPAdes) (version 2) | ecosystem: Environmental > Terrestrial > Soil > Grasslands ... | reverse complement strand
CAAATCCACTTCGCCTGCCTCCGCCACAAATCGTTGCGCGTCTCCCTTTTCCGAAGTTACTCTCACTTCGATGGTATGCCCGAGCGCTCCTTGCCGAGTAATCCCGACCTACAGCGCCTCATTGCCGGCTGCTTTGCCGTTGAGGATTAGCTGAACTTTTTTAGGTCTTGCTTTCTTACCGATCGCCTTTAGCAACACGCGGCGCTGCGCAGCGCGGCGTCCCTATTATACCTTGACCGCAGGCTCAGGCTCGGGCTGAGGTTTGGCGACGGGCGGCATTGGTTGTTTTTCTTTTCGGCCGGCAAAGAGTCGCTCGATGACGTAAAAGGTCACCGGGATAAGAAAAATCGCGATAGCGGAAGCGGCGATCATTCCGCCGATCACGGTCGAACCGAGTATGCGTCGCGCGACAGCGCCGGAACCGCTGGCAAACCATAACGGCAACATTCCGAAGATGAATGCAAAGGAAGTCATGAGGATCGGTCGCAAGCGAAGGCGCGCGCCTTCCAGTGTGGCATCCAGCAGCGGCTTGCCTTTTTCGTATTCGTCCTTGGCGAATTCGACGATGAGGATGGCGTTTTTCGCCGCCAGACCGATGAGCATGATGAGACCGATCTGCGCGTAGATGTTGTTTTGCATGTCGCGTAGAAAAAGTGTGACGAACGCGCCGAAGACCGCGACCGGTGTCCCTAGGAGAACGCTGAACGGTAGCGACCAGCTTTCGTAGAGCGCGGCGAGAATTAGGAAAACAAATATGAGCGACATTCCGAACACGACGGTGGGCGAGACGCCTTGCTGCGCTTTCTTTTCCTGATACGAGATGCCGAGATAATCGTAGCCCATTTCCTTGGGCATGGTTTGGCGGAAGACTTCTTCGAGCGCAGCCATCGCCTGGTTCGAGCTGTAACCGGGCGCAGCAGAGCCGTTGATTTGCGCCGAACGATATTCGTTATAGCGCAGCGTGAATTCGGGACCGGCGATGTTCTGGATTGTCGAGATCGCGTCGAGTGGAACGGGAGTGCCGTTCGCGTTGCGAACGAAGAACTGGCCGACGTTCTTCGCGTCTGTGCGGTATTCGCCTTCCGCTTCGATATAAACCTGCCACGTGCGGCCGAAGCGGTTGAAGTAGTTCACGAAGAAGCCGCCCATGAATGTCTGGAGCGTCTGGTAAACCTGGCCGAGATCGATTCCCTGCTTGAGCACTTTGTCGCGATCGACCTTAACGAACACCTGCGGAACATTTGGCAGGAACGTCGGAATGAGGGTGGCGAGCTCCGGCCGTTTACGCGCGGCGTCGAGAAACGTCTTCACATTTTGCGCGAGAAAGGCGACGTCTTTGCCGGCACGATCTTCCAATATGAACTGGAAGCCACCGGACGTGCCCACGCCGGGAATCGCCGGCGGCGGAAACGCGAAGGCGAGACCTTCGGCGAGACCGGCCAGCTGTTTGTTAATGTTCGCCTTGATGGCGGTGTACTGTTCTTCCGGCTTCGTCCGTTCGCTCCAAGGCTTGAAGGTGACGAAGAAGAACGCGCTGTAAGTATTTTGCACGAGACTGAGCAAACTGAATCCGACCACGCTGGTGGTGTACTGAACGCCGGGAATTTTGCTGAGAAGGTCTTCGATCTTCCGCGCGGCCTGGTCGGTGCGTTCGAGCGACGAGGCGTCGGGCAATTGCAGCGCGAGAAAAACGTAGCCTTGATCTTCTTCCGGTAGGAACCCACTCGGCAATCGCGACCCGAACAGTCCCGCACCTACTGCGAGCACGGCGAGCAATGCGAAGCTGAGCACAGCTTTTCGAATGGCGAGGCGCGACCAATTGACATATCCATGCGTCGCGCTGCCAAACACGCGATTGAACCGATCGTAAAACCAGCCGAGGGGGCCGCGCGTTTTCTTTCGCGGCCGCAGCAGCAACGATGAGAGCGCCGGACTGAGCGAAAGCGCGTTGAACGCGGAGAAGATGACCGAGATCGCGATCGTTAGGGCGAATTGTTGATACAAACGTCCGGTGATCCCGGGAAGAAACGCCGTCGGAATGAAAACGGCCGAAAGCACGAGCGCTATGCCGATAACCGGCCCTGAAACTTCACGCATCGCCTGCAATGTCGCGTCGTGCGGGGACATTCCTTCCTCAATGTGACGCTCAACTGCTTCAACCACTACGATCGCATCATCGACCACAAGACCGATCGCGAGCACGAGTCCGAAAAGCGAAAGCGTATTGATCGAGAAACCGAACAAAGGAAACAATACGAACACACCGATGAGCGACACCGGCACAGCGCACAGCGGAATGAGGGTCGCGCGCCATCCTTGCAGAAAAATGAAAACGACGAGCACCACGAGCGCGAGCGCTTCAAACAACGTCTTCAAAATTTCGCGCATGCCTTCGGTGACCGACAGCGTTTGATCGAGCGAGACGGCGAAATCCATGTCCGCCGGGAAACGTTGCTTGGCCTCCGCCATAACTTGCCGCACGCCTTGTGCTGCTTTGACCGCGTTGGTGCCCGGAAGCTGGTAACACGCGACAATTGCCGAGGGTTGGCCGTTGAGCCGCCCCTTCAAGTTGTAGGTTTGCGCGCCGAGGTCGATCCGGGCGATGTCTTTCACCCTAACGAATGAACCGTCCGCATTCGCCCTCACCACGATCTCGCCGAATTCCTCCGGCGTTTGCAATCGGCCCTGCGCGCGCACGGTGTAAGTGAATTTCTGTCCGCTCGGAATCGGTTCCCCACCGACCTGCCCGGCCGGATTTACCGTGTTCTGCTTTTGCACTGCGGTGATGATGTCGGGCACGGTGATGCCGAGTTTCGCAAGCTGGTCTGGCTTGACCCACAACCGCATCGCGTATTGACCAGCGCCGAAGACCTGAACGTTGCCAATTCCAGGAACACGCGTCAGTTGATCGACCAGATTGATGTACGCGTAGTTCGCCAGAAAAACTCCGTCGTAGCTTCCTTTCGGCGAATACAGCGCGATTAACATCAGCGGCGCCGTTGTCGATTTTTTAACGGTCACGCCGTAGTTGTTCACGTCGGCGGGCAATTGCGACTGTGCTTGCGAGACGCGCAGCTGTGTCAGCACCTGATCAATGTTCGGATCGGTCGCGACGTCGAAATCCACGATCAATCGGATGTCGCCACTGTTGGCATTGATCGAGTACATGTAATTCATGTCATCAACGCCGCTCATCTGCTGCTCGATCGGCGCCGCGACCGATTGCTCGATCGTTAACGCGTCCGCGCCGGTGTAGTGCGTCTGCACTTGAATCTCCGGCGGCGCGATTTTCGGGTATTGCGCGATAGGCAACGCGAGAATGCAGACGCCGCCGATGAGCGTCATCAGAATCGCGATTACGATCGCGACAATGGGCCGCCGGACGAAAAACTCGGACATTTGTTAGGGCTTCTTTTGCTGGTCCGCTTTCGAAACCAACGCGTCGGCGGGAGGGGTCCAGTCTTTTGCGGTGACTGTCGATCCTTCGCGCGCTTTTTGGAGTCCTTGCACAACAACCTTGTCGCCTGGCTTCAAAGCTTCCGTGACTTCCCACATCGCGCCGATGCGCTCGCCCATTTTCACCGGACGAATGCTGACCTTGTTGTTCTGATCGACGACCGCGACTTGAAAGTTGCCCTGCAACTCGTTTACCGCTTCCTGCGGCACAACCATCGCGCCCTTTTTCATGTCGGCGACGAAGCGCACCTTTCCGAACTGTCCCGGCCGCAAAATGTTTCCCGGATTCGGAAACGTCACATAGTAGCGGATCGATCCAGTCTTCGGATCCAGGCTGCGATCGAGCGCATAAAATTTGCCTTTATGTTGATACAGCTCGCCGTTGCCGAGGATCAAGTCGAAGTCGAGGCTTTTTATGTAAACATTGCGCTCAGTTGCGTCAGGATGGCGCGAAACGAAATCGGTGAATGGGCCTTCGCCGGCGGTGACGACAGCTTTGATCGGGTCAATCTGTGAAACTGTCGTGAGTGGTCCCGTAGTTGGCCCGACCAGATCGCCCACCTGGTTATTCGCGAACCCAGCGAGACCATCGATCGGTGCCGTGATCTTCGTATAACCGAGATTCAACTCCGCCTGTTTCACCGCCGCTGCGTCCGCTTCGACATTTGCTCTACTCGACCCCGCGGCTGCGATGGCAGTATCTCGCTCCTGATCACTGATGACTTTTTTGTTGAACAGGTCCATCGCGCGTTTTTCATCCGCATCTGCTTTCGCTTGGTTGGCTTTGTCCTTGGCCAGAGTGCCCTTGGCCTGCGCCAATGCGGCTTCGAATGGGCGCGGGTCAATCTGAAAAAGCAGGTCGCCCTTTTTCACCACGCTGCCCTCCTGATAATCGCGCGAAACAATGTAGCCTTGTACCTGCGCGTTGATGTTGGCGTTAATGAAGCCATCCAGTGTGGCCACGCGTTCCAGAACACGCGGCACATCTTGCGGTGTGACGGTTGTGACGAGGACTTCCGGCGCATTTGGAGGAGCCTGCGCCGGCTTGCGCGAACAACCTGTGGCGAACGACAGATAGATCAGCAGCGCCCCCAGAACAGTAAGTTGGTTCATCGCTCCTCTTCTGGTACTCATACGTGGCTCCGTTCTCAGTGAGAGTCTGCTGCTTTTCTTAACATTGCGCTCAGCATGTCAGTCATTTTATTGACAACTTGCTCTGCGCTTGTCACGCCATGTCGCTGTGCAATCCAGCGAGGTTCGTTATACGAAACCCAAGTCTTACCTTCTCGTCGACCGTCACACTGCGCGAAGCGATGGCATTTTCATTTGCGCCATTCAACGAGGCGCTCAAAAAAAGTGCGAACGCGGAACCAGCAAAGCACAGACGATTTTTCACGTGCGCTATTATACGAAATTTCAATTTCGTAGACGCGTTGTCTCGAAAAGGAACCAGGTCCGTCGCTCCGTTTCGTCGGTCCAAACTTCGATCAGGCTCGCGGTCGCAACGTCGCGATGTTCGTCGCACACGTTGTGCGCTTCGCGCAAGCGCGCAGCCAATGTTTTGTTGTCCTCTGCCAACTCGGCAAGCATGTCCAATGGCTCGACGTATTCGGCATCGTTGTCGAGCACGCGCTGAGTACGCGAAATCTGACCGATTGAATGGAGAGTAATGCCACCGACCTTTCGAATTCGCTCCGCGATTGGATCGGTCATGGCGAAAAGCTGGCCGGCGTGTTCGTCGAGGAGTAAATGGTAGTCGCGAAAATGCGGCCCGCCCATGTGTCAGTGAAAATTTTTCGCCTTCACGTACAGCGCGAGCACATCAGCGAGAATGGCATTCATCGCCGCGCTGATATCCTTAACCGCCGCATGCGAGAGATCGGTTCGCGTTGACAGTGGCGCATCTCGTCTATTCAGAAGTTCTATGGTCTTTTTTCGAATCAGGTGTTTTCGTGGTAGCGCTCCATTGTTAACTGACTGTCGAGCCCCAAGTCCGTGCGAGACTCTTCACGCTATCTTTGACTCAATGCTTTTGCTTGTTTTAGTAACTCGTGCCGTTGCGTAATCCCATTACCGCCAGGGTGTCGCTGTCGAGGTCCCCAGTCGGCCGCAAGCCGTTGGTGATTTGATAACGCCTGACCGCTTTCTGCATCTCAGGGTTCAGCGCACCGTCTGTTTCGCCGCGATAGTAGCCTTTGCGAGCTAGTCGCTCCTGCGCTGCGACAATGATCGAATAATTTGGTTGGGATTGATCGGCGTCGCCACTCGGATCGTAGTACGCTTCGGTTTGGTAAACGCTGGAATCGTAGTACCCCTGAGATTGATCGGGATAGGCGTTTTGATCGTAATACATTTGACCCTGGTAATCGCCGGAATCGTAGTAACCCGGATCATAATTGTAGGAATCCGGAACATCGTACCCGGAGTACGGGTAACCATAGGCGTTGGAATCGTCTGGGTAGTACCAAGACGGCCACCACGGATCGAATCCGACATTAAAGATGACCCACGAGCCGTTAAAGAAATGACATCTGTGGCCGTTCCACCAGTGATCGCTGTGGCGGTCCCAATCACCATGCCAGTTCGCCGAACGTTGGGAGAAGACGTGGTTTCGCCAGTCAGCACGAAGATGGTTGTTTCCATTCCCGAACTGGATTCCGGTATTTCGCTGGTTCCAGACGCTTGTGGCGCGTTGATTTCTGTAACTCGCAAATCGCGGGAAACGATTACTTTGATTAGGTTGTCTGATGGTTGCCGCAGTGAATGGACCCGAGCGCGTAAACGTCGCCCGATCACGATAGATCGAAGGCTGGCGAAACCCAGTCGGCCGGTACGTACGCATTCCAAATGAGGAATAGCGCTGGCCTGAGTAAAATGGTCTACTGCCGTACGCTCGCATCGGGGTCGAGTGGAAGGACGAAAAACCGCCGGGCCGCATCGGAGCGTGAACGGCCGGGGCACGATGTGCAACTGCGCCTCCGTGAGATGCCCCTGTGCCTGCGTGAAAACCTCCTGGATTTGCTTGAGCAATCATGCCCACGCTGGCGAAAACTACGACCGATAACCATTTCGTTTTCATGATCTGCGGTTCCTTGCGGATTGTTGAATAATTTATTAATCCAATCTAGCGGAGACCTCCCGCAATTACTAGCGTTTCTCCGGTGATCCATTTGGAATCGTCCGAAGCGAAGAACACGACCGCTGGCGCGATGTCTTCCGTTTGTCCGACGCGGCCCAGCGGCGTTTGCGATTCAAACATTTTCCGCATGTCGCCTTCGGTATAACCGCCAGCGACGGCGCCTTCCGTTATCACCATGCCAGGGTTGATCGAGTTCACTCGGATTTTCTTTGGGCCAAGTTCTTTCGCGAGCGTCCGCGTGATCGCGTCCACCGCGGCCTTTGTCGCATTGTAAACTACCGCTGTCGGTGGAGTGAGAGAGCTGGCGAGTGAACCGATGTTGATGATGCTCCCGTCGTCGGAATTAAAATGCTTGAGTGCTTCCTGAGTGGCGAGAAGCATGCCCAGAACGTTCACATCGAACATTCTATGAAACTGTTGCTCGGACACTTCTTCGAGCGGCACGAATTCATAAACGCCGGCATTGTTGACCAGGATGTCGATCTTGCCGAAGGCCTTCTCCGCTTCGGCAAAGAGCCGCTCGACTTCCGCCTTTTTCGCGACGTTGCCTTGAATGGCAATTGCCTTTCCGCCGCGCTTGCTAATTTCGTCCACCACGCGATCGGCGTCTTGCTTCGCAGAAGCGTAGTTAACAACCACGGCCGCACCTTCGGCAGCGAATTGTTTGGCGATCGCGGCGCCGATTCCCTTCGACGCTCCCGTCACGATCGCAACTTTACCGTCAAGTTTCTTGGTATTCGGATTCATAATGTTGTGTTGTTTTGTTTTGGCAGGTTAATCCCGGAGAGCTTTCTGGGTTGATTACGCAGCCGAGCGATGTTCGCTCGGTGAAGAAAGACGAAGCAGTTCTGCGAGGCGCGATTCGTACGACTCGCAGGTAGGACAATCGCCATTAGGCTCGACCCATTCTGGATGCTGCACGCGCAAAGCGTCGTGGATCTGTTGTTGAAGTTGCGTGTAAGAACGGGTCTCCTCGGAGGCGACCACCGATGTCTTCAATTTCATCTCCGAAGATATCGGCGATCCGCAAGTGCTGTATTTCACGTACGCAGGATTTTTGAGTACCACTCGCGAGGTGATCCAGATTCCCTCTTTCGAGATAGAAAGAGGAGGCTAATTCGCAAAGAAGAAACTCGACCGAAGCGAAAGCGTAGCTCCAACTGCGGCTGACGTAGCCCCTCTTCAAGCGACTTAAGCCGCGCCGAATGGCGCTTGCGACAGCTTCGGTCCGGCTGATGGCGAAGATGGCTTTCACGTGCGATTTCGCGGTGCCATGGTTCCCTCGTTTGAGATAGAAGGATGGCACGCGGCGCGCACCGCATTTTTGCTTAAGGCCGACTCATATCGAGTTCGGCGCCCCGTCTAACGCCGGATTCCGTTGATGGGGCAGTTAGAGTTGATTTAAAAAATGTCAACTCGCCAAGTGCGGCCTTCCCAGCGCTGATCACGCTTCCAAAACAATGTAAACATAAACACTGAACCGTGCGGCCACTCTGCGGTTGGAAAATCTGCGAACCACAGATTCAGTTTGCTCTCATGGCGGGCGTCCGATTCGTTAGTCTGGGCCCACTCATCCGTTGACCAAACGATAGTTGCCTCCGCAGCAAGGATAATGCGGAAAATTTTTCCGCGAGACACACGCCGGAGCGGATGGCGAAGACTCCAAATCTCGTACCGGCTCTGCACTGGATTCAACACATAGCGTCGGAACGCCGGTTCGACGCGGTCAAAGCAGACGCCGTCGTGGCGGCTGCGCACAAGCGAAACATATTCGGCGTGCGACCAACAAAGGGGCATTGCCGCGCCAGTTGGGCAACCACGTTTCATTCCGCCGTCCGGCAAGTTGTCTGCATCCCATAGCTGTTCGCTGATCATCCCACCCTGGTTGGCAAAGTTTTCCATTGACGCGATGAACGGCTTTGGATCGCGGCCCGCAGCCAGTTCGTAATGGCCGCGTTCTCCTGTCAGAATCGGCCAGCAGCGGCCTACGCCCGTCCCGTCGAAGGCGCCCCCGTCCTCCGCCTGCCCATAACCATCGTGATTGTAGCGACGCCAGCCCGGGCCCTGCGGCAGGTCATGTTTGAGAACCCGATCGATCACTTCGATTGAGTCGCGCACGATCGGATCATTCAGGTCGCGAATGCCGAACCGTACGAGATGAAGAAAATCGCCGCCGACTACATTTCGCGCCGGATGGAGGCCGCCACCGTTGGCGACCTGGATCAACGTTGTGTTTGGATCGGCGTGAGTATCGGGCGCGTTAGGGTCGGTGGGATTAATGCGGATGTAGTGACGAGGAAAACCCGGGACCAGGTCACCCCGTGTTGTGACCGTCCATTCTTCGACGTGCGCTGCCAACCAGTCAGCATACGCGAAAATAAAATCCGCAAGTGTCGTTTGGCCGCGTTCTTTGCAGTACTCCCCGGCGCAGATTAGGCCGGCGATCACCGTGGCGAGGGTCGAAGGCGAGTAACCGGCGTTTTCCTCCCACCGTTCCTGGCTGGTAACTGGCCCTTGCAGGATCAAGTGTGCGGCAGCACGCATGATCATCACGCCCGGATCGAACAAACCGAGCGCGTCCTGCTCGTGCAAACGCCAGGCCAGCAGTATCGGCGCGGCGATTTGGTCGAGCTGCAAAACAGACCAATAGGCGGTGCCGTCGATCCAGCTATTTTGGGGAAAACTGCCGTCCGGCCGTTGAATGGCGGCCAGCCAGATCAGAGCGCGCAGCGGTGTGCCTGTCTGACCAGTGGCCAGAAGCGCAGTTGCGCTCTGCACGAGATCTCGGGTCCAGACGAGATGATAACCGCCGAGATCGTTATCGCCTTTGGTTTCACCCCAAGGGATACTCATCGATGCGACGAGCGCGCCTTGAAAAACTTTATCTTCATGCGCCAGCAACACACAACGGCTTAGCCGGTACATCCCGCCGCCATCGGACGTGTCCCCGCTGAAATCGAACTTGGGATTTACGACCGCGCGCTGCCACTGACGAACGTACGCCTCGCGGTGTAACCGAAATGGGTCAGCCAACGATTGGAACAACTTGGCGGCTGCGCTCTGGTAGCTGCGACCACAGGCAATGGCGATTGTGAATTCACCGTTGCCTGGGAGATGGACTTCGCCGGTTAGCGCGATGTTGCCTCTCTCGGCTGTGCGGAACTCCCAATCCATTTTGAAATTACTCATCAGGTCCTGCCAACCGTCGCTGAAGCCCACATAACCGACGGATCGGCGAGCAAAACCAGTGCTGCATGCCATGATAAGGTGAACGTCTTCGCGCTGAGCGCGGATGAGTTTTGTGGCGCCGATTTCAGAGCACCACCCGGAGTTGCCGGCGCCACAACCGGCAATGTGAGGAGCCAGCAACGCGTAGACGCGCAACTTCCCCCGCAGCGATTCGTCGAGCACTTCGACTTTGG
>Ga0209474_10006268_pt1 | contig 10017 bp, 9 predicted proteins | sample GraSoiAngelo_145_FD_185902 | JGI IMG/M metagenome (GOLD analysis project Ga0209474, IMG submission 185902) | Grasslands soil microbial communities from the Angelo Coastal Reserve, California, USA - 14_1009_05_20cm (SPAdes) (version 2) | ecosystem: Environmental > Terrestrial > Soil > Grasslands ... | reverse complement strand
TACTCGGGCCTTGCCCACAGCCGGGAGGTAGCTGATGCGGTGTGACCATTGCGCGCACGACGTCCCAGATGGCGTCTTCTGCACGCGCTGTGGTGCCCACCAGGGCACGACCGAAGAGTTCGGCAACGCCAAGCTTCGTGAGCACCGATACGCGGCGCATCCGGGTGAGCATGTCGCCCAGCCCTCGGTCATCACCACCCTGTTTCCGCACCTGGGCCACCACAAGATCCACGAGTTTCGCTGGGCGTTCATCGCCGGCCTCGCGGGCGTGCTCATCCTCTACGTCTCCGGCCTGATCGCAGCGGCGATACTCGTGGCGGCCTTCCTCGTGCCGGTGCTGTACCTCGTCTACCTGTACGAGGCCCAGGTCTATCGCGATGAGCCCGCCACGGTGCTCGGTTTCACTCTTGGCGGTGGCGTGGTGGCCGGCATCGTCATCACAGTGATCGTGCGGCTGCTCCACAACCCGATCACCTCCAATCCCAATCCCCTGGCGGGCACCACCGTCGACGTGGCCGCCCTGCTCGGGTTCGGTCTGCTGGTGCCGCTCATTCAGGAGGCGGCCAAGGCGGCGCCTGCGATCTTCCTGCCGAACCGAAAGGATTTCCCCGAAACGGTCGACGGCCTCGTATTTGGCATCGCCGCGGGTCTCGGCTTCAGCCTTGCAGAGACGCTGATCAACTTCGCCACCACGCTCCAGTACCTGGGCCACGTGGCTCCCGCCAACTGGATCTATCCGCTCACCACGATCTCGGTGCTCTCGCCCCTGATGCAAGGCAGCGCGACGGGCATGATCGTGGCGGCCGTCTGGCGCCAGCGGCTTGGCAAGCTGGGCGGGCGTGAGATCGGAGCTGTCGCGATGGCTGTGGTGGCGCACATCGCCTTCACCGGCGGAAGCCAGATCCTCAGTGACGTTTCGCTCAGTCCACTGCTGATCCTCATCTGGCAGGCGGCGGTGGTGGGCGCGATGCTCATCTACGTCCGCTACCTGCTCCACCACGCGCTGCTCGAGGAAGCCGCACATATGGGGTTCGCCGAGACTGTGTGCCCCAGCTGCCACATGCACATCGTCGCCTCGGGCTTCTGTCCGAACTGCGGGATGGCTCTCACGGCGGCACCAACTCACCTGAAGCGGAGCCGGCGTGAGCGCAAAGAGCCGACTCGGAGGGGCGCCTGATGGCAATCGCCTGCGCGAGATGCGGAACCCAGAACCCTGACGGCAACAAGTTCTGCCAGGCCTGCGGCTCGCCTCTGGCCGCGGCGGCTGCACCGGCTCCCGCGGCACCTGTCGGCGCCGCACCGGCGTCGCCGTTCACGCAGCCACCGCCCGCCGCCTACGCGGCGCCTCCGCCGGGAGCGCCGCCGGGACCACCACCGGCCTTCCAGAGCCCCTACTACTCGCCGGCCGCGGGCGGTGCGCAGCCGCCGGTCCATCGCACGCCGTGGATGATCATCATCGCGGTGGTCGTGGGCCTGGTCGTGATCATGGCCGGCTGCGGCACCGTGCTCGCGTTCAGCGGATTTGGCAAGAACACTCAGCCCGGCGGCAGCTTCAAGTCGCTGTCGAGCCCGACGCCGGGCACGACTCCGACGCCACTGCCGTCGCCATCATCCACGCCTGCGACTGGTGGCACCGGGACCGAGTCGAACGCGAGTGAAACAGTGCTGGTGCCCAAAGGCTGGACTGTGCTGAGCAAGGACGACGAGACCATCACTCTCGAGAACCCAAACGGTGATGGTTCGATCACGATCGGCAGCGGCGCGCAGAGCCCGCCGCAAAGCGCACAGCAGAACAAGGATCAGCTCGACGCTTACTTCCGCCAGAAGTTTCCGGACACCAAGGACTGCCCTGGGACCAAGTCGTCCACCGGCGATATGGACGGCGCGAAGGGGATCTACTGGCAGCTCTGCTTCACCGTGACAAGCGGTTCTCAGAGCGTGGCGATCGGGGCGCCGATCTTCGTCGGCGCCAACGCCAGCGGCAGCGTCTACTACGCGGTCTTCCTCGAGAGCGAGGTGTCGAACATGAACAACTTCATCAAGGAAGCGGCGCCAGTCCTCGACGGCGGCATCAAATGGAAGGTCTGAGCTGACGGAATAGGGTTCCCCCCACTGGGATCCGGGTACCCGTCGTCTGTATTCTCTGGCGATGTTCGCCCGCTGGGGTCGCTTCGTCTACCGCCGCCGGTGGGCAGTCCTGGTCGCCTCCGCGGTCCTGCTCGCTCTCTCAGTGGCGGGCATCATCACCGGCGGTACCCTCGTCGGCAACGGTGGATTCGGAGCCACACTTCCTGCCGGCCAGGCCGCGAAGCTCGAGGCGAACGAGCTGCACCCGAAGCAGGGGAAGACGAAAACCTCGGAGATCACGCTCCTCTTCAGCAGCCCCACCATGGTCGCAACCGGGGCCGACTTCAAGGCCGCGCTCGAGGGAGCGCTGGCGCCGCTGCAGTCGGACTCGCGGGTCAGCAGCATCACCACCCCTTACACAGTGCCGCCGCTGGACCAGGCCAACCTGATCTCGCGCGACGGGCACGAGGCGCTCGTGATCGTCAACCTGAACGACAGCTCGCCCGCCGCTCAGCGGTACTACCAGACCCTGGTATCGAAGGTGCGCCAGGGCACGCTGCAAGTGGTGGCCACGGGCCAGGTGCCGCTGAACGAAGCATTCAACGGCACGCTGGAGGCTGACCTGCAGCGCGCGGAGTACGTGGCCCTGCCGATCACGCTACTGATGCTGGTTCTGATCTTCGCCGCGGTCGTCGCGGCGGCCCTACCGCTCAGCGTCGGCCTGCTGGCGATCGTCGGCGGGGTGGGAGGGACGCTGTTTCTCGCCCGGTTCACCGACGTCTCGCAGTACGCGATCAACGTCGTCACTTTGATCGGGCTGGCGGTGGCGATCGACTACTCGCTGTTCGTGGTCAACAGGTTCCGCGATGAGCTCGCCGCGGGGGCCTCGCGCGAGGACGCCATCGCGATCACCATGTCCACCGCCGGACGCGCAATCACATTTTCAGGCGTCACCGTCGCCATCGGCCTATCGGCGATGCTGTTCTACCAGGGCACGTTCCTGGCTTCGATGGGCGCTGCGGGGGCGATCGTCGTCGGCATTGCGGTCGTCTACGGGTTGACGTTTCTGCCCGCGGTCCTGGCCGTGCTCGGGCCGCACGTGGACAGGTTTCGCGTCCCTTACCTCGGCCGCCGCCGGCCAGAGGGCACAGGCGCATGGCACACCATGGCGCTCTGGGTGATGCGCCGGCCCGTGGTCGTCCTGGTCCCGGCGCTCGCGGTTCTCCTGCTTGCGGGATCGCCGTTTCTTCAGCTGCGGCTTGCCAACGCAGATGTGGACGCATTGCCGCCGTCGAATGAGGCGCGCCAGGGCTACGACACGCTGTTGCGAGACTTTCCAGGGCAGGACCAGACCACCGTCGAGGCAGTCATCTACTACCCGAGCGGTAGCCCGTTGACGTCTGGCCACGTCGGCGACATCTACGACCTCAGCCGCCGGCTGGCTCAACTGCCGAACGTCCTTCGCGTGCAGAGCATCGTGAACGTCGATCCGAGCTACTCGAAGGCTGACTACGAGCGCCTCTTCGGGCAGCCGGTGGCCGGGCTGCCCCCGACGCTGCAGCAAGCGCTCTCACTGACCACAGGCCAGCACCTCACGGTGCTCTACGTGGTGACCAACAAGCAGTACACGAGCGACGAGGCGCGCAGCCTTGTTCGCGCCGTCCGCGGGGAGCACATTCCCGACGGGCAGGTGCTCGCCACCGGCGCCACTGCGTTCGACCTCGACATCGTCGACTTCGTACTCTCGAAGACTCCGACCGCGATCAGCGCCGTCATCCTCATCACCTACATCGTGCTGTTCCTGCTCACGGGCTCGGTGGTGCTGCCGCTGAAAGCGGTGATCACGAACCTGTTCTCGATCTCCGCATCGTTTGGCGCCCTGGTGTTCATCTTTCAGCAGGGCCATCTGTCAGATCTGCTCGGATTCACACCGCAATCGATCGATCCAAGCATCCCCGTGATCCTGTTCAGCATCGTGTTCGGAATGTCGATGGACTATGAGGTGCTGCTGATCAGCCGCATTCAAGAGGAGTACCGGCGCACCGGTGACAACCAGAGCGGTGTGGCGCTGGGCCTTGAGAAGAGCGGCCGGCTGATCACCGGCGCCGCCGCGATCATGTGCGCCGTTTTCCTCGCCTTTGGTCTCGCGCAGGTGGTGATCATCAAGTCGATTGGTATCGGGCTGGCGGTGGCGATCCTGATCGACGCGACAGTCGTCCGGATCTTGATCGTGCCGTCGGTGATGCGGATCCTCGGCCGGGCCAACTGGTGGGCGCCTCGCCCCCTCGCTCTACTGCACGCCCGGATCGGCGCGGGCGACATGCGCCCGGTGGCGCAACAGGCTCCATCGCCAAGCTGACGTTGAAAGTCCTCGCCGCCCTTGTGGGCCTGGCGCTGCTGACCGCCTGCGCATCACCGACTTCGCCACCGCTTACATCCGCGGGGGACTGGCCGATGTTTCGCGGCGATCTCCTCCGTGACGGTCATCCGGCGAGCGCGGCCCTGACCGTCGACCAGGCCGCCCACCTGAAGCTGGCCTGGACACGACCGCTGGATGGGGCCATCGACGGTTCACCTGTGGTGTCCGGCAACCGGGTGATCGCGCTCTCTGATCACGGGGTGATCGCAGCCTGGGACATCAGGTCAGGTGCCCCGCTGTGGTCCCACATGGGTCTGGGAAGCTTCGCTGGGTCGGCCGCCGTCGCAAGCAGCACCGTCGTGGCGGCGACCCTGACTGGACATGTGCTCGCGTTCGACCTCGCGACCGGACGCGCCCGGTGGGATTGGACCGCGCCCGGCGTCCAGCCCGCGATCTGGTCATCGCCGGCGGTGTTCGGGCAGACGGTGGTGGTTGGCATCGCATCTCAGTACGGTGACAAGCCTCTCGAGGCCGGCCGCATCGCGGCGCTGGACCTCGCGACCGGACAGCAGAGATGGGTCTTCTGCGTCTTGAGCGGCTGCACCCCCGGCGCGGGCGTGTGGTCATCGGCCGCGATCGATGCAGCGGGCCGCGGAATCGTTGGGGTGGGCAACCCTGTCGATGGACTGCTCGCCTTCGATACAGCCACGGGCCGCCTGCTGTGGAAGACCAGCCTGCACCCTGATGCCGATCGAGACCTTGACGTGGGAGCAACGCCGGTCATCCTCAATGCGGGCGGCCGAGAGGAGGTGGCCGTGGGGTCGAACGCTGGGATGTTTGCGCTGCTGGACGCGGGCAATGGCAGTGTGATCTGGTCACGCTTCCTGGTCGCTGGCAGCGCGGTCCACGGACTGATCGCGTCGCCCGCCTACGACGGGCAGAGCTTGTATGTCGGATCGGCCAGCCCGCCAACCGGAATGTTCGCGCTCGATCCCAAGAATGGCTCTATCCAGTGGGAGGCGAACACTCCGCTGCCGGTGTACTCCGCCCCTGTAGTCGGAGCTCGCGTGCTGTTTTTTGGAACTGGTGACGCACTCGGCGAGGCGAAGGGCGGTGCTTTGACGGCGCTTTCGACGACCGATGGAGCGGTGGTCTGGAGCTACGACACCAGGGAGGCTGTGCTGGGCGGACCGACGATGGCGGGAAGCTACGTTGTCGCCGGCACGGCCGGAGGTTTGCTGCTGGCGTTCGCGCCCTGAGCTTTCACTGCAAGGGGAAGGGCGGCTGCCACCAGTGCGGCACGTCATCCACATCGATCGCGACCACCCATTTGACCCACCAGAACCCTCGACGGTCCGCCGCGACCAGGCGGGCGGGGAAGCCGTGACCGGCGTCGAGCGGCCGATCTCCGACTTGCATTGCGAGGAGAAGGTTTGACGCGTCGGCGATGGGAAAGCGCCGGTCGTATCCGGTGTGGGAAACGACCCGGATCGTAGAGCCATCCGCCCCGTCGAGGATGCGGTCCAGTCTTACGCCCGACCACTCCTGCGTGGAGTAGAAGCCGCCGGTGCAGTCGAGCGTGGCGGTGACGCGATCGCTGAAGGATGCCAGCTGCTCATAGGTCCACGTCTTGCCTGGAGTCCGCAGCGACCACGAACCAGTGTCGAGGCTGGGCACAGGATCGAACATCCAGTTGCTGACAGGCAGCAGGTCGGGGTTGCGCGATCCCGCGTCATAGGAACCCGTGAACCTGCGGGCCGCGCCAGGCAGGGCTGCCGCCCGGACCACCAGCTCGCTGGTGGCGTACGTGAGTGCGGCGGTTCCCAAAACAGCGCCACCGCGGAGAATCGCGCGGCGGGACAGATCGGTGGTACGGACCCTGATGCGCCTCGTGGCGACATGCCAGATGACCAACGGCACCGCCGCGATCGCGGCTCCGACGTGGTAGTCCATCGCGGGGAGCGGACCGATGTTGACCGCGAGCCCAGTCGAGTGCAAGAAACCTGCCAAGAGCGATATGAGGACGAGTACGGCGAGCAGGATTGAGGCCCAACGTCCGGGCTGCGCGCGCCGGACGCCGCGGCGGGCGATGATCGACTTCCAGGGCAGCAGCGCGAGGATGGCGAAACCACTGGTGGCGTGCACGACGAGCGACCATCTCGAAGGCGCGGCCGCAAACGCGAAGGCGAGCCAGCCGGTCAGAAAAGCGCCTGCCAGCAGTGCGAGCAGGGCGAGATTGGTCCGCGCTCCCCGTGCCACCGCTGCCGTCATGGGCTGAGACTACGTTAGACAGACGGGCAGGGCAAAAAAGGAGGTCTTCAGAATGCTGGAGGGTCAGGTCGCCTTGGTCACCGGCGGCGGACGCGGCATCGGCAAGGCGATCGCTCTTCGTCTCGCGCGGGAGGGTGCCGACATCGCGATCATCGATATGAACCGTGAGGGCGCCGAGGCGACTGGGCGCGACGTGTCTGGGCTCGGACGACGGATCGCGGTGCACCAGGCAGACATCAGCGATCCCGCTGCCGTGCAAGCAACTGTGCGGGCTATCGTCACAGAACTTGGGCGCCTCGACGTGCTGGTGAACAATGCTGGTATCGAGAAGCGGTCACCGTTCCTTGAGATCAGCGCCGACGACTGGAAGCGCCAGATCGACGTCAATCTCTCGGGCACCTTCTACTGCACGCAGGCGGCTGCCGCCGAGATGTCGAAGAGAGGTTACGGTCGCGTCGTCAACATCTCATCAGTAGCCGGTGTCATCGGGCCAATCGACCTCGCCGCATATGGTGCGTCGAAGGCGGGCGTGATCGGACTGACACGCGCTGCCGCCCTGGACCTTGCGGATTTCGGAATCACCGTCAATGCAATCTCGCCAGGACCCGTGGAGACAGAGCTCATGCTGGGAGCCTGGACGGCCGAAGCACTTCGCGAGCGGCCGCAGCATGGAGCGATCGCCCGGTTCGGAACCGTGGATGAGATCGCGCAGGTAGTCGCCTTCCTTGCCTCGCCTGATTCGGCCTTTATCACAGGAATCAACGTCTCCGTCGATGGCGGGGCGGTGGCAGCCGGCGCATACATGGTCGAGAAGTACCGGCGGCGAAAAGCTGCGGCTGGTTCATAGACTCCGACTGCGCACGCCTGTGTAGCTCAGGGGCGCCGGGCGCGCGCAGGGCGCACTCTTGGAGTCACACCTAGACTTTCATCGCTTGCATGCCCGCGTAGCTCAGGGGCGCCGGGCGCGCGCAGGGCGCACTCTTGGAGTCACACCTAGACTTTCATCGCTTGCATGCCCGCGTAGCTCAGGGGATAGAGCAGGACGGTCCTAACGTCAAGGTCGGGGGTTCGATTCCCTCCGCGGGCACCACGCAGAGCAATTGAAAGAGCGAGGCCGGCCGGGTCGGGCCGGCCTCGGTTCTAGTGCCTTCGGTAGTCGAAGCTGGACGTGCGGCTGAACGTGTCCGTCTTGAAGCTGCCCGCACACGCGGTTTGGACGGTTGCCCACAGCGCCTGCTTCTTCGCCGCCTCGGTCTGGTCCTCGGACTGATCGGCAGCCGAGCCCTCGGTCTCGGTCTGGTCTTCGGTCCTGTCTTGAGCGAACGCCGCCTTCAGCGCCTGCATCGCCGATGCACACTGCGGGCTCGCGGGCGAGAGCGGTGTGTGATGGATCGTCGTCCCACATTTGGTCGCCGCGTCGGTGAACAGTGCCTTGAGAGCGGCCCTCTCATCGGCGTCCTCGCCCTGATCAGTTCCCGTCTCGCTGTCGACAGCGTTGAGCTTCTTCTCGTTGGCGTCCTCGACCTGGTCGTTCGTGAACCAGGTCTTGATCGCCTGCGTCGCAGCCGTGCACGCGGGCGACGGGGCCACCGTGAGGGTGTGGGTCTGGGGGGCGCCGGTCTGATTGGGGATCTGCCCATGCACCGAGCCTGCAAGCTGGAGACTGTGCGTGCTCTTCGCGGCTTCCCCCGCATGCACTGCGAACGCGAGTGCCACCAACACGCTCAGGCCCAGCGCCAGAGCTCCACGTCCGACGAACTTGCGAATCGAATGCATTCGTAGCCTCCTCGGTGGCCCAGCGTACTTATGGCAACAACGTTGCCGACGGCCATTCTGGTCGCTCCGGGAGGGAACAAGGGTTCGGAATACGTCATGCATCGGTTGCGTACTTGCCTTCATGAGAGTTGCCGTGATTGGCGCGGGGAACATCGGCGGAACAATCGGCGCCATGTGGGAGAAGGCCGGTCACGAAGTGGCCTATGGACTCCGCGATCCTTCGAAGAAGAAGGGCGCGAAGTCGATGGCGGATTCTCTTAGCGGCGCCGAGGCAGTCCTTCTCGCAGTGCCGGGCGGTGAGGTAGTCAATTTCGTGCGCGATCGTGCGAAAGACCTCGATGGCAAGATCGTCATCGATGCGACCAACGACTTTCAGGCCACATCCTTCAACAGCTGGGACGAGCTGAGCACGCTCGTCCCAAAAGCTCATCTCTATCGAGCGTTCAACAGCCTGGGCTGGGACGTCCTCGCGAACCCGGTGATGGGTGGAACGCAGGTGGACCTCTTCTATGCCGGCCCTGATGGCACGACCAAGTCGGCGGTCGAGCAGCTCATCTCCGATGTCGGGCTCCGTCCGATCTGGGTCGGCGGCGCTGACCAGGTCGGAACCGTCGACGGAGTCCTGCGGCTCTGGTACACGCTGGCCGGTCTTCGTGGCCGCCGAATCGCCTTCAAGCTGATCTCGGACTGAGCCCGCGAGGGCAAGCTTCGAACGCTTTTCGCGTAGGCTCTTTTTGGCTGCATCGGTGCAGGCGGTCGAAGGAGGGCGCATGCAGAACGCCAAGGGCGTGTTCGAGTTCAACCGCTGGGAGGAGTCCAGCTTCAGCGAGAACGAGGGAGCACCCAAGCTGACTCAGGCGCGTGTCAGCAACGACTTTCACGGTGACATCAGGGGCTCATCAGACCTTGTCTACGTGATGACCTATCTGACCGAAGAGACCGGCACCTTCGTGGGCTACGAGCAGGTCACCGGAACGCTGGCCGACCGCGACGGCTCGTTTGTGCTGCGCCATGACGGAACCTTTGGCGATGGGTCGGTGCGCTCTGCCCTGAACGTCGTCACCGGGTCTGGCACCGGGGCCCTCGCGGGCCTCAGCGGCGAGGGCGAGTACATCGCCACGCACGGACAGAAGCAGAGCCCCTATTCCTTGCGGTGGCGGATCGACGGCAAGGGAGCGACCGACTCCTAGACCACACGATTCATCATGGTTGGTCGTGAGTCGGGCGCAGATGCTCCGCTACGGGGCCATCGCGGTGGGCCTCGTCGTCGTGATCGCGGTCGGAGTGGCTGCGTTCCAGGCCCTGCAGGTGCCCTTCCAACCGCCGCAATCGCCTCCCAACTCAGCCCCGTGTTCGCCCCCACCGTGCGCCAACCTGCGGGGATACATCCTGTGGGTCACCGACCTGAAGACCAATGGCGGACTGGTCACGATGAACGTGACGTTCCGCAACTCGAGCAACTCAACCCATGCGGAGCCCGACGACCTGCGACTGGTGGACAGCCAGAACAACGTCGACGAGCCGGTGTTCGATGCGCCGGGCTG
>Ga0209474_10006267_pt1 | contig 10017 bp, 7 predicted proteins | sample GraSoiAngelo_145_FD_185902 | JGI IMG/M metagenome (GOLD analysis project Ga0209474, IMG submission 185902) | Grasslands soil microbial communities from the Angelo Coastal Reserve, California, USA - 14_1009_05_20cm (SPAdes) (version 2) | ecosystem: Environmental > Terrestrial > Soil > Grasslands ... | reverse complement strand
CAAACCGGATCCGCGCGTCTACGCCCTGCTGGACGGGATGTCACCGCGTGAGCGCACGCTCTTCGTCAGCTCGAACGGCTGGGACGTCGACGGCTGCAAGCGCACCGGCCGCACCGTCGCGTACGTCGACCGCGGCGGCTCGCCGCCATCGGAAACGCCCGATTTCCGCGTGACCTCGCTCGCCGACCTCGCCGCCCGAATCGTCGGGAGCTGACTCAGCGCCGGTGTTGACGCCGCCGCTTCTCCGGCTGCACGAAGCGCATCACGACAAAGAGCAGCTCCTCCATCGTGAACGGCTTGGGCAGCGTGGCTGCCACTCCTTGCGCCTGAAGCGAGGTCGCTTGCGGGGGTACGGCGCTCATCACCACGATGGGCACATCGCGCAGATTCGGGTCCGCCTTCATCGACGCAACCACTTCCCAGCCGTCCTTGTGCGGCAACAGCAGGTCGAGCAGCATGAGCGAAGGGCGCGCGGCGCTGCGGTGCAACAGCGCCAGCGCCTTCTCGCCGTGCGGCGCACCGACCGTCGCGAAGCCCGCGCGCTCCAGCTCGTCGCAGATCGATTCCCGCAAATCGGCCTGATCCTCGACGACGAAGATGGTGGGCTTCACTTGCCCTGCACCTTGCGCCGCCACAGTTCCCACGGCCGCGCGACCGTCGCTTCCATCGTTGCCTGCGCCTTCTTCGCCTCTTCGGCGTCGAGGTAGTTTACCTTGGAGGAGAGCTGCATCGCCTGCGCCTGCAGCCGCGCGTTCTGCTCTGCATAGATGCTGCGAAAGACGGCGCGCGGCATGTCGGGCCCGACTACCACTGCGCCGTGACCGCGCATCAACAGAGCGCTGTGCGTTCCGAGCGTCTTGGCCAGCGCCTGTCCGAGAGCAGGCGTTCTGACGAGCATGTCCGTCTCGCCGCCCGCCGCGCGGATGTCGAAGACGGGCACGCCGTCGCCGAGGAACGCGCCCATGTGATACACGGGCCGAAGCGGCACGCCCGTAACGCCGAACGGGATGAATGACGGAGCATGGCTGTGCACCACGGCCTGCACGTCGGGGCGCGCCGCGTATATGGCCGCGTGGATGAACCGCTCGTTGAAGAGCGCCGTACCTGCCGGCGCGTTCGCGTTGCCATCGAGATCGTGCTCCAGGATGTCCTGCGGCGTCACCAGCTCCGGCGAGAGGGGCCGCGTCAGCAGGAAGTGCTTGGGGTCGCCAGGGACGCGGATGCTCACGTGCCCGTAGCCGTCCAATACGCCCTGATCGGCGAGGATGCGGTTCGCGGTGACCAGATCCTCGACGGCTTTGTCGCGCGCCTGCTCGGGGGACGGAGCGGGCGGCGTCTGGGACTGCGCGAACGCCGCGGACGAGACGGCGAGAAGCACGAGCGGAATCGCGCGAGCGGACATCTTTCCTCCGGAATTGTGTGGGGAACGGATGCCACAACTGGCTCGGCGATGAAAGGCGCGACCGAGGCGCGCCTTTACTTCTTGCGCGTCAATCGCTCGATCGCCTGGCGCCGGCGTTCGCGTCCCTCCTCGCTGGACCACGTGTCGGCCCACGCGGCCGCGTCCTCGGTAACGACGTCGCGCAGACGCTGCACCACGGGCGCACGGATGGCGCGCTTGATCGCTGCGAACGCCCTCGGCGGCAACGTCGCGAGCTCGAGTGCACGCTCGGCGGCGCGCTGCTCGAGGTGCTCGGGCGCGACCAGCTCGTGCAGGAGACCGAGCGCGAGCGCCTCGTCCGGCGCGAAGAGACGCCCTTCGAGCGCGACAGGGAGAAGCGATTGCGGCGGCACCTGCGCGCGCAGCGTCTCGAGCACCATCGCGGGCAGCGCGATCCCGAGCTGTACTTCGTTGAGTCCCATGCGAAAGTCGGTGCGCGCGCCGATGCGCACGTCGGCCTGCAGCGCCAGAACGCAGCCTCCCGCGATGGCGTGGCCGTTCACTGCCGCAATCACGGGCAGTGGCAGCTCGAAGACGCGCAACATCGTGCGCGAGAAGGCCATCACGAACGAGCCCATCTGGTCGCGTCCCAGCGCATCGAGCGCTGGAAGATCAAGGCCCGCGCTGAAGAACGACTCGTACCCGGTGATCACCAGGGCGCGCGGTTCCGTCGCGAGCGCCTCGTCGAGCAAGGTCTCCATGCGACCGAGCCATGCCGGACCGATCGCGTTCGCTTTGCCGGCGCGCATCCGCAGCACCACCGCGTCACCCAATCGTTCGATCTGCATGCGCGTCCTCCTCGCGCCTCTTCACGTCGTCGCCTGCGTCAGTCGCCAGACTGCGCATCCCGCGGGCGGCGACGGATCGAGCTGCCAATCCGCGAGGCGTTGCTGCAGGCGCTCTAGCAACAAGCCCGTCGCGCCATCCACTGCGATCGTCGGGACCGCGGGTCCCTGGCGGATGATGGCGAGGATCTCAGCCGCGCGCACCGTCGCGGGCGACGCCAGCGACGGGCGCCCAACGGCGTCGTCATAGACCGCCCCTTCGCCGGCGCACACCACCCCGCGCACGACGACGCCGTGCTCCAGCGCCGTCCGCGCCACTTCGCGCGCAAACCGTGAGCCGCCCACTAGGCCTTCGTCGGGGCGCGTGCGGAAGGGAGGTCGCTCGAACGCGGTGACCGCGAGCCGATCGCCGATCTGGATGACGCTCGTTTCGTATGCTTCGAGAAAGGCGCGGCCGTCGCGCGCCGCGTGTCCGAGCAGCTCGTGCGCCGCGCCGGGGGCGTCCATCCGACCGAACGCCGCCATTTCGCCGAGGTACACGAGCGCGCGAACCGGCGGCGGTGGTTCGGCGATCGCGGATCCTGCCCTGCGCAGCGCTTGCTCGAGGGCGGCGCGCGGCGGGTCGGCGGAGAACCACACGCGCAACAGCTCCATCTGCGCCGCGCTCTCGGGCTCTTTCTGCGCGAGAATGGAATCGATGACCTCGGTCGGGAATCCTGGTCGCTGCGGCGGAGCTTCGCGTTCGCGCCGCGCGGCAGCCGCGTTCCAGAACGGAACCAGCGCCGGATCGTGCTTTGCGGGCGTGAGGGATCCGTCGCGCGCGGCCCATACGACTTCGATGTCGTCGAACGAGTCGTAGTCGAGTCCGGATGTCGGGAGGAAGACGACGCGGCGACGCTTCGCCGGGTCCGTCTCGCTGCCGGACAGCACGGCGAACGGCACACGCAGCGTCTCCTTGACGCGATCGGCGATCTTCGCGTCCGGCAACGACGCGACCGGGGGCACCGTCCACCCATGCTCGCGCCATCCGCTGGTCAGGTCCCGCACTTCGTCGGTCAGCAGCCGGAACACGTCGAACATCGATGCGACCCGCTCCGCCTCGCCGAGCACCACGAGCACGATCTGGCGCAGCTGGCCTCGCACCTCCTCCAGCCGCTCCGGAACGATGATTTGCTCGAGTCCGTCGAACTGCAGCCGCGCCACCTGGTCGGCCGACAGTGCCCGCAGCGCGCTGCGAATGCTCACGAACGTCGTGCCGTCGACGAGCAACGGCTCCCCCGGTCCACGGAGGCGCAAAAGGTGGGCGCAACTGGTGTCTCCTCGCGCGCAATTCGTCGCCGGCAGGCGTCCGCTCCGGCTCCACGGCGCGCATCACCGCCCGTTCGGACAGCGGGCGGATGCGCTCGAATCCGCCGCGCAGCAAGCTCGCGACGACGTGGGAGAGCGGCCCACCGACCGACGTGGTGAACGCCAGCGCTCCGCTCTCGCGGAAGCCCTGCCGCTTTGGCCCGGGACCGTCCCGCAGGTAGCGCTCGTCGCCGCAGAAGAGATGGTGCGCCTTGTTGACCTGCACGAGCCCCGACGCGCCGAGGGCGTGCCCGAAGCTGAGCAGACCGCCGAAGGGATTCGACCAACCTTCCGCCATGCGTTCCGCGCTGCGCTGCCACGACATGCCCATCCCGAGCAGGAAGGCGAGCTCGATGCTGGGAAACGCGTCGTGCGCGACGCCGAACGCGCACGAGGCGAACGCCGACAGCGGCATCCGGCCGTCGTCCGCGGTGGAGGCAAGCGCCTCGCGCACCGCCGTTCCGAAGACGATGGGAGACTGCCGATGCAGGAAGTTCTCGTTGCTCGATCCTTCGCCGACGGCGAGCACCTCGGTGACCGGTGCGACGCGATATCGTTTCGGCCGCGCTCCCGCGACCGCCTGCGCCAGGTCTTCGTCGGACGTGATGATGGTCGCCGCGGCACCGCAGCACGGAGCCGCGATGTCCGAAGCGTGGAAGTAGGGCGTTCGCGGCACTTCGCGGCGGAACGGTTTTCCCGACTGGATTCCCGCTGGGTACTGCGCGCCCGCCTGGAACTTTCGCGCGGCGACGCGGGTCAGGAATTCGGCGATCTCGATACGGGAGAGGCCGAGATTGCGGCGGAACGTATCCATCAGCAGGTCGCCGACCGCGAGCATGTCGAGGCCGCGCGCCTGGTCGTCTTCGCCGAGCACGGTGCGGATCTGGTACTGCGATGCGTAGCCGGCGGGGATGATCTGGCCGGCGATGACGAGGATGGTGGCGGGTTGCTCGGCGGTGCGCGCGGCGCGGACCGCTTGGGCAAATGCCCAGGCGCCGCTGTCCGAGGTGCCGACGACGTACTGCGCGACCACGCGCGGGGACAGCGCGAGCGAGGCGCGCAGCGCCTGCGGGACGAGGCCGATGTTCATGCGCTCGTTCGGGTCCAGCCCCGGCATCGACGTGACGTAGATGTCGGTGATGGCGTCGCGCGCCCGCGCGTACTCGCCGCCAGTGAGCCGCCACAGAGATGTGAGAGCGCGATGACCCGCCGAGGCGAACAGATCGATCAGCCCGACGGGCGCGTCGAGCGAGAATTCCCGCTTCCAATCCTCGGCTTTGGTGCGTCCGTCCTCGCTGCGGTTCGGGAAGCGGAAGAAAAGACGGGTCACTTCTTCCGACGAAAGGTCTGGATGCGGCTCGGCCAGGAAGGCGCGCCCTCGCCGGGATGGCGGCAGGTGCCGTGGATTGGCGCTGTACTCTCCCGCGATCACGAACACGCGCCGGCGCATGGCGCCCCCCTAAAGCATGTGGCGCGGACATAGGGAAGCGCCCGCTCGGTATTTCTTCTTGCATCCGGACGCGCCCGACGGCATCGAAGAGCGGCTGCATCGTGTCTCGGAGGAGCTTCCCGCCGCATGTGGATCGTCAGACTAGCCCTCCGACGGCCTTACACCATCGCCGTCCTCTGTTCCCTGATCGCCATTTTCGGGCTGCTTTCCACCAGCCGGATGAAGACGGACATCCTGCCGGCGATCGACATCCCCGTCGTGATCGTGGTGTGGAACTACCCGGGTCTGTCCGCCGAGGACATGGAGCGGCGGGTCGTTTTCATCAGCGAGCGCGCGTTCTCGACGACCGTTGCCGGCATCTCGCGCATCGACTCGCAGTCGATGAGCGGCATCGGGATCCTGAAGGTCTATTTCGAACCTGACAGCGACATCGGCGGCGCCATCGCGCAGATCGTCTCTGTCTCGCTCACCGCCAGCCGCATCATGCCGCCTGGCATCACTCCGCCGAGCATCATCCGCTACAACGCCAGCAACGTCCCCGTCGCGCAGCTCACCATCTCCAGCAAGACGCTGTCCGAGCAGCAGCTGTACGACTACGGCCTCAACTTCATCCGGCTGCGGCTCTTCACCATTCCTGGCCTCGCGACGCCGGCGCCGTTCGGCGGAAAGTCGCGGCAGATCATGGTCGACATCGATCCCGCGCGCGTCGCCGCGAAGGGCCTGGCTCCGAACGACGTGGTGCAGGCGGTGCTGGCGAGCAACGTCCTCGTTCCGGCGGGCTCGGCGCAGATCGGCAATACCGAGTACGACGTGAAGCTCAACTCCAGCCCCGACACCGTGGAGGCATTCAACGATCTGCCGGTAAAGGCGGTCGACGGCGCCACCGTGGTCCTCGGCGACGTGGCGCGCGTCCGCGACGGATACGCCGTCCAGTCCAACGTGGCGCGGATCGACGGTCGCCGCGCCACGTACCTCGCCATTCTCAAAAAGGCCGACGCGAGCACGCTCGCGGTGGTGGAAGGCGCACGCGATCAGCTACCCATCATCAAGGCCGCGGCTCCGGAAGGGATGGAGCTGAAGATCGATTTCGACCAGTCCATCTTCGTGCGCGCGGCGATCCAGAACGTGCTCCACGAAGCGGTCATCGCGACGATCCTCGTGTCGTTGATGATTCTGTTCTTCCTGGGTAGCTGGCGCGGCGCAGTCCTGGTCGGAACCAGCATCCCGCTCGCCATCCTGGTCGGTCTGGTCGGGCTGTTCCTCGGCGGGCAGACGCTGAATTTGATGACGCTGGGCGGCCTGGCTCTCGCGATCGGAATGCTCGTCGACGACGCGACCGTCGAGGTGGAGAACATCCATCGCAACAGGCACATTGGGAAGCCGCTCACCGTCGCGATTCTCGACGGAGCGCGGCAGATCGCCGTGCCGGCGCTCGCCGCGACGCTGACGATCTGCGTGGTGTTCTTCCCGGTGGTGCTGCTCGAAGGGCCGGCGCGCTTTCTCTTCACGCCGCTGGCGCTGGGCGTCGTCATCTCGATGCTCGCGTCGTACCTGCTCTCGCGAACTTTGGTGCCGACGCTCGCGCGCCTGCTGCTGGAGAAGGAAGACCTGGAAAACAAAGGCCCCGGTTTTTCGGCGCGGTTCAATCGCTGGCGCGATGCCGGGTTCGCCCGCTTCCGCGATGCGTACGGGCGCGCTCTGTCCGCCGTGCTTGCGCACCGCGGAATGGTCCTCGGAGCGGCAGGTCTCCTTCTGGTCTGCACGGCTGCGCTTCCTTTCGTCGTGGGCCTCGACTTCTTCCCCACGGTGGACGCAGGGCAGATGCGCCTGCATTACCGGGCGCCGATCGGCACGCGCATCGAGGAGACGGAGAGGCAAGTCGCGCGTCTCGAGCAGCGGATCCGCGACATCGTTCCCGCGAACGAGCTGGAGACGATCAACTCCATGATCGGGTTGCCGGTCTCGTACAACCTCGCGTTCGTCCAGACGGACAATACCGGCAGCCAGGATGCGGACGTGTTGATCGCGCTCAAGCCCAAGCACGCGCCCACCGAGAAGTACATGGAGCGGATCCGGCGGGAGCTGCCGGACGAGTTTCCTGGATCGAATCTCTACTTCCAGCCCGCGGACATCGTCAGCCAGGTGCTGAACTTCGGCCTGCCGGCGCCGATCGACATCCAGATCGAGGGTCCGGACGTCGAGGAGAGCTTTGGAGTCGCGCGTGAGCTGGCCAAGCGCATTCGCGCGGTGCCCGGCGCGACGGACGTGCGCATTCCACAAGTCCTGGCGCATCCTGCCCTGAAGCTCGACGTCGACCGCGCGCGAGCCGCGCAGATCGGCGTGACGGAGCGGGACGTGGCGAACAATCTGCTCGTGTCTCTGAGCTCGAGCTCGCTGGTCGCTCCGTCGTTCTGGATCAATCCGAAGAACAACGTGAACTACTTCGTGGTCGTGCAGACGCCGCTGCGGCAGATCGACTCGATCCCGTCGCTGCTCAGCATGCCGCTCGGGCGCAACGTGCAGCTCGTCAATTCGTCCGTACCGACGACGCCTGGGGAGCAGACCGCCGGAGGCGCCACGTACCTGGGCGCGGTCTCGCGACTGCGGCCCACCTCCGATTTGTCGATGATCAATCACGTCTCGGTGCAGCGGGTGATCGACATCCACGCGTCCGCCAGCGGCCGCGATCTCGGCAGCGTCACGCGTGGCATCGAGAAGGCGATCAAATCGCTGCCGCCGCTGCCGAAAGCGACGCGCATCCACGTCCGCGGACAGAGCGAGAGCATGTTCGCGGCGTTCGGCCGCATGGGCGTCGGGCTCGTGCTCGCGATTGCGTTGGTGTACTTGCTGCTCGTCGTGCTCTTCCAGTCGTTCCTCGATCCATTCATCATCCTCGTCGCCGTGCCTGGAGCGCTGATCGGGATCCTGTGGATGCTCGCCGCGACGGGTACGACGTTGAACGTCGAGTCGTTCATGGGCGCGATCATGGCCGTCGGCATCGCCACGTCGAACAGCATCTTGCTCGTGAATGCCGCGAACGACGCGCGCGTGTCGCAGGGCCTTGGCGTGCTCGAGGCCGCCATCGACGCGGGAAAGACGCGTCTGCGCCCGGTGCTCATGACGGCGCTCGCGATGATGCTGGGAATGGTGCCGATGGCACTTGCGATTGGCGAGGGCGGCGAACAGAACGCGCCCCTCGGCCGAGCCGTCATCGGCGGCCTGCTGATGGCGACGTTCGTGACGCTGTTCGTCGTCCCGGCGGTGTACACGCTCTTGCGCCGCGCGCCGCCCAGCGCGCATCAACTCGATGAACAGTTCGCCGCGGAGAGCCGCAGCGCATCGGCGGAGTCGTTGCATGGCTGAACATGTGCATCCGGACGCGACGAAGAGCGCCGCGTTGGTTCGCACCACCAGCGTGGTGCTGGTCGTCGCCGCCGTGGCCGCGACTTCCGTGCTGTTCGTGCGCGAGCACCGCGCCGACGCGCGCCAGGTGGAGAAGCTCCAGCAAGAGATCGAGCGCGGTCCGGTCGTTCGCGTCACGCGCGTGAAGCTCGCGCCCGCCGAGCGCGTCGTGTCGCTGCCCGCCGAAGTGCGCGCCGACCGCCGCGCCGTGCTGTACGCGAAAGTCAGCGGGTACGTGAAGAAACTGCTCGTCGACCGCGGAGACCGCGTCAAGGAAGGGCAGCAGCTGGCGGTCCTCGAGTCCCCTGATCTCGACCACCAGGTGGCCGCCGCCGAAGCGGAAGTGACCCTGCGCCGGCAGCAGCTCCAGCGCGCATTGCGGCTCGTCGGGCGCTCGATGTCCCAGAACGACCGCGAGCAGGCGGAGGAGGCGCTGAAGGTCGCCGAGTCGTCGCTCGCTCGCGCCCGCGTGATGAAGTCGTACGAGATCCTCCGGGCGCCTTTCGACGGCACGATCACGGCCCGGTTCGCCGATCCCGGCGCACTGCTCCCGGCGGCGACGGGCTCCACCAGCAGTGCGCAACCGCTGCTGGAGATCGCGCAACTCGACAAGCTGCGCGTGGCGCTACAGCTCGGGCAGGACGACGCCGCGCGCGTCCGCGTCCGCGATCAGGTGACACTCCAGGTCGAACCTGACCAGCCTCCGCTCACTGCGCAGATCTCGCGGCTGTCGCAGAGCCTCGACCCGCGCACGCGGACGATGCTCTGCGAGATCGACCTGGCCAATCCGCCGCAGGGACTCTATCCGGGCGCGTTCGTGCAGACGTCGATCACGCTGCGCGGCTCGCCCCGTCCGCTCGTCCCGACCGACGCGCTGATGGCGCAGAGCGGCCAGATGTTCGTCGCTACGGTGCAGGACGCACACGTGAAGTTCCAGAAGGTCAAGCTGGGCAGCGACGACGGCGCCACCGTCGAGGTCCTCGAAGGACTGCACGGCGGCGAGTACGTCGCCCTGAACCTCGGCACCGACGTCGCCGACGGCTCCCCGGTTCGCGCCCAGGAAACCCCACAGCGCTGACGCGACCCTCGAAGCGACGCTCGTTCGCCCGCTTGCGAGAACACTGCGCCGTGTAGAGTTGCACCTGCGTCCGTGTGCTAGGTTGCGCCACCACACGGACAGGAGGACCTCCATGCGGAAGCTCCTCGCAGCGGTGGCCGCGGCGTTTGCCGTCTCGACGGGCGCGCACGCGAAGGACACCGTACGCCTCGCGTTCGTCGGGCCGCTCACGGGCGGCAACTCGGCGATCGGCCTGGGCGGACGGAACTCCGCCGATCTCGCGGTGAAGCTGCGCAACGCGGGCGGGAAGTCGAAATACCAGTACGAGCTGGTCGTGCTCGACGACGAATGCAAGCCGGATACCGGCGTCCAGGTGGCGACCAAGGCAGGTTCGGATCGCACCATCGTCGCGGGCGTGACGCACTACTGCTCGACGGTCGCGATAGCGACCGTCGACACGTACCACCGGTTCGGGCTGCCGGTGATCGTCTGGGGAGCCGTGCTTCCCGACATCACCTACGGCATCGACTACAAG
>Ga0209474_10006265_pt1 | contig 10018 bp, 7 predicted proteins | sample GraSoiAngelo_145_FD_185902 | JGI IMG/M metagenome (GOLD analysis project Ga0209474, IMG submission 185902) | Grasslands soil microbial communities from the Angelo Coastal Reserve, California, USA - 14_1009_05_20cm (SPAdes) (version 2) | ecosystem: Environmental > Terrestrial > Soil > Grasslands ... | reverse complement strand
GGGGCTCCTGCAGGGGGTATAGCGATGGCACGGCATCGGGCGCGGGTCCGCCTGGCTCGGTCGCTGCGATCGATCGTGGTCGCCGCGCTTGCCGCGGGTAGTGCGACGGCCCTCTTCGAGTGGAACCTGGGCCGCAACCTGCTGGTGCCGCTCGGTCTGGTGGCTCTCGCTCCGCCGCTCGTCTACGTCACCCTGGCGCTGGCCGCGCTGCCCGGCGAGCCGGCAGCCCGCCGGCTCACCTGGGCGCTGGCGGCCTGCGGTGTCAACGCCGGGCTCGCCCTGGCGACCTCGGTCTCGCTTGCCCTCACGCATCCCCTGTCGGTCGAGGGCGCGGTGGCCCGTGCGTTCGGTGGCTTCGCCCCGGCGCCGCTGATCCACCTCGTCGCAGCACCGCTCGTGCTCCTCGTCTGGCGCGGCCCCCTGACGACGCCGCGCCGACGCGTCTCGCGCAGAGAGCGGTCGGCCGCGGGGTCGCGCTCGATGCCCGCGCCGCTGGGCTCACCGAACTGGGACGCCGTGCTGCGTCCGTCGGCCGCGACCTGGAACGCTGGCTCCGGCGCCGGTGTCGCGGCGTTCGAGCGCGCGCGTCCGAAGCGCGACGCGCCCGAGAGCGAGCCGGCCGTGACGGCGGCGCCGCCCGCGCCGCCGCCGCCCTCCGTGCCCGCGCCGTCGCCGCCCTCCGTGCCCGCGCCGTCGCCGCCCTCCGTGCAGGCCCCGGCGCCGACGTTCGTGCCCGCCTTGACGGTCGTGGCGTCGCCGGTGGCGGAGGCGCCGAAGACGGCCGCCGTGCGGGCCGCCGTGAAGAGCGTCGAGCAGGCGCCGCCGCCGGTGGTCGACGAGCCGGTCGTACGCATCGCGTTCGATCGCATCGCCGCCCAGTTCCCGCCCGACCTCTTCACGCTGGCGCCGGCGCGCCTCGGCGAGAGCCTGCGCGAGCCGCACACCCTGGTGGTGCCGCAGCGGCTGATCCTGCCCCAGCTCCACGAGGGCGCGGTGGAGATCGCGTGGACGCTGATCGAGGATCAGTTCCCCGAGCTCGCGCTCGCCATGCCGGCCTCGGAGGTGCGGCGCCGTCATCCGGACTGGGTGATCGCGCTTCCCATGGACGAGGTCGTGAGGCAGGTCCCGCCCGATCTCTTTCACCTGGCAGCGCCGGCTGCCGACATCTCGGCGATCGGCGAGTTCCCGGCGCCGTTCAAGCCGGGACTGCCGGCGCCCGTCCTCGAGCCGGAGCCGCCGACCGTGGTCACGAGCGCGCCGCCGCCGGCCGCGCCGGCAGCGTCCGCGCCACCTGCCGCGCCGCCGGCCGCGCCGGCGGTGTCGGTCGATGCGCCGATTATCGTCAGGACGCCGCCGAAGTCAGCGCCGCCGGCACCGCCGCCGAGCCCGAGGATCCCGAGGTCGCCGATTCGGCCGGCCGCGGCCGTGGCGACACCGGCAGCGGGCGAGAGCCACGACGACGAGTTCGGCGCACTCACGCGTGCGCTGGCCGTTGCGCTGGCGCCGCTGGGCGCGCTCGAGTGGCACGCGCGGCCCATCGCCGGCCGCGCGCTCGTCTGCTTCGTCGCGCCGGGGCTGCCCCGCGAGGCGGTCGAAGCGCTCGGCGCCCGTGGCCACGCCTTGCTCGAGCGGCTCGCGGGGTGGCCGGTCGATCAGGTCACGGTCCGCACGTCACGCGTGGCGTGCATCCTCGTGCCCGTCGCCGGCGGCACGCTGGTCCTCGGCGTGCGCCGCGGCGAGCCGGTGGCCTTCGCCGAGGTGCTCGCCGCGCGCACGCGGGCGGGCGGCGGGCGCGCGCTGCGCACCACGGTCGCGACCGCCAGCCTCGGCGCCGCGTCGCTGACGCCGGCGGTCGAGGGCACCGGCCACGGTCGGGTCGGCGAGGCGGCGCGCGCGCTCGGCGTGTTCGGCTCGATCGTGTCCACGGTCACGACGTCCGACGGCGGCGCTCCGGTCTACCTCTTCGCGGCCAGCGCCGACGCCGCCGTCGCCGGCGCCGCCCGCGCCGTCCACGACACGCTCATCGCCGGTCACGACGAGGCCGGGCTGGGCCACCTGGATTCGGTCGTGCTGCGCCATGGACGCGAGCGGGCCATCGTGCGGGGCCTGCGCGGCGCCTCCGGCGCACCCGCCTTGCTGGCGGCGGCCGGTGAGGTGACCCTGACCGGGCGAGCGCAGCGGGCGGCGGCGCGGGCGGCGACTCTGCTGGAGGCGCGCTGACGTGTCGATCATCAACTACGCCGCCAAGGTCATCAACTTCAAGGTCGTGTACTACGGGCCCGGGCTGGCCGGCAAGACCGCCAATCTCCAGTACATCCACCGCTGTCTGCCAGAGACCAACAAGGGCAAGATGGTCTCGCTGGCCACCGGCGACGACCGCACGCTGTTCTTCGACTTCCTGCCGGTGTCGGCGCTGGGCGTGCGCGGGTTCACGACGCGGTTCCAGCTCTACACGGTCCCCGGCCAGACGCACTACAACATGACGCGCAAGCTCGTGCTGCGCGGGGTCGACGGCGTGGTGTTCGTGGCCGATTCGCAGTGGGCGCGCCTGCGCGAGAACGTCGAGAGCCTGCGCAACCTCGACGAGAACCTGAAGGAGTACGGCCTCGCGCTGGCCGGCATGCCCTACGTCGTGCAGTACAACAAGCGCGACCTCGGTCCGGTTGCGCCGCTCGACTACCTGGAATATCTCCTCAACCGCGGCGCCCGGCGCGTTCCGTCCTTCGAGGCGGTCGCCGTCGACGGCACCGGCGTGTTCGACACGCTCAACACCGTGTCGCGCATGATCCTCGTCAAGGAATTCGGTCAAGCAGAGGAGGCCGCTCGTGAAAGCTCATGACGTGGTGATCCACGAGGCTGACGCGACCCGCATCGACGCCGTCCTCCAGCGGTTCCTGGGGGACTCCAGCAGCGCCGCCGCGCTGCTGATCGACCGCAGCGGCCAGCCGCTGGCCGAGACCGGCACCGCCCGCACGCTGGACATCGGGTCCATCGGCGCGCTGGCGGCGGCGGCCTTCAGCTCCACCGCCGCCCTCGCCCAGCTGCTTGGCGAGAGCGAGTTCTCGGTGCTCTTTCACGAGGGCGTGCGCGAGAGCATGCACGTCTCCACGGTGGACGAGCAGACGATCCTGCTGGCCATCTTCGACGAGCGGACCACGATCGGCATGGTGCGCCTCTTCGCCCGGGAAGCCAGCCGGGCCATCGGGGTCATCCTCGAGGAGACGCGCAAGCGTCCGAAGCGGGTGGGAGCGCTGGCGGCGCCCCTGACCGCCGACGAGGCGCGGCGCGCAAGCGACCATCGCCCCGCCTGACGACCGGCTGTCGCGCGAGGAGCAGCGCGAGCTCCGCGCCACCGCGGAGCTCTTCGAGAGCGTCGTGGACGCCAGCGGCGGCCTCGACCTGGCCACGCTGGAGTCCCTGCGCGAGATCTACGAGCGCCTCCGCGACGAGCCGCGGCTCGCCCACACCCTCGAACGTCTGGTGATCGCGCCCGCGGGCCAGGGCGCGCGTCAGACCGCGCCGCCACCCCTCACACCGCCGCCGCTCCTGGCGCCGCCTCCGCCGCAGGCGCCGGCGGCGCCGCCGGCGGGCCGGCGTCCGACCATCGTGCCTGCCGATGCGGCGCCGTTGCGTCCGGCGTCCCCGCGAGGGCCGGCGCGGGCGCCCGCGCCCGTCGAGCCCGCTGCGGAGTACGTCCCGCCGCCGGCCGTCCCGGAGCCCCGGGCGTCGTTCGTGGCGGCGGCGCGAGCGCCGGTCGCGATGCCGTCGCGACAGCCGGGGCTGACGGTGCCCCCGACCGCGAGGGGCGACGCGGCGACTGTCGCGCGCGGACGCCCCGGCCGGCGCCGCGGGCGGCTGGGCGAGCTCCTCGTGGCCGAGGGCATGATCTCGCCCGACCAGCTGCAGGAGGCCCTGCGCGAGCACCGCCGCTCGAAGGAGCGCCTGGGCCACGTGCTCGCGCGCCGCGGGCTGGTCACCGAGGAACAGCTCGTCGAGCTGCTGAGCAAGGAGCACGGGCTGCCGGCGGTGGTCATCGAGCAGCACGCGATCACGCCCGACGTGCTGGCGCTCGTGCCGGCGCACATCGCGCGCAAGTACGAGGTGCTCCCGCTGAGCAGGGTCGATCACGGGCTCACGCTGGCCATGGCGGATCCGACCAACGTGGTGGCGATGGACGAGATCGCCGCCATGACCCGGCTGAGCGTCCTGCCGGTCGTCGCCGCCGGCACCGCCATCCGGGCGGCGATCGAGCGCCACTACACGAAGGCCCTGACGCCGATCGCCGACGTGCTCGCCGAGCTGTCGATGGACCCCGGCAACGTCGAGGTCCTCGGCGAAGAGGAGCCCTCGGTCGCCAATGTCATCGAGCTCAAGGAGTCGGCCGACGAGGCGCCGGTCGTGAAGCTCGTCAACATGGTCCTGGCCGACGCCATTCGCCGGGGCGCGTCCGACCTGCACTGGGAGCCCTACGAGAAGGAGTTCCGCATCCGGTTCCGCATGGACGGCGTGCTCCACGAGATGCTGTCGCCGCCCAAGCGCCACGAGGCGGCGATCATCTCGCGCCTGAAGATCATGTCGAACCTCGACATCGCGGAGCGCCGGCTGCCCCAGGACGGCCGGATCAAGCTGCGGTACGGCGCCCGCGAGATCGACTTCCGCGTGTCGATCCTGCCCACGATCTTCGGCGAGAAGGCCGTGCTGCGGATCCTCGACAAGGAGGCGCTGCAGCTCGACCTCACCAAGCTCGGCTTCGATACCTGGAGCTACGAGAAGTTCGAGCACGCGATCCACCAGCCCTACGGGATGGTGCTGATGACCGGACCGACCGGCTCCGGCAAGACGACGACGCTATACTCGGCGATCTCCACGATCAACGCGCCCGAGCACAACATCATGACCGCCGAGGACCCGGTGGAGTACAACCTCCGCGGCGTCAACCAGGTGCAGATCAACGACGGTATCGGCCGGACGTTCGCCGGGGTGCTTCGCTCGTTCCTCCGTCAGGACCCCGACGTCATCCTCGTCGGCGAGACGCGCGACCTCGAGACGGCCCAGATCTCCATCCGGGCCGCCCTCACCGGCCACCTCGTCTTCACCACCCTCCACACCAACGACTGCCCGTCGACCGTGGCGCGCCTGGTCGACATGGGCGTGCAGCCGTTCCTGCTGTCCTCGGCGCTGCAGCTCATCCTCGCCCAGCGCCTCGGGCGGCGGATCTGCAAGGACTGTCGCGAGCCCGTCGAGGGTCACGAAAACGATCTCGTGCCGTACGGCCACGTGCCTGATGGCCGGGGCCGCGTGACGTTCTATCGCGGCCGCGGCTGCCAGACGTGCAACTTCACCGGCATGAAGGGCCGGGTGGCCATCTACGAGGTCATGCCCATCAGCGAGGAGATTCGCGACCTGATCCTGAACGACGCCGCCACCGCGGAGATTCGCGAGATGGCCCAGCGCCAGGGGATGAAGACACTGCGCCAGGCCGGACTCATCAAGGTGCTGGAGGGGACGACGACCGCGCAGGAAGTGGTCCGGGTGACCCTCTCGTGAGCGCGCTGCGCTGGATCCGGTGGCCGGGGCGACCGCAGCGGCCCCAGAGCGTGCCCGAGCTGTTCGCGCTCGCCGATCGCCTGCGGCGGGACGGTCGTACGGGCGATGCGGCGCGCCTCGTCGCCACCGGCCTGGAGCGCGAGCCGAACAATCTCACCGGTCACCTGCTGGCGGCTTACCTGCACCTGGCCGGGCGCACGATCGAGCCGGCCCGCCGCGAGTTCCGCTGGGTGCTCGCGCGCGATCCCCAGCATCCGCGGGCACTCCTGGGCCTCGCGCGTCTCGCGCTCGAGGAGAACGACCTCGACGCCTGCCGCGACTCGCTGACGCGGGCGCTGGGATTCTACCCGGACTTTCCCGAGGCGCAGGCGCTCCTGGGGGCGATCGCCCTGCCGCGGTCCTCGCCGGCGCCGCCGCCTCCTCCATCTCCGCCCCTCGAGCGGCTGCGCCTGCCCTCGCTGGCCCGCGCGCTCGTCGTGCTCGGCGCCGACGGCGGCGTCATCGCCGGCCGACCGGGCGACGTCAAGGGCGACGGCGACCGGATCGCGCGCGCGCTCAGCCTCGCCGCGGCGACGTTGCAGCGCGCCGGCGCCGGGGCGCCCCGGCGGGCGTTCGTCGAGGACGGTGAGGAGACGTTCTTCCTCCGCTGCGACGCCGAGATCACGATCGCGCTCGCGCTGCCCCGGACGACGCACATCACGCAGGGGCTGCTCGAGGTCAACCGGCTGTGGGCGGCCGCCCGGCACGCGCTCACCGTGCGCCCCGAGCCGGGGCGGGTCGAGGACGGGGGGGCGGTCGACCGCCCGAGGAGAACGTCATGACACGACTCAGGCTGGGACTCGAGCTGGACGGCGCCTCGCGCGGCCGCCAGGTGCACGAGATCGTGCAGGGGCTGGCGCGCCTGCCAGCGATGCGCGGCGCGCTCATCGTCGCGCCCGACGGCTTCGTGATCGCCGCCGCCGCGCCCGATGGCGTCGCCGTCGAGCCGCTCGCGGCGCTGGCGGCCACGCTCGGGCGCGACCTCGAGGTCGGCGCGAGCCGGCTGGGCCGGGGCGCCTTCCAGACCGCGATGTTCTCGGCGGACGACGGCACGATGTTCCTGGCCGCGACCACGATCGGGTTCGTGGTGGCGATGGCGGAGCCGCAGGCGAATCTGCAGACCGTTCGCGGCGGGCTGGCGGACGCGGTGACGATGATCGAGGCGGCCTGGGTCGGGGCCGCCGCGGCGGGCGGGTGAACTACTCCAGGAGCGTGGCGACCGTGCGACGCAGGTCGTCGGGCGTGAACGGCTTGGCCAGGAGCGTCGTCCCCGGATCGAGCACGCCGTGCTGCTCGATCGCGTCCTCGCTGTATCCCGAGATGTAGAGCACCTTGGTACCGGGCCGTCGCTCGAGCAGCTGGGCGGCCAGCTCGCGTCCGCTCATCTCCGGCATCACCACGTCGGTCACGATGAGGTCGATGCCTCCCGGGTGACGCTCGGCCGCCCGCAGCCCCTCGCCCGGCGTGGCGGCCTCCAGCACTTCGAAGCCGGCGCCGGTCAGGATCTCGCGGGCGAGGTCGCGCACCTCGTTCTCATCCTCCACCAGGAGAATCGTCCCGCTGCCGCGCGCGGGCCGCCCCGTGGCCTCCTCGGCTTCGACTTCCGGCAGCGCGTCGACGCGCGGCAGGCAGACCCGGAAGGTCGTGCCCTGGCCGGGCGCGCTCTCGACCGTGATCGAGCCACCGTGCTGCTTGACGATCCCGTACACCATCGCCAGGCCGAGGCCGGTTCCCTTGCCGGCCTCCTTGGTGGTGAAGAACGGCTCGAAGATCCGCGCCTGCACCTCCGGCGGGATGCCGGAGCCGCTGTCCTTCACCGCCAGCACGACCTGGGCGTCCTCGTCGGCCAGCTCGATCGTCACGCGACCGCCGGCCGGCATCGCATCGCGGGCGTTCACCACCAGGTTCAGGACGACCTGCTCGATCTGGGCGGGGTCGGCCATGATGCGGCCGACCTCGGGTGCGACCGCCGTGACCAGCTCGATGTTCTCCCCGATGAGCCGCTGCAGCATCGGCTCGAGGTCGGCGATGATGGCTTCGAGCGCGACGACGCGCGTCTGCAGGACCTGCTTGCGGCTGAACGCCAGCAGCTGGCGGGTCAGTGTCGCCGCGCGCTCGCCGACCCGCTTGATCAGCTCCACGTCGCGGCGCATCGGGTCGTCGGCGCGCAGGCGGACGAGGAGCAGCTCGCTGCGCCCGGAGATGACGGTCAGCAGATTGTTGAAGTCGTGGGCGATGCCGCCGGCCAGGCGACCGACCGCCTCCATCTTCTGTGACTGCCGCAGCTCGGCCTCGAGGCGGCGCGGCTCCGTCACGTTGGCCATGGCGCCGATCATCCGCACCGGCCGGCCGGCGGCGTCGTGCACCACGTAGCCGCGGTCCATGACGTCGGCCCACGAGCCGTCGGCCCGCCGGAACCGGAACTCGTCGCTCCAGATCTCGCCGCCGCCGTCGATGACGGCGCGCAGCCCGGAGACGACGCGCGCGTGGTCCTCCGGATGGATCCGCTCGATCCACCAGGCGGACGTCGGCGCCACGTCGGCGGCCGCATAGCCGAACAGCGTCTGCACGCCCTCGTTCCACTCGACGCCACCGCCCAGCAGGTCCCACTCCCAGATCGCGTCGCTGGTCGCCCGGGCGGCCGTGCGGTAGCGCGTCTCGCTGGCCCGCAGCGCCTCCTCGGCCGTCTTGCGCTCGGTGATGTCGCGCGAGTTCGTCACGATGGCGCGCACACCGGGCTCGTGGAGCAGGTTGGTGCTGGCGCCCTCGAACCAGCGGTAGCCGCCGTCCTTCGTGCGATAGCGGATGTGGGCGCGCTGCGGCGTGTTCGGCTCGGCGAGCACGCGCGCGAACAGCGCGTCGCCGACGGCGACGTCCTCGGGATGGATGAGGCTGCGGCCGGTGCGTCCGAGCAGGTCGTCGGAATCGTAGCCGAGCATGCGGCAGACGGCGGGGCTGGCATACTCGACGCGCCCCAGGGCGTCGCGCAGCATGATGCCGTCCTCGCTGTTCTCGATGAGCGCGCGGAAGCGGCGGCCCGCCGCCTCGGCCTCGGCCCGGCTGGCCCGCTCGGCGGCGAACAGCCGCGCGTTGTGGATCGCGATCGCCGCGTGCTCGGCGACGCGGCCGAGCGCGCGCTGCTCGGCGTCGGTGAACCGGCGCGGGACGCGCATGGCGACCGCCAGCACGCCGACGACGGTGCCGCCGCTGCGGATCGGCACCCCCAGCATCCCCCGCAGCCCCTCGGCCCGCACCGCGTCGTCGACGGCGAAGCGCGGATCATCGAGCCGGTCGGCCGTTCGCACCGCCTCCCCGCTGGTCCACACGGCGCCGACCACGCCGCGACCGCGCTCGAGGCGCAGCGTGTCGTAGTCCTCGAAGCGGGCGCCGGCCCGATGGCGCAAGACGAGCGCGTCGCCGCCCGGGTCCGGCAGCCCGAGGAACGCGAGATCGGCCCGGCACAGCTCGCGCGCGCGCTCGACGACCCGGGCCAGCACGGTGTCGAGATCGAGCGAGGTGGTCACCGACTTGGCGACGTCGGCCACGATCTCGGCCTCGAGCAGCCGCTCGCTCGTCTCCCGGACGAGCGCGCGGTTCTCCAGGGCGAGCCCCACCTGGGAGGCCACGCCCGCGACGAGTCCGAGCTCCTGCTCGGCGAACGCTCGCCCGGTCGACCACCACACGAGGAACAGCCCGCCGACGACCTCTTGGCCGGCGACCGTCGGCGCGAACAGCGCGGAGTGCGGCGGCAACGCCCGCACGGCCGGAATCCAGTCGGCATCGTCGATCGCGCTCGAGGTCCATACGGGCGCCCGTCGGCGCCACGCTGCCTCGATCGCCGGACTGTCGGCGACCGAGAACGGCGTGCGGCGATACCAGTCACGCAGGCGCGCCGGCACGTGGTAGCCGGCGATCGGCAACAGCGCGTCGACGGCGGCTGGATCGCGTGCATAGGCGCCGACCATGTCGGCGCCGAACGCCAGCGCGACCTCGCGGGCGACACGGCGCATCGCCTCCGACGCTTCCAGGCGCAGCGAGAGCGCCTGGGCCACGGCCAGGAGCGTCTGCGTCTCCTTGAGCCGGCCGATGAACTGCACGAAATCTCGCTTGTCGCTCGATGCCGTCGCCATCGCCAACCACGGGCGTAGCGCAAGGCCGGTGCCATGCCCCCGCCCGGAAGGCCGCAATGCTGACGCACACATATAGGCGGTCGCCGGATCCTGTTCGAAGGCTGTCCGGGGAGTTTCTCCCCGGAAACGGGCGGGATCGAGGTGCGCCGCGGCTTCGCCGGAGCGCACCGAGCGTACGGGGAGTTTGCGGCCATCTCGGGGCCCCGTGCTCCTCGCGCACGAAAGAGGACCGCCACGGCGGTGCCGGGGCGGTCCGAACGATCGGGGTATGGGGCCATCTCGGGGCCCCGTGCTTCTCGCGC
>Ga0209474_10006264_pt1 | contig 10020 bp, 8 predicted proteins | sample GraSoiAngelo_145_FD_185902 | JGI IMG/M metagenome (GOLD analysis project Ga0209474, IMG submission 185902) | Grasslands soil microbial communities from the Angelo Coastal Reserve, California, USA - 14_1009_05_20cm (SPAdes) (version 2) | ecosystem: Environmental > Terrestrial > Soil > Grasslands ... | reverse complement strand
GAACGGGGCGGCAACAACTACTCCAGCCTCCCAGCCAAGGCAAGTCGAACGGCCAAGTTCGATCTGGACAGTTGACCGGCGCCGTCGCTCTCCTCAGATGGGGCAGCAGAGGCCGCTCTGCCAGGGAGACGAAGCGCGATGGCCGACACGGCGATCATGGCGGCGGTGCCGGACGGCGGGGGCGAGGCCGAGGCCGACGATCCGGCGCGGCGGCCGGTCGTGACCTTGCTTCCGGGGGGGCATCGCCGCGCCGAAGCCGGCCATCCCTGGATTTTTTCGAATGAAATCGCGATGGATGCGGCGGCCAAGGCGCTCGCGCCCGGTTCGCTCGTCACGTTGCGGCGCAGCGACGAGCGCCCGCTCGGCGTGGCGATGTTCAACCCGCACACCCTGCTCGCCGCGCGCCTTCTCGATCGCGACGCGGCGCGCCCGATCGGCAAGCGGTTCTTCCTGCGCCATCTCGAACGCGCGCTGCGGCTGCGCGAGCGGCTGTACCGGGCACCGTATTACCGGCTGGTGCATGCCGAGGCGGATGGACTGCCCGGTTTGATCATCGACCGGTTCGGCGGAGTGCTGGCCGTGCAGGCCAATGCCGCCGGCATCGATCGGCTGATGCCGCTCGTGCTTGATGCGCTGTACCAGGTGCTGAATCCCGATGCGATCGTGCTGCGCAACGACAGCCCGGCGCGCACGCTCGAAGGCCTCACCACCGAGACCCGCCTCGCCACCGGCCACGTCGATGAGCCCGTCGTGTTCGAGGAGAATGGCGCGCACTACGAGGCCGATGTTCTGGGCGGTCAGAAGACCGGCTGGTTCTTCGATCAGCGCGACAACCGCGGCTTTATCGCCGGATTGGCTGGTGGTGCGCGCGTGCTCGACCTTTATTGCTACAGCGGCGGGTTCTCGGTGGCGTCCGCGTGCGCGGGCGCCGCTTCGGTGCTCGGCATCGACCGTTCCGAACCGGCGCTGGCGCTTGCCGAAGCCGCAGCGCGGCGCAGCGAGGTCGCGGAACGCTGCGCGTTCCGCCGCGCCGAGGTGTTCGCCGAAGCGGCTGCGCTCGCTGCCGCCGGCGAGCGCTTCGACATCGTCATCGCCGACCCGCCGCCCTTCGCGCGCTCGAAGCGGGACGTTGCGGCGGCGTTGCGCGGCTACCGCAAGCTGGCGCGGCTTGCTGCTCAGCTGACCGCTCCCGGCGGGTTTCTGTTCCTCGCCTCCTGCTCGCATAATGTCGCCGTTGCTGACTTCGCCGACGCGGCGCGACGTGGTCTTGGCGATGCCGGACGCGGCGGGCGCATCCTGCGCAGCGCGGGCGCCGGCCCCGATCATCCGGTCCATCCGGCCCTGCCGGAGACCGCCTATCTAAAAGCGCTGACCCTGGCGCTCGACTGAGCCTGATGGCGCACCGCCGTGAGGGTGACGCTTACGCCGTCGCTCGATGAGCGGTGGCCTGATGGGCCTCGGCCGCGGGCAGTGTCAGCCGGAACGTTGTGCCTGCCCCGGTCGAGTCGACCAGGACCAGATCGCCGCCCTGGCCGCGCATCAGCTCGCGGGCGATCGCCAGGCCGAGGCCGGTGCCGCCGAGCCGGGCCGAGCCGAAAAACGGCCGGAACAGATTTTCCCGCGCCCGCGGTGGCAGACCGTGGCCGTCATCGGCAATGTCGAGCGTGACGAGCCCGTCCGAGACGTCGGTTGTGAACCGTACGTGTTGCGCTCCGGCCTCAACGGCGTTCTGCGCCAGGTTGAGCAGCACTCGGAACAGCTGATCGCGATCGGCTCGCACGATCAGCCCGTGGGGGATCGCCGGCTCGACCGCGAGCCCGTTGTCGCTGGCGACCGCCGGTCCGATCTCTTCGATCAGCGGCCGCAGATCGAACCGGCTCGGCGTGAAGGGCGGCGCGCCCTCCCGCGAAAAATCCAACGTCCGGGTGCACAGCGCGACGGCGCGGTCGATTGCTTCGAACAGGCGCGGCGCGACCCGGCGCACTTCCGGTGCGGCGCTGTCGGCGAGCCCGTCGCTGACCAGCCGTGCGGTCGACAGGATCGCGCGCAGATCATGGTTGATCTTGGTCACGGCAGTGCCGAGCGCGGCCAGCCGGGCCCGCTGTGCCAATGCCTGGCGCACCGTTTCCTGCAATACCGCCAGCTCGCTTTCGGCGCGGCCGATCTCGTCGCGGCGTCCGCTCGGCGCGATGCGGCGCGTCGCGTCCTCGGGATCCTGCCGGAACAGGGTCATGCTGTCGGTGATGCGGCGCATCGGCCGCACCAGCAGCCACTGCAGACTCAGGTAGACGAGCGCGGCGGTCGTCAGCGAGATGACGATCGACAATTCGAGAATACGGACACCGAAATTCCACATCTCGTGGCGCAACGGCGCCTCGTCGAGCAGCAGCTCGACCGTCGCGCCGGGCTCGGTCGGCGCCGGGCCGATGACGCGCATCGTGCGGTTATCGCTGCGGGCCAGCGTCTCGATCGAGCGCTGGATCCAGATCGGGATGTTGCCTTTGGTCAGATCGAAAGTGACGTCGGGCTGCGGCGCCACCGGGCTGTCGAGCATGAAGACCATGCCGTTCGGTCGATGGAGGATGACCGCGTGCGCCCCGACATCGCGAAGGATAAGGTTGGTCATCGGCTGATCGAGCTTGCCGGTCGGGCTTGCCGCCAGCGCCAAGCTCGCGAGATGGCCTGCCGCCAGATGATTGTCGAAATAGGTCATGCGGAAGCGCGCCACCGACGGCACAAAGATCAGCACCTCGCTCAGCATCACGAAAAATACCGTCAGCACGAGAAGCCGGGCGGAAAGGCTGCGTATCAGCATTGCTGGACTCGGATCCCCGCTGCCCTTTCTGCGGTCAGCCGGCCACGTCCGCGAACTGCTGTTCGTGCGCCGCGACCTGCTCGGCGTAATTATCGCGATACCTGCCGTAGACGCGCTCGTGCCGTTCGAGGGCCGCGGGATCCAGCTCGCCTTCGGGCGCTGGAATCGAGTCGAAATGCCCGCCGGTATTCTCGCCGCGGACCAGCCGGGCATACATCCGCACCGAGCCGGTAAGCCGGCAATGCGCCGGGATATAGCTGATGCCGAGCCCGACCCGCCGGTGATCCGCCCGGTTGGGCGCCGAGCGATGGCGGCACAGCGTGTGATGCAGCGAGAAGCTGCCGGCTGGCACCTCCATCATCGCTGCGCCGCCCTCTTCGAACGGTTCGACGATCGCCTGGCCGGCGCCATTGATGCTGTTCGCGAGCCGCAGTGCCGCGTGACGCATCTGCCGCGGCCGTCCCCCTGAGCACACCACCTCCATGCAGCCGGCTTCGGCGCTGGCGTCGGTCAGTGCGATCCAGGCGGTAACGTGCTGATCATTGGGCATGAGGCCGAAATAGGTCGCGTCCTGGTGCCAAGCGGCAAACGCCGGGCTGTGCGCCTCCTTGATGAACCAGGTCGCGGTATAGACCAGGATGTCGGGTCCGATCAGGCCTTCGACCGCGTCGAGGATGCGGGGATGACGAACCAGCGCGTCGACCCAGGGCAGGAAGACATAACTCGCCGAGCGCCAGCGGAAATCGCCCTGATTGACCGGCCGGCCCAGCCAATGCTCGAACCGGGCGAGCCCGTCGTTGCATTCGGCCAGCTCCGCGGCCGACAGCGCCGGGAATGGGAACAGGTAACCGTCACGCCGATATCGCTTGATCTGGCTTTCCGTCAGCATTTCGTCCTCCCGATCGGCCAGGCAGAGAGGCTAATCCTGCCTCGGCCGGATCGGAAGCGCCATTGAGCCGCCGCCGGGTGGCGGCTATCCTCGGATTAGCCTGAGGGAGGAGCCCGTCATGGACTTCGCCGATTCACCCGAACATGCCGAATTCCGTCGCGAGTTCCGCGCTTGGCTCGACGCCAACCTCAGCAATGATCTGAAGGTTGAGGACGCGCAGGATCAGCGCATTTCCCCTGATCGCGAGATCCTGAAAAAGCGCATCGCCTGGCAGAAGAAGATGCACGCCGCCGGCTGGGTCGGCATTTCCTGGCCCAAGGAATATGGCGGCCGCGGCGCCAGCTTCATGCAGCAGGTGATCTGGGACGAAGAGTATTTCCGCGCCCGCGCACCGATCCTGCCGTGCCAGAGCGGCCTCAACCTGCTCGGCCCGACCCTGATTCATTGGGGCACCGAGGAGCAGAAAAAACGCCATCTGCCGAAAATCCTCAGCGCCGACGAGATCTGGTGTCAGGGCTATTCGGAGCCGGGGGCCGGCTCCGACCTCGCCAGCCTGCGCACCCGCGCGATCGACAAGGGCGACCACTTTGTCGTCAACGGTCAGAAGGTTTGGACCTCGGGCGAGCATTTCGCCGATTGGTGCTTTCTGCTGGTGCGCACCGATCCGGACGCGCCGAAGCACCACGGCATCTCCTATCTGCTCGTCGATATGAAGACGCCGGGCATCACGGTGCGGCCGCTGGTCTTGCTCAACGGCCACCGGCATTTCAACGAGGTTTTTTTCGAAGACGTCGTAGTGCCAAAGGAGAACCTCGTCGGCAAACAGAACGAGGGCTGGAAGGTCACGACGACGACGCTGATGTTCGAGCGCGGCGGCGCAGGGGGCCGTGATCACGCGGCGCAGATCGCCCGGCTTCTGGAGCTCGCCAAGCAATTCCCGAGCCGGCAGGAACCGGCCTGGCGCGAGAGCCATATCCGCCAGCAATTGGCGCAGCTGGCGATCGATACCAAGGCGCTGCAGGTGACGCGATTGCGCGGCCTGACCCGCCGTCTGCGTGGCGAGCCGCCCGGTCCGGAAGGGTCGATCCTGAAATTGTTCGGGTCGGAATTAGCCGGTCGGATCGCCGATTTTTCGAGTACGCTCCTTGGCCCGTACGCGACCTTGGAGACCGAAACTGAGACCGTGCCGGACGCGCCGCGCTGGGCGCATCGCGTGCTCGGGGCGCGGCAATACACGATCGCCGGCGGCACCAGCGAGATTCAGCGCAACATCATCGGCGAACGCGTGCTCGGTTTGCCGAAGGGTTAGGTGGTGTACGTTTTCTCCGTCGTCCCGGCGAAAGCCGGGACCCACTTGTCCGCTTCTCGGGATCAGGAACTTTGCGCCCCGAGTGCCGCCCACCATACGGCCGAACATGCGGAACGGTGGGTCCCGGCTTTCGCCGGGACGACGGGTTTAAGCGGAGCGAGGCTTTCGCCTGCTGGCGGCGTCAGACTCGAGGGTGTCGACCTGTCATCCCCACTGCCCGGTGCAGTGAAGAACACGATCTGGGAAGCGTTTCTCGCGCATCATATTGTCGTATTTCCGAAACAGTCGCTGACCCGCGAGCAGCAATTCGCCTTCGCGGCCGATTTCGGCGAAGTGGAGGTGCATGGCGCGCATCGCGGCGAGGAAAAGCGATACGGCGTCGCGCATGTGATGTCGAACCTCGATGCCGACGGCAAGCCGGCAATCCGGATCTCGAAAGCCGCCAATTACCACTGGCACACCGACAAGCCGTACCACCCCGCGCCGCCGATGCTGACGATGCTCCGCGCGGTCGAGGTGCCGCCCAAGGGGGCAGGCCGGGGCGGCGACACCGAGTTCGCCAACACGGCACTGGCCTATGACGCGTTGCCGGATGAGACGAAACGCCGGATCGCGGCATTGCGGGTCGTCTTTCGTCCCGCGTTCGACGACAGCCGCCCCGCAATCAACCACCCGCTGATGCGCACCCATCCCAGTACCGGCCGCAAGGCCCTCTATCTCGGCAATCACTCGACGCACATCCTTGGTATGCCCGAGACGGAGGGCAGGGTGCTGCTCGATGAGCTTCTCGCGCACGCCACCCAGCCGCGCTTCGTCTATGTCCATCGCTGGCGCGTCGGCGATCTGGTCATGTGGGACAATCGGTGCCTGCTGCATCGTGTCGTTGTCGATGCCGCGATGGGTCAATACCGGCGCGTCATGCACCGCAGCGTCGTCAGAGGTACGGTGCCGATCTGAGCGGACGGCAGCGAGCGGGAGAGTGGAATGGATATCGGCTTCATCGAGGAACAGGAATTACTGCGCGAGACCGCCCGCAAGTTTCTCGACGGCGAATGCACGACACAATTCGTTCGCCGCATGATGGACACCGATGCCGCGGTCACCGGCGAATTCTGGCAGCAGCTCGCCGAGAATGGCTGGCTCGGCATCACCTATCCCGAAGCGGAGGGCGGTAGCGGACTCGGCCTCGTGGATCTGGTCGTGCTGATGGAGGAGATCGGCCGCGCCGTGATGCCGGGCCCATACCCGGCCACGGTGCTGCTCGGCGGTGCCGCGATCGCCCTGGCTGGCTCGCCGGAGCAGCGCCGCGAATGGCTGCCGCGCATTGCCTCGGGCGAGGTCAAGGTCACGCTGGCCGTCACCGAGCCGAACGCGCGGTGGGATGCTGCCGGTATTACGACGACGGCCCGCGAGACCCGCGGCGGATTCACGCTGTCCGGCAGCAAGATGTTTGTCCCGGATGCGCAGCTCGCCAACGTGATCGTGGTCGCGGCGCGCAGTCGCGACGGCAGCACGATGGAGGATGGGGTCAGCCTGCTTCTGGTCCCGAAAGACGCGGCCGGTCTCGGCATCCGCCGCCTGTCCTCGGTCGATGAAACACGCAAGCTATGCGAAGTGACGCTCGACAATGTCGCCGTGCCGGGTTCGGCGCTCCTCGGCGAATTGCATCAGGGCTGGGCGCCATTGCAGCAGGTCATCGACCGTGCCGCGGTGGCCTTGTCGGCCGAGATGTGCGGCGCGGCGCAGCGCGTCCTGGAGATGACCGTCGATTACGCCAAACTGCGCACCACCTTCGGCAAGCCGATCGGCAGCTATCAGGGCGTCAAGCACAAATGCGCCGACATGCTGGTCGAGATCGAGAACGCCAAATCGTTGACCTATTACGCGGCCTGGGCGGTTGACGAAGGCGAAGCCGAGGGGCCGCTCGCGGTATCGATGGCCAAGGCAGCGGCATCGGATGCCGGCCGCAAGGTCTGCGCCGCCGGCATCCAATTGCATGGCGGCATCGGCATGACCTGGGAGCACGATCTGCAGCTCTATTTGAAGCGCGCCAAGGCCGACGAGGTCATGTTCGGCGACGCGACCTGGCACCGCGAGCGCATCGCCCGCCTTATGGGCGCGTGAGCTACGAACTCGCTCGACCGGCCACCAATGCGGAATGGGTCGCCTATCACGACATCCGGCGGGTCGCGATATTTGAGCGGTATCTGCCCGGCCAGACCTACGACGCGAACGATGCCGACGAGCTCAAGGAGCTGAATTTTCCCCATCTGCTGCGGCTTGACGGCGAAGCGATCGGCACGATCCGCATCGATTTCCTGGGACAAGCGCACGCAGCGTTTCGCCTGATTGCGATCCGACCGGATCGGCAGCGGGAAGGGCATGGGACGGTGCTCCTGCGTGTTGCCGAGGAGCGGGCAATTTCATTCGGTTGCGGCGAGGTCATCCTGAACGCCATCAAGCCCGCGCTTGGCTTCTACCGTAATCATGGTTACGAGGTGGGGCCGTGGTTTGATGTTGAGCCGGAACGCGCCCACTCCGTGCGGGTGGGGAAGCGCCTTCCGCAACAGACGACGAAGCCGCTGGTACTCGTCGCGCCGAGCCTCGAACGCCTGCCGGACTATGCTGCGGCGCTTGCGGCGGGCTGGTCGCCCGATACGAGCGGCGATGTCAGCGCAGCGCAATTGGCGGCAATCAGCCGCGATCCCGCTGCATTCCTGGCCGATCTGACTCGTCAGGATGGGATGTTCACTCAAGCCTCGGGGAGGCAGGTGCCGCGTCTCCCCGGCGCCGTGTTCTGGCTCGATGACGGCAACTTCAGCGGCGCGATCAATCTCCGCTACGTGGCTGGCAGCGATGATGTTCCCGACTACGTTTCGGGCCATATCGGCTATGCGGTCGTGCCGTGGAAGCGCCGGCGCGGCTATGCGACCCGGGCTCTGGCGCTGATACTGCCGGTGGCCCGCGAAACCGGCCTGCGGCGCCTCGAAATAACCTGCGACGAGGATAACGAGCCTTCGCGCCGGGTCATTCTCGCCAATGGCGGCGTCCAGATTGGCAGCCGGCCGCAACCGCAGGGCACGATGAAAACTGTCTTCCGCATTGATCTCTGGCGGCACCTCCCATAAGGATGCCGCCATGGCTAGGCAGCCTTACGATGCGCCGCATCTCGCGCGCAATCCCGCGAATTTCACGGCGCTGACGCCGCTCGGCTTTTTGGCCCGCACCGCCGCGATCTATCCCGACAAGCTTGCCGTCATCGATGGCGAGCGCCGCTTTAGCTATCGGCAATTCCACGAGCGCTGCCGTCGCTTCGCCGACGCGCTTCGCCGGCGCGGCATCGGCCGCGGCGACACCGTCGCGGTGATGGCGCCGAATGTGCCGGCGCTGCTTGAAGCGCATTATGGTGTGCCGATGGCGGGTGCGGTGCTGAACGCGCTGAATTACCGGCTCGACGCCCGCTCGATCGGCTTCATCCTGGGCCACGGCGCCGCCAAAATGCTGATCGTCGACCGCGAATTCGCGCCATTGGCAAAAGCCGCGCTCGGTGAATTGGGCAGGCAAATTCCGGTCGTTGAGATCGATGACGGCAGCGGCCAAGACGCGCTCGGCGGTGTGGAATACGAAACGTTTCTCGCCGAGGCCGACCCCACCGCCCCGTGGTCGCCGCCCGCTGACGAATGGGCGCCGATCGCGCTGAATTACACCTCCGGCACGACCGGCAATCCGAAAGGCGTCGTCTACCACCACCGCGGCGCGTTTCTGAATGCCATGGGCAACGCCATCACCTTCGGGCTCGACCGGCAGTCGGTCTATCTCTGGACCCTGCCGATGTTCCATTGCAACGGCTGGACCTACACCTGGGCGGTGACCGCCGTCGCCGGCACGCATGTCTGCCTGCGCCGGGTCGAATCGGTGCTGATCTTCGCGGCGATCGCCGAGCACCGGGTCACGCATCTGTGCGGCGCGCCCATCGTTCTGAACATGCTGGTGCATGCACCCGACAGCCTGAAGCGCCATTTCGACCAAATCGTCGAGGTCGCGACCGGCGGCGCCGCCCCGCCCTCGGCTGTCATCGAGGCGATGGAGCGCATGGGGTTCCGCGTGACCCATCTCTATGGGCTGACCGAGAGCTACGGGCCGTCGACCTCCTGTGCTTGGCAGGAGGATTGGGCGGCGCTGCCGCTCGCGGAGCGCTCCGCGAAGATGGCGCGGCAGGGTGTTCAGTACCTGACCCTCGATCGGCAGCGTGTCGCCGATCCGGAGACGATGCAGGATGTGCCGGCCGACGGCGCAACGATCGGCGAATTGCTGCTGCGCAGCAACACGCTGATGAAGGGCTATTTGAAAAACCCGCCCGCCACCGACGAAGCCTTCGCGGATGGCTGGTTTCACACCGGCGACCTCGCGGTCATGCACCCCGACGGCTATGTCGAGATCAAGGACCGTTCGAAGGACATCATCATTTCCGGCGGCGAGAACATCTCCTCGATCGAAGTCGAGGAGGTGCTGTACCGCCACCCGCAAATCATGGAAGCCGCGGTGGTGGCGAAACCCGACGGAAAATGGGGTGAGACGCCCTGCGCCTTTATCACGCTGAAGCCGGATGCCGGCGATGTCGCGGCCGCCGACATCATCGCCTTCTGCCGTGCCAATCTGGCGCATTTCAAGGTGCCGAAGAGCGTCGTGTTCGGCCCGCTGCCGAAGACCTCGACCGGCAAGATCCAGAAATACGCGCTGCGCGAGCGCGCCAAGGAGATCGCATCGTGAGCGACACGGGTGCTGCCGTCCCCAGTTTCGACATCACCGGCCAGGCGGTGCTGGTCACCGGTGCCTCGAGCGGCATCGGCCAGCATTTTGCGGAGGTGCTCGCCGCTGCCGGGGCCAAGGTGGCGCTGGCGGCGCGCCGCGCCGAGCGTCTCGCCGAGCTGGCGCACGAGATCGAAACCCGCGGCGGCGAATGCCTGCCGGTTACCTGCGACGTTACCGACCGACAGAGCATCGTCG
>Ga0209474_10006260_pt1 | contig 10024 bp, 6 predicted proteins | sample GraSoiAngelo_145_FD_185902 | JGI IMG/M metagenome (GOLD analysis project Ga0209474, IMG submission 185902) | Grasslands soil microbial communities from the Angelo Coastal Reserve, California, USA - 14_1009_05_20cm (SPAdes) (version 2) | ecosystem: Environmental > Terrestrial > Soil > Grasslands ... | reverse complement strand
AAAGCTTTTTGTAAACTGGTAAGATCACGCCGTTGCTCCGACTTTGCCGAAAGTCGAATATTACAAAGGATCCTTGCTCGAAATCATACAAGCAAGGTAGAGCAATGCTCGATGGATTGGTTTTGCGCATTGACGGAAGATTCAATCAGTTTCCGCGAATATTCGGAGATGGTGATGGTGGCGGTTTACACCGCGCGCAAGTTTACCTCACTGCGACCGCACCTGATTTACGATGGCAAAGACAACGAATTCACCGCCTGGCTCGATCGACACGGTGTGAAAATCATTCGTCACCGAAGCATCTTTCGCGAAGAACTGGCTAGGCTCGGTGAGCGCGAGAAAAATCCTAGAATCGAGGCAGTAATCTCGGGCGCTTTTCTTCGGGTTGAGCTTCCGCGGCTAGTGCCCCGATCTTCCTCAAGCGATATCGTCTTGTACACGGATTGCGACGTCATGTTTAGAGACGAGGTCGTCCCGCAGCTAGACCAAGTCGACTGTGAATATTTCGCGGTGGCGCCGCATGCGCGCGACTCGCACGACGACATTATTAACAGTGGCGTTATGCTGATGAACCTAAGAAGTTTGGGCAAAACGGCTGACGCATTCTTTCAATTCATCCGCGAAAATCTGGAGGTACTAAAAAAGGAAGCCTGGGACCAGGGCGCCTACTGGCGCTTCTATCGCGACACCAGCGGCCGTCCATTATGGAATCAGCTGCCACTGGAACTGAATTGGAGACCGTATTGGGGCGATAAACCGGGCGTCGGGATCATTCATTTTCACGGACCGAAGCCGTTCCAACGCGATCACATCGATACAGTTTGGCCGGAGCTTAAATCATATACGGGCGGCTCCTATCTGGAGATGATCGAAATTTGGCAACAACTGCTGGACCAAGCGCGGGCAGCCTCCTGAGAATTCGAACCATCGTCTGGAGCTTTGTCTGCGTGCTGCTCTTCATCGCGCAGTTCGCCCGGCATCGAACCACGGGGCGATTCGATCGAGTAGGCGTTGCAATAAATATCCTATTGGCCGGTTCCTGTATCGCGCTACTGATCACCACTTACCTGTCGCAGCGGCAAGAACAGAAACACGATCCTGAATTCAACTGGCTCTTTCGCAACATTATCGTGGTTGCTCTTGCGGTCATTTATCTCGCGGCAAGTCTGGCCAAGCTCAATGGCAGCTCGACCGCCTTGTGGCGAGAGCTCGTGGACAGGCATCCTCCCAATGTGGGTTTGATCGCCGGCCGCGCGAAAGAGATTCGTTCGGATGAATGGTTCGTGCACACACCTTGGATTTGGTCGCAAGCCGAGCAAACGCCGGCCTTTCCAAACCAAAATACGAATGTGGGGGATGGCGTGGCACCGCTGCTAACGAATCTGCCGGCGCGCCACTGGACGATGCTCTTTCGTCCGCAAATGTGGGGATTCTTCTTCTTAGATCGAGAAAGAGCCTTCGCCTTTAACTGGAATTTCAAATGGCTCGGGCTGCTATTAAGCGGGTTTTTGTTCCTGCGCGTTGTTGCCCGCGCTGACAACCTTCTTGCCTTAAGCGGCGCGCTGATTCTTTTGTTTTCGTCTTATATCCAGTGGTTCTTCTCCTCTCCGACTTGCATGCCGGAGATAATTTCGATGGTTTTTTTTGCGTTGTGGGCCGTCCAAGTTATTAGCAAAGCAACATCGCGATGGGCCGTTGCCGGAGCGGGAGTAGTGTTGCTTGCCGCCGTCGAACAGTTCGCCTTTTGCTGTTATCCGCGCTTCCAAATCCCGTTAGCCTATCTGGCGGTCGCGCTCTTCATTGGAACAGCCGCGTCCTTGGAAAACAGGAATAGCATCATGGGCGGACGATGGGATTGGTTTCGCGCGACCTGCTTGTTCGCGGTCTTGGCCGCGGCGGTCGCGTTGCTCTGGCAGTGGACGCGTGAAGTCGGCCCCACGATCACTGAAATCAAAGGACTGGTTTATCCAGGGCAGACGACGTCAACGGGCGGAGGGTATCATTTCCTTCGCTTTCTCGCGCCATTTTTGGAATTCTCAATGACGCAAGAACACTATCCGGCGCCGCTGGGAAATGCCTGCGAAGCTTCCGGGTTCCTTTTTTTGGCGCCGGTTCTGGTCCTGGCTGTGGCGCAGGACTTGTGGCGACGGGCCGCGGACCCCATTTTGACCGCATTGGTCGTGTTTGTTGTTTTGACCCTTTGCTACATGACATTGGGGATTCCGGAATGGTTGGCGCGTGCTACTGGTTGGTCTCGGGCGGAGCCGACTCGTGCGATCATCGCCGTTGGCGTCGCCTCGGTTATTGGGGTGGTCCGCTATCTTGCCGTACCGCGCGATGAATCTGCTCCAAACACGATATGGCACTTGATCGGTGCGTTCGCTTTCGCGCCAATTTTTTTCGTTTGCTTTTACATAGCTAACTTGCAGCTGAAGAAGTTCGCCACTCTTTCCGAGATCATGGCCGCGTCGATATTTTTCGCGGCCGTTTTTGCCTTGCTTTGGCAGCGCAACCGGATTGCCTCCTGTGTGCTGTTGGTGATTCCGTTATTGTCCACGAACGCTCTGGTCAACCCGATCGGACGCGGTCTACCTGGATTAACGCAAAGTCCGATGCTCAAGTGGCTTTCGGGCGTTCACAAGAACGATCCCGACGCACGTTGGATTGTGCTTGGTGATTCCGACAATCGAAATTGTTGCATGGCGCAATTCGTGCGGGCGACCGGAGCGGATGTTTTGGGCGGAACGCGATGCACTCCTGATCGCGAAATGCTCCGCGTGTTGGATCGGGACAATCGTTATGCCAATGTCTACAACCGTTATGCGCGGATCTGCGTCGTTGTTTCGCAGGAGACAAGACCGGCATTTAAGCTGGGCGGCGCAGACAATTATCAACTGCGACTGCCATTTCACAGGGAATGGTTCGAACGCCTTGGGGTCGGATACGTTTTAGTTGTCGATCGAAGCGACCTCGTAAGTTTGCCTGGCTTCGAGCGGATCGGAGAACGGGAAGGATGCGCTCTCTTCCGGCGCGTCTCCGCTCGCTAAAGATTGTGGCGACAGCAAAAAGCTTTTCAGGATTACTAACGTGTCCGCGCACCTAAATCGCGACTGGCCGAATGAGAGTAGTAATCCGAAGCTGCTAATATGACCGACGCACTCACGCCGATGATGCAGCAATACCGGCGGCTCCGTGGAAGTGTGCCGGCTGACGTGCTTCTACTTTTTCGGCTCGGCGATTTTTATGAACTATTTTTTGAGGATGCGAAAGAAGCGGCTTCCCTGCTCAATGTTGCACTGACCAAGCGTAACGGCGTGCCGATGTGTGGAGTGCCATATCATGCCGCGCAAAATTACATTGCGAAGCTGATCAAAGCCGGAAAACGGGTCGCGGTTTGCGATCAAACCAGCGAGCCGCAGCCGGGAAGAATCGTGACGCGCGATATCACGCAAATTATCAGCGCCGGGACGGTGAGTGAGTTTGACCTGTTGGAACCGAAACGCGCGAATTATCTCGCCGCGATTTACGAAGACGACGGCGCATTTGGTTTTGCCTACACTGATTTGACGACTGGAGAATTTCGTTTGCTGCAACTGGACGAAAGGGGCGCACTCGCCGACGAACTTGCGCGGGTGGCGCCGTCGGAGTTACTGGTGAGCGAAGAACAGCGCGAACAATTCGCCCACATCGAACACACGCTTGTCTATGACAGTTATGCATTTTTGCCGGAACAGGCCGTGTTTACGTTGTGCGAGCATTTCAAAACAAAATCGCTCGACGGTTTTGGTTGTGGAGAATTACGGGCCGCGATCGGCGCTGCGGGCGCGATCGTCCATTATTTAAAACACCAGCTCCGGCGACCAATCGACCATCTAACATCGCTCCGTTGTGAAGCGGCTGGCGATCATGTGATTTTGGACGCCGCCACGCAAACGAACCTCGAGCTGGTCGATTCCCGCGGCGTGCGTGACGCGAGTTTGCTAGCGGCGCTCGACCGCACGGTCACGCCGATGGGCGCAAGGAAATTACGGAGCTGGATTTTGCAGCCGCTGCGCGATTTGACCGAGCTTCGCTGTCGCCAGCAAATGATCGCCGATTTGCTGCAGGAAGCCGATTTGCTGGTCTCATTGCGCGCCTTGCTGAAATCGATTCGCGACATCGAGCGCGCCGCCGGTCGATTGAGTCAAGCGTCCGGTAATGGGCGTGACCTGGTGGCGTTGAAGAATTCGCTCCAGCAAATTCCACAATTGAAAGGCGAGCTACAAAAGCTGCTCGATCGACTTGCCTTCGGCGCAAGTCGCGTCAACGAAAACGGTGCGCTGGATTTGTTGGCACAACGTTTACAGAATGGGATTCGCGAAATGCCAGAACTGGCGGCAAAGCTGCAAACTGCTCTGGTCGATGATCCGCCACTGGCATTGAAAGAAGGCGGCATTTTTCGTGACGGCTTTGACCGGCATCTGGATGAATTACGGAACGCGTCGCGCCAAGCGAAGAATTGGATCAATACGATGCAGCAGCGCGAGATTGAAGCGACCGGAATCAAGTCGTTGAAAGTGCGGTTTAATTCCGTGTTTGGGTATTTCATCGAAGTCACCAAATCAAATCTCGGTAACGTGCCGGCGCGTTACACACGCAAACAGACGACGGTCGGAGGCGAACGATTTATCACTCCGGAGCTTAAGGAGATGGAAGCCAAAGTGCTCGGCGCAGATGAGCGGGCGCGGAACCTGGAGTATTCCCTGTTTCAAAAACTGCGCGATGAAACGCTAGAAGAACTCGCCCCCCTCCAGCAAACAGCCGATGCCATTTCCACGCTCGACGTCATCTGCGGTTTGGCCGAAACAGCGCGGCTCTTCAATTATCGCCGACCGCAGTTGAATGAATCACTTCGCTTACTGATTAAAGACGGCCGGCATCCGGTTCTCGATCAGAATTTAGTCGAAGAAAAATTTGTGCCGAACGACACCGATCTCGATGGAGACGAATTTCGCCTGGCTATCATTACGGGGCCGAATATGGCTGGAAAATCGACTTACATCCGGCAAGTCGCTCTGATCGTTTTGATCGCACAAATCGGAAGTTTTGTGCCGGCCAGCGCGGCCGAGATCGGAATCGTGGATCGCATTTTCACCCGCGTCGGGGCGAGCGACGATCTTTCGCGCGGACAATCAACCTTCATGGTGGAGATGAACGAAACCGCCAACATTGTGAACAACGCGACCGAACGAAGTCTGGTCATTCTGGACGAAATCGGCCGTGGTACCTCGACTTTCGATGGATTGTCCATCGCCTGGAGCGTGGCGGAGTTTTTGCATGATCGAATCAAGGCGCGCACATTATTTGCCACCCATTATCATGAGCTAACGCGGCTGGCGGCGGAACGGAGCGGCGTCATCAATTTCAATGTCGCCGTCCGAGAGTGGAATGATCAGATTATTTTTCTGCGGAAAATCGTCCCAGGTGGCGCAGACAAAAGCTACGGGATTCAGGTGGCGCGGCTGGCGGGATTACCGAAGGAAATCCTGGACCGGGCGAAGGATATTCTGGCTCATTTGGAAAAGCCAAACGGCGCGGTTATGCAAGCACCGAAATCGCAGCCCAAGAAGAGGAGCCGGCGGGGAGAGGAGAAACCGCAGCTGGAGTTGTTGTAGCGATTAAGAACTAAGTCGTACTCAATTGCGATTCGACCGCCCAAAATCACTGGAGCCAAATCTCGCGTCAATCTTGCTATAATCTTGATGCATGGCGATTAAGACGGAGAAGGAGCTTAGTGAGCCGCAGCGCGCGCATTGGCTGAAAGCGGTCGCAGCGATTGAGCTCCGGAATTTCGGCTACGCCATCTCGCTCTTACAGGGAATTTTGAGGCAGGAGCCGGAATTTCTAACCGGACGCCAACTGCTGCGCCGCGCGGAAATCACACAAGCCAAAACGGCAAAGAAAGCGTTGTCCCGCGTTCCGACGGCGACGATTTCGCTAATCAAAGCACAACGTATTCTGAAGAAAGATCCGAAACGGGCAGTCGAAATGATTGAACAGGTTCTGGAGCGCAATCCCTATAACAAGCAGGCCAATCTTTTGCTCAAAGCGGCAGCGGTTGCGGCGGGCTGGCTCGAAACCGGAGTATTTGCGGTGGAAACGCAGCTCGAGAAAGATCCGCGCGACACCAAACTCCTGCACGAAGCCGGCCGGCTGTATCATCAACTGGGCGACAACGAACGCGCGGTCGAAATTTACAATCGCATTAACGAGATTGATCCCGGCGATGCGGTGGCAGCGCGGCTAGGGAAAGACGCCGCGGCCCGGGCTTCAATGAAGAGCGGGGGTTGGGCAAGTGCGGAAAGTTATCGTGACCTGATCAAGGACAAAGAAATGGCAATTTCGCTCGAGCAGCAAAGTCGGATGCAGTTAGTGGGCGAATTGCTCGATCAGCAGATTGCTGAAGTTTATGCGCGGCACCAAGCCGAGCCCAAAAATGTGGACCATGCCCGTCGGCTCGGCGCCTTACACGAACAGAAAGATGATTTGGAAGGTGCGATCTCCTGGTATGACCGAGCCTGGGATTTAACGGACAAAAGTGACTTAAGCTTGGCGCGAAAAATATCCGACCTCCGACTACAACAAATGGATCGGCAAATCGCAGAGCTAGAGGAGTTCATCTCGCAAAACCCGCCCGAAAGGGCGCACGAAAAGATGGCGGCGGTGGCAGAATTGAAAAAACGACGTGCCGAAATCTTGATCGATGACGCTCGGAAACGCGTGGAACAGGATCCGGCTGATCTCCAGCTTCGTTTCGAACTGGGCGAGCACTTGATGAATGCGGGCCGCCAGCGCGAGGCGGTGCCGGAATTACAGCGCGCTCGGCAGAATCCGAAAGCGCGTTTAAAAGCGATGAATGCTCTCGGATGCTGTTATCGCGATCTCGGCATGCTCGATCTGGCCGCTAAACAACTGGAGGACGCGGCCCGCGAAATTCTTGCCATGGATACGACGAAGAAGGAGATCGTTTACAACCTTGGCATCGTTTATGAGTTGATGGCAGATGTGGAGAAATCACTAGCCTGCATGAAGCAAATTTATGAAGCCGACTACGGGTATAAAGATGTCGCCAGACGGGTGGAAAGTTCCTACAGGATTTGAGCTGAGCGATGGCTGACTTTAATTGACTGGCTTCTGTCCGAAGAGATTACGTCCACCAAATCGAGAGCGCGCGAATCTCAGGTGCCGGGTTTGCTCTCGGCGCTCACAACTAGAAAAACTTATGAAACATAGATTTTTTATAAACGGCCGCGCCGCTGCTGGCCTGGCTGCGATGGGTTTAATTTGCTTTGCGGGTGTGGCGTTGCGGACACCGACCCCTTCGCCAACCCAGGCGTCGACGGCCACGGCGAGCACTAACAAGAAATCGCAGGACACTGCCAAGGGTGGATCGCTCAGCATGGGCGATCGATCCTTTATGAGGGAAGCCGCCACGGGTGGAATGATGGAAGTCGCAATGGGGCGACAGGCGGAACAAAATGCGTCAAATCCTGAGGTGAAAAGGTTCGGCGCTCGGATGGTGACCGATCACAGCAAAGCTAATTCCGAGTTGAAATCGCTCGCATCGAAAAAAGGAGTCGAGTTGCCTGCTGAGAAGGAGCCCTCCAAGTGGAAATCGGATAAAGATTACATGGATGCGATGGTGAAGGATCACGAGAAGGACCTGGCCGATTTCGAGAAACAAGCGAAAAACGGGAGCGATCCGGACGTGAAGCAGTTCGCCGAGAAGACTTCGACCGTCGTTCGTAAGCACCTCGATCTGGCGAAGGAAATTCAGGGGAAATTGAAGTAACACTCCTTTTCGGTTGCTGAACAGGGCACATCGTTTGTTTTAGAGTCTAAGTCTGACCGCATCTTCAAGCGGCGACAGAGCGTCAGCTATGGCGCGCTAGCGGAAGGCGGGTGCGGGTTCGGTCCTTCGTGCGCACTTGGCGGAGATCACTTTCGCTCTAGAATGCGCATGCTTATGACCGATGCACGCTTCGAGCCCGATTTCTACACGGCAGGGCCTGCCCGGTTTTATCTTCCCCTGTTGCACGACATTGTGGTCTCGGAGAAACCGGGCCTCATTGTTACTCTCGGACTGGGCGATGCCCAGGTGCACCTTGCCTTTTGCCAGGCGGCGCTCGGGCAAGAGTGTTCAACCCGTTGCCTCGGACTGCGGCGCCGGCGTAAAAACGAATCGGCAGCAGATGATCCGGCCTGGATCGCGGCACGGGAGCGATCCGCCGCACCTTACCAGGGTATCTCTCAGCTTCTGGAAGGCGATGCTTACACCGTTGCTCACCAGGTTCCTGACGCTTCGATTGGGGTGTTACTCCTTGATGACGTGGACCAAGGCACTCTGATCAAGGAGGAACTAACGGTGCTTCGACCGAAGTTGACGCCAAACGCAGTCGTACTGGTTCACGGCATTAATTTGGAACGGCGCGATTCGCCGGGTGCGACTTGGAAAACGTTCGCACAAACGGAAGCAGCCGCGGAGTTTCCTGACGGAATTGGTCTGGGGATCGCCACATCCCGCTCAGCCGCATTCGCTTCGGAATTGCGGATCAGTCTCTTTGATAAGTCGAGGTTCGAAGGCACGCGCATCGCCTATCACTTGTTAGCAGAAGCAATGATTGCGCGTTGCGAGGCCGATCGAGCACGCCACGCGGCCGAGGTTCTGAGCGCGCGGCAAATCTGGTTCGACACCGTTTTGGAGAATCGAGCCAAAGCACAGGAGGTAATGGACGGCCAGGCCCAAATCATTTTGGACCTTGAGAACGAGCTGAAGAAGGCGAAAGAGAAAGCGGCCGCCCCAAAAGTTGGCGAGAGTTCAAAGGCCGCCCCACTAACTGGCGAGAGTTTGAAAAAGGGAAAAAAGCGAAGGCGTTCGTTGCCGGAGCGAATAGCGCGCGAGATCGGACGGATCCCCCGCAATTTGCGCCGTTTGGTGCGGCGGTCGGACCCGACACCAGTTCAATCGGGGACGACGCTCACCGCGGAGCAACGCTACGCCAAATGGATTGCTGATCACGAACCTTCCGTGCAGGCGCTAGAAAATCAGCGTTCCGATTCGGCTAAATGGACAGGGCGGCCCAAGATTTCGCTTCTCTTACCGATTTTCGATCCGCCATTGAGATTTCTCGATGAATTACTTGTCTCTATCCAGGGACAGACCTACGGCAATTGGGAAGCTTGCTTAGTGGACGGGGGTTCGCAGTCGACAAAGACTGGTGCGCTGCTCAACCGCTGGGAAAAGAATGACTCCAGGGTTCGACTGGAGCGTCTCCCAAAAAATCTGGGGGTGGCGGAAAACACCAACCGCGCATTGCGAATGTCGACCGGAGATTTCGTCGCCTTGGTGGATCACGACGACTTGCTCCCTCCTTTCGCGTTGTTTGAACTGGCGAGCGCGATTCGCCGGCATCCGGCCGCCGATATTTTTTACAGCGACGAAGATCGATTGAGAGATGGGAGACGCATCTCGCCATTCTTCAAGCCGGAGTGGAGCCCAGACCTGCTCTACTCTTTCATGTACCTGGGTCACTTGACTGTCTATCGGCGCCGATTTGTTGTTGAGCTGGGCGGTTTCCGAAAGGAGTTCGATCTTTCCCAGGATTATGATCTGGCCCTCAGAGCAACCGAGCGTGCTCGGCAGATCGTTCACATTCCCCATGTTCTATACCATTGGCGGGAGCACGCCGCGTCTGGGGCGAGCGGAGGCAAACCAGAAGCGCGAAAAACAAACATCTCTGCCTTGGCGGACGCGGTGAAGAGGCGAAAACTCGACGCTGAAGTAATTGAATATCCAACCGCGAATCGGGTACGAATGCGGATACGAAATCCTCCCCCCGTTTCTGTCATCATTCCGACCGACTCTCCTGTTCGGGCAGAGAAATGCGCGCGCGATCTCCCGGCTACAACAGCTTACCCAGAGGTAGAATTCATCATCGTTACTCACACTGGGTTGATCGAACGGCTGCACACGACCGGGGTGCCG